>Ga0181593_10000104_pt1 | contig 62649 bp, 59 predicted proteins | sample 071ome_19_FD_133756 | JGI IMG/M metagenome (GOLD analysis project Ga0181593, IMG submission 133756) | Coastal salt marsh microbial communities from the Groves Creek Marsh, Skidaway Island, Georgia - 071413AT metaG (megahit assembly) | ecosystem: Environmental > Aquatic > Marine > Intertidal... | reverse complement strand
GTGTAATAGCGGTTGCCTGCGGCATCCGTGCCGACGAGTTCTCCATTCAGAAGCGTGAACAGTCGAGTTCCCAGTGTCATGGCAAACGCTCTTTAAAATCCGGCCCGAAAAGGCCAGCCAAATAAGGCAACTGCCTCTGCGTGCCGATTTTATGGCACGCGGCCCGCAACAGGTCCAGCAGCATCCACACGACCGATTATTGTGAAAATGGCAGAATTATTACTACATTTTGTTATTTGAAGAAATTTTCGTCAAAATATTGTTGATCTCACAATATATTGTCGCTAAATAGTTGTGCCCCCCAGATATGGGGCGTGCCGCGGGATACATTTTGCGTAGTAGCGTTGAGTATCAGGCGGGAAAGTTCGGGAGGCACAACCTTCTGGGGGGACCAACCCGGCTCTTGTGAAGCCGGCTGGGATAAAGAAACAAAAGGGGCGGCCCGTCGGAACAAGCCGGCTGTCATGCTCCGGAAAGGTCGGAATCGGTGCAGATAGCCCGGCTCCATTCGAAGGGCAGCAGCGCGCCAGATGAGGGCGTAAAGCAGGACCTTTCTCTCCACAAATCGGAAACAGCCGAAAGCGCCGGCGACGTTACCTGGTCGTCGGACGTCATTGAATTCATGGCGGATCGGGGTTTGCTCCGAAGGGAAATCCCGGTGGCGCTAAACCCTGTCGCGGAGGACGATGTTCCGCAATGGCTCTGGCGGCAATCGGCAAATCATGCGCGCCCGGCTTCAAGGCGGGAGGAGACCGCTGCCGATGCGGTTCGCCGCATCGCAGGAGGCTGGACCTATCAGGGATGGAAATCCGGCTATTTCGACAGCGAGCAGGATGCTCGCGCCTTTTTCGACGAGATTGGCTGGCTCCTGCTGAACCGGCGCATCGCTCCCGAACCGCTCGTCTGGCGACATGAAGGCGTATACTGGGCGTACGGGATGGGCGAAGCCCCGACGGGCGCAATCGTCGATTACCGTACCGGCGGCATGCGGCAGACCACTGAAGACGACATCCCCCCGCACGAATCCTCCGCAACCGGTCCTGGCGACGATTCGGTCATTTCGATCAATGCGAAGGACGAAGATGCAGAAGCGATCCTTCTGAGGCACGGCGCGCGGAATGCGCTCGATGAATTGCGGGATGCGGGCCGGTTACTCGCCGGACGCCACCTGTCCGCTATCGTGGACGCCTGCCGATCCGCCGGGAAAAGGCTTGCGTTCGATCCGGATGGAAACCCGTCACTGCGCCTCGCCATCGCGTCAGCGCGGGGCGCCCTGATACCCGAGACGCTCATCGACCGCGTGATGCGTCTTGTCCGGGACGGCAACGAATTTGCCATCGAACAGCTACTCGGCGGCTCGCCGGAAGAGCGGAATCCCGCATCTCCCGCCATCGTGGTGGAGGCCGATGACCGCTTCCTCGCCGATGTCGCATGCAATATCGCCCGCGACGCCTCCGGCGTCCTTTCCAGCGATGGGGCTGTCGTCGATGCGCTGGCGCTGGCGGCATGGTCAGGCGCAACGGCCGGGATGAATTTCTCCGACGCGAACCGGGATTGCCTTTTATCCGACGACGACGGAACGGTCCGCAGGGTCACGCTGAACCTGCCTGCTTTCGTAACGTCAACCGGACTGGATACAAACGCGTTGCGGCATGCGGCAATGCTGGCCGCCCTGGCCTCGGACATCGCCCTCGCGAAGTCGGCCTCCGCGACCCCGAGACAGTCGCGCCAGTCCTGGGATTTCCGGCCGATTGCGATCTCGCCGTCGGGCGTGGCCCCTGCCCTGATGGCGATGGGGTTTGCGTATGACAGCAAGGACGGGCGCGAAACGGCGGCTGCGATTTGCGGCCTCGTCACCGGCGCTGCCTGGGCCATGTCCGCCTCGATCGCGGAAGAGATGGGGGCGTGCCCGGGCTGGGAACGAAATGCCGCCGGCATGCTCCGAAACATTTCCGCCGGGAAGATCGCCGCCCTGGCCGTTGAAAACGCCGTCGAACCGGCTCTGGCGGAGGTCTGCAACAAGGCATGGGAGCAGGCTCTGGATTCCGGCGAGCGGTCCCGCTACCGGAACGCTCAGGTCAGTGTCGTCACAGCCTTCGAACCGGAGAACCGGATCCTTGAATGCGACGCCCCGGGGCTCGAGCCGGAATACTCGCTTTTGCGATACGACAGGACGCCGGGCGGCGGTTACGAGCGAACCGTCAAACCCCATGTGGTACAGGGACTCAAACGGCTGGGCTATGACGGCGGTCGGCTGGGAGCAATCCTGCGCCATATGCTGGGCAACGCCACGCTGAAGGGCGCGCCCGGCATCAACCATGAGAATCTCCGCAAACGCGGCTTTACCGAAGAAGCGCTCCGGGTGCTGGAAGCCGGACTTGCGCATTGCCCTGACATTTCCTTCGTTTTCAGCCCCTGGGCGCTGGGCGAGAAATTCTGCACCCAGATGCTGGGCCTGTCGGCGAAAGAATTCGAAAAGGACGAGTTCGATCTGCTTTCGGCGCTGGGATACAGCGAGGCTGCCATCGAGGCGGCCAACAATTTCTGCTGCGGCTGGGGAACGCTGGAAGGCGCGCCCGGACTGGATCCGGCGCATCTGACGGTTTTCGACTGCGCAACGCCCCAGGGCGAGCGAAGCCGGCGCCGCCTGCGCGCTGACTCTCTGCTGAAAATGATGGCGGCGGTGCAACCGGCGATTTCCGGCAATATAAACCACAGGGTGACGTTGACCGGCGACAGCACCGTTTCGGATTGCCGGGCGGTACTGATCGACGCATGGCGTATGGGGTTGAAATCGATCGTCATCGTCAAGGAAGCGCCGGCTGACTCACTGCTGCCGAAGGCCGCTCCCGTCCGGCCGCCCGACACGGACCGTCGCGAAACCGGATGGACCGTGATCGAAGGGGGCTATGGGGATTCTGGCCAGGAAGAAGCGTCCCATTCCGCCCCACTCGCAGGAGATGAAACAGCCATCGCCAGGCCCGCCGCCCCGCAGGGCGCGACCGGCGATGCAAGCCCTTCGCCCGGGTCCTTATCCGAACCCGCGCGAAGTTCGGCATCCGCCGGGCCCACCCGGGATGCCGCGACCGAGCAACGCCATCTTTGACGTTGCGTTTCCCTGAACTCCCGGGAGGCGGTTCCGCCGCCTCCCGATTTTTCCCCATTCCCTTCAGACGCGCTCTGGTCGCGGACAGATATCCCCGCTAGAAAGGGCTGACGACCAACTGCCTTCAGGGAGAAACTTCATGGCTGGAAAGATCGACGCACATCTGAGCGAGCTCGGCATTACCGTTCCGGAACCGAGAACGCCGTCAGCGAACTACATTCCATTCGTTCAGACCGGAAATCTTGTCTTTGTATCCGGTCAGGTTTCGCAGGCCGATGACGGGCTGATCGCCGGCAAGGTCGGCGGCGACCTGACCGTCGAAGACGGCCAGCGCGCGGCGCGGGCCTGCGGTCTTAACCTGCTGGGCCAGCTCAAGGTGGCCTGCGGCGGCGACCTCGACAGGGTCAAGCGCGTGGTCAAGCTGGGCGGTTTCGTCAACGCGCCGCCCGATTTCATCCAGCCCCCGGTCGTCATGAACGGCGCGTCGGATCTGATGGTCGAGGTGTTCGGCGAAGCCGGTCGCCACGCACGCTTTGCCGTCGCCACCGCGTCCCTGCCCCAGGGCGCCGCGGTAGAGGTCGACGGGGTGTTTGAGATCGAGTAGGGCGGAAGCTCGCGAGGCCTCTGCCGCATAGGGGATAAGGCGATAAGGGGAGCAGCCCCTTGCCCCTCCCCGCCCCCTCGCCTAACCTTTCGGCATGCCCGATGGCGATCCCATTACTGTAAAAATTGCCAGCCGCATCGGCGAGATCGCGGCGGCGGACTGGAATGCCTGCGCGGGCAACGAGAACCCGTTCGTCAGCCACCAGTTCCTGAGCGCGATGGAGGACAGCGGCTCGGCCGCGCCTGAATCCGGTTGGGGGCCACAGCATCTGCTGGTGGAGGATTCAACCGGCGGCCTGCTGGGGGTGGCGCCCTGCTACCTGAAGAGCCATTCCTACGGCGAATACGTGTTCGACTGGGGCTGGGCCGATGCGTTCGAGCGCGCCGGGGGGATCTACTATCCCAAGCTCCAGGTCGCGGTGCCGTTCTCGCCGGTGACGGGGCCGCGACTGCTGGTCCGGCCGGGACAGGACGCGGAGCGAACGCGCAAGGTGCTGATGGCGGGGCTGCTTGAGCTCGCCAACCAGCGCGAGATCTCATCGCTCCACATCACCTTCTGCACCGAGGAAGAGCGCGATCTGCTTGCCGGCGAGGGATTCCTGCAACGCCTCGGCAAGCAGTTTCACTGGCACAACCGGGGCTACGAAACCTTCGACGATTTCCTCGGCGCCCTGACGTCGCGCAAGCGAAAATCGATCCGCAAGGAGCGCGAGAACGCCAACGCCGACGTCGATATCCAGGTGCTGTCCGGCGATGGCGTGCGCGAAGAGCATATGGACGCGTTCTACCGGTTCTATCTCGCCACCGTCGACAAGAAATGGGCGCATGCCTATCTGAACCGGACGTTCTTTTCGCTGCTGCGCGAACGGATGGCCGACAGGCTCGTCATGGTCATGGCGAAACATGACGGCGACTGGGTCGGCGGCGCGCTTAATCTTCGCGGCAGCGACACGCTGTTCGGGCGCAACTGGGGCTGCGTCGAGCAGTTCCGGATGCTCTATTTCGAGGCCTGTTTCTATCGCGCCATCGATTACGCCATCGAGCACGGTCTGGCGAAGGTCGAGGCGGGCGCGCAGGGACCGCACAAGATCAGCCGCGGCTACCTGCCGAGCGAGACCTTCAGCGCCCACTGGATCCGCGATCCGGGATTTCGTGACGCGGTCGAGAATTTCGTCCAGCGCGAGGCGCGCGAGACCGAATGGGAAATGGACATGCTCGAAGAAGAGCGCTCCCCCTACCGCAAGGGCGAGCTGTCGACGCCGGTTAAAGGGCGCTGAGAAACATCTTTCGAAACGGCCTTTCAGGCCTCCTCAGGATGAGGTACAGCGCAGGAAGGCTTCGGTAAAATAATTCCTCGTCCTGAGGAGGCTCCCGGCGGGTCGGGAGCCGTCTCGAAGGACGTCAGTCCGCCAGGACGGGCTCTTTCTTTTCATCGCCGGAATCGTCGCCCTTGCCGGACCCGTTGCCCTTCTTGCCGCCGGCTTTTCCAGCCGGTTTCTTCTTCGCCGGCTCGGGCACCACATCGAAGGTCAGGCCATTCTCGTCGGTCGACACCTTGACCAGACCGCCGCGCATCAGGTCGCCGAACAGAAGCTGATCGGCCAGCGGCTTCTTGATGTGTTCCTGAATGACGCGGGCCAGGGGCCGGGCGCCGAAATGCTGGTCATAGCCCTTCTCCACCAGCCATTTGCGCGCTGCCGCGTCGAGCTCGATGGAGACGTTGCGATCCTCCAGCTGGCCTTCGAGCTGCATGATGAACTTGTCGACGACCTTGGAAATGACGGACGCCTCAAGGCCCGCGAACGGAATGACCGCATCCAGCCGGTTGCGGAATTCGGGCGTGAACATGCGCTTGATCGCTTCCTCGTCGTCGCCCTCGCGCTTGTCGCGACCGAACCCGATGGCTTCCTTCGCCATGTCGGCCGCCCCGGCATTGGTCGTCATGATGAGGACCACATTGCGGAAATCGACATTCTTTCCGTTATGATCGGTCAGCTTCCCGTGATCCATCACCTGCAGCAGAATGTTGAACAGGTCGGGGTGAGCCTTTTCGATTTCATCGAGCAGCAGAACGGCATGCCGGTGCTGGTCGATCGCATCGGTCAGCAGCCCGCCCTGATCGAACCCGACATAGCCGGGCGGCGCGCCAATCAGCCGTGAAACCGTGTGGCGTTCCATGTATTCCGACATGTCGAAGCGGATCAGCTCGATCCCCATAGTCATGGCCAGCTGGCGCGCCACCTCGGTCTTGCCGACACCGGTCGGGCCGGAGAACAGATAGCTGCCGATGGGTTTTTCCGGCTCGCGCAGACCTGCGCGGGCGAGCTTGATGGAGGCCGCCAGCGCCTCGATAGCCTGGTCCTGGCCGAATACAACGGTCTTGAGGTCGCGTTCGAGGTTCTGCAGCGATTCCTGATCGCTGCGCGACACGCTTTTCGGCGGGATGCGGGCGATCTTCGCGATGGTCGTTTCAATGTCCTTCACGCCGATCATCTTGCGGCGCTTGCCCTCGGGCAGAAGCATCTGCGCCGCGCCGGCCTCGTCAATCACGTCGATGGCCTTGTCAGGCAGCTTGCGGTCGTTGATGTAGCGCGACGCCAGCTCGACCGCCGTGCGAATCGCTTCCATCGTGTAGCGCACACGATGATGTTTTTCATAGTAAGGCTTCAGGCCGCGCAGGATCTTTACGGAGTCCTCGATCGACGGTTCCACCACATCGATCTTCTGGAACCGGCGGACAAGCGCCCGGTCCTTTTCGAAATAGGATCGGTATTCCTTATAGGTGGTCGAACCGATGCAGCGCAGCGTGCCGCTTTGCAAGGCCGGCTTGAGCAGGTTCGAGGCATCCATCGACCCGCCACTCGTCGCGCCGGCGCCGATCACGGTATGGATTTCGTCGATAAACAGGATCGCGCCCTCGCATTCATCGAGCTCCGACACGACAGCCTTAAGCCGTTCCTCGAAATCGCCGCGATAACGCGTGCCGGCCAGCAGAGCTCCCATATCGAGCGAAAAGATCGTGGCGTCGAGCAGAACCTCTGGCACGTCTTCCGACACGATACGGCGCGCCAGCCCCTCGGCCAGCGCCGTCTTGCCGACGCCGGAATCGCCGACATAGAGCGGGTTGTTCTTCGTGCGCCGGCACAGCACCTGGATGGTGCGCTCGATTTCCGCCGACCGTCCGATCAGAGGATCGATCTTCCCGTCGGCCGCCTTCTTGTTGAGATTGACGCAATAGGCGTCGAGCGCCTCCTGGCCCTTCTTGTTGGGTTTTTCCTCGGCCTGTTCTTCATCGGCCCCCTCGGGGGCGCGCGACTCGGACCGGCCGGGAACCTTGGCGATGCCGTGCGAGATATAGTTCACCGCATCGAAGCGCGACATCTCCTGTTCCTGCAGGTGAAAGACCGCGTTGCTTTCGCGTTCGGAGAACATCGCAACGAGAACATTGGCGCCGGTGACTTCCTGCCTTCCCGATGTCTGAACGTGGATGGCGGCGCGCTGAACGACGCGCTGGAAGCTGGCCGTGGGCTTCGGGTCGTCGTCCCGGTTCACCACAAGGTTGCTGAGTTCGTTATCGAGGTAATCAGACAGATCGTCCCGCAACCGATCCATGTCGACACCGCATGCGCGCAGCACCGCCTTGGCGTCCTGGTCTTCCGTCAGCGCCAGCAGCAGATGCTCAAGCGTCGCATATTCGTGCCGCCGTTCGCGCGCGAGCGCCAGGGCCTGGTGGAGACTACGTTCGAGATTGCGCGAAAGCATGGGCGCGTCCTTCCGGGGTCAGTCGGGGATTATTCCTTCTCCAACGTGCATTGGAGCGGATGTTGGTGCTGTTGCGCAAGGTCCATGACCTGCGTGACTTTGGTTTCGGCAACCTCGTAGGTATAGACGCCGCAGACGCCTACGCCCTTCTGATGGACATGGAGCATGATCTGCACCGATTCCTCATGGGTCTTGTGAAAAAACCGCTCAAGCACGTGGACGACAAATTCCATCGGGGTGTAGTCGTCATTGAGCATGACGACCCTGTACATCGACGGCTTCTTCGTCTTTGGCTTCGCCCGGACAACGGTTCCAACATTCGTGTCGCCGTCGTCGGGACGGTTCGGCTCCTTATCGCTCATGATTCGAACGGTTTCCCGCAGCTTCGGATGTTTGCGCCCCGACGGGGCTTTCACGAAGAATGTTAGGGAAGCTTCCCGACACTGGAAAGAGCAAAATTAAGGCAAAACCGGGGAACAGGCGGAAGATGCTGTTTTCTGCATAGCCACAGGGCGAAGGAAGACAGATCATGCGAGAGGAGCTAACCGGAAACAAAGGAACACAGTCGTCCGAATCTGGTTAACCGTCGATTAACGCCGAAAGTCCAAAATGGACACGATTCAACGGCTCCGATAGGATTCCTGTAATTTATCCCGACGCGTTGAAACCGTTTGGGGACATTCTAGTTGGGGACATTCTAAGGGGACCCGGAAAAGGGAAACGAAATCGCCAGATGGCAGATTCGATCCAACGACATTCCGCCGCGATCGGCGGCGCATTTCTGCTTTTGCTGACTGCTTTTATCCAGCCAGCGATGGCGGCACGCTACGCCTCGATGATCGTCGACGAACGCACCGGAACTGTGCTTCACGCGGTCAACCCTGACAGGCGAGTCTATCCTGCATCGCTAACGAAGATGATGACGCTTTATCACGTCTTCGAAGGGCTGACGACGGGGCGGCTTTCCCTGGATACAAAGTTTCCGGTATCCCGCCGCGCGTCGCGGCGTCCAAAAAGCAGGCTGGGTCTGAAAAAGGGCCAGACGATCACCGTTCGGGACGCTATCAGCGCCCTCATCATCAAGTCCGCCAACGATGTCGCGACCTTGGTGGCGGAGGGGCTTGGCGGCACGGAGGAAAACTTCGCCGCCATGATGACGCAAAGGGCGCACAGGCTCGGCATGACACGAACGGTATTCAGGAACGCATCGGGCCTGCCTGACCAGGATCAGGTCACGACCGCACGCGACATGGTGCGGCTGACGATCGCTATCCGGCGCGATTTCCCGCAATTCATCCACTATTTCTCCAAGCAGAGCTTTACCTACCGCGGACGCACCTTCAACAGTCACAACCGAATGCTCAAGAGATACAAGGGCACCAACGGCATGAAGACGGGGTATGTCCGCGCATCGGGCTTCAACATCGCGACGTCGGTCGAACGCGACGGCGAAAGATTGATCGGTGTAGTGTTCGGCGGCAAATCGGCGGGCAAACGGGACACCCACATGATTACGCTTTTCCGCCGGGTGTTTGACTCAATAGCCGAGAACGGGAAATTCCAGCCGAAACTGCCGGCAGTGGCCGACCGCAAGCCCGGCAAAGTGTTGCCGGTTGCCGATGCCCGGAAAGGGACTGTGCGCGACGACGATTCGAGCGACTGGGCGGTTCAGGTCGGGGCGTTCGAGCGGTTTGCGCCAGCCCACCTGGAGGCGACCCGTGCATCCCGGCTCGCACCGTCGTTGAGCCGCGCGCGCATCGTTGTGAAATCGACTCCGTCCGCCGGGCGCAGCGTCTACCGGGCACGTCTCGCCGGCCTCACCGAAGAAAGTGCGGGCAGGGCCTGTCGTACCCTGAAACGCAAGAAGATGCGGTGCATGGTCGTCAGAACAGACGACGGCACGGCAGAAGGCGATAACTGACTCCCTATTTTGTCGTCATCCGGATACGGCGAAGCGTGGCCGATCTTTCCTTGCGCGCCCAGTCTTCGAACACCCACAAACGAGATGACGGCCGGGCGCGCGGAGAAGGCGTAAAGACGCCGACGCTTAGCGGCTCCTGCTGCGCCTCGACATATACCGGGCAGGTCCGAACCCTGTATTCAACGCCTTCATAGCGGAGGAGTCTGGCAGCTGCCGGCTGGCCCAGATCGGCGGAGACGCAGCCTTGAACCGTGCTTCCCCTTGAAGGAACGATTACGGGATACGGTACCCCGATCATCTGCACGCAGCGCCAGTGGCGGAGAATGCCGGAAATCACCGGCAAGGCACCGTCACCCGGGCCGAGGACAAGCAACCTGATCTCCGGATCGCGAAGCGTCCCGTAGAAAAAGAAGCGCATAGGGGAAATGTCAGAAAGAAGGCGGCTCGATACCGCTCGCCCGAAGCTGGTCGGCAAGCGCATCCCTGAGCCGGCTCAGCCCGGCGTCGTCCGCTGCCTCGCACCGCGCGACCAGTACGTCCTGCGTGTTCGAAGCGCGCAACAGCCACCATCCATCCTCGGTCGAGACCCGGACGCCGTCGACATCGCTTACATCTGCGCCCGATGCGGCGAGCCGCGCGGCGACTTCCTCGACTACCGCGAATTTTCGGACGTCATCGCAAGGAAAGCGTAACTCGGGCGTATTGACGGGCTGCGGCAGCGAATCCCGGATTTCTGCAAGGCTGCGGTCGTGGCGGGAGATATGGCTGATCAACCGGACGGCGGCGTAAAGTCCGTCGTCATACCCGTAATACCGGTCGGCGAAAAAAATATGTCCGCTCATCTCGCCCGCGAGCGGCGCGCCTGTTTCCGCCATCTTGGCCTTGATCAGGGAATGACCGGTCCGCCACATCAGCGGCGCGCCGCCCATCTTGGCGACCTCCTCGAACAGGGTCTTGCTGGCTTTCACGTCGGCGATGACCGTGGCCCCGGGCTGTGCCTCCAGAACATCGGACGCCAGCAGGACCATGATCTGATCGCCCCACAGGATGCGTCCTTCTCCATCGATTGCGCCGATGCGGTCGCCGTCCCCGTCGAACGCCACCCCCAAATCGCACCCTCTGCTTCGCACGGTGTCCTGAAGCTGTTCAAGGCACTCCGGCAGGGTGGGGTCGGGATGATGGTTGGGAAAGGTCCCGTCGATGGTCTCGTTCAGCAGGATGTGTTCGCCCGGCAAGGCGGCTGTCAGCTTCGCCATCGCCTCGCCTGCCGAACCGTTGCCGGCATCCCAGGCGATCCTGAGCTCACGACCGGCCTGATAATCCGAGGCAATGCGCGCAACATAATCGTCAAGGAGCGGATGCTGTTCGGACGCGCCCTTGCCGGATGCGTAGGAGCCTTCACCTGCTATAGTCCCGAGCCGCTGAATATCGTCTCCATAAAATGGGCCCGTGCCCATCATCATCTTGAAGCCGTTATATTCCGGCGGGTTGTGCGAGCCGGAAATCATAAGTCCGCCGTCCGCCGCCAACGCGTGAACGGCGTAATAAAGCATGGGCGTGGGCCCCAGCCCGACCCTCAGCGCCCGGAGACCGCAGGCCGCGATACCTTCGACCACCGCCTCCTCGAAAGCGGGCGAACTCAGCCGGCCGTCATACCCGACGCAGACAGACTTGCCGCCCTTCTCCGCAACCATCGTACCGAAGGCGCGGCCGATGGCACGCGCATCTTCTGTGGTGACGGTTTCGTCAACGACTCCCCTGATGTCGTATTCCCGCAGGATCGTCGGCTCGAGCGACCTCCCTGTCATTCGGCGGCTCCGGATTCAGGAATCGGGCCGTCGGAGGCTTCCGCAATCACCGGAGAACGGCCAATGCTGTAATAGGTGAAGCCCGCTTCCCGCATTTCTTCGGGATTATAAATGTTGCGAAGATCGACCAGAACGGGGCTCGACAGCAAAGTTTTGACTCGCTTCAGATCGAGGGCCCGGAAGGCGTTCCATTCGGTGACGATGACCAGCGCATCGGCGCCTTCCATCGTTTCGTATGGGCCATCGCAGAAAACAACCCCGTCCAGCATTTCACGCGCTTCCTTCATGCCCTGCGGGTCGTACGCCCGTACCGTTGCGCCTGCTTTCTGGAGCTCAGGCACGACCACGAGACTGGGGCTGTCGCGCATATCGTCTGTATTGGGCTTGAAGGTCAGGCCAAGCACCGCAATCGTCTGGCCGTCGACCGAACCGCCGCACGCCTCAATAACCTTTTCCGACATCTGAATCTTGCGACGGTCGTTAATGTCGACGACCGTTTCAACGATCCGGATCGGCGAGCCCGAATCTCGCGCGGTCCGCACCAGCGCCAGCGTATCCTTGGGGAAGCAGGAACCGCCATAGCCCGGCCCCGCGTGAAGGAACTTCGACCCGATGCGACCGTCCAGCCCGATCGCGTGCGCGACATGCTGCACGTCGGCGCCGACATGTTCGCAGAGATCGGCGATCTCGTTAATGAAAGTGATCTTGGTTGCAAGAAACGTGTTGGCCGCGTACTTGATCAGCTCGGCTGTTTCCAGCGTGGTCTGTACGATGGGCGTTTCCAGCAGGAAGAGCGGTCGGTACAGCTCGCTGAGAACCTGTGCGGCGCGGGCATTCGTGGTCCCGATGACGACGCGATCCGGCCTCTGGAAATCGCCAATGGCGGAACCTTCGCGCAGAAATTCGGGGTTTGACGCGATATCGAAATCGGCGTCGGGCCGCACTTCACGGACGATGCGTTCGACCTCCCGCCCTGTACCTACAGGTACCGTCGATTTCGTCACAATCACCGAATAGCCGGTCAGCGCCTCGGCAACTTCCTTCGCCGCCGCATAGACATAGGAGAGGTCGGCATGACCGTCGCCACGGCGGCTCGGCGTTCCGACCGCAATAAAGACAGCGTCGGCGCCATCGACCGCCCCTTCGAGGTCGGTCGTAAAGGTAAGACGCCCGGCAGACGCGTTCGACGCGACGAGGTTTTCGAGGCCGGGCTCATAGATCGGGCATTCGCCCCGCAACAGCATGTCGATCTTGCCCTGATCCTTATCGACACAGACCACGTCTACGCCAAACTCCGAAAAGCAGGCCCCGGACACCAGCCCGACATAACCGGTGCCGATCATCGCGATTTTCATTCCGTTCCCATCTCCGCAAAGTCAGGCGGACAGCTACGACCGTCTGCCCTGTCAGGCGTAATTGCCCAGAATTCTACCGACTTCGTCCCTTAAATCTTCTCGCGCCAGCGCAAACGCCACATTTGCTTCAAAGAAGCCGGCCTTGTCGCCGCAATCGAACCGCCGCCCCTCGAAACGAAGACCGTCGAAAGGCACATCGCCGATCATCTTCGCCATCGCATCGGTCAGCTGAATTTCGCCGCCGGCCCCGGTTTCCTTGAGAGACAGATGACCGAATACCTCAGGAAGCAGAATGTAACGGCCGATCACCGACAGGGTTGAAGGCGCTTCCGCGGGATCGGGCTTCTCCACCAGCCCTCTGACCTCGGCAATCGTCCCGTCATCGGCGCCTATATCGAGAATTCCGTAGCGATTGGTGTGCTCGGGCGGAACCTCCATGACGGCGACGACATTACCCCGGGTACGGTCGTACACGTCGATCATCTGTTTGAGGCAAGGCGTGTCGGCCATTACCAGATCGTCCGCCAGCAGGACGGCAAACGGCTCGTCCCCAACCAGGTCGCGGGCGCACCAGACGGCATGCCCCAGCCCTAAAGGCTCCTGTTGTCGCGTGTACGCCACCTGGCCCGGTTCGAACATCGAACGACCGAAGGCTTCCGCCTTGTCATGGTCGCCACGCGCCGAAAGTGTGTTGATGAGTTCGACCGAATGATCGAAATGATCTTCGATCGCCGTCTTGCCGCGTCCCGTGACGAAAATGAATTCCTCTATGCCGGCGGCCTGCGCTTCTTCGACTGCATACTGGATTAAGGGCTTGTCGACGACCGGCAGCATCTCCTTGGGCATCGCCTTGGTCGCGGGAAGGAACCGGGTTCCCATGCCGCCGACCGGGAACACTGCCTTGCGAACGCGACGGGTCATCGTACTCTCGTTTCTAGCTGCGCAACCGTTGACGGGTCCACCCGGAACTGTGGGCGTTATGTGCCACAGTTAGGGCCGATTCAGCAAGGAAACGGGGCTATGCCCCCAGCAGGAGATCCTTGGCCTGGTTGATTCGGGTGGCCTGTTCGTCGCTGCCCCCGTGGTCGGGGTGGTGCTTCATCATTTCCCGGCGGTGCGCCTCGCGGATTTCGTCCACGCTGGCATCAGGCCCAACGCCGAGGATCTCTCGCGCCTCCGCCATCGTCATCGCGTTGCCCCAGGGCGAGGAGCGTCCGCCGGAACGGGCTTCATCACCGTCCTCTCCATCCCGCCAGGAAGCACCGTACACCCGGTCCAGATAGGCTTCGAGCACCGTCGCCGACTCCTCGTCCCCAACCCGGCATTCCTTAAGGAGCGCCATCAGGTCGTCCGGCGCCATTTCGCCCAGCCGACGACCGCGAAAATCGCCCTTGAGAACGGTTCCATCGAGAATGCCTGAATCGTGGTCGAGCGACATTCTGAGATAGGCAGTCTCTACATCGGTCGATTTGCCCTTGCTGGGACCGCCCAGGTTGCGAAAGAACTGACGCGCCGCGCGCATGCGCATGAGCATTGGCAGAAGAAACGCCGCAACGAACAGAAGCGTTCCGATTCCCCTCATGGCCAGGAAGTAAAGCGCCACGCCGCCCGCCGCCAGTACCAGAGCTGTAACCAGTATCTTTGCCGCCAGTCCGGGCGAAAGACCGTTCAGGCCCCGCACGATCAGCCAGATTCCAATGACGGCGAATATGCCGAGTATCAGCCAGGGCATGACGAATTATCCTGCGTCAACCGATCTGCGACGTGATCTGAAGCGTGGCGCCGCCGGTGCGCTTGCTGAAATCCGCCAGCGCCTTGCGGCCGCCGGCGGCAAACACGGCGACGGCGGACATCAGATCCTTGAGCTGGCTGGCGGAGGAAGAATCGAAACGGCAATGCGCGCCGCCGGTCAGCGTCGCAAACTGGCGAAAGGCGAGCGTCGCCGCCTGATCCTCGCCTTCCTGAAACGCAAAGATCGGAACGCCGAGGACGCCGAGCTGCCCGGCCCGTGCACACAGATCGTCGACATCTTCTTCCATCGCGTCGCCAACCAGCACCATGGCGTCGACCTTGCGCTTGCCTGTTTCATTGATTGCGTGCTGGAGCGTTCTTCCTATCTGGGTTCGTCCGCCGAGACAGCGGACCGACGTCATCGCCCTGACCAGCGCATCGGACCGGTCGAGCCAGCGGGACGCCCTGCATTCGCCGTAGCCCCGAAAATAGAGAAGCTGGACCTCAAGCCCGCCTAGCCCATCGGTCGCCTCGAACATTTCGCCCTGGATATGGCACGCCCTGTCCCAGGTCGGTTCCCGGCTGGCGGTCGCATCCATTGCGAACAGCAGGCGACCGCGCCCGGTCGATGCATGGACCGCGGGCATACGGGCCAGCTTGTCCAGAAAATCCTGGACCTCGCCGCTCGTGCCGGCCTGGCTGGGCAGATTTCTGTCGCGTTCGGCCATTGTCTCCGAATTCGATGTCCTGATGAAAAGATAGGGCGTGAACCGGCGCGATTCCAGCACCGCGTGGAAAATCGCAAACGCACAACCGACTATTTATGGATTTTGCCGTCCTTGATGAAGGCATGAAACACGAAGGCGAAAGTCAGGTCGTGGACCGCGTCGACCAGCCCGGTTGGCGTTTTGCGCTGAACCACGACATTGCCGATATCGCGTCCCCGGAAAATTTCTTCCCTGTCGAGCGCGGACGCCTGCCCTGCTTCCCAGGTGATGACCAGATCATCCTTCTCGATCCGCTTTTCCCGGCGGAGAAGATCGAGCGACCAGGCTTCATTGCCAACCGCGAGTACATAGGCGAGCGGCGCGATGCCCTTGGGAAACTCACCGTCGTAAAGGAACAGCCTCGGCGCCGTATCGTATCCGACATAGGGGTTGACGCCGTAAGGCCGGCCGACATCGCCGGTAGGGATCAGAACCTTGCCGTCGGGCGCCCGCGCCGCGAAGCGCTCGAACGACTCGACGCGCGCCGGGAGCATTGTCAGTTTCGTACCGGTCAGTTCGCCGACGATGCCTTCGCCCAGAAACTGCTGCCACCAGCTCTCGGTCTGGCGGTCATACATCACCATGTCGGACTTTCGCAGGTTGCCGGTAGTCCCGAAATCGAGGATCCGGCCGGCGACCCGTCGGTCGAACACGACCGCCGAATTGCACAAAGGACAGTAGGTGACGGACACCGGAGCGCCGCCGACAGTGTCGTTGACGATCTCGTGCCACATCAGGATCTGGAGCGGATACGCCCGAAAATCGCCGTCTATTTCCAGTCCGAGAACCGCTTCCTTCGGCGCATACCGCTTTCCCTTAAGCGCCTCCTCGACAGAGATGAAACGAGGCGCATCGATGGCGGGAATACCGTCCTTTCCCGGGCCGCCGGAGCGGATCTCGCCAAGGTCGATCGATGTGCGCGAAAAATCCGTCTTGGGCCATTGCGCCCGCGAGAATCCCTGTCCTGAAGCGCCGCCATGGAACAGAACCGTTGCGGCAAGCGCCAGCAGGCCAAAAACCAGTGCGGCAGAAAATCGTTCGCGGGCGATGCGCTGCAAGTGCATACCGCCATTGTTCCCCTCGGAATCCGTGGCGGCCAGCCAAATTACATCACAATCGGGTGAACGGCCTCTATCCTGCCCCATCCACCCGCTTCTGCTTACTCAGATCCCCAGCAGCTTCCGCGTATTGTCCTCGTAGATGAGCTGGCGGTCGGCATCTTCGCAACGAAGTGTCTCGATTACGTCGATGGTGGAACTGATCAGGGTGCGTCCGCCATCGAGATCGTAGGGGCAGTCGGTCGCGAAGAAGGAATGGTCGGCGCCGAAGAAATCCAGCCCGGCCTGGCTCTGCGCCTTGGCCCCGAACATTGCAGTATCGCCGTAGAAATCCCGGAAATAGTCGGCGAGCGGCCGCTTGAGATTATCGGCAAAGGATTTGCCGTCGGGCGACGAAGTCGCGTTGCGGCGTTCCCACAGCGGGCTGAAACGTCCTTCCGCATGCGGGATATAGGCGCCCCAGTGATGCGAAATGACCTTCAGGTTCGGAATCTCATCGAACATGCCCGAACAGACCATCCGGCACATCGCGGCAGTTGTCTCGTACGCCCAGCCAATTCCCCAGAAAATCTCGTAAAGCGACTGGTCTTCGGTCAGATAGTCGGCGTGGCTGGCCGGACGCGTCGGATGCAGCCAGACGGCTTTGCCGCGCTCGGCGATCTTGGCGAAGATATCTCGAAACTCCGGCTGATCGAGCGCCTTGTCGTTGACGCTGGAATGAACCTGGAACCCGACCGCGCCCAGATCGTCGATCACACGGTCAACCTCCGCCAGCGCGGCCTCGGTATTGTTCATCGGCAGCGAAGCAATAAACCAGGGCATGCGGTCAGGATATTCGCGGCAGATGCGCGCCATCCCGTCATTGGCGACGCGCGCGAGGCCGGGCGAGTCCCCCGGGCCGGCGATCATGTCGAACGGGGGCTGCGAGATCGAGATGATCTGCTGGTAATCGTCGAACTCCTCCAGCACCTTCATGCGGGCGTTCATGTCATAGAGTTCTTCCATCGCCTTCCAGCGCTGGACGGCGATCTTCGGCATGTAGACCTCGGCCGCCTCAAAGAACTCTTCCGGGAAGACATGATTGAAGACATCGATTTTCATTTCTGACTCCTGCTTCAGGATGTTGTTTTCGCCGGTTTCATGTTTACCAGCCCAACCCCGCCCAGCACCAGAGCCGTCGCCGCCCAGAACCAGATGGTGTGATCCTCGTCGAACAGCATGATGCCGACGACGATGCCGGTCAGCGTCACCACATAGGTAAGCTGGCTGGCATAGGTCGGGCCTGCGATACGGATCAGCTCGAACAGGCCGAAGAAGGCGAATCCATTGATCAATATGTGAACAAGCAGAATCCAGTCGGCGCTGCCAAGCGGCAGGGAAGGAATGTAAAAATCGCCCGACAGAACCGCGTAGGGCAGGATCAGCAGAGCCGTCCCCCACAGCATGCCGACGGCGAAGCTGACCGAATCGCCGGTTTTCGGTCGGAAACGATCGATAAAGATATTGGCGGTCGCGTACAGGACAGGCGCGCCGAAACCGGCGATTACCCAACCGACCATGGAAGCGTCGGGCAGCCCGCCTTCCGGCAGCACAAACAGCGCCACTCCCGAAAGACCGGCTACGAGACCGCACAGCCGCAGGAGACTGAAAGGTTCCATCCGGAAGGTCAGTGCAAGTCCGTAGGTAAAGAGGGCCGCGGTACCCAGCACCACGGACATAACGCCCGCCGGGATGTGCTGGACCACGGTGTAAAACACCATGTTCGCCGAGGTGGTTCGCAACCCCGCCGTCAAAAGGTAGTAACGCAGATGCTCGGCGCTCAGTTTCGGGAACGAGCCACGCGCCCAGCAGACCAGCATCGCCACGGAGCCCGCTCCCAGACCCACCCAGAACAGGTATCCGGCAGGGGCGATCCCCCTCTGCCCGCCATACTTGACGAAAACGACCCCGAGCCCCCATCCAACGCCGAGAGCCAGCAGGATGGAAAGCGGAAGGATTACGTTTTTCAGAGGCATTGCGGAGAAACTACACCGCGATCTGTACCCGCTGCCCTGTCTCGGCGCTTTTGGTCATGGCCTCCAGACAGGCAACGCCGTTAATCATTTCGTCCGTCCATATACGGTAGGTCGCCCTGCCTGTCGCCGCGAGAGCAAACTCCTCAAGCTCCGCGGCCATGGAATCCGCATGCGGATAGGGGTCGCAGGGAAGCGTCAGCACCTCTTCCTCGCCATTCCTGCGACAGATCGTCAGATGCTGCTGGTCGCGCAATTCCGCCCAGCCCTCGGAACCGGCGACCCGGATGTGCCAGATCTTGGCCGTCGCGGCGAGCGTGGTAATCGTACCCGTCATCCCCGCGGCGAACCGGACAAGCGCCGAGGTTGTGTCGTCGATGTCGTAGCCGATGGCGCGGCGGATGCTGTAGCAGTCGAGTTCGGCAATCGGCCCGCCGAGATGGATCATGCAGTCGAGCGCGTGGATGCCGAGCGAGGTCATTCCGCCGGCAGGGCTGTCTTCGCGAGAATCGCGCCAGGTGTCGGCCATGCGACCCATGTCGGTCGACTGATTGCCGTCGATATGCATCAGCGTACCGAGTTCGCCGGCCTCGACGAACTCCTTGAGTTTCTCGGTGTTCTTCATGAAGCGGCGGTTATGGCCGAGCGCCACGGTGACGCCCGCCTTCTGACAGGCCGCCACGGCACGTTCGGCGCTGGCGCGCGTCAGGGTGAAAGGTTTCTCGGTAAATACGTGCTTTCCGGCTTCCGCCGCGCGGATAATCTGTTCCTCATGCTGCGTATGGGGCGTCGCCAGAACAACGGCGTCGATTTCCGGATCGTTCAGGATATCGGCGTAATCGTCCCGCAGGTCGATTCCGTTCTCGCGGCAGTAGTCCGCTGCCTTCGCCTTCGTACGAGTAACCCCGGCAGAAAAACGGATGTTTTCGCTTTTCCCCTGGACCGAGCTCGCCAGGATCTGGCCCCAGCGCCCGACCCCGATCAGTGCCGCGTTCAGCATTCACATCTCCTTCGATTGGCGGGGAATCAATGCCCGAGATCGACGCTGTTGTCACCCGTTGCGTCGCTGCACATTCAGGCCCAAACTGTCATGAAATCTCTCAGACAGTTTCCGAAAACGGGAAGGTCCGATGTTTTCCAAACTCAACCATCTCGCCATCACGACCGACAACTACACCACGCTCGGCATGTTCTACCGGGCCTATTTCGACATGACGGTCTCGGGAATCACCGACAGGGAACAGTCCGCCATCTCGGTCGGCGACGGCTATACCGGCATGACCCTGATCCCGCGCCGGGCGGGACGGCGCGCCGGAATCGACCATTTCGGCATAGAGGTCGAGGATTTCGATTTGTGCTGCGCGCGCATCGCCGAGCGCTATCCCGATATCGAGGTGGTCAAGCGCCCGTCCAACCGCCCGTTCGCGAGCTTCAGCACGCACGACCCCGCAGGCAACTATTTCGACCTGTCCCAGGTCGGCCACGACAACCGGGCCGAGGTGTACGACATGGATGCCTGGAAAGCCGAAACCACGATTACGAATTTCGCCATCCGCGTACGCGAGGCGGAACGGGTTGCGGAGTTTTACGCCGATATATTCGAGCTGGAACCGAAAAACGATCCGGGAGAGGACGGCGCCTTTCGCTTTACCGACGGTCGCGTAACCATGTCGATCCTGCCCTGGAAGATTTCTGACTTTAACGGCAGCGGGATCGAGCAGCCGGCGATGGACCATATCGGTTTTCACGTGCCCGATATGGATGCATTCGAGAAAAAGGTAGAGAAACTCAAGACCGTCAATCCGCATATCGCGCCGCGGCCGATCGACTTCAACGACGAGGGCAAGGCCCGGCTGGCGCTATTGAAACGCAGCGCTATCGGCAGCTATCAGCTGGCCGACCCGGACGGCAACATGATCGATGTGCATGCCGACTGACGAATCGGGCCGAGCAACCGATGGCGAATAACCCGGAGCCTGCCGCGGAGCCCGAGGAGGCGCCCAAATCCTTTATCGCGCTGCGCCACCCTGCGGCGCGCATGTATCTCATCGGCGCCGCGCTGGCGATGATGGCCGACAATATAGAGCATGTCATAAGCTACTGGATTCTTTATGAAAAGTTCCAGTCCCCCATGCTCCAGGGATTCGCGATCTTCTCCCACTGGGTGCCGTTCCTGCTGTTTTCCTTCTGGGCCGGCGGGCTGGCCGACCGGTTCGATCCCCGCAAGCTGATCCAGATCGGCATGGTGCTGTTCATGCTGGTTTCGCTCGGCTGGGGCGTGCTGTTCTGGTTAGACATCATGGAAGAGTGGCACGCCGTCGTGCTGCTCAGCGTGCACGGGTTCGCTGGCGTTCTCTGGTCGCCCGCAGCCCAGCTTTTTATTCATTCCGTCGTCGGCGGCAAACAGCTTCAGAGCGCGATCCGCACGATGGCGTCATCGCGCACGCTCGGCATCCTGTTCGGCCCGGCTGTCGGCGGCGGCATGATGATCGCGTTCGGACCGACGGTCGGCATCCTGCTGAACGTTCTGTTCTACCTGCCGCTGGCAATCTGGCTGTTCTACGCACCCAAAAAGGAAGAATCCGAAGAAGCGCCGAGGCGGCGCGGCCTCGGCAGTTTCACAGAGGTCAAACAGACCATTCGCGATCTGACGGGCAACCATATCGTCCTTTCAATGACATTGCTTGCCGGCGTCACGTCAATGATCGTGGGCAACGCCTTCCAGGGACAGATGCCGAAATTTGCGCTCGATTTCGGTCATAAGGACGGAACGGTTCTTTATTCGATGCTGCTTGCCGCCAATGCCGCCGGCGCTCTGACGGCGGGAATCGTACTGGAGAGCGGCGGATTCCTGCAAGCGAGAGTAAAGACAGCATTCGTCCTTGCCGGGCTCTGGTGCCTGTCGCTGGGCGGGTTTGCGCTCGCTGGCAATTACTGGATTGCGCTGTTCCTGCTGATGGCGGCCGGTTTTCTCAACCTCGCCTTCAGTTCGATGGCGCGCACGCTGGCGCAACTCAACTCCCCGCCGGAAGTTCGCGGCCGCGCGATCGGCCTGTTCAACGTCTCGGACCTCGGACTCAGGAGCATCAGCGGCGTGATCATGGGCGGCGGCGGCGTGATGATCGGGATTCACTCGACTCTGGCCTTGACCTGCGTGATCCTGCTGATCGTCATCGCCGCGATCTTCGTCCGCATGCCGAACGCCCGCGCCACCCCCGGCGCGGCGGAATAACCCGACCCCGAATAACCCAGAGGGAGATTTTCTCATGACCCGCTTTTCAGACCAGGTCGCGATCGTCACCGGCGGTACGCAGGGGATCGGCGCCGCCTATGCCCGCGCTTTCGCCGCAGAGGGCGCAAAGGTCGTGATCGCTGATATTCTGGACGGATCGGAACTGGCGGACGAAATCGGATCGGCCGGAGGCGAGGCCTTGGCAGCGACAGTCGACGTCACGGATTCTGCCTCGATCGACGCCATGGTCAGAACTGCGCTCTCCGAATACGGACGGGTCGACATTCTGGTCAATAACGCGGCCCTGTTCGCCGCGCTGAAACATTCCCGTTTCGAGGATATTTCCGAGGAGGAATGGATCCGCGTGATGGACGTCAATGTGCGCGGCGTCTGGCAGGTATCGAAAGCGGTTACGCCGGCGATGCGCGAGCACGGCTATGGCAAGATCGTCAACATCGCTTCAACCGTCGCGCTCAAGGGCACGCCGATGATGCTGCACTACACCGCGTCCAAGGGCGCGGTAATCGCGCTGACCCGGGCCCTGGCGCGCGAGGTGGGCGACGACGGCATATGCGTCAACGCTGTGGCCCCCGGCTTGACGATGAGCGAAGGCGTTCTGGAAACCGGCTACTGGTCCGACGAATGGATCGACCGCAATGTCGCGTCCCGCATCATCAAGCGCCGCGCCGTGCCCGACGACATGGTGGGGACGGTGCTGTTTCTGTCCTCGCGCGACGCCGACTTCATCACCGGCCAGACCATGGTGGTGGATGGCGGCGCAGTGCCGCACTGATGTATGCCGCTAACGCGGCATCGCCCGTCAAATAGCGTAGAGGGCCGGACAGACCTCAATTGAGCTCACGCTTCGCGAAACCAGCGCAGCAGGGACAGACACACCAGCAACAGCACGACGGCGAAGGGCAGCCCGGTAACGATGGAAGCCGTCTGGAGCGCCGTCAGCCCGCCGCCAACCAGAAGCACTGCCGCGACAACGCCTTCGGTCACCGCCCAGAAAATGCGCTGCTGGACCGGCGGGTTGGGGTCGCCGCCGGCGGCGATCATGTCGATCACCAGCGAACCCGAGTCCGAAGATGTGACGAAGAATGTCACGATCACGATGGTCGCCAGCACGATGGTTATCTCCGCGCCGGGCAGCGCCGACAGCAGGGCGAACAGGGCGTTCTCCACGCCGTCCTTGAGAGCGGCCAGCAACGCGGCGCCGCCGGTCATCTCCAGGTTCAGCGCCGTACCGCCGAATACGGTCAGCCAGAAGAAGCCGATCAGCGTCGGGATGATCAACACTGCCATGGTGAATTCGCGCACCGTGCGCCCCTTCGAAATCCGGGCGATGAACATGGCGACAAAGGGCGCCCAGGAAATCCACCAAGCGTAATAGAAAACGGTCCAGCCGTTCTGCCACTGTCCGCCGGTATAGGTCTCTCCCCAGCTCGCCAGCCGGGCAAAATTCTGGATGTAGTAGCCGATATTCTGGAAATAGCCGTTCAGGATCGCCAGCGTTGGACCGGCGACCACAACGATCAATATGATGATCCCCGCCAGCGCCATGTTGAGCTCGCTGAGGAACCTGATTCCCTTTTTGACGCCGGTTACGACGGAAATTGTGGCAATGGCGGTGATCCCGGCAATAAGCCAGAGCTTGATGCCGAGCGACTGCCCGGTGGAAATCGACGCGTCGAGCCCGGCGTTGACCTGCGACACGCCCAGACCGAGCGAGGTGGCGACGCCGAACAGGATGGCGAGTATGGCGACGGTATCGATCACGTGTCCCATCCACCCGTTGACCCTGTCGCCGAGCAACGGGTGGAATATGGATCGGATCGAAAGAGGCAGCCCCTTGTTGAACCCCGCATAGGCCAGGCCCAGCCCGAGCACGGCATAGATCGCCCATGGATGCAGCCCCCAGTGGAGGAAAGTCAGCCCCATCGCTTCCTGCGCCAGGCGGTGTTTCGCCGTCGGATCGAGCGGCGGCACCGGCGGGCTGGAAAAATGGTAGAGCGGTTCCGCGACCGCCCAGAACACGAGCCCGATTCCCATCCCGGCGCTGAACAGCATCGCAATCCACGAAATCGTCGAGAATTCAGGCTTGGCCTCTTCGCCGCCAAGCCGGATTTTTCCGAACCGGGAAAACAGGAGATAAACCGCGAATCCGAGCAGCACGTTTGCGGTCAGGACGAAGAACCAGCCCCAGCTCTCGGAAATCGCACCCTGCACCGCCTTGAAGGCGGCGGCCGCATCGTCCCCGGCGGCGAGCGTTGCGACGACGAAAGCGACGATCAGAACGACCGAGGTCGAAAAAACGGGCAGACAGGCCCTGAGCCCCAGAAAGGAGCCTGTAGCGGTCTGGTGTGGTTCGGCCATCGTCCGCCTCCGTGCTTGTTGGTTCTGACCGGGGCCGGCCCCGGACTTAGCCCCTGTGTCGGAAATGCATGATGCCCCAGGCGAGCCGGCCCTTGTCGGCCCCATCGACCCAGTGCTGGAGGCCCTTCAGCATGTTGTCGACGTATTCCTGGCCCGATTTCCCGATTGCCTCGTCATAGTTCCGCATCAACTCCTGGCGAACGCGGAAATAGTGATTGCGAAGCTGATGGGTCAGGTCCTTGATCGATATTTCATCGACGCCGCGTTTCGCGAACTCTTCCCGGTAGAAACCGAACGAGCCCAGCGTTGAGAGCTGAATACGGTCGAGAACCGGCTGCAGGACGCCGTCAGGGCAGTCGTCCGACTGCATGGGATCGGTAATCACGATTTCCCCGCCCGGCTTGAGAACCCGCACGATTTCATCCAGCACGCGCGGCCGGTCGCCGCTGTGCAGAATGGCGTCCTGCGACCAGACGACGTCGAAGGTCGAATCAGGGTCGGGCACATGCTCGAAATCGCCGTAAACCACGCTGACCCTGTCGGACAGCCCCTGCTCCGCGGTCAGTTTGCGGTTCAGATCGTTCTGGGTCTCGCTGAGATTCAGGCAGCTGACATGGCAGCCATAGCGCTGTGCGAGATAGCGTCCCGACCCGCCATATCCGGCGCCGAGATCGAGCACTTTCGCATTGGCCGACAACCCTTCCAGCCGATCCGCCATGCGCTCGACCGTGCGGCGGCTGGCCGGCGCAATGGCCTCGTCGAGCGGCTCGTAAACTCCGATATGGATATCCTCGCCGCCCCAGATCGTCTTGTAGAACTCGTCAGCCGCCTTGCTGTCATAATAGGACTCGGCGCGGTCGACCGCTTCAGACCTGGTCGTCATCGTACTGCTTCTCCGCGACGTGAATGAAGAAATCCGGCTCGTCGTCCTGGAACGATTCCTTGAAGTCGCCGTAAGTGGTGATCTTCTGGAACCCGATCTCGCGCAGCAGCTTTCGTACGTAGCGTTTGCGCAGCGGGAACATGTTCAGGTGGTATTCCGACTTGTCGGGGAAGGAGTATTTGAACCGGGCCAGAGCGTCGTCGACATATTCCGGCTCAGCAGTCACCTGATCGCCGCAATAGTAATATTTGTGCTTGGTCGAAAAGCCGTTATCGAGGATCGAATCGTAATTGCGCTGATCGATGATCAGGATGCCGTCATATTTCAGCGCGGCATAGAATTCCGCCAGCGCCCGGCGGCGGTCCCGTTCTTCATGCAGGTGAGTGAAGGAATTGCCGAGGCAGATGATGGCGTCGTACTTGCCGTGCACGTCCTTGTTGAGCCAGCGCCAGTCGGCATGGACGGTGTGCAGCATCTGGTCGCGGTCGCGCGCATTTTCGAACGCCTTGGTCAGCATCTCGGCGTTGCCGTCGGCGCTGGTGACATCGAACCCCGCGTCGAGCAGTTGGACCGAATGAAACCCTGTGCCGGTAGCGACATCGAGAATCTTGGTCTTGCCGTGCTCCTTCAGGATATCGATGAAAAACTGGCCTTCGCTCGATGCCCGCGCCTTCCAGTCGATCAGCTCGTCCCATTTCTCGACGAACGACTGTACGTATTCTTTCTGGTAATGGTCGGTTTCCCGGACCTCTGTCGGCTCGTCTCCGAAATCCTGTTCGGTTGCGATCTGACTCAATTTGCCCTCCTAGCAATAAACGATTCCCCTGCCGGACATGCCGACGAGGCGCGACTTTCCCGTGGGAAAATCGCGAACAGCACTCGATCTTCGATTTTTGTGGCGGTTAAGGTCCCAGGAAAAACCCGGAACAAGACGACGCGTTTTCGTTCTTCTTTTTGACCACTGTAGCAGCGAGAGATTTCCCCCGACGCGCCGACCGCCTCTTACGACAGCGATCATGCGGATGCACGCCGTGTCGCGTAATGACGGTACGGTAACAGACCTGGCGGTGCGGATTCAACCCGGGGCTTTCCATTATCCCGGTTTCTTCACGGAACGGTCACAAAACCGCCGGGTTGACGGACTTCGCACGCCTCCCGATGATCCGACCGAGGCATACTCAAATCAGGAGATACAGGATGGCGAAGAAGGCGACGCCCAAAAAAGCAGCCCCAAAAAAATCGAGCAGGCGCAAGGCTCCGCCGAAACACAAATTCATCAAGGTCCGCAAGAACAAGGGCATCTGCGAGATCCAGTTCAACCGGCCGGACGTGCTGAACGCGCTCAATATCGAGATGGCTCAGGAAATCTGCGACGTGCTGGTCGAGGTCGAGATGGACCGCAAGATCATCGCGGTCATCCTGTACGGCAATGAGCGGGCCTTTTGCGCCGGGGCCGATCTGGGGCGGATGGGCTCCGATCCGGCCGATCGGTACGACATCTATCGTGCGCGCTTCAACCACACCCCGAACCGGACGCTCTACCGCGTCCTCTGCTTCTACACCAAGCCCGTGATCGCGGCGGTCGAGGGCTACTGCCTCGGCGGCGGGTTCGAGGTCGCCATGTGGGGCGATTTCATCGTGGCGGGCGAAAACGCCCAGTTTGGCCTGCCCGAGGTCACGCGTTCGCTAATCCCGGGCGGCGGCGGCACGCAGAACCTGCCGCGCCTGATCGGCCCGGCGCTCGCCAAGGAGATGATCTGGACGGGACGGCGGCTCAGGGCCGAGGAGGCCAAGGAGTACCGCATCGTCAATCACGTGGTGAAGGCGGGCGGCGCGCTCAAAAAGGCGCGCGAAATCTGCGCCGAAATGGCGAAGAACGGCCCGCTCGGCATCATGATGTCGAAACAGGCGATCAATCGGGGCCTCGACCAGAGCCGCTTCAACGGATTCCTCAATGAGGGCGACCTCGCCCACCTGCTTGTCTTCTCCGAAGACCGCCATGAAGGAATTCAGGCATTCCACGAACGACGCCCGGCGACGTATAAGGGACAGTAACCGGCATTTCTGGAAGGAACGAAGAATGAGCGACGACGGACTCCGGGGCTTCATGGGAGGCCTCAACAGAACCGGCGACCTGGATTCGCGCGACCTGGGCAAGAAGAAGGACGCCGGGCGCGCACCCGGCGGATCCAACCTGCAGGACCAGTCGATCCGGGGCTATCTGCAGAAGCTCGAGCGCGCGGGCGAAATGGTCCGTGTCGAGAAAGAGGTCGACCCCGCAACCAACCTGTCGGCGATCGAATGGAAAACATATGACGAGCTGGGCAAGGCGACCTATTTCGCCAACCTGAAGGATCATCCGGGATGGGACGCCTGCAGCCAGATTTTTGCCGACCGGCGCAAATGGTCGCTCGGGCTGAACCTGACGGAAGACGAGTTCCTTGGCGGTATCCGGCGCAGGATCGAGAAACCGGTCGAACCGGTGCTGGTCGACGGACCGGCGCCCTGTCAGGAAGTGGTGAAAATCGGCGACGAGGCCTCGCTCTATGACATTCCGGTAGCGACGATTTCCGAACGGGACGGCGGCGCCTTCATCCCCGGCGGCATGTCGATCATGAAGGATCCGGAAACGGGCATCCGCAATATATCGATCCACCGTCAGCAGATTTTCGATGCGCGCCACACGGGCTTTTACATCCTGCCGCGACAGGCGCGACGCATTCACGAGATGTATCGCGAGCGTGGCGAGAACGTGCCGGTCGCCGTCGTGGTCGGCGCGCACCCGGCGATCTTCTTCGGCTCAGCCTTCACCACCAGCTATGGGCTGGACGAGCTGTCCGTTTCCGGAGCGCTGCTGGGCGATCCGGTCCGGCTGGTCAAGTGCAAGACCATCGATGTCGAGGTCCCCGCCGATGCGGAGCTGGTCCTTGAAGGCGAGATCCTGATGGGCGAGCTGCACGACGAGGGCCCGTTCGGCGAGGTCCCCGGCACCTATGCCGAGGCCGACCAGACGGAGGTGTTCCACGTCAAGGCCATCACCCACCGGCGCGATCCGATCTATTACGCGCTCCATTGCGGCATGCCGGTGACCGACACCCAGGCGACCACCGGTATCGGCATCGAGGTCGCCACCTGGGATCATCTCAGCAAGGTCGAGGGCGGGCTGGATATACGCGATGTGCGCTGCCACACCACCAGCGGCCTGATGATGGTTGTGGTCCGCATGCGGCCGCGTATCGAGGGACAGGCCAAGACCGCCCTGATGGCGACGCTGTCGGGGCCGTATCTGCATCCCAAGCTCGCTATCGCGGTGGACGAGGATATCGACGCCAATGACCTGCGCCAGGTGATCTGGTCGATCACGACGCGGGTCAACGCGGAGAACGACGTGACCCTTATCCCGCATACGCGGACCTTCGCGCTGGACAAGATTTCGCCGGTTCATCCCGGCGGGAACCAGTTCGAGCGCATGGGCACCAAGTGGCTGATCGACGCGACCATGCCCGCGCCGACCCATCCGGAAGCGCGCCAGCAGTTCGAACGCGCCATGCCGATCAATCACGAATCCGTCGATATCAGGGATTTCCTCCCCGAAGAGCTGTTCAAGTAGGCCGCCGCTTCATGACCGACAGAACCCCGACCGCCGCGGCAGGCGCGCGGCCCAACCTGATCGACCAGTCGCTGCGGAGCTACCTGCAGCGGCTTGAGGAATCGGGCGGCATGGTGCGGATCGAGAAGGAAGTCGAACCGGCCGAAAACATGGCCGCGCTCGACTGGAAAATATACGACGCCCACGGCAAGGGCTCGCTCTTCACCAACATCAAGGGCCATGCGGACTGGCGGGCCTGCAGCCAGATTCTCGCCGACCGCGGTAAATGGTCGATGGCGCTCGGCATGGAAGAGGACGGGCTGCTGTCCGGCATCAGCCGCCGGCTGCAAACGCCGGTCGAGCCCGTCATGCAGGACGCCTCTGAAGCGCCCTGCAAGGAAATTGTGCTGACCGGCGACAAAGCCTCCCTGCTGGACATCCCGGTGGTGACCCAGTCCGAAGAGGACGGCGGGCCGTTTATCCCGGCCGGCATGGCGATCGTCAGGGACCCGGATACCGGAATACGGAACATGTCGATCCACCGCATGCAGGTGTTCGACGCAAAGACATCGGGCTTCATCATGCTGCCGCGCCAGGCGCGCCGGATATACGACAAGTACGTGGCCCGCGGCGAGAACATGCCGGTCGCCATCGCCATCGGCGCGCACCCGGCGATCGTGTTCGGCTCGGCCTTCACCACCACGTTCGGTGTCGACGAACTCGCCGTCGCGGGCGGGCTGCTGGGCGACGCGGTGCGGCTGGTGAAGGCGGAGACGGTGGATGTCGAAGTGCCGGCGGATGCCGAGATCATCCTCGAAGGCGAAATCCTGGCGGGCGAGACCCACCCGGAAGGCCCCTATGGCGAGGTGCCGGGCACCTATTGCGATGCCGGCGAGAGCGAAGTTTTCCGGCTGAAGGCAATCACGCGGCGGCGCGACCCGATCTATTACGCGCTCCATTGCGGCGCGCCGGTGACCGACACCCAGGCCACAACCGGGCTGGGGATCGAGATCGGCACCTGGGAGCACCTGACGAAGGTCGAGGGCGGGCTCGATCTGCTCGATGTCCGGTGCCTGCCGGCCGGCGGGATGATGATGCTGGTGGTCAAGCTGCGTCCGCGCGTCGAGGGCCAGGCCAAGACCGCGCTGATGGCCGCGCTGTCAGGCCCCTATCTGCATCCCAAGCTCGCCATCGCGGTGGACGACGATATCGATGCCAGCGACCTGCGCCAGGTGATGTGGTCGATGACCACCCGGGTGCATGCCGAAAAGGACATCAGCTTCATCCACAACACGCGCACCTTCGCGCTCGACAAGGTCTCCCCCGTCGCCGAAGACGGCAACCCGTTCGAACGCATCGGCACCAAATGGCTGATCGACGCCACCAAGCCGGCCCTGAGCCATCCCGACCAGCGGTCGCGGTTTACCCGCGCAATCCCGAAGAATTTCGACAGCGTGGAACTGGAAGATTTCCTGCCGCCGGAGATGTTCGGGTAGGGCCTGTCTCCCTTACCTTTTCGTCATTACCGGGCGCAGGACCGTTCCCCCTCACCTCGTCCTTACCGGGCCATTCCTCGAATGAGTCCCGGTAATCTCCCTGCCGATCAAACTCCCCCGCCCCACAAGATGCCCGGGACCCATGAGTCTTTCTGGGCCCGGGCATGACGAGTAGATAAGGGGATGGGGGGAAAGCCTACCCGATCTTCATCTCCATCGCCTTCTTGACCGCCGGACGGGCCAGCATGCGGTCGCGCCAGCGGCACAAATTGGGGAACTCGTTCAAATCGATGAAATCGAAGCGGAAATCGCCGAACCGGCCGATCGACATCATGTCGGCGATGGAGTACTCGCCGGCGAAGTAATCGACCTCTCCCAGTCTGCGTTCGAGCACCGCCAGCAGCGTACGGCACTGGTCTTCCATGTCGCGGCTCACGTTGAGGGCGGAGAAGCTGATCGCCACGTTGGTCGCGCCGTAAAGAAGCCACTGGTTGACCTCCCAGCGCCGGCGCGGCGTGTCGCCGCCGAACTGGCCGGTCTTTTCGGCCAGGTACAGCAGGATGGCGCTCGACTCCATGATGGTAATCGGCTCGCCGCCCTCCGCGTCCGGGTCGACCAAGCAGGGCACCTTGCCGCCGGGGCTGATCGCGAGGTACTCGGGCGCCTTGCTCTCCGGCCCGTGCGGGTCGATGGCGGTGATATTGTAGGGCGTGCCGGTTTCTTCCAGCATAATGAGAGGGCGGCGGCCGTTGGCCGATTTCCAGGCGTAGAGGTCGATCATTTCAGGTGTGCTCCGGTTGGCGGGTTTGGGGGCGGAAACTACCACCGATTTCAGACCCCGGCGAGGTTGCGGAACCCCTTTCGACCGTTACACTTCCCCCAGACCGATTTCACCCATCCGGAGTTCCCTTATGACCAGATTCGCCATCAGCCAGCCCGTCACGCAGGAAGAAGCGCCTCGCCTGCTTACCGGCAAGGGCCGCTTCGCCGACGATTTGACCTTTCCGCGCCAGGCGCATGGCGTGTTTCTTCGTTCTCCTTACGCCCATGCCGATATCGTCTCGATCGACAAGTCCGAGGCGGAGAAAATGCCGGGCGTCATCGCCATCCTGACCGGCGAGGATTACGAGGCCGACGGGCTCGGCACGGTGCGGGGCATTTCGCCCATGAAACGCCGCGACGGCTCGCCCATGTACCGCCCGCACCGGCCCGCACTGACCAGGGACCGCGTGCGCCATGTAGGCCAGTCGGTCGCGCTGGTGATCGCGGAGACCATCAGCCAGGGCAAGGACGCCGCCGAAGCCATCGAGGTCGAGTACAATCCCCTGCCCGCTCATTTTTCGACCGCCGAGGCGAACCAGCCGGGGACGCCGCAGATCTGGGAAGAATGCGAAAACAACGAGCCGGTCCATGTCGAACGCGGCGATTCCGATGCGGTGGATGCGGCCATCGCCGAGGCGCATCACGTGGTGCGCGGCCGCTTCGTGGTGAACCGCATCGCCGCCTGCACGATGGAACCGCGCGCCGTGGTCGCCCTGTGGGATGAGGGCACGCAGCACTACACGATCCATGCCTGCCACCAGCGCCCCTATATCTGGCGCACCATGATGACCAAATACGTGTTCGGCATCCCGGAACAGGACATGACGATCATCGCCGGCGATGTCGGCGGTTCCTACGGCATGAAGGGCGGGCTTTATCCCGAAGTGCCGCTCACCGCCTGGGCGGCGAAGCGCACGGGTCGCCCAGTCAAATGGACCTGCGAACGCTCCGAAGCGCTGATCTGCGACGACCAGGCCCGCGACATGGTGGTCGATGGCGAGCTGGCGCTGGATGCCGACGGAAAGTTCACCGGCGTGCGTATCCGCTCCAATAACAATGTCGGCGCGTATCTGACCATGATCGGCTTTATTTCGACCAACGGCATCACCCAGACGCCGGTCGGGACCTATACGACGCCCGCGGCGCATGCGGAGGCCAACTCGGTCTTCACCAACACGGTGCCGGTCTCCAACTACCGCGCGCCGGGCGGCGTGCCGGGCACCTATGTGCTGGAGCGCATGATCGACCTGGCGGCCGCCGACATGGGCATCGACCCGGCGGAGATCCGTCGCCGCAACCTGATCCCCGCGGACGCCATGCCGTACAAGCTGCCGCTCGGCGGGGGCTACGATTGCGGCGAATTCGAGAAGGTGCTCGACAAGGCGCTGGAGAAATCCGACTACGCGAACGCAGCGACCCGCCGGGCGGATGCCGAAGCGCGCGGCATGCTCTATGGCGTCGGCGTTTCGTCCAGCGTCGATCCCTCCGCCGGCCCGTCGCCGGAAACCGCCGAACTGCGCTTCGACCCGGGCGGGCAGGCGACCATCCTCGCGGGCTCCACCGCGGGCGGGCAGAGCCACGAAACGATCTACAAGCAGATCGTCTCCGACCGGCTGGGCATGGACGTGGAAAGCCTGCGCGTGATCGAGGGCGACACCAAGGCGCTGTCCTGGGGCACCGGCACCGGCGGCGCGCGCACCGCGACCATCGCCGGCACCGCGATCTACAAGGCGGTCGACAAGGTGATCGAGAAATCGAAAAAGATCGCCGCCCACCTGATGGAGGCCGCCGCCGAGGATATCGAGTTCGAGGATGGCACCTTCACCGTCGCCGGCACCGACCGCACGGTGACGTTCCAGGAAGTCGCCGAAACGGCGTTTTCGCCCAACAAGCTGCCGCCAGATATCGAAATCGGCCTGTACGAAACCGCGACCTGGTCGCCCGACGAGGCAAACGTGCCGAACTCCGCCCATGTGTGCGAGGTGGAGATCGACCCCGATACCGGCGTGACGAAGATCGTTCGCTACACGGCGGTGCACGACGTCGGCGTCGAACTCAACCCGTTGCTGGTCGACGGGCAGGTCCATGGCGGCATCGCGCAGGGCGTCGGCCAGGCGATCTGCGAGGACATCAGATACGACCCGGAATCGGGCCAGGTGCTGACGGGCTCGTTCCTCGATTACTGCATGCCGCGGGCCGACGATTTCTGCGATTTCACGCTCGACCGTCATCCGGTCCCGACCGCGACGAACCCGCTCGGCGTCAAGGGCGCCGGAGAATGCGGCACGGTCGGCGCGCTGGCCGCGACGATGAACGCGATCAACGACGCGCTCCGCCCGCTTGGCATCCGCGACATGCCGATGCCGGCAACGCCCGACAGGGTGTGGCGAGCGATCCGCGATGCAAAGCAGGAGGCAGCGTGACAATGGCGGAAAGACAGCCCTATACGATCTACGAGTCCGGAACGGGTACGCCGCAGCCGGGCGAGACCATCGAATGCACGGTCATCGGCACGATCCACACGCCCTACAAGGAGATGAAGGATTGCCCCAACCGGCATAACGGGAACGAGTATCTTCCCTGCACGATCAGGCTCGCGCCGGATTACGCGCCGGGGCTGGTCGGGCTGAAGGAAGGCGGGAAGGCGCTGGTGCTTTACTGGCTCCACCAGGCGCGGCGCGACATGACGCAGCTTCCTGCCCGCGAAGGCGTGCGCGACGCGCCCATCGGCGTGTTCTCCATGCGCACCCCGCCCCGCCCGAACCCGATCGCGGCTTCGGTGGTCCCGATCCTCGCCGTTCGGGAGAACGAGATCGACGTGGTCGGACTCGACTGCCTCGACGGCACGCCGCTGCTCGATATCAAACGGGACCGGAGTCCGGTGAGGACGTAGCAACAATATCCTCGTCATCACCGGGCCTGTCCCGGTGATCTCGTAGTTACAGTGTTTTGTCCTCAAAAAGATGCCCGGGTCTGGGCCCGGGCATGACGAGAATAAATGAACAGGGCTAAGCCCGCGGCAGCAGATAGGGTCGGTCGGAATAGCCTTCCCTATAGACCCTTATGTTCTGCGCCGGATTGCGGTTCACCAGTTCGCGCGCATAGAGCGGGTGGGTCATCGACCGGATCTCGTGCTCGATCTCGAACAGCTTCTTGCCGTTATCCGGATCGACGATATCGACGAAGCGGTACTGGTGCTGGTTGTCCTCCTGCGAGACCAGCCCGAGTTCCTGCAAGCGACGGTGCGGCCCGGAGAAATCGGCGACATAGACCTGGATATGATGGCCGTCGAATTTCGGCATTCGGCGCTTCGTCTCGCTGAAAATCAGCTCCTGCCCGTGGCCCACCATCACCCGCGCCGACTTCGCCCCGTCGAATTTCCCGACACGCGACGGCGCATCCATGATCTGCTCGTAGAACCGCGCGATGCCTTCCGCTGTCCCCAGCTTCACGTCGAACTGCACATAGGGCAGGCCGAGCTGGTAGGGGCCGAACCGTTCCGGATCGGGCGTATGCACCCTGAAGCGGTTGCCCCATGGGCAGGTGACATCGACAGTCGAATTGCCCTTGCCCGTCTTATAGGAAAACTTCGTTCCCTTGAGATCCTTTTTGACCGAAGCGAGCCGCTCGACCAGCGAGTCGAGCTCGGGCATCACGAGACCGATGCGCCCGCGCAGGACCTGCGCCGTATTGGTGGGCAGATGAAACTGGCTGCGCCCGACCGTCGCCCACATGTTAGTGACCGTCACCATCATGTAGGGATCGCGCGTAAGCCCGAGCCCGGCGATATAGAAAAGGGTCGATTTACGCTGGTCGTCGATCTGCACGTTGACATGCTCCAGCGACACGATATTGCCGATATCCTCCGCCGCGCGGTCGTATTTCATCTGCGTTGCCATCTGCTGCTCCGTCACCCGAAATCAGGATCGGACCGGGACCGGTCCGCATGGCACAAGCGTCGCGCAGGAAGCACGCAAAATCAATGGGGACAGATAATCAATCGAGCGGCTTGAGCTCTTCCCTGTAGCGCCGCCAGCGCTGCACGTAGCTTTCCGGGATGTGCCGCAGCATCTCGATCTGTTCTTCGGAGACCTCGCGTACGACCTTGCCGGGCGCGCCCATCACCAGCGAATTGTCCGGTATTTCCTTGCCCTCGCCGATCAGCGCCTTGGCAGCGATCAGGCAGTTGCGCCCGATCTTCGCGCCGTTGAGCACGACCGCCCCGATCCCGATCAGGCTTCCCTCGCCGATGGTGCAGCCATGGATCATGCACATATGGCCGACCGAGACATTGTCGGCCAGGGTCAGCCCGAAACCGGGATCGGTATGCAGGACGGACCCGTCCTGGATGTTGCAGTTGTCGCCGATCACGATGGGGTCGTTGTCGCCACGCAGCGTCGCATTCCACCAGATGCTGACATTGCGCCCCAGCGTCACGTCGCCGATCACATCGGCGCTGGGCGCGATCCAGTAATCCTCACCGGCGGTTCTGAGCCGCTTGTCGCCCAGCGCATAAATCATCCGTCAGCCCAGAGTCGCAACCACGGATGCTGCGCCAGCGAACAGCTCGGCGTCGCGGTTCTGGAATCCGATGACCTGAAGCCCGAGCGGCAGCCCTTCGGCCTGTAGCAACGGCAGTGAAATCGTCGGCACGCCGAGCATCGAGGTCGGAACGGTGAATACGGGATCGCCGGTGGACTCGATCCCGACCGGTGCCGCCCCGGTGGCCGAAAGCGTAATACAGAAATCGGCTTCCGCAGCCAGCGCGGCATAGACCCGGCGCGCATCTTCACGCGTTGCCGACAGTTCCCTGAAATCGTCCTGCGTCATGGATTCGGCCTGCTCAAGCCGCTCGATCGCGCTGGGGCTGAGCTGACTGCGATCCATGTCGCGCGCATAGGTGTTGAGCGGCCAGCGGCCCTCCCACGCGTTGATGTCGCGCGACGTCCCCATCGCACCCTGAATGGCGGCTTCGACCGCTTCGACCGCGTCGGACGAATTGCGGTCTATAAACTCGATCCCTGCTTCGGCCAGACGATCGCGCGCTTCTCCAAGCTGCGCTTTCGCCTCCTCGCCCGCGACAGCCCAGCCATCGGTTTCCAGCACGGCAAGGCGGCGCGGTTTTTCCGTTGCGGGCATCTCCATGGGTCCCACGACACCGAGATAGCCGGCATCGCCGCCGGCGCGCGATGTGATCGCCCGCGTCGTCGTCCACACCTCGTCGAGCGTGGCTGCGAGAACGCCGGTGCAGCTCTGGCTGAACCCGTCGAAGCTGCCGCCCCGGTTGATGCCGCCGACGCTCGGCTTGTAGCCGTAGGCGCCGCAATAGCTGGACGGGCGGATGATCGATCCGATCACCTGGGAGCCCAGCGCCGCCGACAGCATGCCGCTGCCCACCGCCGCCGCCGACCCGCTGGAAGAGCCGCCCGGCGTGCGCGTCGTGTCGTACGGGTTGCGGGTGCCGCGCGCCTGGGTCGCGGCAAACTCGGTCGTCACCGTCTTGCCGACCACAACCGCACCGGCCTCGCGCAGCGCTACTGCGGCAGCGCAGTCGCGCTTTCCTTCCCAGCCGGCGAACAGGGGCGAACCCTGCTCGGTCGGCATGTCGGCGGTTTCCATCACGTCCTTGATACCGACCGGCATGCCGTCGATCAGCGACAGCGTATCGCCCGATTTCCAGCGTTCGGTCGCGGCATCGGCTGCTGCCCGCGCGCCTTCAAGGTTCATGTTCACGAACGCGCCGACCTGGGGCTCCTGCGCTTCGATGGATTCGATACAGCGCTCAAGGAAGGCGCGTGGCGCGTCGGAACCGTCACGGAATCCGTCCGTTGCGGAAAAGTATGAGCGGGGCGAGATATCGGTCATCGAATTGACTCCTGTCAGGCTGATTTCTGTCTGGCGAGATAGGCGTTACGGAATTTGAGTCGTCCTTCGACCAGATCCCAGTTGCGTTTATAGGACGAAGGCGGTGCGTCGGTCACCTTGACGCACAGAAAACGCGGCGCGGGGCTTTCCTGCAGAAAGCGGTATCCGGCGTCGAGTTCCGCCGGGGTCGAGATCGTCATGGTGGACGGAATGCCGGCCCCTTCCGCCATCTTCGCGAGATCCGTGCGTCGCGCGGTGTGGCCCTTCTGGCCTCCGGTCTCGCCATGCATGCCGTTATCGATGCACACGATGGTCAGGTTGTCGGGCATCATCGATGCGACCGAGGCAAGCGAGCCGACCGTCATCAGGATTTCACCGTCTCCGGTAATCACCGCCACCTGCTCGGAAGAGGCGGACAGCGCCATGCCGAGCCCGATGGGGATCGCCGCCCCCATCGCGCCGCCCATGGTAATCAGATTGTCAGCTTCCCGCGTGTATTCCGCCGCATCCTTGGCGGCACCGGCCAGCCCGGTGACGATCAGGTAATTTTCCGGGTTGGGAAACAGGACGGGAAGGACATCTTTTCTGTCGAGGGTAATGTCAGCCATTGGCGATATCTCGAATCTCAATGAACGAATAGCCGGAATCGGCCCACGACCCACCTCCCCTGTCCCCTCCCCCCTGAAAGGCGGAGGGGGACGCGGTTGCAGGATCGCGAACTACCCCCTCTCCGCCCCTTGGGGGGGAGAGGGTTGGGGTGAGGTGGGGATTCGACAACCCGACCATATTTATTCCATCCGACTCTAGAACGACTTCGCGCCGAGGAACTTCTGAGACAGGATCAGCGCGACCCCCTGCCCCGCGACGAACGACGCGTTAATGGCGGACACCACCGCCTGTTCCAACTCGTCATGCCGGTCGACGCGGATGACCTGCAGGCCCATGGCTTCCAGTACCGGCTGGACCGCCTGACCCATCGGGTACTGCCACGGGTTCTGTTCGCCGTAATCGCCGCGCATCGTGACGATGGTCAGCAGGGGAAAACGCCCGCCGGTGATGAGAGAGAGCATGTTCGGCACGTTGCCGACGCCGGACGATTGCATCAGCAGCACCGCGCGGTCGCAGACAAGATCGGCGCCGACACACAGCCCGACCCCTTCCGCCTCGTTCGACAGAAGGACCGACCGCGTCTCGTTATGCTCGTCGGCCAGCTTGACGATTTTGTCGTTGCCGAAATCGGGGACGTGGGCGAACAGGCTCACCCCGTGCTCGACTAGGCGGTCGAAGATCAGCTTCGGCCATTCATCGCTTCGTTCGTCGGCCATCTCTATTCGAACCCGTAAAGTTGCGCCGGATTGTCGACGAAGACCTGCCGCAGCGTCGAATCGTCGCCGCACCAGCCCATCGCCTGTTCCAGCAGGTCTGTGTCGTTAGGCATCGGATAGTCCCACAGGATCGGATGCGGCCAGTTGGTGCCCCAGACGACCCGGTCCGGTCTTGTTTCGAGCAGCGCGCGCGCCAGCGGCGTAATGTCGTCGAACGGCGCACCCTGATCCGACAGACGGTACCAGCTCGCAAGCTTGGCCCAGCCGTGATCGGTTTCGTGCAGCAGCGCGATCAGGGCCTGGAATCCGGAATAATCGACGCCCTGCCCGCCACGGACGCGGCCCAGATGGTCGATCATGAAGGGAATACTTAACGCTTTAAGACGGGGGCTGAGCTCAATCAGTTCCGCCACGTCGTCGAGATGGAGCACGACATGCCACCCGTACTGCGCGGTCCGGTCGGCCAGAGATTCCAGATGATCGATCGACGTCGCGCCCGCCAGCATTGTCGACAGGCGAAACCCGCGCATGCCGCCTGCGTTCAGATCTTCAAGCTCCTTATCCGACATATCGGGACGGATGACGGCGACGCCGCGCAGCCGGTCGGGCGCGGTCGCAATCCCGGCGACCGACACCGAATTGTCCGAACCGTGTGCGCTGCCATGGACGATCACGCCGCGGTCGAGCCCGAGCGTATCGAGCAGCTTGAGATATTCCTCGACCGGGCAATCGGGCGGCGTATAGCCCCGCTCCGGCGCATAGGGAAACCGGTCGGACGGGCCGAACACATGCGCCTGCGTGCAGCAGGCGCCGGGCGGCGGCGCGACCTTGGGCGGCCGATAGCCGTAATCGGGGCCGGGACAGGGTCTGGTCATAATGATTTCAATGCTTTCGAAACTCAGCTGCGGTCTGCAAGTGACCGGTGCTGGTCGAGAATATCGCCCAGCCGCGAATGATCCTGAATCCGACCAACGCCGCATTCCGCGCCGATGCCGGCGATCGTGGCGAACTTTTTCGCCATGTCCAGCTTTGTCGCGTTTCCATCCGGATCCGCGCCATGGACGCAGCCAAGGAAAAGTTCGGTTTCGACAGGTAGCGACAGCTCCGCCAGCGGCGCGAAATAACCCTCGTCGTTGCGTTCGCGCGGCACCGGCATGTGTATGTACTGGATCGGCCGCCTGACCCTGTCGACCAGCCCGTTGGCGATTTCGACCAGCACCGCCATGTCCTTTGGCTCGACCATATGCGCATCCGCCGGGCTGCCGTAGCACAGGTGATAGCCAAGATCGATGTCGCCGGGGACCATATCGCCGAGACGCGCCATTACGCCCCAGATGGCGTTCTTATAGTCCGGCACCTGCTCGTAATAGCCCTCCCACGCCAGCACTTCCTGACAGCAATCCCACTGGTAGGAAATGTCGGCATGCGGCAGCGCAGCGGAAATTTTCGCGAATTCTTCCGCCAGGTGACGGAAATAGACCTCTATGAAATCGTCCCAGCAGCGCGGCGTGATGAAGTTGTAGGCGATGGCGATCGGCGTCGCCATGCAGATCTGGTACTTGACCCCGGCCGGGATCACGCCTTCGTCGCGCAGCCTTACGAAAGTCGGATGATTGCGGATCGCATCGTCCGCGTAGTCAGTATTGAAGGACACGGTCGTCGGATCGACGCCTTCCCTGAAGCGCAATCGGTTGACCGGATAGACCAGGGTGCCGTCCGACTGGCGGAACTCGAACACCGGTACGTCGGGATCAATTTCGAGGTCAGGGTGTTCCTGAAGCTGGTCGTTGACGAAGCTGATCCAGCGCCGCCGGCGGCCCGTTTCGCCGTCCGGAATGCGCTTCAGATGCGGACCGAGCTGCCCGGAAAGCGTGCGGAATACGCTTTCTGCATCGTCGAGCGGCACGCTGCCGACCATGTGTACCGAAGTCATTTAAAAGGCCTTCCCTGTCCTGAACGCGCCGCATCCTATGGAAGGGACAGCGGGCCGACAAGCCGTCGCCATCGCGATTAACGGTTTTCGCGCCGGGAGTCACAATTTGAAACGGCCTGCAGGGGAATTAACACTAAACTGTCGGAATTTTTTACAGTTGAGCGGATGACACGTCGGGCAGGCTAGATCAATCTCCCAGAAAAGTATTAAATCCGCTGCTCCTGAAACTTGGCATGGAAATTGCGTTATTTCCCATGTATCAATCCTTTGATACGCGAATTTAGGATTAAATACACATAATGTTGCAGGGTGTTACCAGATTTCTGTATGGAATGGCTTTCGGCCTTGCGCTTTTGGTTGCGCAGCCGGCGAAGGCCGTCCCGACCCTGTAGCTGGATATCATCGGCGGCACATACGATGCCGCTACGCAGACGATCGTCACGAACAGCTCTACTTTTACGCTGCTGGCGCTGGCGACTGCGGGCAGCAGATCAGAAGCAGACATTCTCGCCGACACGTTTTTCGTTTCGATGGCGCTTGCGCCGGCGATGGACGAGGGCCCCTTTAACGCAGGCACCTTTTCCGTCAATGGCAACACGGTCCAGGCGACCGATACCGGTCTGGTATACGGAACCCCGCCGACGGAGGACGCTAACCCGGACCTGGGCAGCCACGGGCATTATCCGACTTATTTCCACGAGGTGGCTTTTCAATTCGACGCCAACGACACGACGACGACCTATAATTCGGAAAATGACACCGGTGGCGTTGCTTTCGACGAAAACGGCTACGGGACGTTTTTCTACAAGCTGGAAATGAATGTCGGTGGCCTGGTCGGCAAGACCCTCCATTTCGATCTGTACGACACCGCACTCAAGAATAACGGTACGAACTCGATCGACTCGTTCGCACCGTTCTCGCACGATGCCGAGTATATCCCCGGCCTGACCTGCACCGATTGCGGCGAGGATCCGGTCCCGGCGCCTGCCTCTACGCCGATTTTCCTGCTTGCAGTCGCCCTCATCGCCCTGATGCGCCGACACGCGCTGCGGAAGGCACAGGCGGCAGCCACGCCGGTCGCGTCCGCTACCTGACCGGCCCCAAGAGCCGGACTCGCAAGCCCCCCCTCCAGACCGGCCCCGTCTCTGTATCCGCTGGATCAGGGCGTTCTTAAACCGATCAGGAAGGTAATCGAGAATATTACAACCACCATTTCGACCAAATTCGGCTTCGGATACACCCGTGGCGTAGCGGCGATCGCCGCGTGCCTGTTGCTGGGTGCCTGCTCACCTCGGAAGAACTCGAAGCGCGCATTTCCTCCTTGGAAGAAGAAGTGAACGAGGCCCTGCGGAATGTCGCTACCGCCAGGATCGACGCAATGACCGCGCTCGGTCTGGCCGTCAGGCTGGAGGAAGAAAAGCTGGCCGAACGCGCTAACGAAGCGATGCGCAATTCCGCATCGGCCGGGATCGACGCGACCACTGCTCTCGACATGATCGACAGGCATGTGAACCGTAACCGGCGTTAACGAGGTGATACTAGCCAAACGAAAACGGCCCGCCTGTTCGGCGGGCCGTTTGGTTTACGCCAGCGCAACAACGACTCGTCGGCCTATTTCTTCTTCCCGCGTTTTTCCTTTTTCGGCTTCTTGGCCTTTTTCTCTTTCTTGTCCTTCATGTCCTTATTCGCTTTTTTCCTTCTTGTCGCCCTCTTCCCTGGCCGACGAATTCATCTCCTGAACCTGGGTTGCGCGATCCTTGCCACGCACTTCTCCACCCTTGTTGGAACGCCCCTGCGCGGCAACATCCGCAACCGAAACAAAGGTCAGGAACATGATAGTGACAACTGTCGTCAGCGCGACGCGCGCCAGCGACGGAACCGTATGTGTCGTGGTTGGTTTCATTTCTTCCTCTGTAAATAGAGACTCCCACCGACATTCTGATTTCCAGCCGAATCATTGTCCAGAACTGAACAACGCATTTTCAGTCAGTCATCCGGATAACGATACCGGTTTCGGGTTCGTTTACGGAAAACGCCGCATCCTCGAATGACGGTGCCGACAGAAAGCCGGTCGCATTGTTGCTGAAGGCGTAATCCTCCAGCGGTATTCCCAGAAATCCCTGATCGAACTCGTCATTGCCGTTTTCGTCGTGAAAAACGGCGACAGCGTAACGCCCGGGTTTGAGGCCGGGCACACGAATTGTCAGTCTGGAACCCGTGACGTCGGGTTCGCCCGTTGCGACCCTGCCCTTACGGGTAGGAAAATTCTCCACCCTGTCATAGACCGCGTAATGCAGCCTTCCCTGCGGCGAGCGAATCCCCTCGATCTGCATGATCAGCGTCGCCGCTCCGCAGACCGCAGGCGAAAAAACGGCCGCGCCTGCGAGAAGCGCGGCCACCTTTTTGAGCCACATGGTCAGCCTTTCAGGATTCCATCGAGGAACGGAACCGTCTTGGACCAGCTGTCCGCCGTCTGATCGGGCCGGTGACGTTCGGGCGCCAGGAAATTCTGGAACGCATGTCCCGCGCCGTCATAACGGTGGAACGTATGCGCTATACCCAGCCGCGTCAGCTCTTCATCGAGCTTGTTGACGTCGTCAGGCGACGGATTGCCGTCGTCGTTGCCGAAGAAACCAGCGACCTCCGCCTTCATGTCCTTAAGCAGTTCGAACGGGGTCGGGCCGTCGTCGCTCCACGGCTTGAACATATTGCCGCTGTAATAGGGCACGCAGGCCTTGAAACGGGAATCCGTGCTGGCGCCGAGAAACGCCATACGTCCGCCCATGCAGTGACCGATGATGCCGAGCCGGTCCATATCGACGTCGCCCCGCGCCGCAAGATAGTCCAGCGTCGCACCGATATCGGCGATTATGCCGGGATCTTTCGGGAAATCGTTATCCTCGGCTTTTTCGTGAACCGGCGGGTAGTGATAGACATCCGGCGCCGCGGTAACGTATCCGGCGGCGGCCAGATCGTCGGCGACCTTTTCGGTGAATTTATCGAACCCGCCGCGGTGGAACATGATCACTATCGCCGGATGCGGTCCCGCGCCCGCAGGCGTGGTGTGCAGGATACGCATCGGGCATCCGCCCACCTCAACTTCAGCAAAATCAGCCATTTCTCTCGAAACTCCCCAATCGAGGCGCCGGATCCAACTCCTCCCGGCGCGGTTGCGAATTCGCGAACGCTAGACGCTGGGAGCGGGAGCGTCAACGTGGCGCATCAGTATGACAATTGATGTATTGAGAACCCGCTACTACACTCCGCGCGCGCAGATTCTCGCGCAGATTCCGGGGAGTTCCGTGACCGACACCGCAAAGGAAAACAAAGAGCCGGGCTGGCTGAAGCCCACCGTGGATTACGTGCCGCTCGGCGCGTTTTTTGCGGCTTACCTCATCTGGGGGCTGATGCCCGCGACGGCGGCGCTGATGGTCGCGACCGGTCTCGCCCTGATCCTGTCGCTCGCCATCGCGCGTCGGGTACCGATTATGCCGCTGATCACCGCCGTCATCGTCGGCGTTTTCGGTGGGCTGACGCTGTGGCTGCAGGACGAGACCTTCATCAAGATGAAGCCGACCATCGTCGAGGCGCTGTTCTCCATCATCCTGCTGGGGGGGCTGGCGTTCGGCAAGCCGTTGCTCAAGCCGCTGATGTCGGCCGCCTGGCCTATGGAGGACGAAGGCTGGCGCAAGCTGACCTGGCGGTTCGCCTGGTTCTTCGCCGCCATGGCGGTTCTCAACGAGATCGTCTGGCGTACGCAGAGCACCGATTTCTGGGTATCGTTCAAGGTGTTCGGGCTGATGATCCTTACGCTGGCCTTCGCCGTTTGCCAGGCGCCGCTGATGAAGCGCTACGCCATCGAAGATCCGCCCGAAGAGGCCTGATATGAAAATCGCGATGATGGGATCGGGCGGCATCGGCGGCTATTTCGGCGGCCGCATGGCCGCAGCAGGCCACGACGTTACCTTTATCGCGCGCGGCGCACATCTGAACGCAATCCGAGCAAACGGGCTCGCCATCGACAGCCGGGAACTCGATGACGCGCTGGTGAAGCCTGCACAGGCAACCGACAACCCTGCCGAGGTCGGCCCGGTCGACTGCGTCATCGTCGGCGTCAAGCTGGGCGATACGGAAGACGCCGCCCGCGCCATCCAGCCGATGCTGGGGCCAAACACGATGGTCCTTTCGCTGCAGAACGGCTTCGAAGGCGACGACGTGCTTTCAGCAATCGTCGGATCGGAGCGCGTCATCGGCGGCGTCGCCTTTATCGCGGCATCCATCGCACGCCCCGGCGTCATCGGCCATATCGGCACGCTTCAGCGCGTCGTGATGGGAGAGCACCGGGAGAAAGGCGGCGGGACAAGCCCGCGCATCGAGGCGCTTCACAGGGCCATGCTGGATGGCGGGATCACCGCCGAGATCAGCGACGACATCGACCGGACGATGTGGGAGAAGTTCGTGTTTCTGGTCGGGCTTAGCGCGACAACCACCCTGATGCGCACGACCATCGGCCCGATCCGCGAAGACCCGGACCGGCGGCGCGTGCTGTACGATATCATCGCCGAAGCGGTCGCCGTTGGCCGCGCCAGGGGCATCGCCCTGCCGGAGAACTATGCCGACGAGCGCATGGAATTCGTCGACGGTCTGCCGTTCGACATGACATCTTCAATGCATCACGACCTCGAAAACGGCAAGCCCCTTGAGGTCGCCTGGCTGTCAGGCTCGGTCGCGCGCCACGGCGAAGCGCTCGGCGTAACGACGCCGGTCAACCGGGCGGTGTTTGCGGCGCTGAAGGACCGGGCGGCGCCGGGACCTTCCAGCAATTCCTAAAACCTGCCGCCTGGGTTAGGCTCATTCGACTAACCACAGGGAGACACCGCATGGCATCCGGCCCGCGCACCATGTTCGACAAGATCTGGGACCGGCACGCGATCACGGTGAACGAGGCCGGCCAGACGCTTCTGTTCATCGACCGGCATTTCTGTCACGAGCTGAGCTTTCACGCCTACAACATGCTGCACGGGCGCGACATGTCGGTGCGCCGCCCGGACCGCACCTTCGCCATGCCCGATCATTACACCCCAACCACCGGGCTGGGTAAGGACGATTACGCGAGCGAGGCGCATGATGCGCTGGTCGCCAATCTCTGCAACAACGCAGACCGCAACGATGTGACGCTGTTCGGGCTGGATGACGAACGCCGCGGCATCATCCATGTGGTCGGGCCGGAACAGGGCATCACGCTTCCCGGTATGACGGTCGTGTGCGGCGATTCCCACACCTCGACCCACGGCGCGATGGGCGCTTTCGCGTTCGGCATCGGCGCCAGCGATGTCAGCCACGTGCTGGCGACCCAGACGCTTTGGCAGCCGCGCCCAAAGACCATGCGGATAACGGTGACCGGCGAACGGCCGATCGGTGTCTCCGCCAAGGACGTGATCCTCGCTATCATCGGCCATATCGGCGCTGCAGGCGGCACGGGGCACGCCATCGAATATGCCGGGCCGGTGATCGAGGCGCTATCGATCGAGGAACGGCTGACGGTCTGCAACATGTCGATCGAGGCTGGCGCGCGAACCGGCATGATCGCCCCGGACGAAACAACCTACGCCTATATCGAGGGGCGTCCCTACGCGCCGAAGGGCGCGGATTGGGACAAATCGCTCGCCTCCTGGAAAACGCTCCCGAGCGACCCGGGCGCGAAATTTGATAAGGAAGTGACGCTGGATGGCGCCGACATCGCGCCGATGGTGACCTGGGGCACCAGCCCCGAGGATGCGCTGCCGATCACAGGCTCGGTGCCCGACCCGGCAGACGTAGCAGATGAAGAGCGCCGTGCGGCGATGGAAAAGAAGCTCGCCTATATGGGGCTTTCGCCCGGTACGAAGCTGACCGACATCGCCGTCGACAAGGTGTTCGTCGGCTCCTGCACAAATTCCCGAATCGAGGATCTGCGCGCTGCCGCCGCCATCGCGAAAGGCCGGAAGGCGAAAATCGAAACGATCATCGTGGCTGGCTCCGGTCTCGTGCATGCGCAGGCGGAACGCGAAGGGCTCGACAGGGTGTTTATCGAGGCCGGCATGGACTGGCGGCCGGAAGCAGGCTGCTCCATGTGTCTCGGCGTCAACGGCGACACGGTCTCGCCGCAACAGCGATGCGCCTCGACCTCCAATCGCAATTTCGAGGGAAGACAGGGGCGCGGTGCGCGTACCCATCTTGTCGGGCCGGCGATGGCAATGGCTGCGGCAGTGACTGGCAGGCTGACCGATGTCCGTGAGCTGGGATAGGCCTGATATGGAACCCTTTATCCGCCACACCGCCGTCGCGGCGCCGATGGACAACGACAATATCGATACCGACCAGATCATCCCGGGGCGTTACCTGATGATGCCGCGCGACGAGCATTACAGGACATACTGTTTCCACGATCTGAGGCTGGATGATGACGGCGACGAGGTCGACGGATATGTCCTGAACCGCGACGCGTTCAGGTCTGCCAGCATCATCGTCGCCGGCCATAATTTCGGTTGCGGGTCCTCGCGCGAGGGGGCTGTATTTACCCTGGTGGATGCCGGTTTCCGTACGGTGATCGCGTCCAGCTTTGGCGATATTTTCTACAACAACTCGTTTAATAACGGTCTGCTGCCAGTCGTCCTGCCGGAAGACGCGGTAAATGCGCTGCGCGCCGCGCTGCATGAAAACCCGGGTGCCGAAATCACGGTCGATCTGGAGTCTCAGACTGTAACGGGGCCGGGGAACCTGAACTTTTCCTTCGAGATCGACCCGCACCGGCGGCACAGGCTGCTGAACGGGCTCGACGCGGTCGGCTATACGCTGACCTTCGAAGACAAAATCGCCAGCTTTGAGCAACGCTACGAAGCGAGCGAAGATTAGAGGGAGTTATCAGGCTGCATCCTTGCGCGGTCGTACGCCGATGCCGCCGCGCGCGTTGGGAAACAGAAACTCGATTCCGGCGGCTTCGAGCGTGGCCTGGAGTTTTCGGATGACATCCTCCTTCGGGGGACGGGTCTCCATCTCGTAACGGTTCAGCGTTGAAAGGCCGACACCAGCCTTTCTGGCGAGTCTGGGCTGGGTCCATTTAAGCAACCCGCGCGCCCCGCGGCACTGGTCCGGAGACATCAGGTTCATCTTCGTCATACCTCCTGTAGAATCTGACTGCTTTAAATTTTTTTCTTCAAGATTTCCCGCAACACGGGAATTCCTATCCTGTAAATTACAATCCAGCGGCAAAAAAATTCCCAATCACATTCTCGTGCGCAGGCCGAAAACCGGCCCCGCGTGCCGTCTTTCGGGAAGGCGCCCAATCCGTTAGGATCCGCTGCCGCAAAAGGGAGAAAAAAATGAAAAAACTGCCGCTCACAATGGCCTGCGGGCCTTACGACCGGATGGAGGGACTACGCGACGGGACGATCCAGCCGGAAGGCATCGATCTGCGCTATATCCCGATCCAGTCCTCGCCGGAAATCTTCGCGCGGATGATCAAGACCAACAGCTTCGACATCGCAGAAATGTCGCTGGCGCATTATTTGATCATGCGCAGCAGAGGTGAGTTCCCGTTCGTCGCCATCCCGGTCTTCCCGTCGCGTGTCTTCCGCCACGGCTATATCTACATCAATCGCAACGCCGGCATATCGGGCCCGAAGGACCTCGAAGGAAAGCGGGTGGGCGTTCAGGAATACCGCCAGACGGCCGGGGTCTGGGTGCGCGGTATATTGCAGCATGAATACAATGTGGATCTCTCAACGATTCACTGGGTCGAAGGCGGGGTGAACACGCCGCGCGCCGAGGACGAGGACATGGACCTGCGCCCGGTGCGCGAGCTGTCGCTGGAAATCATCCCGGCGGACCGTACGCTCAACGACATGCTGGAATCGGGTGAGATCGACGCCTATTACGGCGCCCGCCGGCCGGACGCGCTGGACAACGGGGAAAACGTCGACCGTCTGTTCCCGGACTACCGCGCGCAGGAAAAAGCCTATTACGAAAAGACCGGCTTCCACCCTGTCATGCACACGCTGGTGATGCCGGAAGAACTCTACAGGGAACACCCCTGGGTGCCGGAATCCCTCCTGAAAGCCTGCGAAGCGTCGAAGAAGCTGGCCATCGAGAACATGCGCTATTCCGGCGCGCAGCGCCTCATGCTGCCCTGGCTGTTCGACGAGATCGCCGAGATGCAGGCGCTGATGGGAGACAATGCGTGGGCCTACGGGATCGAGCGCAACCGTCCCCTGCTCGAGGCCTTCATGGGCTATCTGGTGGAACAGGCGTTCCTGGAGAAACCGTCCCCGATCGACGAGATGTTTACGCCGATTGTCGGATGGAGTGAGTAGGCACGGTAAAGACCGGTCGGCGGCTCGGCATCAGCCCGAGATAATCGGCCAGCATCCACTCGAACCGTTTCCGCAAACGTTCCGCGGTCGGCGCGCTCAGCCGGACAGCGATGGGCAGGTCGACCAGCGACCCCGAATAGAGGTTGGTTTTGTCGTCATACGCCATTTCGATCGAATAACCGCCGATTTTCAGGGTCGCTTCCATAGGCCTGCCGCTCCGTCCTTATTCCGTATGCCAGCCCGCGAGGCTTCGCCCCCGCGGCACGCAGGACGTATAGCCCAACAATATTACGGTTGGTTTACGATTGCGGATAATTTCGAACTGCCCCGCTAAGTTTCGAGGGGACTGTCAGCCGCATCGCTCACTGTCCGGCAGGAAATCCTTTTGCGGCTGTTCCGCAGGGCTCGGCGGTCATCTCACCACAGGATTTCGCTTGCCCGGCGCGCGCCCTCGGCGAGCGCTTCCAGCTTGGCCCAGCAGACCTCCGGATGGCCGACCCGCGTGCCGAGCCCGCAATCGGTGCCGGCGATGACGTTCTCGCGCCCGACCAGGTTTGCGTAGCGCACCAGCCGGTCGGCGATCAGGTCGGGATGCTCGATAAAGTCGGAATAATGCCCGACCACGCCGGGGACGAGCGTCGTATCCTCGGGCAGGGAAATCTCCTCGAACACGCGCCATTCATGCTCGTGGCGGGGGTTCGATGCCTCGATCGAATAGCTGCCGACCGGCACGCTGAAAATCAGGTCCGCGATATCGATCAGCGGAATATCGTCGTAATGCGGCCCGTGATAGCTGCCCCAGCACACATGCAGACGCACCAGCTCTCGAGGGATGTCGCGCAACGCGTGGCACAGCGCCTCGGTGCGGAGCGCCGCATAGGGCAGATAGTCCTCGACCTCCATGTCTGGCAGGCAGTTCCAGCAATCGGGCAGGTCCGGGTCATCGATCTGCAACAGCAGCCCTGCCTCGGTAATCGCCCGGTATTCCTCGTGCAGCACGTCGGCGATGGCGAACAGGAACTCCTCGTCGCTCTTGTAGAAATCGTTGCCGAGCCAGTGCTCGACCGTGCCGGGCGTGTTGGCGGGCAGGAACCCCCACGTCGCGCCTTCCTGTTCCAGCGCGGACGTAAAATTGGCGATGTCCGCCTGCAACTCGGCCCAGCCCCTCTCGGAATAGCGCAGCTCCTCGACGCAGACAGGAAAACCTACCCTATGCGCGAGCGCGGCCGGGGATTGGCCTCGAAGTAGTCCCGGAACCAGCGCGAATCCCGGGCGACAATGCTGAGCCGTTCCTCGCGCCCCCCATCGTGCTCGCGTATCTCGAACCCCTCGATGCGCTCGCGAACATAGTTGGTGAAGTTGGATTTACCGTACTCGCCGTCATTTACGATATCGACGCCGACCGCGCGCTGGCGGCGCGTTCGCAAGTACCGGCCTCGGCTCACAGTTTTCAGGCGCCCAGTGGGACAACATCCTGGTGTCGTCGGACGCCATCTCCGTGCTGGAACCGGGCGCGCTTCTGACCTTTGCCCTGGGGCTGATCAGTATCTCCCTCCAAAGACGTCGCGAGAAACCATGAGCCTTCCAGATACGAAAACGGCGCGGAAAATTCCGCGCCGTTCTGCGTAGACCGGTATAGAGGCTATTTCGCCCTGGCTTTCTTCGCGGCCTTCTTCCGGGCGGATTTTTTGGCCGCCTTCTTGGCGGGTCCGACATCCGACTTGCCCTCACCGGCGCCGACATAGGGCGAGAAGACCGGCTTGTACTTCTTCTCGTCGATGAACTGGCGGATGCCTTCCTGATAGGAATCGTGGCCACGCGCCGCATCGCGCATCTTGATCTCGGCCTGCTTGGCGTTGAGATAATCGGCCGCCGCGTTCCAGTCCATCGTCTGCGTGGCGCGGATCGCATGCTTGGTGCCGCGAAGCACGTTCTGGTTCTTGCCCAGCAGTTCCTTGGCCAGCTTGAGCGTTTCGCGCTTCAGGTTCTTGAGCGGCACCGAGAAATTGACCAGCCCCATATCCGCCGCCTTCTTGCCGTCGAAGGTGCGGCCGGTGCAGGCATAGAACATCGCGTCTCGCGGCATCAGCGTTTCGGTCACGAACTTGGACACCATGCCGCCCGGCAGAATGCCCCAGTTGACCTCGGACAGGCCGAAGATCGCCTCATTCGCGGCGACCGCGAAATCGGAGCAGATGCAGTGGGTGAACGCGCCCCCGATGCAGTAGCCGTTGACCATCGCGATGGTGGGCTTGTTGTACATCCACAGCTTGTCGCTGCGCCAGCGGCTGGCGGCGCTTGCGGCGGCCTTGACCTCCGGCTTGCCGTCGGTCTCACGGAAATATTCCTTGAGGTCCTGTCCCGCGCTGTAGGACACGCCCTCACCGGTCAGGATGACGATCTTGGTATCCGGGTCGGTTTCGAGCCGGGTCAGGACATCCATCATCTCGATATGGAAGGTGGGGCTCATGGCGTTGCGCTTTTCGGGACGGTTGAAAATCACCCAGGTGATCCCGTCCTTCTGTTGGTCGACCTTTACGCATGTGTATTTCTTGGTCAGCATTGAAATCCTCTCCTGTTCTCGTCTGGTTGGTTTCTGCTTCGTTTCAATGCGGCATCATGCCGCGCTTCGGTCCGGCGGTACACCGGCAATTCTTCTAACTCTTTCGCACCGGCCTCACGTCGATCGCCCGGACGCCCCTGCCGTCTTCCAGTACGATCAGCGGATTAATCTCGATATCGCTTAGCCAGGTACGGTGATCGACAAAGAACGCCGACAAGGATGCAATCGCATCGGCGAGTGCTTTCACATCGCGCGGCGCCTGTCCGCGAAAACCGTCGAGCGCCGCTGCGCCGCGCAACTCGGCGATCATCTCCTTGGCGTCGTCAGCGGTGACCGGCGCGAGGCGCAGCGACACGTCCTTCATCAGCTCGACGAACACGCCGCCGAGCCCGACCACGACCAGCGGTCCGAAATCCGGATCGTCTCTCATACCGACCAGCATCTCGAATCCGTCGACCATCTCCTGCACGAGAAACCCGTCGATGGAGCCCTCCGGCAGCGATGCAAGCAGGTCGGCAGCTTCCGCCGCGACCGCGTCTGCATCTGCAAGGTTAAGCCGGACTCCGCCGGCTTCCGTCTTGTGGCTGAACTGCGCCGAGACGATCTTGAGCGCGACCGGAAACCCGATACGCCCGGCGGCGGCCGCCGCGTCTTCAGGCGTCGGGCCGGTCTGTTCCTGCTTTGGCGCGGTGAGGCCTGCGGCATCGAGCGCCGCTTCCAGCGCGCCTTCCGCTACATTGGCCGCATCTCCGCCGGGTGCCGGCAAGGCCGGTACGCCGCGACGCTTCACCGCACCGTAACGCACCAGGGCCTGCATCGCGCGTACGGTCTGCGGAATGCCGAAGAAGCAGGGAAGGCCCGTGCGTTTCTGGAAATCGCGGTAGGAATCGTTGGCGTTCTGAGCCATCCGCGAGAAGCCGAAGATCGGCTTGTCGGTATAAGCGATCAGGTCCGCATAGATATCGAAATTGCTGTCGGGATCGCCCGGGATCGGCAGGCGCGCCTGGATCGCCATGATGTCGACATCGTCCTCGTCAGCGAAGGCCTTCGACAGGCGGCAGAACCGTTCGACATTGCCGGCGAGCGCCGTGCCCGCATCCATCGGATTGTAGACGTCGACATCCTCGGGAACGATCTCCTCCATTCGCTCCACAGTGGCGGGCGACAGGGTAGCGAGCGTCGCACCGGCGTCGTCCACCGCATCGAGCGACAGCCCGACGGCACCGCCGGAAGACGTCACGATGGCCATCTTCCGGCCGGTCGGATAGCGCTTCTGGGTAAAGGCGAGAGCGATCTCGACCATGTCGTCGAGATTGTTGCAGCGCGTGATGCCGTACTTGTTGCACATCGCCTGGAACACGTCGTCGTCGACCGCGACCGCGCCGGTATGGGTGGCGGCCTGTTCCTTGCCGAGCTCGGTCCGGCCCAGTTTGATGAGCACCACCGGCTTGCCGGCCTCGAAGGCGCGGCCAGCGGCCTCCATGAAGGCCTTTGGACGTCGGATACTTTCCAGCATGCCGACGATGATCTCCGTATCGGGATCGTCAACCAGGAAGTTGAGATAGTCCGCGCAATCCAGCCCGAACTCGTTACCGCAGCTCACCGCGTAGGAGAAGCCGAGCCCGCGCTGCGCCGCCTGCGCGAACCAGTAGCCTAGCGTGCCGCCCGAATGGAAGATGCCGCCGACAGGCCCCTGCTGCAGATTCCTCAGACGCGTCGTCGGATATTGCAACAGCTTGCGTGGCAGCGAGAACGTCCCCATGCAGTTGGGGCCACAGGCGGCGAGACCAGCCTCCTGGATCATCGCGCGCAGCTCCGCGCCGCGTTCGGTCCCGAGTTTTTTGCGGCCCTCGCCGAAGCCGGCGGAGAAGATCGTCGCCGCCTTAAGCCCGTTTTCGATACCGTTTTTGATGACCCCGTTGACGAATCTTCCCGGCACCACCACGGCGGCGTGATCGACCTGTTCGGGGAGCGCCGAAAAATCGGGATAGACCTTCTGGTCCCATAGCTCATCCCGGCTGGGGTTGATCAGGTAGACACGGAGCGGAAACCCGGCCTCCTTGATGTTGTTGAACAGCACCTTCGACCAGCCTTCGCCGCCGGTTTCGGACGCGCCGACGATGGCCATGGATTCGGGCTGCAAAAGGGGAGAGACGTTGCGGAACTGATTTATCTCGTCGGGCATCTCGGTAGTCTTTCCTTTATTCTTCGAAGCGCGGCGGCGTTTTGCCTTCAGGCAGATTGTCGGGGCGCGGCAGACCTTCGGGCGTGTGGCATCCGTCGCGGTAGCGGCCGATCCCCTGGCCCGTACCGACGATGACGCCGTTCTCGTCCACGGCCTCCGCGACCGACATGAACATCGTCCGCCCGCCGCCGGTCTTGCGCGCGTTGATCGTCACCCGGCTGCCGCGCCGCACCGGAGCGACGAAGTTCACTGTCAGCGTCACCGTCGCGCCGGAGCGGTAGTTGCCCGGTACGGTGCAGTAGATCGCGGCGTGGGCGATGGCGGTGTCAATCGCGGTCGAGAGACATCCGCCGTGCAGCACCCCCGCCCCGTTCAGCGTATGCTCGCCGACATCGAACTCAATCACGCAACGGTCGAGCTCCCACTCGACCAGCCTGATTCCGATATCGTCGGAGAACCGGGCGAAGGATTTAAGCGACGGGCGCGGCGGCGGCAGCGATGCGGTGTCGGGAGGCATTATCGGATTTCCCCCATTGTCTCGAACGGTCGGGTCCTGCAACGACGACCCACCTCCCCTTTCCCCTCCCCCCGGAGGGCGGAGGGGGACAAGGCTGCGAGATTTTGTGCAACTCCCTCTCCGCCCCTCAGGGGGGGAGAGGGCTGGGGTGAGGTGGGGTGTCGCTGACGGAAACGATTTAAAACCATCTTCGCGCTCACTCCCCGTATTCGCGCAGGATCTGCCGGGCGAGAGCCATCTTGAGGATCTCGGTCGGCCCCTCGGTGATGATGAAGCTGCGCTGGTCGCGGAAGAATCGTTCGATCGGCAGGTCGGTGGTCAGCCCCATCCCGCCGTGAATCTGCATGCAGCGGTCGGCGGCGTGGAACCCCATCTCGTCGCCGAAATACTTGCACATATAGCTTTCCTTGCGGACGTCCTCGCCCTGATCGACGCGCCAGGAGGCCTCGTACACCATCAGCCGCAGCTGGTGCATGTTCTGGTACATGTCGACCAGCATGTTCTGCACCGTCTGGCGCGACGCCAGCCTGGCGCCGAAGGTAGAGCGCTGATTGGCATAGCTCGCGGCGAGCTCGAGACAGCGCTCGATCACGCCAACCCCGCGCGCGCCATGACGCAGACGGCCTTCGGTCAGCCAGCTTTGCGCAGCGCGCATGCCGTCGCCTTCCTCGCCGACCCGGTTCTCGACCGGCACCCGCACATCCTCGAACAGGATTTCCCACGGCCGGTCGCCCACCATCAGCTCCTGCTGACGCAGCAGCTTGACGCCGGGCGTCCCCTTGTCGACCAGGAAGACCGTCAGCCCGCCGCGGGAGCCCTTCTCGCGGTCGGTCGCCGCCACCACCTGCATGAAATCCGCATCTCCGGCGCCGGTGATGAACCGCTTGTGTCCGTTGATGACATAGTAATCGCCGTCGCGCACCGCCGTGGTGCGCATCCCGCCGGGATCGCCGCCGGCTTCGGGCTCCGTCTGCGCGAAGCAGTTTTTCTTTTCTCCGTTGATGGTCGGATAGAGGTACCGGTCCTTCTGCTCGTCATTCAGGTAGTACAGGATCGGACTGACGCGCGGGCCGAACAGGGAAGCGCCGCGCGACGGCATGGCGATGCTGCGCGACAGCTCCTCCCACATCACCGCCTTGGCCAGCGCGCCGAGACCCAGCCCGCCATATTCCTCCGGCACATCGAACATCCATAGCCCCAGCGCCTTGGCCTTCTCCTCCAGCATCGACTGCATTTCGGGCTTCATCTCGTTGCCGTCCATCGTGTCGCGTTCGATGGGGATCAGCTCCGTATCGACGAAACGGCGCAGATTGGCCTTGAGCATCTGCAGCTCTTCGGGAAGGTTGAAATCCATTTCCGCTATCTCCTTCTGATCAGCCGCCGATCTCTATCACCACACGGCCTCGTGTCTCTCCCATGAGGATCTGCCTGCCGAGGTCAGGCAGGTCTTCCAGTTTTGCCATCACGCACAGCGCATCCAGCGCTTCTCGCGGCATGTCGGATGCAAGCCGGTTCCAGGCTTCGCGCCGGCGCTCCTGCGGGCACATGACGGAATCGATGCCGAGCAACTTTACGCCACGCAGAAGGAAAGGGATAACGGTGGTCTCCAGCTGCGGTCCGCCGGCCAGCCCGCAGGCCGCGACCGCGCCGTGATACTTCATCTGCGGCAGCATGGCGGAAAGCGCGTTGCCGCCGACCGCGTCGACCGCGCCGGCCCAGCGCTCCGTGAGCAGCGGGCGGTCGGGTTTCTCGTCAAGTTCGGCGCGCGGTACGATCTCCGCCGCGCCCAGCGCTTTCAGCACGTCGGCCAGCTCCGGCCGACCGGTCGAGGCATGAACCTCGTATCCCAGCTTCGCCGCCACCGCGACGGCGACCCCGCCGACACCGCCATTCGCGCCGGTTACAAGCACCGGGCCAGCTTCGGGCGTCACGCCGTGATCTTCCAGCTCCATCACCGCCAGCATCGCGGTAAAGCCTGCCGTGCCCAGCGTCATCGCATCCTTTGCCGACAACCCGTCCGGCAGCGGCACCAGCCAGTCCGATTTTACCCGCGCGCGTTCGGCATAGCCGCCCCAGTGCGCCTCGCCGACTCGCCAGCCGGTGAGCACGACGCTGTCGCCGGGTGCGAAGTCAGATGAGTCCGACGCCGTTACCGTCCCGGCGAAATCGATGCCCGGCACGTGCGGGTAATTCCGCACCAGCCGGCCGATCCCGCCGAGCACCATCCCGTCCTTGTAGTTTAGCGTCGAATGCGACACCGCGACGGTCACGTCGCCATCCGGCAGGCCGCTTTCGTCGAGCTCCTGAATGGACGCGGAAACGCCCTGCTCCGCCTCTTCGAGCACCAGCGCCCGAAATCTGTCCGCCATGAGGCGTCTCCCTGTGTGAAGTCCGGCTTTCACCGGTTTTGTTCTTTTGTATCCCTCGGCCCGTGCCGTTGACAAGGGCGGGAACGGCCTTGATCATCGCCCTGTACCGAGCCGCCATTACAGAAAATCAGGGAGCCCGCCGATGGAATATCCATTGTCAGAAGAACATCAGATGTTCCGCGAAACCATGGAGCGTTTCGTGAATGAGGAGATGATTCCGCATGAGATGGAGACCTGCGAGAACGGCGAGCTCAAACCCGAATGGCGCGAGAAATTCCATGCCCGCGCGAAGGAGCTCGGCATCTGGCAGATGGAGGTGCCCGAAGAATATGGCGGGGTCGGCGCGGACCTGATCTCGCTGGTCATCGTCTGGGAACAGCTCGGCCGCACCATCGCGGTGCCGACCCGCGGGCTGGGCGGCATCATGGGGCCGCAGGTACGCGCCCCGCTCTACGAGCTCTCCGACGAGATGAAGGACAGGTACCTCTATCCCGTGCTCAAGGGCGAAAAGACCGCCTGCTTCGCCCAGACCGAACCCGACGCCGGCGGCGACCCGGGTGGCATGCGCACCACCGCCGTGCGTCAGGGCGACAAATATATCGTCAACGGCACCAAGCGCTTCATTACCGACGCCGACCAGGCCGATTTCTGTCAGCTGCTGGCGGCCACGGACCGGGAAAAGGGATCGCGCGGCGGCATCTCGATGTTCCTCGTCGACATGGACGCGCCGGGCATCAAGATCACCACCAAGTTCGAGACCATGATGGGCGACTGGCCCTGCGAGATCCATTTCGACAATGTCGAAATCCCGGTCGAGCAGCGCATCGGCGAGGAAGGCCAGGGCTTTGCGCTGGGCCAGCGTTTCCTCGCCCATGGAAGGCTGAAACACGGTGCGCGCGGCGTCGGCACGGCCCAGCGCTGCCTCGACATGATGTGCGATTACGCGCAGCAGCGCGAGACGTTCGGCCAGAAGCTCGCCAACCGGCAGGCCGTGCAATGGATGATTACCGACACCTATGTCGAGCTGCAGGCAGCCCGTCTGATGGTCTACAACACCGCCGACCGCGCCTCGCGCGGCGAGGTCGACCGGACCGACGGGTTTATCCAGAAGATGTTCGCCGACGAGCTCGGCTTCCACGCCGCCGACCGCTGCATGCAGGTGCATGGCGGTATAGGTCTGACCACCGACCTGCCGATCGAGCAGTTCTGGCGCCAGGCGCGCAGCTTCTGCATCACTGAGGGCCCCACCGAGATCATGAAGATGGTCATCGCCCGCAACGTGCTGCGGAATTACGGCTAGATCAGCTCAGTGGCCGAACGCGCTGTCGTGCTTTACGTGACCGACGGCGTGGCGCGGTCGCCATCGTCACGCGCAACCGGCCGGACAGGCGCAAGGCGCTTAACCGCGCGCTGAATCCATCGGCATGATCAACGAGGTGTGCCGGACGACGAACTGGGGGAACGCACGCCTCGTCAGGGCCTCTCCAGCCCGTAGAGATAAGGCCTCTCGTCCGCCGCCGCGCGGTGAAACGCCGCGATGTCGTCGGCGCTCCGCATGGTCAGGGCGATTTCGTCCAGCCCTTCCAGAAGCTGGGTTCGGCGGAATTCGGGCAGGGAAATCTCGAACGTTTGCCCGCTCGGCGCGGTCAGGCTGTTCTCATTTAGGTCGGCGATGAAATCGCCGCTTTTTCCGCCCGATGAAGCCTCTTCGGCCAGCGCGAGCACATCCGCCTCCGGCAGCAGCACCGGCAGGACGCCGAACTTGAAGCAGTTGTTGAAAAAGATATCGCCCACGCTGGGCGCGATTACGCAGCGGATGCCGAACGCGGACAATGCCGTAACCGCGGCCTCCCGCGAGCTGGCGCAGCCGAAATTGGCGCCGGCGATCAGGAATTTTGCGTCGCGGTAGCGCGGGCGATTGAGCACGAAATCCGGGATTTCTCTCCCGTCCTCGTCGAAACGCAGCCCGAAGAACAGCTCGTCGCCAGGGTCCTTGTAGGGGCCGGCGCTGTGCGGACGCTGCACCGAGATGACGTTCGTAGCGACGTTTTCCTCAAGATAGGGCGCGGCCGGTCCGGTCAGGGTCGCAAACGATTCCGCCATGGTCTCAGCCCTCAAGTTTCCGCACGTCGGCGATGCTGCCGGCGACGGCCGCCGCCGCCGCCATGGGCGGGCTCGCCAGATGGGTGATCGATCCGGGCCCCTGCCGACCCGGCAGGTTGCGGTTGATGGTGGAAACGGCCCGCAGTCCCGGCTTTATCCGTTCGGTGAACCCGTTCCCCTGCCCGCCGCACATCGAGCAGCCCGGAAAGCCCCAGTTGAACCCCGCATCGGTGAAGATCCGCGCCAGCCCCTCCTCTTCCGCCTGGGCGCGGATACGCAGCGAACCGGGAACCACCCAGCCCGTCACGCCCTCGGCGATCCGGCGCCCGCGCAGCACGTCCGCCGCCTCGCGCAGGTCGGAGATGCGGTTGTTGGTGCAGGAGCCGATGAACACGAAATCGATCTTGGTGCCTTCGATCTTCTGGCGCGGACGCAGCCCGGTATGGTCGAGCCCGGCCTGCATGGCGCGGCGCTTCTGGATATCGGGCTCTTCTTCCGGGTCGGGCACGACGCCGTCGATGGGGATCGTGTCCTGCGGGCTGATCCCCCAGGTGATTTGCGGCGCAGCGTTCGATACATCGATGGCGACGTCGCGGTCGAATGCCGCTTCGGGATCGGATGCGAGCGCGCGCCAGTCCGCAATGGCGGCGTCCCAGCCCGCCTTTTTCGGGGCGAAACGGCGGCCCTTCAGATAGTCGAACGTCGTGGCGTCCGGCGCGATGACAGCGAACGATGCGCCAAGCTCGACCGCCATATTGCACAGGGTGAACCGGCCCTCCATCGGCATCGACCGAACCGCTTCGCCGGCGAACTCGACCGCGCAGCCGAGACCGCCGGCCGCGCCGACCCGACCGATGGTATAGAGCGTCAGATCCTTGGGCGTCACGCCCGGCGCCGGCGCGCCTTCAAGGCTGATGCGCATCGTTTTCGGCTTGCGCAAAATGCTGGTCTGGGTGGCGAGAACATGGACGATCTCGCTGCCGCCGAACGCCCAGCTGATGCCGCCCAGCGCGCCCACGGTGCAGACATGGCTGTCGACGCAGGCCAGCGTGGTGCCGGGCAGCGCGATCCCCTGCTCGGCGGCGACGATATGGCTGATTCCCTGGTCCGGCCCGTCCACATCGAAATGATGGAACCCGTGTTTGAGCGACGCCGCCTTCATGCCGCGCGAAAATTCGTTGCTGCGGTCGTCGGGATTTTCGAGCGCCGCCCACAGCGCCGGCACGGTGTGGTCCGACACGCCGAAGGTCAGCTCAGGATGCCTCAGCGCCAGCCCCCGGGCTTCAAGCTCACTAAATCGCTCACAGGAGATTTCAGGGACCACATGCCGATCGACGAACACCAGCGCGAACCCGCCGCCCAGATCGGCGACGACATGCCTGTCCCAGATTTTCTCGAACAGCGTTTTGGCCATAGTGCGACACTCGCCCTTGAACCCGATCCAGCCTCCTGCCCGGAGGTCTACGCGCCCCGGATCGTCGCGCGGATTATGGTGACGCGCAAGGTGTAGGAGGCTGCGCTTCGGTCGTCGGGCAAGCCGGTCTCCGGGACGGCGAACGCTAGCCGCCCGCGGCCCTTACAGGCGATAGCTCGGGTCGATCCTGTCCATCTTGCGCATCATGGCGGGCCAGGACGGGTGCTCGGCGGTGTTGTTATGGTTCATGATCCAGCTCTGGCGGGCGGATTTCTCGACCACCTCGTCGGGCGGAATCTCGAGTTCCGTCCCGCCGGCCATCGCGTCGAGCTGGGACCGGCAGGCCTTTTCCAGATTGTACATCAGGTGGAACGCCTCGCCGAGATTACGCCCCAGCGTCAGCAGCCCGTGATTGCGCAGGATCATCGCGTATTTATCGCCCAGATGCTCGACGATCGATTCGCGCTCCTCTACATCCAGCGTCACGCCTTCGTAGTCGTGATAGGCGAGGTATCCGTGGAAACGGATCGCGCTCATGCTGAGCGGCAACAACCCGCATTTCTGAGCCGACACCGCCATGCCCGCCTCTGTATGGGTATGAATCGCGCAGGTGACGTCCTTGCGCGCGGCGTGAATCGCGCTATGGATCACATAGCCGGCCTGGTTGATGCCGAACTCGCTGTCCATCACCTTGTTGCCGTCGAGATCGATCTTTACCAGACTGGACGCCGTGACCTCGTCGTAAAACAGGCCATAAGGGTTGAGCAGAAAATGGTCGTCCGGGCCGGGAACCCGCAGCGAGATGTGGTTTGCGATCAGGTGAGTCCAGCCGAAATGATCAACCAGCCGGTACGCGCAGGCGAGATTGACCCGCGCCTCCCATTCCTCCTCACTGACCTTGTCCCTGACGGACGGAATATCGAGCACACCCATGCCATCCGGCGCCATGTCGTCCTCCCGGCCTCTGAACCCGGCCTGTAGATCTCCCTAAACGCACCCTTAAGAACCGAAGACGGCCGCCCGATGGCGGCCGTCCCGAACGCCCGTTACTTGCCGAACAGGCCCTTGATCGACTTGGTGGCGTCATCGACCGCATTACCGGCGCCCGAGTCGTCCATCATTTTCTTGGCCCCATCGCCGGCGCCTTCCATCATCTTCTTGGCGCCTTCCATCGCGTCCTTGGCCATCTTGACCGCTGAATCGAGACCCTGCTTGCCGACTCCGGCGATCTTGCCGGTGATTTCGTCCATCAGCTTGCTCGCGACTTCGCCGGGCGACGCGCCCTTCTCTTCCTTGCCGATATCCTTCATGTGGATATCCGGCAGCGGCACCGTTACGGTCTTGCCGAGCAGCAGCGGCGAATTCAGCGCCACCTTGCCGTCGCGGACGTAAAGATTTTCGATGATGATCTTCTTGCCGCCCTCTTCGCTCGATGCTTCCTTCTTTTCTCCGCCCGCGCCGAGCGATTTGGCGTAGGCGTCGACGTTCTTCTGGATTACATCGAAATTGCTGCCGCCGTCGCCGCTCTCATAAATGATGTCCGGCGCAGCGATCACGACTTCCTTGATGACGATGACGTCGCTGGTAAGCGAGCTGGTATCGACCTTGACGCTGACGGTGCCGAAGCTCATCGCCTTGTCGGTCTTGAAACCGTCGGGGTTGCCCATGCGGAACCCGTTGAGCGCCGCCGATCCTTCCTTGAGCTTCAGATCGACCCCGCTAAGCGAGACCTGGGTCCTGGTCGCCTCTGAGCCGTACTTTTCGACAGCCGCCTTGATGATCGAATCGAGATTGCCGAGCGTGTACCAGATGCCTACGCCTGCGACGATGATGACAACGACCAGACCGATCAAAACCTTCTTCATGACATTTTTCCTTTTTTCCCGTTTTCAGGAGGCGGAGCGCACTCCCCGGGGTCTCGCCTCGAACCGGGCCCATTGTAGGACCGAATCGCGCCCGGGTCATGGGTCTTTATGCCATGGGTCTACAGCATCAGCGGTGTCCCCGCCGGGGTTTGACAGATCGCAGCGCCGGTTCGATGCTGGTACCGTCACTATCGGGAGACATCAAATGTTCCGCCGGATCGACCACGTCGCGCTGCACGTATCGGATATCGACCGGTCCATTGCGTTTTACGAACGGCATTTCGGTTGCAAGCCCTATTACGAGCACCGGGCGGGCGCCGGGTTTCGCATCGCCTATCTGCGCCTCGGAGACACGGTTCTGGAACTGACCCACCATAGCGACGGCGACATGAAGGGCTTCCATTTCTGTTTTGAAACGGATGACTTCGACGGCGCGGTGGTTGCGATGGAGGAAGCCGGCATCGACTGCCTCCAGCCGCCCCACAGCACCGATGCGCGGGAGGCGCGGGAAGCCGGCTGGAGACGCGTCGTTTTCAAGGGGCCGGATGGCGAATCAATCGAATTGAGAGGCTGATTATGGGAAAACTGGACGGCAGATCCGCGATCGTAACGGCGGCAGGCGGCGGCATCGCCGGAGCCATCGCGAGGCTGTACGGCGCCGAAGGCGCATCCGTTATGTGCGTCGACATCGTCGAGGAATCCGTGGCGAAAACCGCCAGCGATATCGAATCGGCCGGCGGAACCGCCGCCTGGTCGATCTGCGACGTCAGCAAGGAAGACCAGGTTAAGGCGCTGATCGCAGAAACTGTCGGGGCGTTCGGCAAGGTGGACATTGTCGTCAATGCGGCGGCGGCGTCCGAGCCCACCCATACAATCGTGACCATGCCGCTGGAAGTCTGGCAGGAAGTCCTCGACGTCAACATCACCGGCATGTTCCTGACCAGCAAATACGCCATTCCGGAAATGCAGAAATCCGGCGGCGGCTGCTTCATCAATATTTCCTCGACCTTCGGCAGCATCGCCTGGCCGGGCCGCCCCGCCTACATGGCGACCAAGGCGGCGGTGAAGCAGATAACGCGTTCGGTCGCGCTCGATTTCGCGGGCGACAATATCCGCGCCAACGCGATTTCCCCCGGCGCGATAGAGACGAACCGCCTGCTGGCCCGCACGCCTACGATGGATGCCGTGCGCGAAAAGATGGTGCCGCTGCACCCGATCGGCCGGCTGGGACAGCCCGAGGACATCGCCAAGGCGGCGCTGTTTCTCGCCAGCGACGATTCCTCCTTCATGACCGGCGCCGACATGTTCGTCGACGGCGGTTTCACAATGATCTGAACCGGATATCCGCAGGGAGACATATTCATGGGATTGCTTGATGGAAAGGTCGCGTTCGTTACGGCGGCCGGAGGCAATATCGCCGGCGCAACGGCGCGGCTGTTCGCTGAAGAAGGCGCGGCGGTGGCCTGCGCGGATGTCGCGGAAGAAGACGTGAAACAGACTGCCGCCGATATCGAGGCGGCCGGCGGCAAGGCTATCGCCATGGTGTGCGACGTCACCGACGAGAATGTCGTTCAGGACTGCATTGCCCGAACCGTTTCCGAGCTTGGACCGCTGACGACCCTGTTCAACGCGGCG
>Ga0181593_10000102_pt1 | contig 63819 bp, 40 predicted proteins | sample 071ome_19_FD_133756 | JGI IMG/M metagenome (GOLD analysis project Ga0181593, IMG submission 133756) | Coastal salt marsh microbial communities from the Groves Creek Marsh, Skidaway Island, Georgia - 071413AT metaG (megahit assembly) | ecosystem: Environmental > Aquatic > Marine > Intertidal... | reverse complement strand
TCTCTACTCTCCCCGGAAGACCGGCTTGCGCTTCTCGTTGTAGGCGGCGATCCCCTCCGCGGCGTCGGCGGAGGTGAACAGCTGCTGCTGCAGCTCCCGCTCGAGGGCGAGCCCCTCGTGGAAGCCGACCTCGGCGCCGCTCTGGGTCGCCCGCTTGATCAGTCCGACCGCCCGGGAAGGACGCGCCGGGGGCGCGAAGCCGCGGGCGTACTCGAGCAGGCGCTCCTCGAACCCCTCCGACTCCCAGACTTCATGGATGAGGCCGGCCTCATGGGCCTCATCGAAGGTGGTGACCTTTCCGGTGACGAGCCACTCCATCGCACGCGACTTGCCGAGGGTGCGCACCATGCGCTGGGTGCCTCCGGTCCCGGGGAGGACCCCGAGGGCGACCTCGGGCAGCCCGATCCGGCCGGCGTCCCGGCGGGCGACCCGAAGGTCGCAGGCGAGGGCGACCTCCAGACCACCCCCGACGCAGTGTCCGTTCAGGGCGGCGATCGTGAGTTTCGGTGTCTGCTCGAGGCGGTTCAGGGTCTCGTTCGCGTGCAGGCAGAAGTAGTACTTGAAGGTGGGAGTGACGTCTCCGAGCATTCCGATGTCCGCGCCCGCGCAGAAGAACTTCTCTCCCGCCCCGCGCAGCACGATGACATGGATCGACTCGTCGAAGCGGGCGGCGAGGATCGCGTCGTCCAGCTGTCGCATCATCTCGTGGGAGTAGCAGTTCGCCGGGGGGTTCTCCAGCAGGATCGTCCGCACCGGACCGTCGGTGCGCGTCGAGATCAGGGGAGCGCTCATCCGTTGTCCATTCCTCGTGTCGGGGTGAGTCTCCGCTCGGGGCACCTTCCGCCGTCGGAGCCCCGGCATTCTCCCCGAGGTCCGCCTCGTTTCTCAAGTTCCGTGGCGGGATCTGACGAGTTCGTGTGGCACGGAGCCGCAGGGGTTGCGAAACTCCCGCTGCGTCGGGGGAGCGCGCGGCGCGCGTCGTCGGATCCCCCGACCGGGAAGGGAAGGCCGCGGATGTCGGATCGAATCGCAGTCATCGGAGCGGGCACCATGGGGCGGGGCATCGCCCAGGTCTGCGCCACGTTCGGAATCCCCACCTCTCTCTTCGACGTGAGCGAGGACACCCTCGCCAGCGGAGTGGAGGCCATCCACGCCGGGGTGGAGAAGGGGATCGACAAGGGCAAGGTCCCGCCGAGCGCTCGCGAGGAGGTCCGGTCGCTGCTCGGGGCCTTCACCGATCTGGAGCCGGCCCTGACCGGGGCGACGGTGGTGATCGAGGCCGCGCCGGAGGAGCTCGAGCTGAAGCAGCGCGTCTTCAGCGCCATCGCGCGGCATGTCTCCGGGGATTGCATCCTCGCGACGAACACCTCCTCGCTGCCGATCACCGGGATCGCCTCCGAGGTGCCGGGGCCCGACCGGTTCGTGGGGCTGCACTTCTTCAACCCCGTGCCGGCGATGAGCCTGCTGGAGATCGTCCGGGGGCTCGACACGTCCGACGCGGTGATCGAGCGCTGCATCGCCTTCGCGGGCCGGATCGGCAAGGAGCCGATCGTCGTGCGGGACAGCCCCGGCTTCGCCACATCCCGGCTCGGGGTCGCCATCGGCCTCGAGGCGATCCGGATGCTCGAGTCCGGGGTCGCCACGGCGGAGGAGATCGATCGCGCGATGGAGCTCGGCTACCGGCATCCCATGGGGCCGCTCCGCCTGACCGACCTGGTCGGGCTGGATGTCCGGCTCGCCATCGCGGAGCACCTCCATCAGGAGGTGGGGGAGCAGTTCCGCCCTCCGCACCTGCTTCGGACGATGGTCCGGGCGGGCCGCCTCGGCAAGAAGAGCGGCCGGGGCTTCTACGACTGGGCCTGATCCGGCGGAGGGCGTCACCCGCGCGGCGGGGGTGAGGGAGCGACCTCCGCGGCCCCTGATTGACTCGACCCAATGGCGCACCTAGCATTTCCCGGGAAGCGATCCGCCCGTTGGGCGGGCCCGTTCACGCCGCTCCGACTGCGAGGAGCCGGCCCATCCCAGGAGGAATCATGCGTCCGTCGCCCGTAGCGTCGCCCCTTCGTGTCCGACTCCCGCGCCTTGCCGCTCTCCTGCCCACTCTTGTGCTGCTCGGTGCGCCGAACCTCCCCTCGCTCCAGGCGAACGGTCCCACGAGCGCGATCGTCGTGGAGCCCGCCGCCGGACCCGGTCCGGTGATCGGGATCCCTGCCGGGGCGTTCTCGACGCGGGTGCTCCTCGACACGACCGAGGTGATCCAGGGGTGGTCCTACGGAATCTGCAACGACCCGTCGATCGTCGAGCCGGTGGCCGAGACGAACGGATCGACGACGAACACGGTGAACAATGGCGGACCTCCGGCCTTCATCCAGACTTCGCTGGATCCGGATGGCGTCACCTCCGGGGTCGTGATCGATCTGCTCGGAGCGAACACCCTCCCTCCGGGGAGCGGCTACGAGCTGCAGCTGGTCGACTACGAGTTCGCCGCCTCCCTCCCCACCCCGGCCGTGGGGGACCCCGACCTCACTTTCACGGTGGGGTTCTGCGACACCCTCGGCACGCCGCCGGTCGCGACGGTGGTCGTGGTCGGAGGGGCCAGCCTCATCCCCTCCCAGCTCGGCTTCGAGATCGTGATCCCCGCGCCGGCGGAGTGCGAGTTTGACTGCGTCGGCGGGGTGGACTCGGTCTCCCTCTCGTGGAGCGACTGCAACCCCGGCGGTCCCGCGGACTACTTCATGATCTTCCGGGACGGGGTCCTCATCGCCCTCGTCGATGACGGTTCCCTCGCCTTCGAGGACACCGGACTCGGCGCCGGGGTCTTTCACTACGAGCTGCTCGCCGTGAGTTTTCCCGACCCGAGCGGGGTGCCCAGCATCCTGCAGGGGAGCTGCGACGCCCAGGTCGTGCCGGTCACCGTGGTGGGGGTCACCCCCGCCGTCGGCCCGTACCAGGGGGGAACCCTCCTCATCGTGACGGGGACCGGCTTCGTCGCCGCCCCGGACACCACCGTCCTCATCGGAGGGCTGGAGGCGCTCGATGTGACGATCGTGAATGATCGTACGATCACCTGCTTCTCCCCCGGGGTCGACTCGGTGGGGGAGGTCGATGTGGTGGTCTCGAACGGCGCGGGGAGCGAGACCCTCGCGTCCGGCTTCCTCTACGGCTTCATCCGGGGACAGGCCTCCTCGGACCAGTCCCTCGACATCGGCGATGCCATCTTCATCCTCGACTACCTCTTCGGGGGCGGCCCGACCCCCTTCTGCCTCGACGCGGCGGATGCGAACGACAGCGCCGCCATCGACATCGGGGACCCGATCTTCCTTCTGAACTACCTCTTCACCGGCGGCGCGCCCCCGCCTCCCCCGTTCGCCGAGCCCGGGCTGGACCTCACGGCGGATCCCTACGGTTGCGGGATTCCCGCGCCCTAAGGGGCCTCGTCCGGATTCGCCCTTCCCGGCGTTGACCGTTTTTCGAGAGCGGGCTATACTTCTGAGCCTTCGAGGGAGGGCGGCTAAGTCCCGACATGATCCCATGTTGGGGACACAGCTGCGCCCCGTGCTCCCCGCCGACGCGGAGATCGCGGACTCGAGGCCTGAATTCGAAATGCCGGGGTGTGGCTCAGTTTGGTAGAGCGCCACGTTCGGGACGTGGAGGCCGGAGGTTCAAATCCTCTCACCCCGACCAAAATCTTCGAACCCCGCGTGTCGTCGACCCGCGGGGTTCTTTCGTGTCCCCCCTGCAGAGCTCACCCCGGGCAGCCCACCCCGGGCAGCCCACCCCGGGCAGCCCACCCCGGGCAGCCCACCCCAGACCGCCTGCCGTTTCCATCGATGCGGGTGACGAGCCCCCGCGTCCGCGTATCCTTGCGGCTGGCGGAGGTCCGTTCCCCGCCGGAGAGGTGGGAGAGTGTCCATCGAGAGTCAACTGGAGCGCTACGCCGACCTCCTCGTCGGCCATGGCGCGAACGTGCAGCCCGGGCAGATCCTTCAGATCACCGCCGAGGCCGTGAATCGGGACTTCGCCACCCGGGTCGCCGAGGCGGCCTACCGTCGGGGGGCGAAGTGGGTGCAACTGGAACTCGTGGACGCCCGCGTCTCGCGGAGCCGGTTCCTCCATGCCAGCGAGGAGTCCCTCGACTACGTCCCCTCCTTCGTCGGTGCCAAGTTCGACGAGTGGGTGGAGGAGAAGGGGGCGACGATTCGCCTGATCGGGAGCGAGGATCCCGATCTCCTCGCGGACCTCGAGCCCGCGAAGCTGAACCGCGCCCGTGTCGCGCAGTATCGCGCGGCCCGTCGCTTCTACGAGGACGGCATCGGGCGCGGCCAGGTCCACTGGACCGTCGCCGCGGCGGCGACCGAGGGGTGGGGGCGCAAGGTCTTTCCCGACCTGCCCGGCCCCGAGGCGAAGCGTCGTCTCTGGGAGGAGATCCTCCGCCTCGTCCGAGCGGACCGTGAGGACTGCCTCGAGGCATGGGAGGAGCACAACGTGACCCTCCATCGCCGGTCGGAGACGCTGACCGGGCTCGGGATCGAGGAGCTCCACTTCACCGGGCCGGAGACCGACCTCGTGGTCGGACTCTCCGAGAAGGCGATCTTCCGGGGCGGGACCGACACCGGGCCCCATGGCGTCCCTTTCGAGCCGAACATCCCGACCGAGGAGGTCTTCACCACGCCGGACTGGCGCCGCACCGAGGGACGGTGCCGCGTCACCCGACCCTTCCTCGTGAACGGGAAGCTCATCGAGGACCTTCACCTCGAGTTCAAGGAGGGGGTGGTCTCGAAGGTCGAGGCATCATCCGGTCGGGACACCTACGCCGAGTACATCAGCTCCGATCCGGGGGCGAGCCGCCTCGGAGAGGTCGCCCTGGTCGGGATCGACTCACCGGTCTTCCGCTCGGGGCTCGTCTTCCAGGAGATCCTCTTCGACGAGAACGCCGCGTGTCACATCGCGGTCGGGTCCGCCTACAAGACCTGCCTGCAGGGGGGCGAGTCGATGAGCGAGGCGGAGCTGGAGGCGGTGGGCTGCAATGTCTCGAGCGCCCACACCGACATGATGATCTCGGATGAACAGGTGGACGTCGTCGCGCGTACCCACGCGGGGGAGACCGTTCCCCTGCTCGAGAAGGGGCAGTGGCGCCTCTGAGGGCCGCGCCACGGGGGGGAGTCGGCAGCCCGGCCGTGAGCGCCCTCGAAGCACGAGACCGAAGGAGCTTCCGGGGACCCGCCCGGATGGGGAGAGCCGATCGATGAAGAGTCACGCCCTGCGCACCGCGCACGCGAGCACCCGCCGCCGGAGCTTCCTTCTGCGCCAACGGGGCGCCCTGCTCGCTCTGGTCGTCCTCTCGGGCCTCTCGACGGCTCCGGGAGCTCAGGACGCCGACGACGAGGCGGAGCCACCCTCACCGGAAGCCGCCGCGGTCCGCACGCTCCGCATCGTTCAGGAGGCGAACGGGCTCCCCAATCAGCCGACCCGCTCACCGGTGCGTCAGGAGCTCCTCGTCTCCGAGGGGCGGGTCCGGCTCGAGGACCCGCAGTCGAAGATCGTCTATCTCCTCCAGCTCGTCGACGGCGAGACGCGAGTCCGGGAGGTCAGCCTCGACGGGTCGCAGTACACCGAGGGGGAGAACCTCGGCGAGCTGCAGAGGAACCGGGACATCTCGGAGCGCCAGACCCTCGAGCGCCTCCGCAAGGAGCCGGAGCTCGCCCGGCAGTCGACGATGCGTCAGCTCCACCTCCGCGAGGGGCTGGAGCGGCAGGTCGAGGTGGAGCGCACCGGGCGGAAGGAGACGATCTTCGGGCTCCCCTGCGAGCAGGTGATCGTCCGGGAGAACGACCGGGTCGTGATCGACGCCTGGTTGACGAGCGAAGTCGAGTTCCCGATCCCGTTCTTCCGCTTCTACAACCGGCTCGGGGCCTTCTCCGGGGAGGTCCTTCGGAGCATCGAGGAGATCGAGGGCTTCCCGCTGCGCGTCTCGTTCACGGTCGTGACCGCGAGCCTCACCTACCCCATCTCGGTCGAGGCGGTGCGCCCCCCGGAGTGGCTCGAGGCGCCCGCAGCGCTCTTCGACATCCCCGCGGGGGCGAAGAAGGTCGAGCGCCAGGAGCTCGCGACCTGCCCCACCTGCGGTGCGCAGGTGGAGATCGCGGCGGCGTTCCGATGCGGCTCCTACCTCGGCGCACAGGTCTACGCCTGCAGCGCGGGATGCAAGCGGGACTTCCTGAAGAAGCTCGCCGAGGAGCGCGAGCGGCGGAAGCGGGGCGAGGGCAACTGAGCGCTCCCCCCTGGATCTCTCTCCGCGCGGTCGCCAGTCTCCTCAGTCGATGAACTCCTCCAGCGCGGAGGCGTCGACCGGATGGGCCGAGAGCGCGTCACGCACGATCCCGGCGATGCGGGAGCGCGCCTCCGGTGAACGCCCCTCGACCCGCACGGTGAGGTTCGCGGTGGTGTTCGAGGCCCGGATCAGCATCCAGCCGTCATCCCAGGTCGCGCGGACCCCGTCGATGGTGTTCACCCGATCCCCTCCCAGCTCCTGCTGGAACTGGTCCTGGAGCGCCGCCACCACGCCGAACTTGCGCTCCTCCGAGACCGCCACCTTCACTTCGGGAGTGTAGAAGGTCTCGGGGATGTCGGCGAAGAGCTCGGAGCAGGTCCGCCCGGTCTCCTGCATGATCTGGAGGGTGAGACACGCCGCGTAGAAGGCGTCGTCGAAGCCGTAGTAGTCGTGCATCACGCAGATGTGCCCGGAGAGCTCGCCGGCCAGGATCGCTCCCTCCTCGCGCATCTTCTCCTTGATGATGGAGTGTCCGGTCTTCCAGAGGATCGGCGTGCCGCCGCGACGCGCGATGTCGGTGTAGAGGAAGTCGGAGCACTTCACATCGAAGATGATCGTCCCTTGCCCGAGCTTCTCGAGGAGGTAGCGGGCGAAGATCAGCACCAGATGGTCCGCGCTCCGCTTGACCCCGTGCTCATCGATGACGCCGACCCGGTCCGAGTCCCCGTCGAAGCCGAAGCCGGCCGTGAAGTCCCCCCCCGCGATCTTGTCGCAGAGGTCCTTCATGTACTTCGGGACCTCGGGGTCGGGGAGGTGGTTCGGGAAGGTCGCGTCCGGCTCCGGATAGAGGGCGTCCACCTCGAGGCCGAGAGACTCGAAGAGGGGGAGGGCGACCGGTCCCGCCGTGCCGTTGCCGCAGTCGATCGCGATGCGGGTGCCGGGGGTGAAGCGGAACTTCTCCTTCAGCTCGGCGAGGTAGGTCGGGACGATGGGCCGCTCCTCGAAGGAGCCGCGCTCGGCGACCGGCTCGGCCCCCTCGGCGATGGTCCGGAGCCGTGTGATCTCGTCCCCCCAGATCGGCCACACACCCCGGGTGATCTTCAGGCCGTTGTACTCGATCGGGTTGTGGCTGCCGGTGATCATGACCCCGCCATCGAGCTCGAACTTCGCGGTCGCGAAGTAGAGGAGGGGCGTCGGGACCTCTCCGACGTGGGTCACATCCATGCCCGCGTCGCGCAGCCCCTCGGAGACGGCGGCTGCGAAGGGCGCGCTCGACGCGCGGACGTCGTGCCCGACGGCGACCGTGCGCCGCCCCTCTCCGCGCAGGAGGGTCCCCAGCCCGAGCCCGATGCGGCGCACGACGTCCTCGTTCAGGTCCTCATCGACGATCCCTCGGATGTCGTAGGCTCGGAAGATGTGCTCGGGGAGGGAGGTGGGCTTGGATTCGCTCATCGGAGGTCCTTTCCGGGGGACGCGGCGGGCCGCGCGGATCGGCTGCGAGGTTGACCGCGGGGGGCCCGGATCGGGGCCCGAGCGGCAGGCACCCGCGCGAGGCGGGCGGAGGATACCCCCCTCGCCGAGTTCGATCCACCGAAGCTCCCCGCGCCTCCCTCCGCCCTTGCCGATGGGCCATGGGGTTCGATATCCTCCCCGGATCTTCCGGGGGAGTGCTCTCCGGACGCCCCTCCCCATCCCTTCGGTCCCCGCTCGACCCGATCGGAGTCGCCGTGCTTCCTGTTTCGATCCCACGCACCAGCTCATCGAGAGGGCGCGGATCCGCCGTCCTCATCCTGCTCCTCTCGCTGCTCCTCGGGGGGAGGGCCTTCGGGCAGGATCCCGTCGTCATCCTCCACTGGAACGACTTCCACGGTCAGGTCTACCCGATGCGCTTCTCCTCCGGCGAGGTCGGAGGCATTCGGGCGATCTCCGCCGTGGTGCGCGCGGAGGCCGCCACCGTCGGGGAGGAGAACCTCCTCGTCCTCGACGCGGGAGACTGGTACCAGGGGACGCCCGAGGGGATGCTCCCCGAGGGTCGGATGATCATCGACCTCTTCAACGCACTCGGCGTGGATGCGACGACGATCGGCAATCACGACTTCGATCTCGGAGTCGACACGCTGCGCTCTCTCATCGAGGCGGCGGGGTTCCCCGTCCTCGGCGGCAACATCCTGCTCCCGGACCGCAGCGGGCCGGTCGATTACGCCCTGCCGCACGTGATCATCGAGCGGGGCGGAATCCGGTTCGGAATCGTGGGAGTCGTCACCGAGGAGACGAAGCGGATCCTCATGACCGAGATCGCCCAAGGTCTGGAGTTCGAGGATCCGGTCCCGGTCGTGCGCCGGTCGGTGGAGGCGCTGCGGGCGGAGGGAGCGGAGTGCCTCATCGTCCTCAGCCATCTCGGGGAGGAGGGGGATGTCCGCCTCGCCACGGAGGTCGAAGGGATCGACCTGATCCTCGGCGGGCACTCCCACACCCGCATCGACCCGAGGATCGACCCGACTCACGGCACGGTGATCGCGCAGGCGAGCTCCAACGGAGCCCTCGTGGGACGCCTGGAGGTGCGTCGGGATGGGGACGGGGTCTCCATCACCGGTGTGATGATGGAGATGGAAGGCCGCAGCGCCCCGGTCGATCCGGACATCGAGGAGATCCTCGCCCGGTACGCGCCGGATGTGGAGTCGGTGATGGGCGACGTCGTCGGCGAGCTCCCGGTCTTCCTCGATCGACCCCCGCGGACCCGACCTGCGCCGACCGACGCGGAGCGGGCGACCGCTCGGGAAGGAGGTCTCCCCGAGCCGGTCGAGGACCGCACCGCATGGCACATCCGCTCCGACCCGCTGACCACCTGGCTCGCCGCGGTGATGGCGGATGAGGCGGGGGTGAGGATCGGCCTGCACAACCGGGGCGGGGTTCGGGCGAGCCTCCCGGAGGGCACGATCACCCGCCGGGATCTCTTCCAGGTCTCCCCCTTCGGCAACACGGTCGTCCAGGCGGACGTCACCGGGTCCCAGCTGCGCGCGATGGTGCAGACGGCGCTCGCCCGTCCCGAGAGGCGCTTCGATGTGGTCGGGCTCGAGATCGGCTGGACCCACGGGGAGACCTTCGGGCCAGCCAAGAAGCTCGTGAGCCTGCGGAGCGACGGGATCGATATCGACGACGAGGCGATCTACACCATCGCGACGAACAACTACCTCGCCTCGGGCGGGGACGGCTGGGGCGAGATCTTCACCCGCAGCTATCGAGAGACGGGGAGCGACCTGTACGAGGCCTCCGTCGAGGCGATTCGGGCTCTCTCCGGAGAGGAAGGACGGCGTCGCCTCGACGCGGCGGTCGGAGCGCAGCAGTACCGACAGGTCGGCGGCGTGGGGGAGAGAGCCACCAGCCTCTTCGGGCTCGTCGCGCTCCTTGGCCTCGCGTGGCTCCTCTCGACGAATCGCAAGCGGATGCAGGTGCGGGTGGTGGCCTGGGGGATCGGCCTGCAGGCGATCCTCGCCGCTCTCATCCTCCTGACCACGCCCGGGCGCGCCCTCTTCGATGTCGCCAAGGGGGCGTTCCAGAAGGTCCTCGACTTCTCAACCCAGGGAGCTGCGTTCGTCTGGGGTCCTCTCGCGGATGTTCCGGCGAGCGGCTTCATCTTCGCGGTGCAGATCTCCGCCACGATCATCCTCGTGGGGGCGCTCACGGCGATCCTCTACCACATCGGCATCATGCAGATCCTCGTCTGGCTCCTCGCGAAGGTGATGCAGCTGACGATGCGCACGAGCGGCGCCGAGTCCCTGGCCGCCGCGGCGAACGTCTTCGTCGGGCAGACCGAGGCTCCCCTGGTCGTCCGCCCCTACCTCGCACGGTTCACGGCCTCGGAGACGATGTGCCTGATGACGGGGGGAATGGCGACCGTGGCCGGGGGGGTCCTCGCCGCATACGTCGGCATGGGCATCGACGCGGGGCACCTCCTCGCGGCCAGCGTCATGTCTGCCCCGGCGGCCCTCGCCATCGCGAAGATCATGGTCCCCGAGACGGAGACCTCCGCGACCGCGGCCCATGTCCCCTTCGAGGTGAATCGGACCGACGCCAACGTCCTCGACGCCGCCTGCCGCGGCGCCTCCGAGGGTCTGAAGCTCAGCCTCAACGTCATGGCGATGATCATCGCCTTCATCGCCCTGATCGCCCTGCTCAACTTCGGGATCGGCGAGATCAGCAAGTGGTTCCTGCCGGCCGAGGTCCTCGCAGATGAGGCGCTCCTGGCGCAGCGGATCTGGTCGATCGAGCGGCTCCTCGGCTACCTCTTCGCCCCCTTCGCGTGGCTCCTCGGCATCCATCCCGCGGAGACCTTCTCGATCGGCTCGCTGCTGGGGATCAAGCTGAGCCTCAACGAGTTCCTCGCCTACGATGGTCTCGCGCAGGCGCGGGGAACCCTCTCCCCGCGGAGCGAGATGCTCGCGACCTACGCGCTCTGCGGCTTCGCCAACTTCTCCTCGATCGCCATCCAGATCGGGGGGATCAGCGCGCTCGAGGGGGGGCTGCGGCCGACCCTCGCGAAGTACGGCTTCCGGGCGATGATCGGCGGCACGCTCGCCGCCATGTCGACCGCCTGCGTGGTGGGGGTGCTCTCTTGATCGATGCCGCGAGCCTGAGTCGCCGCGTCCACGAGGCGCGGGAGGCGCTGGAGGCCCGCCTCCCCGGGGAGGGGCCGCAGGTCGGGCTCATCCTCGGATCCGGGCTCTCGGCCGGGAGCCTGCCCCTGGAGGATGCGGTCGAGGTCCCGGTGGAGGAGATTCCCCACCTGCCGGCCCCCACCGTCGTCGGCCATCGCGGGGTCTGGACCTTCGGGAGGCTCGCCGGGCGGCGGGTCGTGGTGGCCGGCGGGCGTGTGCACCGCTACGAGGGGCTCTCCCTGCGGGAGGGGACCCTCGGAGTCCGCCTCATCCGGGCCCTCGGGGCGGATGCCCTCATCGTCACCAACGCCGCCGGGGGGATTCGCCCGGACCTCACCCCCGGCACCCTGATGCGGATCCGCGACCACCTGAACCTGCTCGGGGACTCCCCCCTCGTGGGGGATCACGATGAGTCTCTCGGAGCCCGGTTCGTCGATCTCACGGAGGCCTACGATGCCGCGTGGTGGGAGCGGGTCCGCGGACCGCTCGGCGCGATGGCGGTCGGCCTGGGCGAGGGGGTCTACGCCGCCTGCCTGGGCCCCCAGTACGAGACCCCCGCGGAGATCGATCACCTCGAGCGCATCGGCGCGGATGCCGTGGGGATGTCCACCGTGCCGGAGGTGATCGTCGCCCGACAGGTCGGCCTGGCCGTCTTCGGCATGTCCCTGATCTCGAACGCCGCGGCGGGTCGGGGCGATGGGACCCTCAGCCACGACGAGGTGGTGGAGGCGGGGCGCGCCGCGATGGCGCACTGGGGGGAAGTCGTCACCCACCTCGTCCGCGAGGCGCCGGTCGGCTAGTCGGCCGATTCCCCGCCGTCGAGGGCGACCAGGGCCCGAAGCGCCACATCGACGACGCGGTCCTCGAGGTCGTGCTTCTCATCCTTCGAGACGAAGCGGTTCCGACTGCGCTCCGCGAAGACGGTGCAGACCGCTCCGGCGCGGAACCCACGGAGGGAGGCGAGGGTGAGGAGCGTGCTCGTCTCCATCTCGATGTTGGAGACCCCGACCCTCGCGAGCTCCTCGATGAGCTCCGGCCGCCGCGGGGGGAATCCATCGATCGACCGCCCCTGAGCGCCGTAGAACCCCGACGCGGTCGCCGTCATGCCGAGGCGCCACGGCGCGCCACTCTCCTCCGCGCTGCGCCGGAGGGCATCGATCACGTCGGGATGAGCCACGGCGGGATAGCCCTCGGGGACGAAGTGGGTCGAGGTGTTCTCGAGGCGCACGGCTCCCCAGGTGACGACGAGGTCGCCGATCGAGAGCTCGGGATCCACCGCTCCGCAGGTGCCTGCGCGGAGCAGGGTCGCGCGCTCGAGCAGCTGGCTCAGCTCGATCACGGCGATCTCGGTGTTGTCGCAGCCGATCCCCGTCGCCATGACGGAGACCCGCGCTCCCTCGAAGAGCCCCGTGTGAGTCGTGAACTCCCGATGGCTCCAGGTCCCCTCGAGGGTGGTGAAGCGCCGGGAGGCGCGCTCCGCCCGGGCCGGGTCTCCGACGAGGAGAACCAGCGGGGAGACCTCTCCGGGTCCCACGCCGATGTGGTAGGGGCGGCCTTCGCCGTCGAGAACGTTCTGGGCGCAGTCGATCTTGTCGGTCACGTGGTCTCCTCTCCGATCCCTCCCGGATTGTTCCGGAATCGTGCCCGGAGGTCGATCCGTCCTGTCCAGGCGCAAACGAACGGCCTCTCCGCGGCGTAGATGACGTCGGCCCCTCTCAGGAGTCCCCGGGAGAAGTGGTTCCCCCGGCTTCGGACTGCTAGAGTGACCGAGGTCGCACCGGAGCGAAGGATCGTGCCCCGGGAGGGCCAGCTGGGCCGCTCGCCCAGAGCCGCTCGCTGAGAATCGGGCGCGCCCTCGCCCGTCGGTGGAGGGGCCGGAGGCTCTCCGCCCCACTCCACGACGGAGCGGGGGAGCCCCCGGGAGACGACCCAAAGCCTGAAGACTCAGAGCCGAAAGTATCAGAGCCTGACAAGTCAGAGCCAAGGAAAGGACCGGGAATGATCTGGAAGCGCCCGATCACCCTCGCGCTGCTCCTCCTCGTCGCCGTGGCGGGCTCGGCGTTCGCCGACTCCAAGGAGATCAAGAAGCTCAAGAAGGAGATCGCCCGCGCCGCCGCCTCCGAGGACGAGGGGGCCGTCAAGGATCTCATGCGGGAGATCGCCGACTTCGAGGGCGAGGACGCCCTCGAGGCCCTCTACGACATCGGCCTCGAGTACGCGGTGACGGAAGAGACCTACGACGCGGCCCTGCAGCTCCTCGGCCGCCGCGATGCCATCCTGACCTTCCTCGGCGAGCGCTACGACAAGATCGACAGCAAGGGCGACTTCCGCGAGCGGGTCTACATCGCGGACATCCTCGCCCGTGTGCCGGGGGGGGACGCGACGAAGCAGCTCGCGGGGCTCCTTCAGGATGACTCCCCCTTCGTCAAGGGAGCCGCCGTCGAGCACCTCGCCAAGAGTCTGCGCAACGAGGCGATCGGTCCCCTGATCACCCTCCTCGAGGAGCTGAGCAAGAAGCGCCGGGATGTCCTCTACCATCAGGTGCGGGATGCGCTCTGGGAGCTCACCGGTCAGGACTTCGATGTCATCGACGACTGGGTCGGCTGGTGGGAGACGAACGAGGCGAGCTTCGATCCCAAGAAGAGCGACCACGAGGGCAAGACCGGGGTGGAGCGGAAGCGTCGTGGCGATGAGGATCCCGACTTCTGGGGGGTCCCGGTCGAGTCGAAGAACGTCGTCTTCGTCATCGACACCTCCGGCTCCATGCGCTACGTGATGAAGACCGACATTCCGGGCCTCGCGCGGGGGGACGGGAGCGACACGGGACAGGGGAGCGGCGGGGGCAACATGACCGCCGAGCAGCGTCGCCTCGCCGAGTTCTGGATGCGGATCAACATGGCGAAGCGCGAGCTGGTCCGCGTGATCGGCGCGCTCGGCAAGGACGCGTTCTTCAACTGCGTCCAGTTCAACACTGTGACCTCCCGCTCCTTCAAGTCCGCGAAGCCGGGCTCGAACCCCACCAAGAAGAACGCCTTCAAGTGGGTCGAGGGGATCAAGCACAAGGGGAACACCGCGACCTTGGAAGCGCTCCTCGAGGCGTTCAACGCGGATGCCCGCACCAACACCATCTACTTCCTCTCCGATGGCCTCCCGTCGAAGGATGGCAAGACGAACGACCCCACGGGGCCGATCCTCGAGCGCCTCTTCAAGGAGAACCGCTTCCGCAAGATCAAGATTCACACCTTCGGCTTCGACCCCGTGCCGTATCCGGACGGCGGGCAGCCGAACCCGGATCTCGTCATGGCGAATGACTGGCTGAAGAAGCTGGCCGAGGCGACCGGCGGGAAGTTCACGATCATGAAGGTGGATCCCCGTCGCACGCCGGACAACCCGAACGGGGACTGACCCGCAGGGGCCGGGCGCGCCTCCTCGAGGACCGCGAAGGCAAGGAGAGCCGGGCGGGAGCAGCTGCTCCCGCCCGGCTCTTCTCATCGGGTCGGGCAGAGAGAAGGGCGGAGGGGAGGGACGCACCCTCCGACCTCCGCCCGTGCTGGAATAAATGCAGGTTCGGGACTCCCGCCTCGCTCAGAGGCAGAGGAGGGTGTCCGGCGTCGGGTCGAGGCCCGGGTCCGGGAAGGGCGCGGCGGGCGCCGCTCCCGCCTGAAAGAGGTAGGTGAGCAGGAGGACCGGGTCCGCGAGGTCGAGGCGGCCGTTGTCGTCGATGTCCCCCGCGTCGAGGCAGGGGATCGGCGGCCCCCCCGCGAAGAGCGCGTCGAGGAGCTGGATCGGGTCGCTGATGTCGAGCCCTCCGTCCATGCTGATGTCTCCCCGGATGAAGGTGACGATCTCGGGGATCTCGAGGAGGCAGATGGGGCTGCTCGCGGTCGAGGGACCCTGGCGGAGGACGATCGACCACTCGTGGAACCCCGAGGGAGGGGCGAGGTCGATCGTCGAGGTCGCGTCGGGGGGGAGGGTCTCGATCACGCTGCCGTCGCGGAGCACCTCGATCGCGCCGTGGGCGGAGATCGCGGGGAGGGTCCAGGTCAGATGTACGTCCTGCTCGTCCCGCGCGCAGGCGAAGCTCGGCACCGCGACGAGAGGGATCCCGAGGCCGTGGGGGAGGAAGGCCGCGAGGAGCGCCTCGCCGTGGGGAGTGCCGTTCGAGAGGTCACCATCGTCGTCGTCGAGCTCGAGGAGCTCCTGCAGGGTCCCCGGGTCCAGGTCGCCGCTTCCGCCGATCACCCAGGTGAGCCAGAGCTCGGCGGCGGCGAGCGGTCCGTTCACCGGGCCGAGCTCCGCTGCGAGGAGCTGACGGAGATCCCAGAATGCGGCCGAGAGCGGGCGTCCGGACTCATGGGGGCTCGCGCTCGGAATGGGGTAGACCGCCGGCGCGGTGAGGTCCCTGAGGTGGAACCCGATTCCCTGATAGTCGCGGCCGATCCGCGGGTCCCCGAAGAGATAGGCGGCGAAGATGTCGGCGTTCGCCTCCTGCACCTCCAGCTCCGACGATCCGGGGAGCTGCCCATCGAGATGGTGGAACCACTCATGGGCGAGCAGGGTGCCGTAGGCCGCGTTGGCACAGCCGCCTCCGGCTCTCGTGCACTGGATCGTCTGGAAGATGGGGAGGTAGCCGGCGAAGCAGGTGCCCGCGACATTCACATGGACGGAGACAGGCGCGTCCGCGGCCGCCAGTCCCGGGGCGAGGCCGCGGACCCAGGCTCGGGCGAGGCTTGGCACGATGTAGCCTGCGGCCTCCGCGATGGAGAACTCGTCGGCGACGATCCCGAAGGTGGCGGTCTCCACTCCCCCGGCGGGGACGGTGAGGGTGAAGTCGGTGTCCGCCGCCCCCTGATTCATGACATCGGCGTGGGTTCCGACGAGGTTGATCGTCGCGGTCACGGAGCCGCTGACCCCGGGGATGAGCGCGATGCCGTTCTCATCGGTGTGAACGATGGGGTAGCCGAGGGGGAGGACTCTCAGGTCGGGGAGGGGATGGGTGACAAGGGGGGTGCTCGGGGCGAAGGGGCGCCCATCGACGGGGATCCTCCCTTGCGCCGTGATCGCCGTCCCTCCCTCGCGCAGGAGGTCGCGGACCTCGAGGACCTCGCCGCGGTCGGCACCGACCCAGAGCTCGAGCTCGCGGGGGGGCGCGGAGGCGGTCCCGGTCCAATGGATGCGATGCCCGAGGGCGGGAGTCCAGCCTCGGCCGCTGCGGATCCAGCGAAGCTCAGGCCAGCTCTGCGGGGTGATCGTGTGTGCGGGGTTGAGGCCCTGTCGCTCCAGCCAGCGGTCGACGGCGATCCATCGCTCCCGGGGGAGGGGGCCGGGGTCGGCGGTTCCGGTCGGGGGGTGCTCTCCCTGCTCGAGGACGAGGTTCACGCCCGGCCGGTTGATCCGCACCTCTCGTGCGCCGTCGACGAGAATGCCGTGCAGCAGGCGGGGTCGGACCCCGATCTGACGATCCCCGATCTGCGCGGTCGTGGCACTCCCCAACGAGGCTCCCGGCCGGGAGCCTTCATCAATGGTGCCGACCGCCACCCCCGGGGCGCCGAGGGAGAGGACGAGGAGGAGGAGCGGAGACAGGAGGACCGGGGGGGACATGGCGTCCGGTTCCCTTCCGGGGAACAGGCGCGCTGGGGTTGAGGTCCGTCCATTGTACTGTCCGGGTCCGATCTCGCCGGGGCGTCCCGGCAAGACCGGGACCGGAGACGGTTTACGGTCGGGCTCCTCCCCCGTTCAGGGAGTCTCCCGCCGGAGCGGGATCCGAGCCTCGTCTCTTCGGTCGACCTGCTGGCAGAACTCGGAGAACTCCTCCCAGCGATCCGCGGGGACGAGGAAGGGGTGGAGCTCGAGGATCCGCTCGGTGACGAGGCTCCCCTCCTCCTCCCGAATCGTGGAGAGGAAGCGCCCCCAGGGACCCTCGAGGCGCACATCCTCGGGGAGGGGCCCGGCCGCATGCTCGCCGAGCTCGATGGTGATCCGCTCGTAGCTGTAGGTGTCGATGTTCCCGAACACGGGGTGGGTCCGCTCGGAAGTCCGCAGGAGCTGCTTGAGGTCGTTCCCCATCAGGGTGGAGGCGAGGCTGGGCTGACCATCGCGGAGCTGGATGAGGCTCGGCGCCTCGACCGTGAACGCGAGGCGGAGGGGGTCCTCCCGCTCTTCGAAGTTCTCGAACCGACCCTGCTCCACCTTCGATCCCGGGAGGATCTGCTGGAGGAAGGCCCCGACCATCTGGGAGCGCTGGAAGGGCGGCATGTCGCGGACCCGCTCCTTCACCCCCGACCCGCCGAGCGCGCGGATCTCCATCGACCCCTCGAGCCACGGCCTCGCCTCGGTCCCTTCGACGCGAAGTGTGCCGATCATCGCCTGCGCCTCGTCGAGCGGATCCCCGGCGGGGAGGGTGAACCACTCCCCCCCGGTCTCATCGAGCAGGAGGGAGCGGCCTCCCTGCACCTGAATCGGGATCCGCCCCATGCGGGCCATGCGACTCGGGACCTGCACGAAGAAGGGAGTGCCGTCCTCGCCCTCGATGCGCAGGAGGAGGGCGGCGAACGAGGCATCGAGCGGGCTCGACCAGTCCTGCCAGGGGGTCCGGTGGGGGGCGGGAGCGGCGAAGACCCGCTGGAAGGGGATCCCGGCCGCCCGGAGGAGTCCGGCGAGGAGCAGATTCCGGTCTCCGTCCCGCGCGACCCAGGCGGCGGTGGCGCTGGAGGAGCGGCCCGGCCGCGAGATCCGCTCACAGACCTCGTCATAGAGCGCCTGCACCCGGGCCCGGCGCCCCTCGACTCCCTCGAGGATCTCCGCCGCCGCCTCGATCAGGGTCGGGGTCGGACGGTCATCGCGGATCATCCCCGCGGAGATGTCGGGGAGCACCTCGGCCCACTCCACGCGACGGCGGATCTGTGCATTGGGGAGGAGGTGCTCCGGCGGGGGCATGAACGGCTCCGGCTCCGCGCGGGGGGAGCCGTCGATCCGCCAGGCGAGCCGGCGGACTCCGTTCCGGACGGTGCTCTCCGGCTCCGGCGCTCCTCCACGGCGGAGAATCTCCGGGTCCCAGCGGTCGGGGAGGTGGACGATCCACTCGGTGCGGTGGAACGCCACGAGGAAGTTCGGGTCCTGGAAGAAGAAGGGTCCGAGCTCGAGGGCCTGCTCCCGCGGGAGGTCCGCCGAGCGCTCCGTCCGCACCTCGATGAGTGCGCCGGGAGCGAGCCCCGGCAGGGTGAAGCCGCCACCGGAGGAGCCACCGGTCGGCTCGAGGACCACCCCGTCAGGAGTGGTGACGGAGAGCTCGATCACCTCGCCGCTGATGGGGAGCTGGGAGTACTGGTCGACCGCCTGCTGGGACTCGAGGCGAATGATCTGATGGACCATCTCCGTCAGGCCCCCGGCCTCGGTCACGATCGAGACCATCTGATCGAGCAGGAGCACGGCGTTCGCCCCGGGGTAGCTCCCGGTCGGGGGCGCCGATGCGAGGATCTCTTCCCGGTCCCGCGCCTCATCCTGCCAGGGGGGCGGAGGCTGCCGACCGGGGACGGGGGAGCCCGCCGCGAGGTGGGCGATCCGGCGCGCCCGACTCGCATCTCCGGGGTCGAGCTCGCCGGCGCGGCGCAGCGCGGCGAGCGCGGCCTCCGGCTCGCCGGTCTCCAGCCGGAGCTCCGCGAGCTGGTCCCAGGGCTGGGGGTCGTCGGGCTGCCGCTCGATCCAGAGGGGCAGGAGGGACTCCTCGAAGATGTCCGCGACTCCGAAGCGGCGGGCGAAGCGGGTGCGCAGGCGCAGGAGCTGCTCCGCCTCAGGGTAGGCGCGGGCGAGCTGGGAGGTCAGGGCGGCGAGCTTGCCGAGCTCTCCCCGCGCGACATACCCCTCGGCGAGGATCTCGGCGATCTCGAAGCCCGGCTCCACCTCATGGAGCCGCTGGCGGAGTCGGAAGACCTCGTCCGGCCGGGCGAGGTCGGAGGCGAGGCGGATCCGCCGGCGGAGCACCTCGGGGTGGTCCGGGTCGATCGACTCGAGGGCATCGAGGGCGACCCTGCGCTCCCGTCGCCAGCCTTCGCGGTCCGCGATCGCCTCGCGCGCGGCCCAGACCTCGATCGAGCGGGGAGACCGGGCGACGAGCTCGTCGAGGAGGCGCATCGCATCCCCGACGCGATCCTCCTCGGCGAGGGTGCGGGCGCGGGCGATGCCGACCGGGACATGCTCCGGGACGACCGCGAGGGCCGCGTCCCGAAAGCGATCGAGCCGGGTGCGGGTCACCTCCGCGGGCAGCCAGGGGAGCCACCGCAGCGCCTGCTCGGCCGCGATCCCGAGGGCCTCCGCGCCGGCTCCCTCGACGGGCGCATCGGGGAGCAGCCGGTCGACCGCGAGGCGATCCTCGAGGTCGATGGCGAGCAGGATCCTCGCCGCGCGATCGGACGGGGAGGTCGGAGGCGTCGAGAGGTCGGGGAGGCCGACCGGCTGGCCGTCGGGCCGTGGGGACCACCCCGCATCCTCGACGCCGGAGGTGGACTCGACGGGGGTCAGGCGAATCGCGTTCCCCCGCTCGTCGGTGAAGCGGATCGTGATGGGAGACCCATCCGAGACGAGGGAGAGGGTGTGCTGGCCGCGGGGGAGGCTGAGGGGAGCGCGGACGATCCGAGGGAGGTGCTCGCGCGCGCGATCGACGATCAGCAGGGGCTCTCCGTCGAGGAGGAGGCGCGCGCTTCCGGGGGTCGATACTGTGAGGAGCGCGCGCTCGGACGGGACCGGGACCCGGAACCGGCTCCGGAGGATCCAGCTCCCTCCGGAGCGCCGCGAGAGACGGGAGGGGACGATGACCGGCTCGTGGGAGGCGGTCGGGAGGGGGCGCCAGCGCACGGGGCCGTGGGTCCCCTCCTCGGTCCGCTCCGCGTCGAAGTCGATCAGCGCCGGCCGCTCGAGATGCAGCTCCGCGTCAATGGAGCGGCCGAAGGGGCCGATCCCCGCCCAGTCGCGAACCACACCATCGAGGAGGGCGAGCGACTCGAGGCTGAGGGGGTTGTCGCTCCTGCGGCTCTCCACGAGCGCGCGCCCCAGCATCATACGACGGTTCCAGCCATTGCGCGTCCGCCGGGCGAGCTCGGTCCACGAGTTCGCGCTCGGTCCGGACCCGGGGGCGAGGCGCAGGGTGTCCGCCCAGCGGTGAAGGATCATGGTGGTGAGGGGAGCATCCGGCTCGGCGGAGACGGCTTCCCACCACTCGTCCCGCAGAGCGGTGAGGTCGCCGGCGCACTCGGCGGGGGAGCCGACCGCGGCCCCGAGGTCGGGACTCCCTGCGTCCTGCTCGGGGAGGGGCTGCGAGGTGGAGCCGTGGGCGGTCGGGAGCATCACGAAGCCGATGAAAAGGGCGAGCAGAGCGCCGCGTCGCCCGCGGTGGAGGGGGTGCGCCGGCATCAGTTCACCTCCGTTCCGGGCTCGAGGACGATCCGTTCCTCGAGCTTCGTCTCGACCGTGTCGACGACCTGCTTGAAGCGCTCGTAGGCCTCGGGGGTCACGCGGGGGGTCACGATCCGATACTCCCTCTCGACGACGATCCGCCCCTCCTCCCGCGAGAAGCGGAAGTCGCAGCGAATCTCGTCCTCGGCGAGCGAGATCGGCTCGGGGAGGGAGGCGACGCGGTAGCCTTCGGGCAGGGTGATCTCGATCCGGAGGGACCCGCCCCGGGGGTTGCCCACCAGGAGATCCTGCTCCCGGGTCGGCTCGCTGGCGCTGTTTCCGACCCCGTCGAGGGTCTCGAGGATGTCCCGGATCGGGGGAAGCTCGACCGCACCGCGACCGAGGTCGGCGTAGCGCGGGACCTCGAGGGTCAGCTCGATCGTCGGGTCGGTGGTCAGGTCATCGAGGTCACTCGTCCTCACCTCGCGGACCTCGAGGCCGGGGAACCGGCCGGAGAGCATCCGCTCGATCATCTCCGCCCGCTTCGACTCCACCTCGAAGCTGTCGCGGACCATCGTCCCGTAGCCGCCGGTGAAGGTGCTGCGCTGCTCGATCGCGGCGGAGCCATCGTCGCGGATCGACACGGTCGAGCTCTCGACGACGGCGAGCTCGTCCGGGGAGTTCCAGGGGATCCGGTGACGCTCCGCCCCGTCGTCACGGACCACGACGATCTCGGCTCCGCGGTCCATCTCGGGGAGCTGGCGGACGCCGTGGTCCTCGGCGGTCCCGTCGATGAAGAGGCCGCCATCGACGCCGGGGACGTAGGCGATGCAGTGATTGAAGTGGGAGACGAGGGGGAGGGAGAGATCCTCTTTCGGTCGCTGGCGCGTGCCGTTGATCAGGACCGGCCAGGCCTCGATCCCGACCTCATCGAGCATGGTGCAGATGAGGGTCGCCTTGTCCTTGCAGTCGCCGAACCGCCTCGTGAAGATCGTGTTCGCGTTGTAGGGCAGGAACCCGTGCACGCCGAACTCCCAGGCGATGTAGCGCACCTCGTTCGCCACGAACTCGTAGATGACCCGCACCTTCTCGAGGTCGCTCGTCGCGCCGGCCACCAGCTCGCTCACCTTCTCCCGGATCTCGGGGCTCGACTCGAACTGCTTGCGGATGAGGTAGTGGTACCACCGCGCGAACTCGTCCCAGGTCTCGTAGGTCGAGATCTCCACCCGGGGGACGAGTTCCTCGATGGGGGGGCCCGCCGGCTCCGGCTCGATCTTCGCGATCCCGGGGGTATCCCAGCGCCAGGTGGTGCGCCCGTCGAGCCGCGTCGTCTCGGGTGCATCGAGGTCGTGGGTGAGGTGGTGGAGGTCACGATCCTCCGGGAAGCGCACGGTGTAGACGGTCCGCTCCCGCGGGAGGAACCCGCCGAAGAGGATCTCCTCCCCGAAGTAGTCGCCGAAGAAGGACTGCCTCAGGTCCTCCTTCAGGTACTCGATCTCCACGACATCTCCGACGCGGAGCGGCGGGAGGTCGACGAAGGCGCGCGACCAGACCGGGTACTCTCCTTCCCGCTTCTGCGGCTCGCGGTTGCGGATCCGGGCATCCGCGAAGCCGCCGTCCCGGTGGTGGACCCGCGCCTTGAGGACGCGGACCCACTGCTCGCCCTGGGCGTAGGGGACCACCTGGAAGTCGAGCTGCCGGATCCCCGCATCGGTGAGCACCTGAAGGACACGCTGGACGTAGCGGATCGCGGTCCCGTCCTTCTGGACATCGCTCACCCGGTTGTCGAGGAGGATCCGATAGGGCTCCTTGTCCTCGGGGCTCTCCTCCAGCGCCGCCGCGATGCGCTCGGCGACCTCGATCCGAAACTCTCCGTCGATCCCCGGGGCGCTCGTCTCCAGGTACTCGATCAGGCTGCGGAGCTTCGGCTGGTTCGGGTCCAGGGCGAGGGCCTCCCCCCAGGACTCGAGGGCCTCGGCGTCCAGACCGAGCTGACGCAGGAGATGGCCCCGCTCCTCGTGGAGGCCTTCGTCCTGGGGCGCCACGAGCAGCGCCCGGTCGATGGCCGCGAGCGCCGCCTCGGTGCGGTCCACCGACCGCTCGAAGGCCGCGAGGCGGCGCCAAGTCCCCACACTCTGCGGTCGGGCCGCGACCTGCTTCAGCAGGATCCCGCGGGCGGTTTCGAGGTCGCCCTCGCGGAGGGCCCGCTCCCGTCGCAGGCGGAGGAGGGAGGGGTCCATCGGCGAGAGGCGCAGGCCCTGATCGAGGAGCGCGTTCGCCTCCTCCAACAGCCCCTTGCTCCTCAGCTCCTCGAGTCGGCGTGTCCGCACCGGGAGGAGGAGCTCCTCCTCGAGGCGCGCCTCGAGGGCCCGCTGCCACCGCAGGGAGAGGGCCCGACCGAGACGCGCGCCCTCGATCCTCCGGGCGAGCTCCAGCGCCGCCGGAGCCGGGACCTCCCGCTCGAGGGCGGGGAGAAGCAGCTCGCTCGCCCGCGTGCGGTTCTGGAATCGGTCGAGCGCGTACTCCGCCAGCTCGAAGCGCGCCCGGTCGAAGTCGGGCGCGAGGCGGATCACCTCCTCGAGCGCCTCGCGGCGGGGGTTCTCCTCCCGCTCCGCGGCGTGGTCGATCTCCTGCCGGAAGCTCTCCGCGAGGAGAAGCTGGAGGATCGCGCGGTCGACCGGTCCCTCACCATCCGCGAGCTCCAGCGCTCGACGGTAGTGGTCGCGGTCGGGATGGTCGTTGCGGTCGTGGGCGTGAACCGCCGCGGCGATCCAGCCGGAGAGCGCGGCGGAGAGGAAGCCGGGGGAGGCCTCCGCGAGGTGACCGCGGGCACCGAGCTGGGGAGTCGCCCCCTCTCGCCGGTGCGTCTGCGTCGATGGGGCGTTCGGGTCGGCGGGAGGCTCGGCCGAGACCACGAGCCCGCGCAGCGGACCGCCCGCGTCATCGGTGACCCGGATCCGGAGCGCCCACGGCCCCTTGGTGACTCCGCTCAGGAACAGGAGGCGATTGCGCCCCGGCTGGAGCCGGACCGGGATCGCCTCCTGGTCGAAGCGGAGGGGCCGCTCGACATCGGTGGAGGCGACCTCCTCATCCCCCAGCCAGATTCGGTAGGCGCCGGAGGAGCTGACCCGAAGGACGGCCTCGGTGGCCTCGTCGACCTCGAGCCAGGTGACCCCGTAGGCCATCGCCTCCTCGTCGGGGCGCAGCAGCTCTCCGAGCTCGATCTGTCCCGCCACTCCGCGCTCGGACCAGCGCCGCCAGCGGACCGGCCCTCGCTTGCCGGGGTACTCCGCCGAGAGATCGACCCGCTCCTCCGGGGGACCTCCGGAGGCGAACCCGCTCCCGCGCTCGTTCTCGAAGGGACCGATCAGGTGGAAGTCGGCGAGGTACCCGAGGGCGTCCCACGCTCGGTCCGCTCCCTCCGCATCCCCGAGGAGGTGGCGACAGATCCCCTCCAGCTGGCGGGCGGCCCCTTCGTTCAGAGGGTCGGGCGAGGTCTCGAGGAAGCGCTCGAGCTCCCCGAGGGCTCGGTCCGGCCTCCCGATGGCGAGAGCGGTCTCGTGAAGGAGCCGCAGCCCGAACTCCGTCGCCACCTCGCGCTGCGCCTCGGGAGAGAGCCCGGGCACCGGCGGGAAGCGGTCGATCAGCCCGGCGAGGTCGAGCAGCCCCGATCGTGCCTCGAGGGAGGCGCGCCACTCGGCATCCCAGATCCGACCGAGGGTGGGCTCCTCGGCGGGGGAGGGAGCCGCCAGGAGGGGGAGGAGAAGGAGAGAGGCGAGGGCGGGGGAGAGGAGCCGCGGCCCGCGGCAAACGGAGCTGCGCATGGTGACCATCACTTCCTGAGAATCCTGGCGTCTCCCCAGTCGGCGCGATCCAGCACGTGGTGCCCGATCCCCATTTCGACGAGGAGGGTGATCTTCTCGTGCCCGCTCACAGGCACCTCCACCGGGATCGCGGCGGAGGCCCAGCCGACATCCCCCGACCGATAGGCCTCCTCGCCGTCGAGCAGGACGACGAAGCGAACCGAGCCGACCCGTGGGTCATCGTCCACCGGTCGCCCGGCGACATCGATCCCGACCCTCGCGCGGAAGACCCGATCCTCCGGATCGAGCGCGAAGGTGAGGGAGCTGCGGGAGTGGACGCCGAGCCCTTTCCGGAAGGTCTCGCGCCCGATGCGCAGAGGCTCGCCGAGGACGTTGCGGTCCCGCTTCCAGGTCCACGGAAAGTAGTCCGAGAAGGGGACCCCCTCCTCGACCGTCACGGGGTCTCGGTCGGAGAGGTAGGCGACGCGATCGAGGAGCAGCTCGAGAGAGGCGCGACGGTCGGTCGGAATGGAGATCATTCCGACGAGGGGGCTCTCGACCCGCAGTCGATTCGCCCCGAGCTCCCGCAGGGCACCACGGATCCGACTCCCGTCGTCGAGCTCGGCGAAGCAGGGGAGATCCTGCGGACTCACGACCGGGGGTGGGTCGAGGGGGGCCACGCGGACCCGCACGATCTGCGCCCAGGGCAGCTGGAGGAGTCCGAGCCCGTCGTCCTCGATCTCGACTCCGTCCCGGGTGATCGACTCGATGACCCCCCGAATCGTGGCGCCGCCCTCGGTGACGACGGCATCGGTCTCGACCTCCCCGTCCCCCGGAGCGGCGCCATCGCCGCGACCGATCTCCCGAACCCACTCCAGGGGCAGGGCGATGGGGGAGTCGAGGGCGGGGAGACGGAGTCGGAGGAGGTCCGGATCGTCGCTCTCCTCGATCGACCCGTGGAGGCGGCTGCCATCCGCGAGTCGAAGGGAGAGCTCTTCCCGAGCCACCGCAGGGGCGGAGCGGAAGCGGATCCGCAGGACATCCCGGATGGGGACCGCCCCGTCCTCGAGAAGGAGGTCGGCCCGATCCTCGCTGAGCGCGGACTCGGCGAGGCGCGCCGTGCGGGCGGACTCGATGAGCTCGAGCTCCACGGAAGCGGGGGCCGCGAACCCTGCTTCCGGCAGGAGCGTGGCGAGGAGGAGCGCGGCGAGGAGGGAGGCCACGCCCGGCGGCCGCGCGCCCCGGGGGGGGCAGGCACGGGAGCCGGGGTTCATGGGGCGGGATCGCAGAAGGTAGGGCACGGCCACCTCTCGCTCTCGGGTCCGATCGGGGCGGGTGTCGGGTCTCCGGGCATGGTATCAGTCCCCCGCGAAAGTGCGCTCGATTCGGTCTCTCCGGGGCCGCGCCCCGCGGCCGTCTTGAAGAGTTGTGAGAGATCGCTAGACTCCTTATCCCCGCTCGTCCCCTGCCCGACCATCTCCCCCGCGCCGCCCGCGCCGTGCGCCCGGAACCCTGGGGGGTCTGGCTCCGACCGTCGACCGCCACATCCACGGAGGGCCTGTGCGAGACCTCCTTCGGATGGCGAGGGGACTCAGGGCCTCCGTCGCCCATCTCCCGCTGGGGACGGTGGTTCCTGAGGACGGTGGTTCCTGAGGGCGGTCGTTCGAGGACGCTGGTGGCGGAGACGCTGGACTGCAGAAGGAGATCGCCATGAAGAGGAAGCGCGGAGAGACGAGCCTGTTCGAGATCCTCCGGGATCCGCAGGAGCGCGAGGGGTCGCCGCCGGTCGACCTTGTCGGCTCGGGGGACGGCAATCGCGTGCGCCTCGAGCTCGAGGCGCTCGAGCGCTCCGAGCCCGACACCGCCTCGCCCGGGTCCCCTCGACTCTCCTCTCTCCCTCCCGAGCTCCGCTCCAGCACCTCCGCTGCGGGGACCACCGCGCCGGTCGCCGGATCGTACCGGGTCCCCCGGTGGGGGCGCTCCGTCCCGGTTCCCCCCGCCTTCCTGCTGGTCGCGGCGGTGGGGGTGGTGCTCGTGGGCCTCCTCTCCTACCAGGCCGGTCTCGAAGGAGGTCGGGCCGAGGGCTCCGGCGAGGCCGCACCCGCCGCGGCGTGGGACCCGGCGGAGTGGCAGATCCACAGCAACCACCCCGGGGAGAAGGCGGAGATTCAGAGGGTCGTCGCCGAGGACGGGACCCCGATCGGAGGTGCGACGGCGGCTTCCGAGACCGAGGCGATTCGCCGGGAAGTGATCGTCGTCTCGTCGCGAAAGGGCTGGGAGGATCCGAAGGTCCAGGCCGCCGCCGAGGACCTGGCCCTCTACATCGACGGCTACGTCAGCCCCCACCGCGCCCAGCTCAAGGTCCTCGGGGACGACCTGATCGTCTTCCTCGGCCCCTTCGAGTCGGGGGCGGATGCGCAGGACTACCTGACGGGGATCGCGCGCAAGATCCCCAACAAGTTCGGGGTCCGATTCCGGGAGGCCTACCGCCACAGCATCACCTTCACGCCTCAGGAGTTCGAGACCGCCCGCGCCGGCTGGTGAGCTCGCCCTCTCCCCCCGCCCGGGCGCGGCTCCGATCGCCGGGCCCCGCGCCCGCCCGAAATTTGACAGCCGAGAGCGTGCGATCTATCATGCCCCCGGTCCCGAGATCGGGGGCGGAGACCGCACACGCTGAGGCACGGCAGGAGGCCCGTCGGGGCACTTTCACTGCGGCCTCCGCGCCATCCCTGCCTCCTCTCGAAGCCCCAGGCCGAGATTCGCCATGCCGGCCCACCGGCGCCGTGAAAGCTCCGGTCAGTCCGCTCCGGTCAGGCCGCTCCGGTCAGGCCGCTCCGGTCAGGCTGACCCCGATTCAGTCCTCGTTTCCGACGCATGAGATCCGCACCTGAGATCACACAACCGGGAGTTCGGGCTCCTCGCCGGAGCCCGGGAATCGAGCGAGAAATGCAAGAAACGATCGATCGCCTGAAAAAGAGCCGGGCCGGGCACGGCCCGCGGGCTCCCCGGGTGCGCTCCGCATCCGCTGGGGGCATGCTCCTCGTCCCCGCCCTGCTGCTCTCCCAGCTCCTCCTGACCCCGGCCTCGGTCGAGGCACAGGTCGCCGGGGGACAGGTCAGCGGGGGAGGGAGCGCCAGCATCGAGACCGCAGGCTTCCCTCGTGCAGGGGAGATCCGTGGCAATCGCGTCAACATCCGCACCACGCCGAGCACGAATGCCCGGGTGATCATCCAGCTCCCGGATCGGACCCCGGTGATCGCCACCGGGCGCAACGGGGACTGGGTGCGGTTCTCGCTGCCCCCCGAGGTGAAGGTCTGGATCAGCCAGAGCTTCCTCGAGGCGGTGCCCGGGGACACCCGTCTCCGCGTCCGAGGCAACCGGGTCAATCTGCGCGCGACCCCCGGGACCAAGTACCGCGAGATCGGTCAGGTGGCGGCGGGTGCGCTGCTCCGCCCGACCGGCCATGTCGACACCATCTCCGATCCGGCCCGCGGTCCGTGGGTCGAGGTCGACGCGCCTCGCGAGGCGAGCGGCTGGATCTTCGGAAAGTACATCGCCCTCGATCGGGCGCTGACCCCGGCCGAGGTCGGGTCCTTCTACCGCCCCGCGGCGAACCCCGAGCGAGACGCCGCTCGGGCGGTCTCTCCCGTCGCTCCGACCGCGCAGGCGACTCCGGCGGTCGCGAAGACCCCCGGGGAGCCGACCCCCGCGAGCGCGGGCGACGCACCGAGCTCCCTGGCCTTCCGCTTCCCCAGCGTGGGGCAGGAGCCGCTCGTGGAGATCTACGAGCGCATCAACGCGGTCTTCGTGAAGCCGCTGGAGGAGTGGAAGTTCGAGCCGATCGTGGGGGAGCTGCAGGAGCTCGCCCGCACCAGTGAAGATGCCGTCGTCTCCCGATACGCCCTCGAGTGGGCCGGTCTCATTGAGAAGCACTGGCTCCCCACTCAGAGGAAGGTCGAGGAGATCACCCTCAGGAAGAATGCCGCCGACCGGGCCCAGCAGGAGGCCCAGGCGAAAGAAGAAGAGAGCCGACTCGAGAAGCCTCCGATCCCGACGCCGCGAGAGAGTGACTTCTCCGCCGTCGGGTGGGTGGCGACGCTCGGGAAGTTTCGGAAAGTCGATGGAACGCACCGCCTCCTCAACGGGAACAGGCTCCTGTTCTACTTGAAGAGCGAGCAGTTGAAGCTGGACGACTACGTGGACAAGCGAGTGGGGATTCGGGGGGTGATCCAGGATCAACCTCCGAGCGCCGGAGCACAGCTGATCCTGGTGACCTCGATCACCGTGCTCTCGGACTGAGCCCCGCGAACCTCCACCCGACTCCAGTCGCTCCGGTGCGGAGCGGGGGCCGCCGTGCCCCCGCCCGTGGTCCGTCGACCCCTCCGATCGAGCCCTCCCTCTCCCTTCGGGAGCCGGGGACGGGCCGTCTTCCCCACCCGTCGCTTCCCGCGCGTGAGCGCCCCCGGAGCCTCCCCGAAGAGGGGAGCGGGGTCCGGCGCTCCGTGATCGGAGACCGAGAGCTCGGTCCCACACGAACACGGGAGAGAGTGCACGAACGATGGATGTCACGTCCCTCTTGATCGGTGCCGTCGCGGCGGGAGTCCCCGCCAGCTTCATCGTGGCGAGCATGCTGACGAAGCGCTCGACGAGCACCGCGCAGGTCGAGCGCAAACGGATCCTCGATGAGGCAAGCCAGGAGTCGGAGCGCCTCCGCCAGGAGGCCCGGACCGAGGCGAAGTCGTGGATGCAGGATCAGCGGGAGGATCTCCAGAAGGAGGTCCGGGAGACCCGGAAGGACCTGAAGGACGAAGAGCGTCGCATCTCCAAGCGGGAGGACGAGCTCGAGCGCCGGATGGACCTCCTGAAGGGCAAGGAGCGCAAGGTCGAGAAGGGAGAGGCCCATCTCGTCCAGCGCGAGACCCGCGTCTCCCGGATGGAGGAGGACACGCAGCGTCTCCTGGAGGATGCCAAGGAGACCCTGCAGAACATCGCGGGCATGTCGCGAGAGCAGGCGGAGCAGACCCTGCTCACCCGCCTGGAGCAGGACCTCGAGCATGAGAGCGACGCCCTCGTCGCGCGCATGGTCGATCGGACGAACGAGAAGGTCGAGGAACGCGCCCGCGACATCCTCGCGACCACCATCCAGCGACTCGCCTCCAGCTACTGCCAGGAGGCCACGAGCACGAGCATCGAGCTGCCCAACGACGAGATGAAGGGGCGGGTGATCGGGCGCGAGGGGCGGAACATCCGGGCCTTCGAGAAGACCACCGGCGTCGATGTCATCGTCGACGACACACCGGGTGTGATCAACCTCGCCTGCTTCGACCCGATCCGGCGCGAGATGGCCGCTCGTGCGCTGACCCAGCTCATCGCGGACGGTCGGATCCATCCGAGCCGCATCGAGGAGGTGGTGGCGGAGACGAAGCGGGAGATGAACGAGCTGATCCAGAAGACCGGTCGCCAGGTCGGGCTCGACCTCGACATCCCCCGTCTTCATCCGAAGCTGATCACCCTCCTCGGTCGCCTCCGCTTCCGCAGCTCGTACGGCCAGAACGTCCTCGACCACTCCGTCGAGTGCGCGAACCTCGCAGGGATGATCGCGGGAGAGATGGGCCTCAATGTCCAGCTCGCCAAGCGTTGCGCCCTCTTCCACGACATCGGCAAGGCCGTCGATCACCAGTTCGAGGGAGGGCACCCCGAGATCGGGGCCAGCCTCCTGCGGCGCTACGACGAGGCCCCCGAGGTCTGCAACGCCGCGGCTTCCCACCACAACGATGTCCCGCAGGAGACGATCTACGCCGTCATCACTCAGGCGGCGGACTCCATCAGCGGCTCCCGCCCCGGAGCGCGCGGGGAGTCCCTCGAGCGCTACATCCAGCGCCTCGAGAAGCTGGAGTCCCTCGTCACCAGCTTCGCGGGGGTGAAGAACGCCCAGGCGATCCAGGCGGGTCGTGAGGTGCGGGTCTTCGTCAACGCCCAGCGGGTCACCGACAAGCGCGCCATCCGCCTCTGCCACGACATCGCCAAGCAGATCGAGTCGGAGCTGACCTACCCGGGGGAGATCAAGGTCACGCTGATTCGCGAGACCCGGGTCACCGAGTACGCCCGCTGAACGAGGGACCGCCTCGACCCGCACCCCTGCCCGCCCGGATGGAGACGAACCGGATGGAGTCGCCGTGGCCGCGTCGCGCCTGAAGATCCTCATCATCGGCGACATCGTCGGGAAGCCGGGGCGTCGCATCGTGCGCGAGCAGCTGCCCCGCCTCCGCCGCGAGTGGGGGGTCGACCTCGTCATCGCCAACGCCGAGAACTCCGCGGCGGGCTCCGGCATCACCTTGCGGATCTTCCGTGACCTTCGTGGCGCCGGGATCGACCTGATGACCATGGGGGATCACGCCTGGAAGCGTCGGGACAACCTCGATGTCTACCAGAAGGAGGATCGGATCCTGCGGCCGATGAACTACCCCGAGGCCGCCATGGGCACCGGGCGCATCGTCATCGAGACGGAAGGCGGCGTGAAGGTCGGGGTGGTGGTCGTCCTCGGCCGGGTCTTCATGGAGCACGTCGACTGCCCGTTCCGCACCCTCGACGCCGTGCTCGACTCCTTCGAAGATGATGTGAAGGTGCGGATCGTCGAGTTTCACGCGGAGGCGACCAGCGAGAAGATGGCCGCGGGATGGCATCTGGATGGCCGCGTGAGCTGCGTCTTCGGGACCCACACCCATGTCCCCACGGCCGATGACCGCATCCTCCCGGGCGGGACCGCCTACATCTCCGACCTGGGGATGACCGGCCCCTACGACAGCGTCATCGGCCGCCGAGCCGATGCCGTGCTGCACAAGTTCCTGACCGCCATGCACGCCCCCTTCACCGTCGCGGAGGGGAATGTCCACATGGCGGGGGCGCTCCTCGAGGTCGATCCCGCCACGGGGCGCGCGATCACCTTCCGCCGCGTCGATGCGCGGGAGGCGGGCGCGGGGGAGTTCGACATCACCGGGCCGCTCCGGGTGGAGGGACCGGCGGGCGAAGGAGCCGAGGACGGCGATCCCACCGACTGACCCGAGGCGGCGCGCCGGACTCGGAGCCCCGGCGCCCGTTTCACGGGAGCCCCCTTCTCCCCGCCTCTTGGTCTTCCTCAGGAGAAGAGATCGAGGGTGCGGCTGATGATCGCGTCCGAGGTCTGGAACGACCTGAGGTTCATCTGATAGTAGCGCTGGTTCACGATCTGATTCGTGATCTCGGTCGAGGGATCGACGGTCGAGGACTCCAGCGCTCCCTGGATGAGGCTCCCGAAGCCCTGCTCTCCCGCCGTCCCGCTGATCTCATCCCCGGAGTTGGGCCCCTTCACATAGAGGTTGTCCCCGATCGCGAGGAGCCCCGCGGGGTTGCGGAATCGGGTGAGCTCCAGCTGTCCGAGCTCCGTGGTGACGCCCTCCGCATCGAGGGAGAGGACCGTTCCGTCCCGCTCGATGATCAGGTCCTCGGCGTCCTCGGGGATGGTGATCGGCGGGTCGAGGAGCTGCCCCGCGGTCGTGGTGAGGTTTCCATCGCCGTCGATCCGCAGGCTGCCGTTCCGCGTGTAGGCGGTCCCGTCTTGGGTCGCGACCCTCAGGAACCCCTCACCGGCGATGTACAGATCGGTCTTCGCGGCGGTCGCGCGCGGGGCGCCGACCTCCTGGCTCTCCCGGATGCCGAGGACCTGCGTCCCCGGCGAGCTGAGGGTGCCGGCATCGACCATGCGGCTGCGGAAGCCATCGGTGGTGAGGTTCGAGAGGTTGTTGGCGATCACCGACTGCCGTAGAGTCCCTGCCTGCAGGCCGTTCCGAGCGATGTGGAAGCTCATGTCCATGGAGGAGTCCTTTCTGCGGCTCCCGTCCGTCGCGCGGAGCGGGGGCCCGGTCGGGTCGGATTAGGAAACGGCGTGCCCGTCCTCCCTCCCGACTCCAAGTTCAGTCCAGAGCGGGACTTTCGGACTCGCCGGGAGGCCCCGCCGTCGCCCGGGGGCGGCGAAGTCCGCCCGCAGGGGCGGGAAGGGACCAGCGATGCGTGTCCTCCTCCAGCGTGTCTCGCACGCCTCGGTCCGCGTCGATGGCCGGATCGTCGGAGGAACCCACGCCGGTCTGCTCCTCCTGGTGGGGATCGGGCGGGGCGATGGCGAGGCCGAAGTCGAGTGGATGGCGGGGAAGATCGCCTCGCTCCGGGTCTTCCCGGATGCCGCGGGCCGCATGAATCTCTCCATCCTGCAGGCGGGAGGCGGGGTCCTCGCGGTCTCGCAGTTCACCCTCTACGGAGATGCGAGGAAGGGCCGGCGCCCGAGCTTCGTGGACGCGGAGGCGCCGGAGCGGGCCGAGCCCCTCTTCCAGCGCTTCGTCGCGCGCCTCCGGAGCGAGGGGATCGCGCGGGTCGAGACCGGCGTCTTCGGGGCGGACATGCAGGTGGAGCTGGAGAACGCGGGTCCTGTCTCGATCTGGCTCGAGACCCCGCCGACGGGCGAGGCGACCGGGTCCGTTTCGGACACCGCCGGATGAGCGGAGCATCGGAGCCGGAGTTCATCGATCACTACGCGGTCCTCGCGATCGAGGTCGAGGCCGCGCCCGAGGTGGTCCGCGCGGCGTTCCGGCGTCGACTGCTCGAGGCCCATCCCGACAAGTCCGCCGAGCCGACCGACGGCGCCGACCTCTCGCGTGTCATGCGCGCATGGGAGATCCTCGGGGATCCCGAGCTGCGCGAGTCGTACGATCGTGTCTGGCGGCTGCGGCAGCGGGGAGAGTGGCTCGACGAGGAGAGCTCGATTCCCCATGTCACGGAGAGCGACCGCCCGACGAATCGGGCGCGCTCGGTCCTCTTCCTTCTCCTCGAGGGGCGGGGACCGGAGGCGCTCGAGCGTCTGCGAGCGATGGGGGAGCGGGCGCCGCAGTTCCTGCGGGAGCACCTCGAGGTGGACGAGTTCATCGATGCCGCGTTTCTCATCGCCGAGCACTTCGAGGGGCGTCGGAGCTGGTTCGAGGCGCTGGAGTGGCTCGATCATCTCCTCCGCGCCGAGCAGGGACGGCGTCGTCATCGTCCCTGCTTCCCCGAGGCGCTCGAGCGGACGCGCCGGATCCTCATCCGCCGCACGGCGGGAGAGCTGGAGCCGCGCGTCACTCTGGAGTACCTCCGTCGGGCGGAGATGCTCGGACTCGACCGATCCCAGAGGGTCGAGGTCGAGCGGCGTCGCTGCGAGTGCTACCTCGAGATGGGGATGCGCGTCGTCGCGGCGCGTCACCTGCGCAACGCGCTCGAGCTCGCGCCCACCGGAAAGGGCCTCGCCCGGCTCATGAAGGACCTCTCCCGCGAACTGGAGGGGGAGATCCCCGGGGAGTGAGATGGTTCCCGGCCCCCCGCGCTGGCGGCGGGTTCCGGGGCGTTGCGCGCTCGAATCGGTGATCACCCGGAGGGGAGGATCTCCCATGGCTGTACAGGTGCACGCGCTCATCCTCGCCGGAGGCTCCGGCACCCGGTTCTGGCCCTGGAGCCGGCGGATGCGCCCGAAGCAACTCCTCGCCATCGACGGTGAGGCGACCCCCCTCGCGAGGACCGAAGCGAGGCTCGAGGGCTGGATCCCTCCCGAGCGCCGCTGGGTGCTGACGCGGGCCGAGCTCGCTCCACGGATCTCGCCGGAGCTCCCCTCCGTCTCGCAGGAGCGGGCGATCCTCGAGCCGGAAGGTCGGGACACCGCCCCGGCCCTCGTGCTCGGCGCGCTGCGGATCCTCGCCGAGGACCCGCAGGCGGCTCTCCTCGTGCTTCCCAGCGACCATCACATCCCGGACTCCGCTGCGTTTCGGAGCGCGGTCGATCGGGGGATCGCCGCTCTCGAGGCCGAGGACGCGCTCTACACCTTCGGCGTGACCCCGAGCGGACCCGCCACCGGCTACGGCTACATCGAGCGGGGAGAGTCGACCGCAGCCGAGGGGATCTCGACCGTCGCCCGCTTCACGGAGAAGCCCGACCTCGCCACGGCCGAGTCCTACCTCCGGTCGGGGGGACACCTCTGGAACTCGGGGATCTTCCTCTGGCGCGCTTCGACCTTCCTCGAGGAGCTCGTCCGTTGCTCTCCGGAGTTCGAGGGGGGAATCGAAGCGCTGGAGGCATCCCTCCGCTCCGATCCACCGGGCCCGTCCTCGCCGACCGGGGAGGAGGCGTTCCACGCCCTCCCGCGCCGCTCCGTCGACCGCGCCCTCCTCGAGCGCTCCGCACGGGTGCGAGTGGTGGAGGCGGGCTTCCCCTGGGACGACCTCGGCAGCTGGGAGGCGGTCGCGCGGCTGCGCGGAGGGGAGGTGGACGGGGACGGGAGCCTGCTCGACCCCGCGGTCTTCGCCTCCGACTCCCGAGGACTCCTCGTCCTCCGCCCGGACGGGGACCCGGGGGGACGACCGATCGTCCTTCACGGGGTCGAGGGGCTCCTCGTCGTCGAGACCGCCGATGCCCTCCTCGTCTGCCCGCGGGAGCGCTCCGAGGAGGTGCGCGAGGTGGTCGCCCGGCTCCGCGAGGCCGGCCTCGACCCGTTCCTGTGAGGCGGAGGGCGCCCGGGGGGCGGGCTCCACCCGCCTCCCCGGCGGCGGATTCCCCCGAACTGCCCTTGCAGGCGAGCCCCCCCTCGGTACGATCCTCGCTTCCGGCGGTCTTCAGGACCGTCGCAACCCCACTCCGGGACAAGGGTTGACTCGACTTCCCTGGTCGAGCCCGTCCGGTCCCCGACACCCGCGCGGTGTCGCCCGGTCTCTTCCCCCACGGGGACGGACGGGGGGAGCAGGGACGGGAGCTGCGCGTCGAGGGAGGTCCTCGACCGCAGATCGGGTCGAACGCGCGCCGGGCACGGTCGGGAGCGACTCCTCGCGAGGAGCCCCACGGGCGGAAACTCACCGGAGAGCGGCGCGGGGGATCCGGAGATCCGCAGGGAGTGGAGGAGAGAAGATGAGCATCACGGCTGAGCGCAAGCAGGAGCTGATGAAGCAGTTCGCGACCTCGGAGGGGGACGTCGGTTCCGCTCAGGTGCAGGTCGCGGTCCTGACCGAGAGAATCCGGAACATCACCGAGCACCTGAAGGTCAACAAGAAGGACTACGCGTCCCGACGGGGCCTCCTGATGATGGTCGGTCGGCGAACCCGCCTCCTTCGCTATCTCCAGCGAACGAACCGTCCGGAGTACCTGAAGCTGATCGCGGCGTTGGGACTGCGCCGCTGAAACGGGGCCTCGCAGCGCGCGAGGCCCTTTCGCATCGCGGCGACCTCCGGCTCGTGAGTGGCGCGCGATGAGAATTCCCCTCGATGAGACGTCCCGTCGCTCCGCGCGATCGATTCGGGCGCGCTCGAGGGGCTCCCCGGCGAGACCGGGCTGAAGATGAAGTTTTTCGAGAGAAGTGAGAGAAGCATTGGGGGCGCCGGAGAGCGCCCCGGGAGGACGGATGAAGACTGTCGTACAGAGGGAGATCGGCGGACGCACGATCTCGATCGAGACCGGTGAAGTCGCGAAGCAGGCCAGCGGGTCCGTCATCGTGCGTTGTGGGGACTGTGCGGTCCTCTGCGCGGTGACGTTCGGGGAGCCCCCCCGCCACCTGGACTTCTTCCCGCTCACCGTCGACTACCGTGAGTTCACCTACGCCGCGGGGAAGATCCCCGGCGGCTTCTTCAAGCGCGAGGGGCGCCCGACGACCAAGGAGATCCTCTCCGCGCGCTGCATCGACCGCCCGATCCGCCCCCTCTTCCCGGATGGCTACCGCAAGGATGTCTCCGTGGTGGTCGCGGTCCTCTCCGCCGACAAGGAGAACGACCCCGACGTGCTCGGGCAGATCGCGGCCTTCGCGGCCCTGACGATCTCCGAGATCCCCTTCCAGGGACCGATCGGCGCCGTCCGCGTGGGCATGGTGGACGGCGAGTTCGTCACCAACCCGACCTACGAGCAGCGGGATGAGGGAGACCTCGACCTCGTCGTCTGCGGCAGCAACGACGCGATCGTGATGGTCGAGGCGGGGGCGAAGGAGATCCCCGAGGCGGGGATGCTCGACGCCCTCGAGTACGCCCACAACGAGATCCGCGAGGTGGTCGGACTCATCTCCGAGCTGCAGGCCAAGGTCGGCAAGGAGAAGACCCCCTTCGAGCCGCCTGCGATCGACGAGGACCTGAAGGCTCGCTGCTTCGATCTCGGCTACGACCGGTACGCCGCGGCGAACCGGACCCCCGGGAAGCACAACCGCAAGAAGGCCCTGGATGAGATCACCTCCTCCATCGTCGAGCAGCTCTGCCCCGAGGACCAGATCGAGGCGGGGACCTGCCCCGATCCGAAGGAGGTCAAGGGCTACCTCGGCAGCGTGAAGAAGCAGGTCGAGCGGGACGGCATCGCGAATGAGCAGAAGCGCTCCGACGGCCGCGGCCTCAGCGATGTCCGCGACATCTCCACCATGCTCAGCTTCCTCCCCCGGAGCCACGGCTCGGCCGTCTTCACCCGGGGAGAGACCCAGTCGATCGTGACCGTGACCCTCGGCACGAGCTTCGACGAGCAGCGCATCGATGGACTGCGGGAGGATCGGCGCGAGCGGTTCCTCCTCCACTACAACTTCCCGGCGTACTGCGTCGGGGAGTCCTGGCCGAACCGCGGTCCGAAGCGCCGGGAGATCGGCCACGGCGCCCTCGCCGAGCGCGCGCTGCGCCCGGTCCTCCCCGCCCACGACGACTTCCCCTACACGATCCGGATCGTCAGCGACATCACGGAGTCGAACGGCTCTTCGTCGATGGCCACCGTGTGCGGCGGCACCCTCGCGATGATGGACGCCGGCGTTCAGATCCAGCGCCCCGTCGCCGGGATCGCCATGGGCCTCGTGAAGCAGGACGGCGAGTTCCACGTCCTCTCCGACATCCTCGGCTCCGAGGATGCGAGCGGTGACATGGACTTCAAGGTGACCGGCACGCAGAACGGCATCACGGCCCTGCAGATGGACATCAAGATCGATGGCCTCAGCCGAGATGTGATGGCGCGCGCGCTCGAGCAGGCGCGGGACGGCCGTCTCCACATCCTTCGGGAGATGCTCAAGGAGATCCAGCGGCCGCGCGACGATGTCTCGCCCTTCGCGCCGAAGATCATGCGGATCAAGATCAACCCCGAGAAGATCGGCATCGTGATCGGCCCCTCCGGGAAGATGATCAAGAGCATCCAGGAGGAGACCGGCGCGACGATCGAGATCGTCGACGACGGCACCGTGACGATCTGGGGCACGAACCTCGAGAGCGCGACCGCGGCCCGCGATCGGGTCGAGATGCTCACCGAGGAGGTGAAGGAGGGGCAGACCTACGAGGGTCGTGTCGTCTCCATCAAGGACTTCGGCTGCTTCGTCGAGGTGCTCCCCGGCCAGGAGGGTCTCCTTCACATCAGCGAGTTCGGCGGGGAGTACGTCGAGAACCCGAACGATGTCGTCTCTCGCGGCGACATGATCAAGGTCAAGGTCCTCGCGCTCGATCCGCAGGGTCGGATCCGCCTCTCCCGCCGCGCGGTGCTGGAGGACGAGGGCGTCCTCGAGCCGGCCACGGGTGGCGGCGATCGCGGGGGAGACCGGGATCGGGGACCGCGCCGGGATGGCCCGCGCCGGGATGGTCCGCGCGATCGGGACCGCGATCGGGGTCCGCGTCGCGACGGCCCGCGGGATCGCGACCGTGATCGGGATCGTGACCGGGGCCGCGGTCCGCGGGATCGCGACCGCCGCGATCGGCGCGACTGAGACCCGCAGGCGTGAGGGGGGCGACTCGCTGAGGCGCCCGCCGAAGTGAAGAGACCGGGCCGGTCCTCCGAGGGAGGATCGGCCCGGCTCTCATCCAGGACGCTCGGCGACGGGTCGAGGTCCGCCGTCTGCGGATCGGTTGAGGTGTCGGCCACCGTGGGGGAAACTCGCGGCGGGGTCGGTCCGGGAAGCGGAGAGTCGAATGCAGAACGGTACCGGAGCAAGCCGCAGGGAATGGGGAAGGCGACTCCTCGTCTCCGTCGTCCTCCTGCTCCTTGTCCCGGCGGGCCGGCCGGACCCTCTCCACCCCGCGGGTGGGCTGCACGCCGGACAGCCTGCAGCCCAGAACAGCCCCCAGCCGGACGGCCCCCCGCGCGACTCAGCCGGCAAGCCCACCGGGGAAGACCCCCTCCTCCCGCTTCGCGGTCATCGCACCATGGTCGAGCTTCCTCCCCTTGAGCGGGTGGGGGAGCCCCTTCCCGCCCCTCGCGGCTGGCGCTCCACCCAGGTCACCACCGCGACCTTCGATGCCTTCCGCTGTCTCCTGCCGGAAGGGGAGACGGTCGGCATCCTGTTCCTCGATGAGCATGGCAACCTCGCAGGCCGCCTCGTGGGGGATGGAGCCCGCTCCCGGGCCGCTCGGGGGATTCGAGAGGCGGAGGCCCTCATGGAGCGGTGGGGGGCGCGGCTTCGCGCGGAGGCGACCGCGGCCCGGGAGGCGCGGGAGGCCGCCTCCCCGGCGCGGGAGCTGCGCCATCTCATCGCCCTCCGGGACGCGGGGCTCCGCGGCTATCCGGAGGTCGAGAGGGCGCGCGAGAGGCTCCGCGAGGTCGAAGTGGAGCTCGCGCGTGAGCTCTGGCGCGCGCTCGCCGGAGAGGGGCGGGTCTCGGACCGGACCCTCGTCGCCACGCTCGAGGAGCTGCGAAACCGCAGCCGAGGCTTGTGGATCGAGGCGATCGTCGAGGAGGAGCGGCGGCGCGTCGAGGATGGCCGCGTGGTTCATCCCCGGCGGCAGCCCGCTCCGGAGGGAGAGGCCGAGTGACGGAGCCGGGCCTCTGGATCCGGGGCGTGCGCCCGCTCGACGGTCATCGCCACGCCCTCGGGGGGGCAGAGCCGATCGATGTGGGGATCGAGGAGGGGCGGATCGTCGCGATCGCGCCCGCGATCGACGGACCGCGTCGACGAGGGGGAGATGAGCTCGACGGCGGCGGCGCGTGGATGCTCCCCGCCTTCGCCGACAGCCACCTTCATCTGCACACGCTCGCCCAGCAGCGCGGGGTGCTCCGCCTCTCGCGATCCCACGGGGAAGCGGCGCTGCGAGAGGCGCTCCTCGGCCGCCTCGCCGGAGGCGACGGGGTGGACTGGGTCGTGGCGCAGGGGTGGCACGACCCGCTCCCGGAGGCGCTGGTCCCCGCTCCCCGCCTCTGGCTCGATCGTCTCGCACCGGAGAGGCCGCTCTGGCTCTTCGCCGCGGACCATCATCGCGCGCTCCTGAACTCGGTCGCGCTCCGCGCCTGTGGTGTCCCCCCGGATGGTCACTCCGGCGTGCTGCTCGAGGATGCGATGATGGCGGCGTGGCGCGAGGTCCCGCCGCTCCCGGCGGACCTCGACGGGGTGATCGCGGACCTCCACCGCCTCGGCATCACGGCCGTCACGAGCTTCGACGGCAGCCGCGCGCGCGAGGTCTGGGCGGGCCGCGCGGAGCAGGGCGAGCTGCCGCTGCGCCTCCGTCACTCCGTCCCCCGGGAGGAGCTGCTCGCCGACCCGGGGCGGTGGTCCCGCGAGGGGATGGCCGGGGGGGATCCCGATCGGGACGGCGCCTTCGCTGCCCTCTGGGTGAAGGTGTTCCTCGACGGCACCCTCGGCTCGCGGACCGCCTGGCTCAAGGGGGACTACGATGACGCGCCCGGCGAGCGGGGGGATGAGCGGGTCTGCGCCGCCGAGCGGCAGGAGATCGTCGACGCGGTGGTGGGCTCCCACCTCCAGCTCGCGATCCATGCGATCGGGGATGCCGCGATCGCCGCGGCGATCGAGATGATCACCGCCGTCGAGCAGGCGCGGGGTCGGCCCGGAGGGGCGGCCCCGCATCGGATCGAGCATGTGCAGCTCCTCGACCCGGCCGATCTCTCCCGCCTGCGGGCTTCGGGGGCGGTCGCCTCCCTGCAGCCGTGTCACCTCCTCGAGGACGCGGCGGTGGGGCCGGAGCGGTTCGGCAGCCGCTGCCGCCATGTGATCCCCCTCCGCTCGCTGCGAGAGGCGGAGGTCCCGGTCACCCTCGGCAGCGATGCGCCGATCGAGAGCGCGGATCCGTGGGTCGATCTCGACGCCGCGGTGCGGAGGGTCGATCGCGCGGGGCGCTTCCCCGGCGGGTGGATCCCGGAGGAGCGCGTCGACTTCGCGACGGCCCTCGCCGGGCGGACTTCCGCCGCGGCGACCGCGAACCTCCTCCCCGCCCGCTGGGGGCGGATCGAGGTCGGGGCCCCGGCGGACCTCCAGCTCCTCGCCTGCGACGATCCCCGCGAGGTCCGCTCGATCGATGGCGCTCGCCTGGTGGCCCTCCTTCACCGCGGCCGACCCCTGAGACTCCCGGACGGAACGGAGCCCTCGTGAGAGAAGTGGTGGACCTCCATGTCGACACGTTCTCCCGCCTCGTGGGGGAGGGAGGGGAGTGGACCGGAGCGCGAGAGGATCTCTCCGTGGACCTCCCGCGCTGTCGGGAGGGTGGAGTCCGGCTCCTCTGCTGCGCCTGCTGGGTTCCCGATGACGACCCGACTCCCGCCGTGAGCGTCGATCGCATGCTCGACCGCATGGAGGCGCTCGACCGGGACGCGGCGACACCGCTCCGGCAGGTGCGGTCTCCCGCCGAGCTTCGCGCCCTCGGGGAGGGAGAGCTCGGCATCCTCCCGACGATCGAGAACGCCCGCTCACTCGAGGGGAGCGTCGAGAGGGTCGACGACCTCGCCGCGAGAGGGGTGAGGATCCTCGGGGTGACCTGGAACGGCGCGAACGAGCTGGCCACCGGCTGTGGGGTGTCGGAGACGGGCGGGTTGACCCGGTTCGGTCGGGAAGCGATCGAGCGAGCGGCCGCCCGGGGCATGGCGATCGACATCTCGCACCTGAACCGGGAGGGGGTGGCGGCGCTGCTCCCCCTCGGAGTGCCGACCCTCGCGACCCACAGCAACGCCCGGGCGCTCCACGATCATCCTCGGAACCTCGACGACGATCAGCTCGTCGCGCTCGCGGCGGCGGATGGGCTCGTGGGGCTGAACCTCTATCCGCCCTTCCTCGGGGCGGGGGAGGTCTCCCTCTCGTGCTTCGTCTCCCACGCGCGGCACGTGGCGGATCTCATCGGGGCTGCGCACCTCGCCCTGGGGAGCGACCTGGACGGCATCGATCGGACCCCCCGGGGATTCCGGGATCACCGCGATCTGCCGGCGCTCGCCGATGCCCTCGCGGCGGGCGGGTTCACGCCGACGGAGATCGACGGGATCCTCGGCGCGAACTTCCTCGCCTGGTGGGAGCGGCGTCTCCCCTGAAGAGACCCGGAGAAGGCCCAGAGAAGACCCCGAGCAGACTCAGCTGGATGCCTCGCCCCGCTCGCTCGCCGGGTCGTCGAGGCGACGACGGGCCGCGATCCCCTCCCGGAGGCTCTCGATGCGCGGTCGCTCCAGCGGCACCCACCGGCGCGTCGCGATCCGCTCGCGGATCGAGTCCCCGGAGTACTGGATGCTCGTGATGTGGGTCCCGTCCGCCCGGAAGACATGCACGCGGTTGTGGGGGCCTCTCACGATGACGGTGCGCTCCCTGCGGTCGTGGAAGAGCGCATCGGCCGGAGCGGCGAGGGCATCGGAGAGCGCGGTCGCGGTGGGGCGCTCCGGGTTACTCGCACGGTCCTCGGCGTGATCGGTCCGCGCCTGGCGTCGTCGCAGGCGCTTCTCCAGGTACTGCGCCCCGCTCTCGAGCGCCCGGTCGACGAGCGCGCGGCACTCGCCGACCGAGAGGCGCCGCCCGCCCCGCCGCTCCTCGAGCCAGCGATCGCGCACGAGCGAGAGCTCCTGCCGCAGGTTCGCCACCCAGTCGGAGAGGAGCGGCACCACCCGCTCCGCGAGGAGGGTCGGCAGGTGGTGAGGAGGCGGGAGCAGGGAGACGAGGTTCAGGGAGTAGTGCGGGGCCCCGGAGCTGTCCCGTCGCTCGAGGGCGAGCGCGGTGATGGCGATCGCCTGCTCCCCTCCCTGCCTCGCGGGAAGGAGAAAGTAGCCGGCGGAGATGGCGCCGGCGATCTTCATCGGGCGGAGGGCCTCGGCGAACTCCGGCAGGATCTCCTCGGTCAGCTCCTCTCCGTCCCGGCGGACCGCGAGGGGGAGCGGCCGGTCGCGATACAGCCGATCGAGGCGGTCGTCCCCCCGCTCGAGAAGCCAGGAGCCGAGGTCTCGCCAGATCGGGACCCCGGTCGGATGGAATCCCTGCAGGATCGACCGCGGGTCGGGAGGGAGGGAATGCTCGCAGACCGGGCTCGAGCACCAGGGGCAGTACACATGCCCGTCCCGGTAGCCGAGGTGGTCGGTGCGAAGCTGGTCGCAGAGGGCATCGAGCTGGTTCTCGAGCGCGATCCGGAAGCTCCGCTCCGCCCTCCTGCGGCCCCGGGGGTCGCGGACGAAGGGGAATCGGATCCGGAGCTCGATCTCCTCCGGCAGCCCATCCCTCGCGGTGAGCTCCACCTCCTCGAGCTCCGCCGCGAGGCGCTCGTCGATCCAGTTCGAGAGACCCCGGTAGATCCCGGGGGAGCGATCCCCGAGGCGTGGGGCGTCACCCTCCGGGTGCGCCGCGCTCCGGCGACGGGGGCGCCGCTCCTCGCGGGCGCGCCTGCGCCCTCCTTTCCCGCGGGGGGGCCGCGGGCCTCCGCCGTCGCTCGGGGGGGGCGTGGGGGCGTCGGAAGGGGTCATGTGTCCTCCTGCCCCCCGATCCTAGCGGCTCCGCCCCGGGAGGAAACGCCTTCCGCCGTCGCGTGGTGAGGCCCCCCGCAAACGACGGTTGAGTCCCGCGGCGGGTCCGCTACCCTTCCCCGTTCGAGGGGAGGTCGCATGGAGGGGTCGAGGGCCCGAGAGCCAGCCGAGGAGGGACGGGCGCGGTTCCACCGCGTGGCGCCCCTCGCGCTCCTCGCGCTCATCCTCTTCCTCCCCGCGATGGTTCGACCGAGCGGGGAGGGCGAGCCCGGGCCGAGCGGGCCGTCGATGTCGCTCGCGTCGGTCCGGTCTCCGGACCCCGAGCCGACCCGCGCTCACCCGGTCGGTGGGCCCCCTCGGCCTCGGACCGCCCCCGCCCCTCCCGACTTCCCGAGCCCCCTCCCGGCTCTCCGCTCCGAGGCGGAGCCCCGCTGGCGCGGCTTCCTGTCGCGGGCCCTCGCCCGAGCTCGGGAGCGGGGCATCCCCCTCGAGACCATCTCGTTCCGGGTCCTTCTGCCGGATGGCGGCGTCATCGGCCACAGGGATGAAGTCACCATGGCCCCGGCTTCGACCCTCAAGATCGCGACCGCGGCCTTCGCGCTCGACCTCCTCGGTTCCTCGCATCTCCTGCGGACCGACCTCCTCGTGGATGGTCCGGTCATCGATGGGGTGCTCCAGGGCTCCGTCATCGTCGTCGGGCACGGGGATCCGGCGACCTCCAGTCGGGCCTTTCCCGATGATCCGGTCGCGGAGCTGCGACCGTGGGTCGCGGCGCTTCGAGCGCGGGGGATCGAGCGGATCGCCGGGGGTCTCATCGCGGACGATCGCCACCTCGCCGGACCGGGGCGTCGGCGGGAGTGGCCGGCGGATCAGCTCGACCGGTGGTACTGCGCCCCCAGCGGCGCCCTGAACCTGAACGACAACTGCGTCGATGTCCTCCTCGACAGCCAGAGCGGGGAGCCGACGATCACCCTGCGACCGCCGAGCCCCCTCTTCACCATCGCGAGCACCCTGCGTGGAACCGCTGCGCGCAAGGAGCATCGCTATCGCGTCGATCGGCCGGGGGACGAGTGGCGGATCGTCGTCGCGGGCAAGTTCCTCCGGGGAGTGGGGGAGCGGGTCCACTGGGTCACGGTTCCCGACCCGACGCAGGCGTTCCTCGGTGCGTTCGCGGAGCTGCTGCGGTCGGAGGGGATCGCGGTGGAGGGAGGACTCGGGCGCGGCGTCGCACCGGAGGGGGCGACGCGGGTCGCGCGCATCGAGCACTCGGTCGCATCGACGCTGCCTGTACTCCTGAAGAACAGTCAGAACCTCTACGGAGACGCCTTGCTTCGGGTGACGGGTCGAGAGAGCGGTGGCGATGGGAGCTTCGATCGGTCCGGAGCGCTCCTCACGCTCTACGCGCAGCGGAGCCTTCACGGGCCGTCCGGTCTCGCGGTGCTGGACGGCTCGGGCCTCGCGCGTCAGAACCGGGTCGATTGCGCGACCCTGGTGGAGGTCCTCCGTCGCGCGGACTCGGCGGAGTGGGGACCGATCTTCTGGGAGGCGCTCCCGATCGCCGGGCGCGACGGCACTCTGGAGAAGCGGTTCCGCGGCTCCCCTCTCGTCGGCCGACTCCGTGGCAAGACCGGGCACATCTCCGGGGTCTCCGGCCTCGCGGGGGGCTGGCAGAGCGACGCGGGGCCGGTGCGGTTCGCCGCGTTGACCGGCGGCAAGGGAGTGAAGGTGTCCGCGTTCAAGAGTTGGTGGGAGGAGACCCTCGGTGAGCTGGACACCGCCCTCCGCTCCCCCGAGCCGTCCGGGCGCTGACCTCACCCGAGGGGTGTAAAGTCGCCTCTCGCCCGCCCGGGCGGATCCACGGCATCCGGGTCTGCGGGGAATCCACTCCCCGAATTCCGCCCCCTCCCTCGCTGTAAAAGGTCTTTTACACGGGGCGTCTCTGTGCTCTCATGCCTGCAGGTCCGCGAGATCCCTCTCCCACCGAAGCTGGAGCACGCTTGTCAGCAGCCCCCTCCCCCGAGAAGAACGGCGCCCCGAGCGCCCGCCTCGTCATCCGCGAGCGCGGGGCGGAGCGCGCCGTGGAGCTCGACGGGGACTCGATCGCGATCGGTCGCTCGCGGGAGAACCAGATCGAGATCGATGACATCTCGAGCTCCCGACGCCACTGCCGGCTCTTCCACCAGGGGGGGAGCTGGTGGGTGGAGGACCTGCAGAGCCGCAACGGAACCCTCGTGAACGGCGTCCTCGTCCGCAAGCAGGAGCTGGCGCCCGGGGACTGCATCGAGATCGGCAAGACCCGGATCTACTTCGAGCGCATCCCCACCCGCGAACTGCGCGGTGGAGGGGGGGAGACCCTCGTCCTCTCCACCGAGTACTTCATGGAGCCTCTCACCGATGTCACCGAGGAGAGCCAGCTCGATCTCCTCCAGAGCGAGCGGGAGATCTTCCTGCGCCTGCTCGAGATCACCCGCGGTCTCTGTCAGACCCTCGTGCTCCCCGATCTCCTCGGGATGATCCTCGACACCGTCATCGAGATCTCCAACGCGGAGCGTGGCTTCATCATCCTCGAGGAGGAGGATGAGGAGCTCTCCATCGCGATCTCGCGCAACATCGACAAGGAGACCGTTCGCAAGGCGGAGCTCAAGGTCAGCCGCTCGATCACCCGGGAGGTCCTCGCGGGCGGGCGCCCGATCCTCACCGGGGACGCCCGGCACGATGTACGCCTCACCCAGTTCGCCTCCGTCTCCGAGCTTCGACTGGAGTCGGTGCTCTGCGTCCCGCTGAGCCTGCGCGGACGGGTCCTCGGCGTGATCTACGTGGACAACCGCTTCGAGACGAACGCCTTCCACCGCAGCCACCTCCGCTTCGTGGAGTTCCTCGCGGATCAGGCGACGGTGTTCATCGAGAACGCGCGCCTCTTCGAGGAGAACGATCGCAAGCAGGCGCAGCTCCTCGACTCCAAGGAGAAGGTCGAGGAGCTGAATCGCGAGCTGCAGGAGATGCTCATCTCCCGGGAGCTCGACCCGGAGAAGGTCACGGAGGTGATCACGCGCTCCGGGGAGCGGGGGTTCAAGTACGACTACGACCGCATCGTGACCAAGAACTCCCGCATGGAGCAGATCTTCCAGATCCTCGACCGCGTGATCGAGACCGACATTCCGGTCCTCGTGCAGGGAGAGAGCGGCACGGGCAAGGAGCTGATCGCGGATGCGATCCACTACCAGGGGGTGCGCAAGGAGCGTCCGTTCGTCTCCCAGAACTGCGCCGCGATCCCCCCGAACCTGCTGGAGAGCGAGTTCTTCGGGCACGTGAAGGGGGCGTTCACGGGGGCCCTCAAGGACAAGAAGGGCCTCTTCGAGCTCGCGGATGGAGGCACCCTCTTCCTCGATGAGATCGGGGACATGAGCCTCGACCTCCAGACGAAGCTGCTTCGGGTGGTCGAGGAGGGGGAGATCCGCCCGGTGGGCGGGCGTGACTCGAAGCGGGTGGATGTGCGGCTCATCTCCGCCACCAACCGAGACCTCGAGGAGATGGTCCGCACCGGGGGCTTCCGGGAGGACCTCTACTACCGCCTCAACGTCATCAACGTCACGCTGCCTCCGCTCCGCGAGCGCCGAGAGGATGTCCCCATCCTCGTCGAGCACTTCATGGTGAAGGTGGCGGAGCGGATGAAGCGGGAGAAGCCGACCCTCGACAGCCGGACCCTCTACTACCTCTACCACTACGACTGGCCCGGCAACGTCCGGCAGCTCGAGAACGAGGTGGAGCGGATGGTGGCGCTCTCCAGCGACACCGTCACCCCGGAGTTCCTCTCGCCCGCCCTCGTCACCGGCAGCAACGGGGCGGGGGGGCGCCGGGGGGAGCCGACCTTCCAGGGAACCCTGAAGGAGCAGGTCGCGGTGGCGACCGAGAAGGTGGAGCGGAGGGTGATCGCGGACTCCCTCGCCGAGAACAAGTGGAACAAGAGTCAGACAGCGCGGAACCTCGGGATCTCCCGCCCCACCCTCGATCAGAAGATCGAGAAGTACGGGCTGAAGAGACCGAGTCCCCCCGAGAAGGACAGCTGAGGTCCCATGGCGAAGCTCGTCGTTACCGAGCAGGGTGAGCAGCGCACCGTCGAGATCGGCTCCACCGACGTGGTGGAGGTCGGTCGCGATGAGGCGTGCGGCATCCGCATCTCCGATCCGCTCTCCTCCCGGCGCCACTGTCGGGTGCTCGGGACGATGAGCGGCTTCGAGCTGGTCGATCTCGGCTCGTCGAACGGTACGGTCCACAACGGGCACCGCGTCGAGCGGGTGCCGCTGGTGGCCGGGGACCGGATCCAGATCGGTGAGGTCCGCATCGAGTTCATCGAGGAGCCGCGCTCGGAGCAGGCGACGGCGCCGCTGGTGGAGCCGGAGACTCCGACCGTGCGCGAACCCGCCCCGCCTCCGCCGTCCGCCTCGAAGCCGAAGAAGGCCGCGCCGCAGGCGGCGCCGCTCCCCCCGGAGCCGGAGTCCGACGATGCACCGCACCTCGTGGTGGTCAACGGCCCGCTTCAGGGGCGGAGGCTCGCCCTCCGCGCGCCCTTCCTCATCGGTCGGAAGGAGGACTGCGACCTCGTCCTCCCCGATCGGAAGGCCTCGGGCGCCCACGCGCGGATCGAGGCTCACGGCGCCCGCTGGCTGATCCGCGACCTGGACTCGGGGAACGGCCTCTTCCTCGGCAAGAGTCGCATCCGCAAGCACCAGCTCCAGGACGGGGACCTCCTGCAGGTCGGGGACACCCAGCTGCGCGTGCGGGGCATTCCCTCCGGCGCGCCGAGCGGCTCTCCGAGCCAGGTGATTCGCGCCCTCGACGAGGGGGAGATCACCGAGGAGGACCTCTCCCGCCTGACGCCTCGCATGCTCGAGGAGGAGGGGCGGCTCCAGTGGCTTCACACCCTCATCGTCCTCGTGAGCGGAGTCCTGATCGTCTACTTCGGGCGCTCCACCTTCATCGACCTCACCGAGAATCGCCTCCCCCTCGATGAGGCGAACCTCCTCGGGGTGCCGGGGTCCTTCGAAAACCCTCCCGAGGGGGGGTGGGCGGAGCTCTGGGAGGTCGACGCCGCCACGAGTGATGCCGTGGTCCTCGAGGGGATCGAGGAGCCGGGCCTGCCCCACGGCGACGCGGCCCTCTCGGTGCGCTCGACCGGGGGCAGCTTCCGCGCGGTGCGTCTCTACGACCGTCAGCTGCACGACTTCACCGAGGGAGAGGCCTTCCGCCTCTCCGGCCAGCTGAAGGCGGAGGGCTTCACCCGGGTGGGGCTCGCGCTGCGCTGGTACACCCGCCGGGGCGCGGAGCTCGTCCCCGTCGAGGAGAGCTACACCGTGCTCGATGATCGCAAGGGCGCGTGGATCGGGCTCGAGGCGGCCATGATCCCGCCGAGCCACGGGGAGCCGACCGCCTGCCAGGTCGGGATCCTCGCGCTCGGATCCGGGCGGCTCCTCGCGGACGCGCTCTCCCTCGTTCGGATCGAGCGCCCGGAAGCGGAGGGGCTTCGGCGCGAGGCCGGCACGGGGCTGGCCTCGCTCGGGATCGACCTCGATCCGAAGGGGATCATCACCGTCTCGCGTGGGCGGGAGTCCCTGGTCCGGAGCCTCCGACTGGCCCGGGGGGCGGAGGCGGGCGGAGTCCCCTGGGGGCAGCTCTTCCCGACCAGCCGCTCGGTGCTGGAGGTGCACGAGACCGGCTCGATCCGGAACGACTTCGACCTCGATCGGGACAAGGTCACCCAGATCACCGAGATCGATCCCGCGGGAGTGCGGGTCACCTGGAGCGCCCCCTTCGAGGACTCGATGCAGCTCGTGCTGGAGCTCGGGAGGTCCCTCGAGGGTCGCGCCTCCAGCGTCTTCCTCGGCGACAGCTGCGTGGCGGCGAGGGTCGACTGGTCCGACCTCTCGACGGTGGTCGGCGAGGAGTGGGTGATCGGGCGCGGCGCGGAGCAGATCACGCTGAGGCTCGGTGTCCCGGGCGTGCTGCAGGTCCTCGATCCGGTCGCCGCGAGGAACGGACTCGCCGTCTCCTGGACTCCGCGTGAGGCTCCGCCGGCGGGGGTGCTCGAGCTCTCGCTCGGGACTGTGTCCGATCGGGAGAAGCGCCGCCTCGACGAGGCGTGGGAGACCTTCGCGGCGAGGATCGCGGAGGGGCGCGAGGGAGAGGCGCTCGGGCTGCTCGACTCGCTCGGGGTGGAGTTCCCCTGGCGGGAGGATGTCGTCGAGCGGGTGGCGCAGGAGCGCGCCCGCATCCTGGAGAGCGCCGCCGCGGGCTGGAGCGACCTCCGGGCGATGGTGGATGACCTCCGGCAGTTCCCCGGGACTCCGATCTCCCGGGTCCTCGTCGAGCGGAGCGAGGAGTTCTCCCGCCGCTTCGCGGGGACGGACGAGGCGCGGAGAGCCCGGGACCTCGTGACGGAGACGAGCCGCGCGATCGATGCGCGCCGCACCGACGAGGTCCAGGAGCGGGCGCGGGGGCTCCTCGCCGAGGGGAACCGCTACTTCGAGGCGCGTCGGGATCGCCTGGCGCGGATCTACTACCGGTGGGTCGAGCAGGATCACCCGGGCACCGAGGAGGCGCGCACCGCCGGGGAGCGCCTCCGGATCATCGAGGCTCGGGAGTAGGAGGCAGCCGTGTTCCGAAAGCAAGCGGTGGCGATTCGCCTGGGAGAGACCGTCTCCCGGGCCGTCTGGATCCGCGGCGCGCCGGGGGCCTACGAGGTCGTCCGCGCGGTGGAGGTGACCGCTCCGCCGGAGGAGTCGCTCGCGGCCCTGATGGGGAAGCTCCGGAGCGAGCGCGTGCCCGCGGCGGGGATCGTCCTCGGCGTGCCGGGACGCGCGGCGACCCTGCGCTACCACCGGATGCCGCCGGTCCCCGACTGGCGACTCCAGCTCATCCTCAAGTACGAGACCGAGGAGATGGTCGAGCGGTCCGGCGAGCCGCTCTCCAGCGACTTCCTCGCCCTCGAGACACCGGAGAGCGCGGGGGACGAGGAGGTGCACCTCCTCGGCATGGGGAAGGAGCACGAGCTCGTCCCCTGGATCGCGGAGATCGAGGCCGGGGGGGGGCGGGCCCGGCAGGCGATCCCGAGCGCCCTCGGCGGGATTCACGCCTACCTGGCCTCGGAGCGGCAGGCGCCGGAGGAGACGGTCGCGATCGTCGATGTGGGGGACGCCGAGTCCCACCTCGGGATCGTCCGTGACGGCCGGCTCCTCTTCGCTCGCACCGTGACGACGGGAATCGGAGAACTCGACGAGCTCATCGGGCGTCGCCTCGACATCGGCCTCGAGGAGGCGCGACGGGTGCGGGAGCTCGCGACGGAGGGGCGCCTCCCCCCCGAGCTGGAGGACGGTGTGCAGGCGGTGCTCCGCTCCTGGGGAGGACAGCTCGGTCAGCTGGTCGGCTCGTCGGTCAGCTTCTGCCGCAACCAGACCCGGATCCCGGATCTCGAGCTGGACCGCCTGCTCCTGGGAGGGAGCGGGGCGACCCTCGTCGGGCGGACGACGCTCGTCGGGGACTCCGTCCCCGCGCGAATCGAGCCCCTCCGGATGAAGATCGCCGGGGAGGCGCTCCCCGGTCCCGAGGAGGTCTGGGCCCCGACCCTCGGCCTCGCCGCGGCGGGCGTCGATCCGCGGCAGCGCATCCTCGACCTGCTCCCTGCCTCCTTCGTCGCGCGACGGACCTTCCGGGAGAGGACCCGCTTCCTCCTCGGGGCGGCCGCCGCCCTCCTCCTCGCGGTGGGGGTGCAGGGGATCGCCGGTTCGGTCGAGCGGGGGCGCGGCGAGGAGGTGCAGCGCACCGTCGATCGCTGGCGGGGTCAGATCGCGAGCTGGCGTCAGGCGGAGGCCGGCGCCCGCGCCGCGAACGAGAAGCTGGAGCTGCGGGATCGTCGCCTGCGGGATGAGCGGGAGACCGGCACGTTCCACCTCCGCGTCCTCGACGAGCTCGGTCGCGCGATCCCCGGAGCGATCCGCCTCGCCTCCGTTCGGACCGCCCGGGTCTCGAACGAGAGCGCGATCGGCGTCGAGGTGGTCGTCAGCGGGACCTCGGACAACTCGGATGGTCGCGGGATCGATCACATGGAGCACCTGCGCGACCAGTTCCTTCGGGTGCCGGGCGTCCGACGCTGCGAGATCGAGCCGGGAGACCTGGAGGAGGGGGGCTACCCCTTCACCCTGACGATCTCCCCGGACGAGACGATGCCCGAGAAGCAGAAGCGGGAGACACGCCCGGGACGCTTCGGCGCGGGCTCGAGGGGAGGCTTTTGATGCTGCAGGCGATCTGGCAGGAGCACCGCCCGTTCATCCTCCGCGTCGCGGCGGGCCTCGCGGTCTTCCTCGTGCTGATGAACGTGGCGGTCGGCTTCCGCGTCGAGGGGCGTCGCACCACGGAGCGGGCGATCGACGCCCACGCTCAGGTCGACCGCGACCTCAAGCGCCTCGATGGGAAGCACCGGCAGGAGCAGAGGAACGCCGGGGTCTGGGAGGAGCGGGTCGATGGGCTCCGCGAGCGGCTCGGGATCACCGACGCCCTGCGGGTGGAGCCGCCACAGGACCTCGCGGCGACGATGATCGACTTCCCCCGTCGGTTCGGTGAGATCCACGCCTCCTTCGCCGACCGCGCCAAGCGCAGCACGATCGGCTACCCGGAGCAGAACGACATCGACTTCCGGGAGTCGAAGAGCCTCGACGAGCGGCAGTGGTTCGACCGCTATGTCCAGCTCGAGATCGTCCGCCGGATCCTCGACGCCGGGATCGAGGCGAAGATCGACCGGTTCGTCACGATCCAGCCGGAGGCCCTCGTCGTCGAGGCGATCTCCGATGACCCGGAGTTCTCGCATTACCGCTATCCGGTGACGGTCGAGCTGGTCGCGAGCTATGCGGCAGCGCTCGCCTTCCTGCAGAGCTTCCAGCGAGAGGGGGCTTTCCTCTCGATCGAGCTGGGCGAGATGGCCCCCGAGTCGCTTCGCGGGGAGGAGGGACCGTCCCCCCTTCGAGTCCGCCTCACGGCGGTGGGGATCGACCTCGGCCCCGCGCGCGAGGATGGAGCGCGAAACCGCAAGCCGAGAGGATTCGGTCGCTGATGGGTTGGAACAAGGAGAAGCTCGTCTTCGCCCTCTCCCTGCTGATTCTCCTCGGCAGCATTGTCGGGGCAGCATCCTCCTTCGTGGGGAAGGGGACCCAGGTGGACACCCTCACCGAACCGCGCGAAGCCGCGGTCGGCATCGTGGGGGGAGACATCGCCCTCGACTGGTTCTCGGCCGGGGATGGCGCCCTGCGCGATCCCTTCCGGGCGCGGTCCGAGTGGCGTGTGGCGCGGCCGGACCCGCTCATGCCCCCGCCCTTCGACCGCCTCGCCCGGAGGATTCCCCTCCCGGCGGTCGTCTCCGACTCACCCACCGCCTGGCCGGGCACCGAGGAGGTGAAGCCTTGATGCGCCGGAGCCTCCGACTCCCTCTTCTCCTCGTCGGCGGACTGCTCCTGCCGGGAGGTCTGCTCGCGCAGCAGCCCACTCCGCTGCCGGACGATGATCCCTCCCTTCAGGTCCGCATGTACGACACCATCGTGCTCGCGAACGGCAACACGCTGCAGGGGACGATCGTGGAGGATCGCGCGGACGGGATCGTCTTCCGCGGCAAGGATGGCATCGAGGGGCGCTTCCCTCCCTCCGAGATCCGGGAGCGGATCCTTCGCAATCCCCCGTCCGCGGTGCACGCGAACCGTGTCCGGAGTCACTTCGATCCGATGAACCCTGCGGACCGGGAGGCCATCGCCCGCTGGTGCCTCGAGGAGGGGATCGACCTGACCGCGGAGGCGATCGGGCATCTCGAGGCCTGGGTCGCGCTCGAGCCGGCGGCGGGGGCGGCGGAGCTGCTGCTGCCCCTCTACGACCGGCGGGTCACCCCGACGATGGAGGAGAGCGACCTCCAGCTGGCGACGACCCTGCGGATCGTGGAGCAGGGGGGTGGGGGAGCCGAGGTCTCCCTCCATGTGGCACGGCTCTTCACCGAGCTGGGAGACCTGCGCGCGGCGATCCGCATCCTCGAGCCCCTCGCGGGGCAGAGCGCGGAGGACCCCATGGTTCGGGACGGACAGGACCTCCTCGTCGAGTCGATCGCCCGGATCGGAGATCGGGAGGCGGCGCGGGCTCTGGCCGAGCGCCTCCTCGACGATCCGGCGCGGGAGTCGGCGGCGGAGCTGCTGCGCCTCTCCGCGGCCTGGCACCTCGAGGACCTCGCGGCGGGGCGGGACGGGGCGGCGGAGGCCTTCGACGAATCCCTCGCCCGCCTCCTCGAGGCGGAGCCGGAGGACGGGAGGGCTCATCTCTGGGAGGGTTCGGCCGCCCTCCTGCGGGGTGATCTCCCGGCGGCCCGCGCCTCCCTGAAGCGCGCCTTCGAGCTCGGCGAGTTCGGAGCGGAGGCTCTCGCGACCATCGCCCTCGCGCTCGCCCGGGAGGGAGAGACCCAGCGCGCCCTGGACACCCTCGCGAGCGTTCGCACCGCGGAGGGGGTGGAGGCGCTGGTTCACACGATCGAGTCCTACATTCAGGAGGAGCAGGGTGACCCGGCCTTCGCCAGCGCCCTCCTGCGGGATGCCATCGAGACCCGGGAGCCCGCCTGGCAGAGCTGGATCGTCTCGATCCAGGGGCGGGATCGCCTCGACGAGACCTTCTCCTTCGACCGCGAGGTCGATCGCGCCCTCGAGGAGGTCGGCGTGACGACCGCGGCCTTCGCCGAGCTCTCCCTGCTCGTGGGGGACCGCGCCCTGCGCGCCGGCGACTTCGGCAAGGCGCGGCGGTGGCTCGGCTACGCCCGCAGCACCGGCCGGGCGCTCCCCGAGCTCCTCCTGCGCGTCGGTCTCGCGGAGATGGCCGAGGGGGGAGACCCCCGTCTGGCGCGAGCCGCGCTGACCGAGGGGCTGGAGGCGGATCCCGGTGGCGTCGATCTCCTCCTCGCCCTGGGAGCCCTCGACTACCGGGAGGGGGACCTCGAGGCGGCGCGCCTCAGCTTCGAGCGCGGCATGAGCGGGATCGCCGCGGGAGCGGAGGGCGAGCTCACCGACGCCCGTCGCCGCTACGGGCGGGAGGCACTCGAGCAGATCGAGCGCGCGCAGAACGAGGAGGTCTGGGGGGACGGCTTCGATCGTCCGGACGGCTCCCAGGTCCTGAACAACTGGGAGAAGGCGGAGAATGTCGGGGTGCTCATCACCATCGACGATGGCCGCGTCCGCTTCGCCGGCACCCAGGCGGACGACGAGGGTCTCACCCGCCTCACCCGGGTCGTTCGGGCCGATGAGAACTACGCCCGGGTGCGGGCCGACTTCACCATCGACCTCTCCACCCGCGCCCGCGTCGGCCTGCGCCTCGCCCGGGTCGAGGGTGGCTCCGAGGACGCCGGCATCGTGGTCTACCGGGACACCGATGGCGTCATCGCCGTCGCCCTGAACACCCGTCAGGGCTCCGAGGTCATTCGCAGCGATGGAGACGGCGCGGCCCTCGAGACGGAGCACCAGCTGGTCCCCACGGCGTGGCCCACCGATGGTCGGTCGCACCGCCTCGAGCTGCGTCTCCCCCGGCCGGACCACGAGGAGACCGGCGCCTCCGTTCATCTCGATGGGGCGCTGGTGATGAGCGGGATCCCCGTGCCGCGCTTCGGGGGCCGGGGGTCGTTGGTGGTCGGGATGAGCGGTCAGGCGGAGGAGGGTGTCGTCTACGAGTTCCTCGCGGACTCCTTCGAGATCCACCGCCGGATCCCCAAGGCGGAGAGGGTGGTCGCGCCCCGATGAGAGTGGAGAGCGTCATGCACACGCCGCGTCGAGCCGATGGGTTCACCCTGATCGAGCTGCTCGTCGTCATCGCCATCATCGCGGGCCTCGCCGCGGTCACGACCCCGATGATCTTCAACGCGCGCAAGAGCGGCGAGAAGTCCGAGGTGCAGAGCGCGATCACCCAGCTGGCGCTCGGGATCGACTCGTTCATGGGGGCCTACGGGGACTATCCACCGAGCTCCCTCGAGGAGTTCTACGAGACCTCCGGCAACGGCGTCGACAGCGGCATCGAGAGCGTGGTCCTGTGCCTCGCCTCGCAGCGGAAGGGCGGGCCCTTCCACACCTTCCGCGAGCAGGACCTGGAGAACCTCGACGGCGACTCGATCGACTCGGCGGAGGCCCGGGAGCAGCTCGACTGGTTCTTCGGGGACGACCAGCTCCGCGAGTTCGTCGATGTCTGGGGGAACCCCCTGATCTACGTGCACAACAACGACTACGGCGACTCCTTCAGGATCACCCACGAGCGCGGCGGAGTGATGGGGACCGCCACCGCCTCCCGGTCCGAGGAGTTCGGGACCTTCCGCTCCGCCACGAGCTATCAGCTCTGGTCGAGCGGGCCGGACGGGATCAACGAGAACGGCGCGGGAGATGATCTCGGCTCCTGGGAGTGACCCCTCGACCATCGGCCGGGTTCGATCGACTCCCGCGGCGGGCTTCACGCTGCTGGAGCTGGTGGTGGTCGTCGCCCTCATCGGCATGCTGGCCGGGCTCTCGGTCGGCACCTATCGCAGCGTCGCTCGACAGAACCTCCTCGCCACCGCGGCCTCCGGGGTGTCGTCGACGATTCGCGCCGCCCGCAACTCCGCGGTCTCCACCGGACTGCCCAGCCGTGTCTTCCTCGACAGCGAGCGGAACCGGGTCTCCGCGTTCGGGTACGAGCTGGTCGCCGCCTGGAGCTTCGAGGACCTGCAGGAGCTCGAGCCGGGAGCGTTCCTCGAGTCCGGGGAAGTCACGCGCGGGGCGTTCCGCGAGCCCGCCGAGCCGACCCGACGGGTGGTCGCCGGGGACGGGCGGATCGGGAGAGCGGTCGGCTTTCCCGAGGAGGGGGGCAGCCTCGTCGCCCCCGGGCGCAGCCGCTACCAGTCCCCCCAGGGCTTCAGCGTCGAGGCGTGGGTGAATTTCCTTCGCCGCCCCCTCGAGGAGGGGGAGGGAGTCGGAGGCGCGTGGGTCGACCCCCGGCGCACCGAGACCTACTCCGTCCTCTCCCTGACCGGGAGCTGGGAGTTCGGGCTCCTCGGCGACGGCTCCCTGTACGGGGTCATCGGCGACCCCGAGGATCGTCAGGCGTTTATCGCGGCGACCGCGAGCGCGGCGGTCCTCGACGGACGCTGGACTCACATCCGGGCGAGCTTCGATGGTCTGTCGCTGCTCCTCGAGGTGGATGGGGTCGCGCTCCCCTGGCGTCCCTTCGACTTCGAGCGGGTCGACGAGCGCGACTGGCCCCCGCTCCCGACCGAGGTCCCGTCCGGAGGCGGGGACCTGGTGATCTCGCACCCGGCCCGGATCTTCGTCGGTTGGATCGATGAGGTGAAGGTGCGGGTCGCCCGGGAGCCCCTCGTCTTCCCCCTGCCGCCGGAGGTGGTGCTCCTCGGCGACTCCCGCGTGATCGAGTTCGACTCCCGCGGCGCCCTCGACCCGGTGCGCCACTCGAGTCCTCAGCTCGTCCGGCTCGGAGAGCTCGGCCCGCGTGAGGCGGGAGCGCCGGAAGTCGCGCCCGCCGGTCGGGGGACGCAGGTGGATCCGAGCACCGCGGAGGCGGAGAGCGCGGGGGATGACGGCACGGCGGAGGAGCCGGAGTCGATGGGGGATCCGATCGAGGCCCTCGCGCGATACTTCGAGGACTTCGCGGCGCAGGGGGAGCTGGATCGTTCGGAGGACGAGGCGAGCTTCGGGATCTCCCCCGGGGAGGCGGAGGCGAGCGAGGCGGAGGCCGCGCGCTCGATCCGGCGTGTCCACCGGATCATCATCGACCTGACGGGCACGATCCGTGGCTAGCGGGGGAGCGCGGTCATCACGCGGGAGAGGAGTCGCGATGGAGCCCCGAGCCGAGCGGCCCACGGGAGGGGCGGTGACCGAGGCAGGCCTCCGGGGCGTGTCGCCCGAGCGCGGTCGGGAGGAGGGGCTCGCCCTCATCCTGGTGATCCTCGTCCTCACCGCGCTCCTCGCGATCGGCACCCCTTTCGTCCTCTCGATGAAGCTCCAGGAGCGCGGGGCGGTCCACACCGTGGCGCAGCGGGAGGCGGAGCTCGCGGCGCGCTCGGCGCGGAACCACGCTCTCGCTCATCTCTTCTCGACCCATGACTCCCGGGAGCGGGAGCAGGTCGATGACAGCGGCACCGGCGGGCACAAGTACGACACCTCCGAGGAGCTCCAGCCCACCTTCGCGGCCGAGCTCGCCCTCTCCCCGGAGGGCCTGGAGGCCCTGCTCTCTCCTGGGGACCGGGAGGCGGTCGACGCCGGGGGGACGGACTCCGTGGGCTACTCGATGCGCGGGGAGGGCGCGGAGCGCACCCTCGACGCGGCGGTCGAGGATGAGCAGGGCAAGATCAACCTGAACACCGCGATGCCGAACCTCATCGGCAACCTGCTCGCGGGGAGTCACCTCAGCGAGGGGATCCGTTACGACCAGGCGCTGACGGAGCTGCCCCTCGAGGACACCGGCCCCTTCCCCACCGATGGCGACCCGGACACGGTCGATGGGGTGGTCGTGATCCTGAACCCGATCTTCTTCACCGCCGAGGCGATCAGCTATCGGGGCAAGACCGAGACCCACCTCACCGGCTGCTTCCGCGGGGACTACCTCTCCGGGACCTGGGAGCATCAGGCGGGCTGGCCGGTGTTCGACCTCCGGGGGCTGAAGGTCTTCCTCCACCGCTACTACGACCTCGGGGATGGGGTGATCGACACCTACCGGACCCCGCAGGCGATCCGCGAGATCGGGGACTGGTCGGTGGTTCCCTACTTCATGGAGACCCTCGCGGTCGTCGGCCTCGATCTCGAGAACATGGAGCAGTTCGGACTGACCCCGGAGATGCTGATCCGGGCCGACCTCGGACAGCTCCTCGAGCGGCTCGAGGGAGATCCCCTCCCCGTCGACGAGGAAGAGTACGCGGGGGCCCGGCGGGCGATCGTCGACCTCGGCATCCCCGCCGAGGCGGTCGACCTCGTGGAGCAGTTCCGGGGGAAGGCGGGCGTCATCGAGATCGCCCGCATCGTCGGGGAGCAGAACGTCTCCGAGGTGCAGGCGAACGCCTTCAAGGGGTTGTTCGAGACGACGATCAAGAACGAGCTGAAGAAGCTTCAGGGTCATGCCCGCGGCTACTTCCCCCAGGCGATCGAGGCGTACAAGGAGATCTACGACCTGCCGGGGCTGGAGACCTTCACTCCCACCGACTTCGAGCGGATCCGGGACTCGATCACGACCTACAGCTCGGTCGACGCGCTCTGGTCGAGCGAGCAGCCGATCCTCGGGACGATCAGCGCGGAGCCGCTCCTCGGGGTGCCGAGCTTCCGCCTCTCGCGGTACGACCACTTCAACCCCGGGACGCTCGTCCGGATCCGGAGCCTGACCGACCCGACGAAGCGGGAGTACCAGCTGGTGGCGGGGGCGTTCCCGTCCCCGGGACGGGGTCAGCGGGGCGCGGGGCGTGGCACGATCACCCAGGGCGGGGTGATCCTGAAGGAGCGCCTCAAGTTCGAGTACGCCGAGGGGGAGGCGGTCGTCTCCGCCCAGCTGCGTCATCCGGTCAACATCAACACGGCGACGCCGAAGGTGATCGAGGCGGTCCTCACCGGTCTCTCCCAGGACCGGTTCGGCCGCCGCTTCGACTCCGTGACCGCGACCGAGGCCCGGGCTCTCACCGATCTCATCCTGGAGGCTCGCCCGATCCGCGACATCGGCCAGCTCGAGGAGGTGGTCCGCGCGGCCCGGGAGGCGGAGGTCGTCGACGACGAGGACCTGAGGACGATCCTCCTCAACGCGGTGAACCCGAACCATCCGCGGCTCAGCATCTCGACCACGGGGTTCTGCTACGCCACGACGGATGTCTACACCATCGAGGCGAGCGGGGTGGTCCGCAACCCGGCCGGCGTGGCGACCGGAACCCGGCGCTTTCGCGAGGTCGTGGAGGTCGCGCCGCCCGACCCGCTCGAGTTCGTGATCGACAGTCAGGATGAGTGGACCGGTCAACTCTTCCGACGCGAGGCGGCCTCTCTCGCGGCGTGGGAAGGGGCCACGACCTGGCTGCCGGGTCGGGGGCAGCGCTGGATGACGACCACGCCGGTCCCGCTGAACCAGAAGCCCTACGAGTCTCCGGCCCTCGATGTCGGGGGGCTCTCTCCCGTGAGCCTCGAGACCCCCGCCGTTCGGGGGGTGAGCCTGAGCGTCGAGCACTTCCCGGAGTCGATCGAGGGAGTGGAGGGGCGACCTCACGCCGTCGACCTCGGCACCCTCGACCCGGAGACCCCGCTGGCGCTCGACTTCTGGATCCGCCCCAACTCCCTGGGGGGGGACCAGGTCCTCTTCGACTCCCTCGCCGATCCCTCGACCCCCTTCGAGAACCGGGTTCGGCTCCTCTGGCAGGGCTCGACGCGGGAGCTGATCCTCCAGCTCTTCGACGACGCCCGTCGGACGAACTGGGGGAACCGCGAGGTGCTCCCCTCCGCGGAGATCGTGCATCCCTTCGGACCGGACCTGCAGCCTGACACATGGACCCACATCACGGCGGCCTGGGCGAGCGCGCGCCCCGGGGATCAGGTCCTCCTCGTCGATCAGCGCTCGGTGGGGGACCACACCTGGATCACCGAGCTCGCCGCGCCCCTCGACACCTCCGTGGTCGGCTCCGTGGAGCTGGCGGATGCGGAGGTGGCGGCCCGGTACCCCGCGGGGGGGGGAAGCCTCTGGGTCGGCGGAGAGGTGATCGACTACGTGGTGCGGGAGGGAACCCGCTTCGTCATCGGCGCCCTCGACGCCGCGCGGGAGGTGACTCCGGGCCGAGGGCGTCGCGGGACGATCAACCGCCCCCACCCCAAGGGCACGACGGTGCGCCCCTTCGGCTACGCGGTGCCGCTGATCCCATCCGACCCCGACCTCCCCCTGCAGACGCCCGGAGTCCCGATCGGAGGCACCGGGGGAGCGAGCCTCGCCGAGATTCTGCCGCCCGCCCGGACCGACTCCCCCAGCCTGTCGATCGTCGAGGGAGGCGTGGAGGTCCAAGCGGCCTCCGCCGTGGCTCAGCGCGCGACGGAGCCGCGCATCCGCTACTCCTACGGGCCGCTCGGGGGCTGGCTCGAGCCCTTCCTCGTGAACGACGCCGAGCTGGCGGTCTACGCCGGCTTCACACCGACCGAGCTCGGCTTCGGCCAGCGAGGCTACCTCGAGGTCACGATGCGGTTCAGTCCGAGCGGCAACGGGACCGAAGTGGTGACCCAGCGCGAGGTGGTCCGCTTCGAGGGCTGGACCCCGGCCGGGAACGGGCGCTTCGAGTTCCGCATCATCGGCCGCGCGCAGTTCGACACCGAGGCGATCGACACGAACGCGATGAACGGGCTGGGGGGGCGCACCGTCACGGTGCGGCAGATCTCCGTCGAGACCGACGTCACCGACCTCGATCGTCGGTATCCCCCGAGCGGGGTCGTGCAGCTCACGCCTCCGCGCGGGGATGTCGAGTGGATCCGCTACACGCGGATCGCCGAGGGCCGCTTCTTCCTCGCGCTCCCCGTCACGATCCCGACCGCGGGGGGGCCGATCACCCTCCAGCGGAGCCTGCGCTACTTCGACGATGTCGTCCTCGATCGCGGCCTCCCGCTGGGTGGAGGGGAGACGGGTCAGGGGGACTGGCCCGCCGGCACTGCGATCACCCCGGTCCTCCGTACCATCCGGAACGCCGCCGCTGCCTGGGACTCGGTCGAGATCGCGGAGTCCGCTCCCGGCAGCCCGGGGAGGCGGGAGCCGGTCGCCCTGCCGGTGCGGCAGGTCCTGGAGAGTCCGCGGGGCGTCTTCGTCGGTCTCGATCGTCCGACCGCGAACAGCTACGTGACCGACACGGTGCCGACTCTCCTGCGCTTCCCGACGGGTCGCCTTCCGAAGGCGCACTCCGGCCGGATCATCGTCGGCGGCGGAGCGGATGGCAGCGGTGCGGCGTTCGATGGGTTCCTCGACGAGATCCGTCTCTCCCAGCTCGGACCCCCCGGGGAGTGGGGACTCTTCGTCACCGACGAGAGCGGCGCCCCGAAGAAGGCGGACCTGGGCGGGCGACAGCGCGCGATCCACTCCGACTACGACGAGGAGGCGGACGTCGATGCGGGCGGGGGCTTCGATCGCCTGCGCCTGATCCCGCTCCCGAGGCTGACCGCCACGGGGAACGGTCTCGACTACTCCCTCCCCGATGCCGGTCAGTTCGCGCGGGGGGCGGAGCGGGCCCTCTACTCCGTCGGGAGGGGGGAAGTCCTCTTCGCCGAGCGGGAGGAGGAGCCGGAGCCGAGCGGGAGCGCCGTCCTCACCCGAACCTTCGGGGATCAGACCGATGACCTCGACTTCGACGCGCGGAGGTCGACACCGATCGATCGGGTGACCCTCCTCTCCTCGAGCGATCTGCCGCCGCGACACGGGTTCCTGCGGATCGACACCTTCGCCGGAACGGAAATCCTCTACTACGAGCGGGCGAGCGCGAACGAGCTGCAGTCCGTCCACCGCGGCCTCTTCGGGACGCCCATCGTCGACATCGGCGGGATCCCCGGCCTGACGAGCATCTCGGCCCGGGTGATCGGCACCGTGGATCTGGATCTCCGGGCACGCTCCCTGCTCGACTCGATCCCGGGCGGGGGCACCCTGAGCGGCGTCGTGCCCATCCCCTTCCTCGCGGCCTCCCGCCTCGAGGGACCGATCACCGATCATGTCCCCTGCGAGAGCGCCCGGGCGTTCCCCGGGGAGGGCTACGTCCGCCTCGACGATGGGGACCGGAGCACGGCGGATGAACTCGTCGGCTATGTCGCGCGGACGGGGAACGAGCTGCGACTCGGTCGGGATGCCATCACCCAGCGACCGCTCCTGCGCGGGCGCTTCGGCACCACCGCGCGCGAGGTGGACGGCTCGGTCGTCGTCGTGGAGTTCCTGCCCCGCTACCCCGATCGCTTCGAGGCCGAGGCGGAGTCGGGGGACCTGATGATGTGGGAGCGCTCGATCTCGATCCCGGGGGCCCGGTTCGATCGCCTCTCCTGGGAGGTCGAGCAGGACAGGTCCGGGGCGGGGCGGGCGGAGGTGCTCGTCCTGTCCCGCCTCGACGGCGTCCCGCTCTGGCACACGCGCCCGGGAGAGGGGCGGGAGGAGCTGCGCATCTTCCGCACTCCGGATGGGGCCAATCCGATCGGGCGGGTGGCGGACCGCCTCGACCTGCGGATCATGGTCCGCTTTCCCCCGGGCTCCTACGGTCCGGCGGGGGCCGGGGGCGAGTGGAGCCAGGACTGGAAGCGCGTGCCGGTCATCGATCGCCTCTCGATCGAGTACCGCAAGGACTGGCGCATCCTGCATCGAGAGGACCTCCCGTTCTGATGAGAAATGAACGCGGGATGACCCTCCTGGAGCTCCTCGTCGCGATGGCGGTCTTCGTCGTCCTCGGGAGCAGCCTCGTCGTGTTCCTCCGGGTGGGGATCGACACCTGGAGGATCGGTGAGATCCGGCGGGAGACCTTCGAGCGGGGGAGCGCGATCCTCGACCAGCTCGAGGACGATCTCCGCTCGGTTCACTCGGATGCGGCTCACGGAAAGAAGAACCTCGTCGATGTTCTCATGGTCTGCGACTACGACGAGAATGACCGCCAGCGTCTCCGCTTCGTGCGCAGCCTCGCGGGGGAGACCCGCCACCCGATCACACGCAACGCGGGGACCTACTCCGGCGCGAAGATGGACCTCGACTTCGAGAACGACGCCCTCGAGGCGGAGCGAGGACTGCTGCGCGCTCCGGGCGGACTGCAGGAGGTGGTCTACCTCTCCGACCCTGATCCCGCCCGCGAGCTGCTCTGGCGCGGGATCCGGTCCCCGGTGGGGGGGGAGCGCTCGATCCTCGACCCGGCGAACCTCACCGTGGAGAACGGGCGCGTCCGACACTGCCGACCGTTCGCGGATGGGATCCTGCACCTTCAGTATCGCTTCTGGGGAGGCAGGACCTCGGCGTGGGTCGACGGGGAGGGGGGGATGGTCGCGGGGTGGGACTCCACCCGGGCGATCTACGACATGGGAGACGGGGGCTACCGCGAGGAGAGCCGGCACGATCCCCGTGACGACGTCTTCCCCTCCCGCGTGCAGATCGTCCTCGTCCTGCGTCCCGCTCGCATCCAGCGGTTCGGCAAGCTGACCGCCGCGATCGATGAGAGCGACACGGAGCTCCCCCTCGACCTCACCCAGCACTACCCGGAGGACGCGTTCCCCTATGTGAAGCTGGGGGACGAGTGGATCCGCTACGAGTCGATCCGGGGACGACGCCTCCTCGGCTGCGAGCGGGGGGTCCGCGGGACCACGCCGACCGCTCATGAGGTCGGCACGGTCGCGGTGTTCGGCCAGACCTTCAGTCGGGTGGTCCGCATCCCCGCTGCGCGGGACACCACCTGGAGTCCCCGATGAGCGGGGCCGCTCGGGAGAGAGCGGGGGAGGCGGGCTTCTCCCTCATCGAGGTGGTCGTCGCCCTCGGCGTGCTGATGCTCGGCATCGGCTCGGTTCTCGCGCTGTTCGCCTCCGCGACCGCCGCGCACCGACGCGCGGTCCACCAGACCCAGGCGGCCGAGCTGGCGGAGTGGGCGATCGCGGACATCGAGAGCGCCATCACCCGTGGCGCGGAGCTGGAGGAGGTGGTCTCCGCGCCTCCCCTCGAGGTTCTCCGCCGGGACTGGCCCGGATACCGCGTCGAGGTCTCCTTCCTCCCGATCGCCGGGGAGACCGGGGAGGATGAGATTCTTCTCCGGATCGGGGTGATCTGGATGAGCGCGGGGCGCGAAGTCCGAAGGGACTACCAGCAGATCCTCGCGAGGCGATCCAGCATCCGCGACTGACCCCCCCGCCCCCCCGGGCGATCGGAGCAGAGACGAGAGACGCCGATGAAGAAGCTCACTCCCCGCATGGCCGCGGCCCAGCTGCTGTTCTGCATCCTCGTCACCATCGTCCTCGGGATCTTCGCGATC
>Ga0181593_10000099_pt1 | contig 64204 bp, 60 predicted proteins | sample 071ome_19_FD_133756 | JGI IMG/M metagenome (GOLD analysis project Ga0181593, IMG submission 133756) | Coastal salt marsh microbial communities from the Groves Creek Marsh, Skidaway Island, Georgia - 071413AT metaG (megahit assembly) | ecosystem: Environmental > Aquatic > Marine > Intertidal... | reverse complement strand
TGAAGAAACATGATCATCAACTCCCGGATCGTCGCTCTGCCGGCCGCGGCACCTGCAGGGTTCGGTGTTCGTGAAGCCATTCGATCGGACGTGCCGCTCGAGTCGGACACTATGGCCCTCTCGCCAAAATCCGGGCCATCGTTGAGATTTGATTCGTCGCGCACGCTCTGGCGTTTAGTCCATATATGGCGCGCGTCCGCCCGAATCTCGCCAACTGTCGGTATTTCCAGCATGGCGCAATGACGTTCTTTTCCTAAATGCAACAGGACCTTGTTACGCTCGCCAAATTTGAAAACGTGATCGTCGGCATTCCTGCGCGAGGCATCCCGAGCCGAGGACGCCATAAACAAGAACAGTACCGCAATTATCGGCGCGAACATCATCATGGCCAACTTGTCCTCGCTGCTCGCCGGGGATTTTTCCATGGCGGTCAGGGCATGGTCACGCATCCGCCCAACATTGTCTTGTGCTTCCTTCACTATCTCAGGGCACGATAGCGAAACATCATTTGGCGTGGTTCTTTGTATCGACGGTTGCTCGTAGCTCGCGCAGCCATTTAGGGCTAGTAATCCAATCGCAAATCCATATCGCCAGCCCGTCTTCCAAACATCACGCGCTCACGCACGACCTGGAAAGGTCATCCCGGCTTCATGCCTTGGCGCAATTGGAGATATTCCTCGCGGCTGATTTCCCCTCGCAAGAACATCCCCATCAAGTCCTTCAAGGTCGGTGGCCGGTTTCCACCGCTGGCAACCGGTGCCGAGCGGTCTCCCTTGATATCGAAACGTTTGGCGTCCTCGACATCTACCTCCGCCACGGGCCGGTTCGTTCCATGTCGAAGGCCCATGCTTCCCGGCGCCGGCTTCGAGGATTGCGCCGTGGTTCCATGATTTCGCGGATAATAGCTGGAGTGCATGTTGGTGTTCACCGGTGCTCCGGCCACTTGCGGCGCGGTTCGCGATTCCGTGTTTTCATCACGCGCGGTGTCATGGCGACCTTCCGGCGCGACGCCATCCCCGGCTCCGTTTTTCCCCACGGCGATTTTGACGGCTTCCTTGACCGAGTAGGCATGTACCGTTTCGCAATTCCTATCGCTCGCGATGCCCATGAGCGTCCGGTTTCTCATGTCGAAACCATGCATTTCCGTCGCTGGAGCATCCTTGAAATCCATCGCGAATGCCAATGGCGGAAAAATCAGGAACGCGACCACCCCTAGGATAATATTCTGATTGGTTATCGAATCCCGTTCTTCCGCGAGGGTGATCATCCGCCTGTTGGCGTCGGTGATCTCCTGATTGATATCGACGCAGTTCATCGCATCGTCCCTGGGAGAATGCGCGGACACCGGGTTGGGGTTGCGCCCCGCGCAATTAACCAAAAGGAATCCTGAAAGCGCCAGGCTCGCAACGACTTTTACTCGATAGTTCACATCCACCCCCACGAAGTCATTCCAGCGCGATTATATGGGGATCATTTGTATGAACCAAGTTATAAAAAAATGTGCTAAAATTTGATTTAACGCGACTCCATACCGGAGATGCATCGGCATTCTCAAGTTAGTCGCCAATGGCATGCCGTGGATCCGGGGAACCACTCCGGAGTAGGCACTATCAATTGTTCCATCCTATTCTCCACCTCGCCCAGCACAACCCGAGAACCGCGCCGCGCCGACCGCCGCTTCCAGGCGTTTGGCTTCGTCCGCGCCTTCGGCCTCGCGTTCCAAAGCCTCGGCAAGAGGGAGGCCGGCCTGGTTGAGCGCCGACCAACGATCCGCCCGCATGGCGATTTGCGGGAACTCGGCCATCTGGCGGGCGATTGTCTCCGCGGCGGCACGGGCTTGACCCGTGGGCTCGACCCGATCCGCCAACCCCATGCCCTTCGCGGCCTGGGCATCGACGGGCCGGCCGGTGTTCAACATATCAAGGGCCCGCCCCATGCCGACGAGGCGGGGAAGACGCACCGTGGTGCCATCACTCATCGGCACGCCGAAGCGGCGGCAGAACACCCCGAAAATCGCGCTCTCGCCAGCCACGCGCATGTCGCAGTAGAGCGCAAGTCCCAAGCCGCCCGCCACCGCGTGTCCCTCGACGGCCGCGATCAACGGCTTCGATAGCGGATGGGCAAGCGGGCCATCGGTTCCCGCCCAGGGTTTGTAGACAGCGCCCTCGCCCGCCATTTCGTGAAGGTCGGCGCCGGCGCAGAATGTCCCACCCGCGCCCCAGAGCACCGCGACCCTGGCATCGTCGTCGCGTTCAAAATCTAGAAAGGCGTTATGCAGAAGCTCGGTCGCCTCGAGATCGAGCGCGTTGCGGACCTCCGGTCGATTGATGATGATGGTGGTGACGGGTCCGTCTTTCTCTATCTCGATCTTGGCCATGTACGCTGCTTCCTCCGGGTGTTAGGCGGCCCTCCGTCCCAAGGATATCAAGTCGCGCAGCCGGGCGATATGCGCCGGTCCGATCTCGCAGCACCCGCCGACCAGCTTGGCGCCCGAGGCGATCCATTCCGCGACCAGCGCCGCGTAGGCTTCCGGGTCCAAGTCCCGCCGTTTTCCGAGTACGTCCAACCCGTCGGTGGCGCCGAACCATTGCTCGGGGATCGCCTTGAAACCATTGGCATAGGCGCCAACCGGCCAATCCGAGAGCCCGCTTAGAACCGGCACCGCCTGGGTAATCGCCTCTGGAACCGAGCAATTCACCAACAGACCGCTAACCGGCAGTCCTTCCAGCGCCGCGAAGGCTTCGGCTAGGCTCTCGCCGCTTCGAAGCCGCGTGCCGTCATCGTCGTCGACGGTCCAGGACACCCAAACCGGCTTGCCGACCGCGGCCGCGCCGGACAGGGCGCCGCGAGCTTCCTCGCTGGTCGACATGGTCTCGCAGATGAAAAAGTCCACATAAGGAGCCAATATCTCGGCCTGCTCGCGATACATCGGCTCGATATGGACGAAGTCGTGGGTCAGGTCGGGCCGGTAGCTACCGAAATACGGCGGCAAGGATCCGGCGATCAGAACTGAGGGATCGGTATTGTCTCGGGCCTGGCGGGCCATCTCGCAAGCCAATTGGTTGAGCGCGATGAATCGGTCCGGCACCTCGCTTTCACTAAAGCGCCGTCGTACCACCGAGTAAGTATTTGTCAGGATGATCCTAGCGCCGGCGCGGATATATTCCTCGTGAACCTCGCGCACCATTTCCGGTGTATCGATCAAGGCCTGGGCCGACCAGTTGGGCCCTTCGGGTTGCCCCCGATGGATCAATTCCTGGCCCATGCCGCCATCCATCAGGATCGGGCCGTCCGGCAAGTCCACGGTTGGAATCGCGCTCATCTCTCGTCCTCGCCTCGGGCGGTCGAGAACGGGCCAGATTGGGACGGCGACGGTCGGGACCGGTTTTTAACAGGAGTTAGCGGTCAAAATAAGACCAGCTTGATGCCTTGATAACTCAACGGCGCCCGAACAATCGTTCGATGTCCGACAATTTCAGTTCCACATACGTCGGACGACCGTGATTGCACTGCCCGGAATGGGGCGTTGCCTCCATTTCGCGGAGCAAGGCATTCATCTCTTCTCCGTTCAAGCGTCGTCCGGCACGAACCGAGCCGTGACAGGCGAGAGTACCGCAGATATGCGCGAGCTTGTCCTCGAGCGCCAGGGCGGTTCCGATCTCCACCAGATCCTCGGCGAGATCGCGCACCAGACCCTGAACATCGGCCTCGCCGATCATCGCCGGCACCTCGCGCACCACCACCGCCCCGGGGCCAAAAGCCTCGAGCACAAGTCCGAGCGTCTCGAACTCGGCGGCCCGTTCGGCCAAGCGCGTTACCGCGCCCTCCTCAAGTTCCACCACCTCGGGAATCAAGAGCATCTGTCGGTTGATGCCACCTTCGGCCAAGGCTTTCTTCATCCGCTCATAGACCAGGCGTTCATGGGCGGCGTGCTGATCGACGATGACGATGCCGTCCTCGGTCTGTGCCACCACATAGGTCGCGTGCAATTGCGCCCGAGCGGCTCCGAGCGGATGAGCGGTCTGGTCGGGACCCGGTGCGACCTCTCCCACCGGAGCGCCGGAGAATTCCTCGACCGTCCGCGCCTGTGGAGCCGCCTCGTATCCGAAACGCGCGCCGCCTTCGGGCGCCTGATAGGCGAAATTGGTTTCCGAAAGACCGCTCGGGATGCGTCCGCCCGTCGGATAGCCTCCGCTCTGGTAGGATGGCCAAGCGGCCCCCGGGCGAACGCCGATAGGCAAGCCCGGCCCTTCGGCGATGGAACGGCCCAAGGCGCCCAGGGCGTCATTCGACACGGTATTCGACGCCCGATGCCCGGCCTCGGCCAATGCATGCTTGAGCGCGCCGACAATCAGTCCCCTGACAAGCCCCGGCTCACGAAACCGCACCTCGGTCTTGGCGGGATGAACATTGACGTCCACCGCCTCCTCCGGTGCTTCCAGGAACAGCGCCACCATCGCGTGCCGGTCATGGGCGACGAAGTCGGAATAGGCGCCCCGGACCGCGCCGTAGAGCAGCTTGTCGCGCACCGGACGACCATTGACGAATAGGAACTGATGGCTGGAGGTACGCCGGTTCATGGTCGGCAAGCCGATATAGCCGCCGAGATGGAAACCCTCGCGTTCGGCGTCGATCGGCAAGGCGTTGTCCTCGAAATCCCGCCCCATCACCGATCCCAATCGAGCAAGACGCGCATCCAACAGATCACCTTGCGCCGCGCCGAGGCGGACCGGCGTGCGATTTCCGTCGCCCAGGGTAAAGGCGATATCGGGATGCGCCATCGCCAACCGCTCCACCACCTCGACGGCGTGATTGAACTCGGTGCGCGGGGTTTTCAAAAACTTGAGCCGCGCCGGCGTGGCGAAGAACAGATCGCGGATCTCGACCCGCGTGCCGTGGTTGATCGCCGCGGGCGTCGGCGCCTTGACGGTCCCGCCCTCGACCGCGATCTCCCAGGCCTCGTCGGCGATCACCCCGTCCTCGCTGGTTTGCCGGGATGTGATGGTCATCCGGCTGACCGAACCGATCGACGGCAGGGCCTCGCCTCGAAACCCAAGCGTTCGAATATGCCAGAGATCGTCGCTCGGTAGCTTTGAGGTCGCGTGCCGTTCCACCGCCAGAACGAGGTCATCGGCGGACATGCCATGGCCGTCATCGGTGACGGAAATCAGAACCCGGCCACCCTCCCGCATCAGAATGTCGATCCGGGTCGCGCCGGCGTCGATGGCGTTCTCGACCAGCTCCTTCACGGCGCTGGCCGGGCGCTCAATCACCTCGCCGGCGGCGATCCGATTGACCAGCCCTTCGGGAAGACGCCTAAGCCGCGGCGTCGCGGGCATTTCCGACCATTCACGTTCGAGAGCCATGAGCGACTACATGTTGTGGTTCTTGGTATATTACCCTCGAAATATATGACGCCATGGACCGTGAGTCGACTCCACATCCCGGCCGTTTCGCCGCGAAATCGAATAAATCCATCCGAAGTTCCCCGTCGCTTGAGCTTTCGATGGACGCCCACCGTGGTGCTGTTAGACTTTTTACCAACCCGGTTCTCGACCGGAATGGAATGTCACATGAAAGAGGGGATTCAACCATGAAGCGCTGGCTCATCGCCGCCGCCGCGGTCTTCGCGGTAGGCACGGCCCAGGCGGCCGAATTCAAACCCGCCGTTGTCTTCGACATGGGTGGAAAGTTCGACAAGAGCTTCAACGAGGGCGTCTATAACGGCGTCGATTCTTCCGCGGCACGATGCCGTTAAAACTTTAGCTAAGCGACACAAGCCGGAAATCCCCGATATCGTCGCGGTCGCGCGCGCATCATTAATGCCAGCCCGAGATCCGAGCAACAAGGAATATTCGAAACGGGCGCCAAACACGCAATGACAAGATTTCCGGGAGGATTTTCCTGGCGATCGGACACGCCATGCTATACGTCGCGACGCGCCACATCGAACAAAGGAAATGGACATGGCCGCGACGACATCCAAGGTGAAATGGGTTTCCGGCCTGCGCTTCATCGGCGCCTCGGGAAGCGGCCATGGCGTAATCATGGACGGCTCGCAATCCGATGATCCGGAGGGGAGTCTCGGCCCGAGCCCGATGGAGATGCTACTTCTTGGCCTCGGCGGCTGTTCCGGCATCGACGTGGTGCATATCCTGAAACGCATGCGCCAACCGGTCGAGGATTGTCAGGTCGAACTGAGCGCCGAACGGGCCGGGGAACCGCCACGGGTCTTCACCAGCATCCACGCGCATTACACCGTTATCGGCGCGGGTCTTTCCCAAGATCGAGTAGCCGAGGCCGTGCGCTTGTCAGCCGATAAATATTGCTCCGCCTCGGTCATGCTCGGCAAGGCGGTCACGATCACCCGCGATATCGCGGTGATCGACACAAGCGATCAGGATTAAAGACCAGACTGGAACGTCGCGGGTCGCGCGATTAGGACCCTGGCGCTGGCTTCTTCCCGGCGCTCCCAACCGATCGCGCGTTACCGAGCGGCACCGGCATGATCATCGCGTAATCTCCGCCCGCGCGAATCTGATTGCGTAGTCGAACCAGGGAGGTTTCCGGAAAGCCGCCGCCAATGATCAAGCGCACGAAACGACCCGCCACGGTTTCGATCTCGACCAGTGCCGGTTCATGGCCGCCGAGCACTGACGGGTACTTATTCAATAGAACTTCCCACCCCCGAAGCGCCGCTTCATGGGTCTTGTAGGACGCCAGATGCAGCCCTGGACCTGTTCCAGCGGGCTGATCGGGCCAGCCCACCGTGCGGGTACGATACTCCAGCCGTTCGAACCGCGCGTTGACCGCAGCCTCCCGCTGTCCGGCATCATTGAGCAGCCCGGCCAAGGCATTGACGGCGGCCCTGACCTCGCCGCGCAAATCCTCGAAATCCTCGGTCGTCGGCCCGGATGGACGGTCAACCGATAGCGCAAGCTCGGGCGTGCCGGTTCGCCGCGAGACCACATCCAGGCGGGTTCCCAGGGCGGAAATCTTCGATTCGAGATCGCTGAATTTCTGGTCGTTCTGGCCCGCGTCGGCGATTTTGCTCTCGATGCGCTGGTCAATATAATCTCGCCGCACCTTGCCGCGATCGGCGTCGACGCGCTCAACCTTCTCGCGCACCAGGGCGGCGAGCTTCAAGTCATCCGGATCCTCCTTGATCCAGTCCATGAAGCCACAGCCCGACAGAAAGCCCGTCAAGAAGAGAAAGGTCAGGCAACGCGAGACGCGCATTCAAGGCTCCGATACGCTCGGGGGAATCATCGTTGATTCGTGAGGTGTTTACAAGATCCCTGGAGATATCCGCCACCGTCACGGACTCAAACCAAGCGTGGTGCGAAACTAAAACAATTTGCTGAACCATGCGCTGATGAAATCGAGCCCATAGAGAACACCCAGTCCGCCCGCCAAGATCACCACCAGCAACAGGGATGCCTTGATCGCCACGGCGGCGTCCTTGCCACCACCCGACTTGGCCGGCATGGCGGAGGCCGTTGCCGGTCGTGACGCGGGCGCCGGAGTGGATTCTTCCGCGCCCTGGGTCGGCGCGGGACGCGGTTTTACCTGCTTGTTGCTGTCATAGATGACCGATTCGCGGTTTTCGCCGGTCCGTGCGTCGTATCTGTCCTGAATGACCTTGACGTCCTGATAGACCTTCTCGCCGAACAGCCCACGCGCCACCTCGATTGCCTGGTCGCGGTTCTGATAGGTGGAATCCACCTGCCATTGCCCGCCCTTGAGCGTGTGAACCTCGAACAGGGTCTGTGTGGACATCAAGCCTCTTTCCTCGCCGCGCCCGAAACAAGGAATTGGGCGGCGGCCTCGGATCGCAGTCTAGTTCAAGCGGCTTTTGAAGTCAGCCCGGCATCATTGACAAAGCTGTTGCCCCAAACGGCAAAACGCCCGGAGCAAGTCCGGGCGTTTGCTTGAACAGTGTGTCGACGCTATTCGCGATTGCCGAACAGGGACAGCAACATTACGAACAGATTGATGAAGTCCAGGTAGAGCCTCAGCGCACCATTGATGGACTTCTTCGATTGGGTTTCCGCGTCATCACCTTCCCAATACTCGTTCTTGATCGCCTGGGTGTCATAGGCGGTCAGACCGGCGAAGACCAACACGCCGACCACCGAGATGACGAAGTGCAGCATCGTCGAGCCCAGGAAGATGTTCACCACCGAGGCGACCAGAATACCGATCAGCCCCATGAACAGGAACGAACCCATTCCGGTGAGGTCCTTCTTGGTGGTGTAGCCGTAAAGGCTCATCGCCGCGAACATGCCCGCGGTAATGAAGAAAACCCTGGTGATGCTGGCGCCGGTATAGACCAGGAAAATGCTCGACAGCGAAAGACCCATCAGCGCCGCGAAGATCCAAAACACGATCTGGGCGGTCGACGCCGCCATCGATTGCACCTTGGCGGCGAAGAGAAACACCATGCCGATCGGGGCGAGCATAACGACCCATTTCAGCGGCGATACATAGATCGCGTGGCCGAACCCGGTCAATTGACCGTTTTGGACCGCCGCCCAGCTTGCCGCCAGGGCGACAAGGCCGGTGATGGCCATGCCGATGGTCATGTGATTGTAGACACCGAGCATGTATTGGCGCAGGCCGACATCGACATGCGCGTCCTCGGCCTGGGCGCGGGTCATGAAACGCGGATCTTGGGCCATGTTTTCCTCTCCGGGAAAAAGGGAATTGATTTGACCGATAACATAGTGACTTTTGTCGCTTTTTTCAATGAGCGCGCGGTGACCATTCAGTGAAAATACACGAGGATAGGCGTTTCGGGTTGTCGGCAATCCGCGCCGCGGCAGTCGATCCAAGACTTGCCAAGCCCGCCTCCGACCTGTCGAATCTCGGTCACCACCGAGGAGAACACGCAATGACCGATATTCCCGCCGTCGTCGCCACGCCATATCCTTGGCCGATTTTCGGCGTGATCGACCCGGCTCGGACCGCCGTCCTAGTCATCGATATGCAAGCCGACTTTTGCGCCCCCGGTGGGTACATGGATCGCATGGGGTTCGATACGACGCCGCTGCGGGCTCCGATCGAGCCGATCCAACGAGTCCTCGCCGCCGCCCGGGCCGCCGAGGTGACGGTGATCCACACCCGCCAGGGCTATCGCGCCGATCACGCCGATCACCCGCAATACAAAAAGGCGCGAAATCGCTATCATGGCGCGGCGCTGGGCGCGGACGGGCCCTCATTGGTGCGCGGGACGCCCGGCTGGGAGATTATCAAGGAACTCGCGCCGGCCCCTGGCGAGCCTATTGTCGACAAGCGCGCCAACGGCGCCTTTCACGGCACCGATCTCGCCGATCTTCTGATGACCCGCGACATTCGGCATCTGGCTTTCTGTGGCAACACCATCGATGTCTGTGTCCATACCACGCTCAGGGACGCCAATGATCGCGGCTTTGAATGTCTGCTGTTGTCCGACTGCTGTGGCTGCGTCGATCCCGAACTGCACGCGGCGGCGGTCAGGATGGTGACCATCGAGGACGGCGTTTTCGGCTGCGTCGCGACGTCGAAGAATTTCGTGGCGGCTTTCGCCGGTTCCAAGAGCTAGGCGACGGTGGCGGCGGCCAGGGCCTCCCGCTCACGCTTGCGCAGGCGCTGGCTTTCGGATTTGAGCTGACCACAGGCCGCCAGAATATCGCTACCCCTTGGACGACGCACCGGCGAGGGATAACCGGCGGCCATGATCACGCCCGCGAAGGCCTCGATGGTGGCCGGGTCAGAGCATTCATAGGGAGAGCCCGGCCAGGGATTGAACGGAATAAGGTTGATCTTCGCGGGGATGCCCTTGATCAGCCGCAGCAAGGCCCGCGCGTCCGCGACGCTGTCATTCAGATCCTTCAGCATCACGTATTCGAAGGTTATACGGCGCGCGTTGTGAACCCCGGGATAGTCGCGGCAGGCCTGAAGCAGATCGGCGAGGGGATACTTCTTGTTGATCGGCACCAGGATGTCGCGCACTTCATCGGTTACCGCATGCAGGGAGATCGCCAGATTGACGCCGGTCTCGACGCCGCAGCGGTTCATCTCCGGCACCACGCCCGAAGTCGACAAAGTGATCCGGCGCTTGGAGATCGAAATCCCCTCGTTGTCCGAAATCACCTTGAGCGCCTTGGCGACATTATCGAGATTATAGAGCGGCTCGCCCATCCCCATTAGGACGATATTGGTGATCGGCCGGCCTTCCTTGTTGGAGGGCCAGGACTCCATCGCGTCCAACGCCGCCATGACCTGTCCGACAATCTCGCCGGAGGTAAGGTTGCGCACCAGGCGCTGGGTGCCGGTGTGGCAGAACGAACAGGTCAAGGTACAACCGATCTGCGAGGAAACACAGAGCGTGCCGCGGTCTTCTTCGGGAATATATACCGTCTCCGCCTCGTTGCCGTCGGCGAAGCGGAACAGCCATTTGATCGTCCCATCGACACTGCGCTGCTCGCGCGCGGTCTCCAAGCGACCAACGGTAAAACGCTCGGCGAGTTGCGCGCGAAGCGGCTTCGCCAGGGTCGTCATGGCGGCGAAATCCCGCTCTCCGCGATGATAGAGCCAATGCCAGATCTGTCCGGTCCTGAACTTTGGAAGCCCCAGCGCCGACAGCTCGGTGGTGAGTTCGTCCCGGGTCAATCCGATCAGATCCGTCATTCCAGACGGGATGGCGGCAAGCTCGGTCATCACTTCACCGGACAAGCCCGGTCCACGAGCTTCTTGGTCGCGGTAAAACCGGACAGGGAATAGGTATCCGTGGTTTTCGTGTCCCGACTGGAGTGCCCCACCACCGTCATCGAGCTTCCGCGAACCATGGCATTAACAAGACTCTCGTCGGTCTTCGCGTCCGGCGACCACGCGCGATCATCGGTGGTAAACAACTCGAACTTCTTCTTGTTTATCGTCACCGTCAGCGGAGCGTCCTTCTTGAACGTATACCCGGCGACGAAATTAACCTCGCCCTTGGTCTTCCGGGCGGGCCGATTGGTCACCAGCGCATAGGGTTCGCCCCGTTTCTTGTAGTTTCCGCGCTGTTTCGTCGGCGCGCTCGCCATGTAGCAAACCGTGTTGCCGCCATCCTTGAAGGAATAGGCCGTCCATTTGCCGTGGCCACCGAGCTCCTGGAGCGTTTGCGCCCCCGCCGGCGCCATCGACGCGGCGACGAAAACCATGAAAAAAAGAAGAGAACCTGTGAGACGTATCATTCAGCAATGCCTCTGTCGGCGTTTAGCCATCTTGTTGGTGATGAATTGCCATTCTCGCCGCCAGTATGCAATCGAAACAATGCGGCATAAATTTGTCCCGACCATGGCAGCCCACATCGCGCGCCCGATAACGGTGATCCAAGATGCGCGGCTCCGCGTATCAAACGCATGACATACCCGTCAACAACATCGCTCGAAATTGGCGCCGGCGCGCGGCTTGTGTTCCATCCGGCCATTGTCATACAAAGTCTAGACCCGTGGCCCAAGGGAATCGATACCAGGTCGGAGCAGCGCATGACGCTCGAGGAAATGATCCAGGCCATTGCGCGCGACCGCAGCCGACCCGCCTTCGTCGGTCTGTTCGAGCATTTCGCGCCGCGCCTGAAATCCTATGTCATGCGTCTCGGCGCCGACGAACGCGCCGCCGAGGAAGTGGTTCAGGAGACAATGCTGATGGTCTGGCGCAAGGCCGCCGGATTCGATCCGCGCCGCGCCGCCGCCAGCACCTGGATTTTCACGATCGCCAGGAATAAGAGGATCGACCGGATCCGCCGAGAGGCGCGGCCCGAGATTGACCCGGACGACCCGCTACTCGCGAGCCCGCCACCGGAGACCGCCGATCTGCCCCTGCAACGGCGTCAGCACGGTGACCGCCTGCACACCGCCATCTCGGCCCTGCCGGAGGAACAGGCCGCGATGGTTCGCCTCGCGTTCTTCGACGACATGTCGCATCGAGATATCGCGCGAGAACATTCCCTGCCGCTCGGAACGGTCAAATCGAGAATTCGCCTGGCACTTCTGCGCTTGCGCCGGGACCTAGAGGATTTGGAGTAGCCGCAATGCCCAGATTTCATGTCCAGGAAGACCTGCTCATCGATTATGCCTCGGGCGCCCTGCCGGCACCGGTATCCCTTCTGGTCGCCTCGCATCTGACATTCTGTCGGCGCTGCCGCGACGAGGTTGGAGAATTCGAGGCGATCGGCGGCATGATGCTGGAAGATTTAAATCCCATCGCGATGGCCGCGGATGCCTTGGAACAGGCTTTGGACGGTCTGAACGATGCTGACGCCGTGGCGGATCAGGCCGCGACCTTGACATCCATCGCCAAGCGCGGCGAAAGCACCGGCCTGCCCGCCCCGTTGCTCAATGCCTTTGGTGGAGAGATGGGCGGGATTTCCTGGGCACGCCGCGCGAAAGGAATCGAGGAAGCCACCCTGGCTACCGATGACGTCAGGTACTCGGCCTCGCTCATGCGAATTCAACCCGGTGTTTCGATTCCCAACCACACCCATGAGGGCGAGGAACTTACCCTGGTTTTGGGAGGTGGCTTTAGCGACGGGGGCGCACACTATGGCGCCGGAGATGTGTGCCGCGCCGACGCTGAAATCTCCCACGCACCGGTCGCCGATCCGGGAGAAGCCTGTCTTTGTCTGGTGGTCGCGGACGGTCCGGTCAGGCTGACCGGACTGGTCGGTAGGATGCTTAACCCGTTCCTCAAACTTTAGATCACCCCGCCTCCGCGCTCCGACAGAGCCTCCAGAAGGCCGGGAACGGTATTGCGGCCCGGACGCCAGAGGCCACGCCGCATGGCTTCGGCTAGGCGATCAGCGATATCCGCGCGCGCGTTGGGATTGTATCGGTCTAGGAAAGCCAGCACCTCCGGGTCGTCCAGGAACGCGTCGAACACCGCGTCGAAATGATGATCGCCGACACAACGCGCGGTCGCGGCGAAAGCAAAGAGGTAGTCGACCGTCGCGGCCATCTCGAAGGCGCCCTTGTAGCCGTGCCGCATGACCCCAGCGATCCATTTCGGGTTCACCACCCGCCCCCGCACCACCCGGGCGACTTCCTCGTCAAGAGTACGAATTCTCGGGGTTTCCGGGCGTGAGTGGTCACCATGGTAGATCGCCGGCTGAGCGCCGGAAAAATGTCTGACCGATGCCGCGAGTCCGCCCTGGAACTGGTAATAGTCATCGGAGTCAAGCAGGTCATGCTCCCGGTTATCCTGATTCTGAAGCACCACTTGCGTTCGGGACAGCCGGGTTTGGAATAGATCATGTTCGTCCGCGCCACCGGCGCCGTCACCATAAGCGTGGCCACCCCAAGCAAGATAGGTCGACGCTAGGTCTTCATCGGTCTCCCAAATCCCCTCATCAATGAGGGCTTGTAGACCCGCGCCGTACGCGCCCGGTTTGGAGCCGAAAACCCGGAAACCGGCGCGACGCAAGGCATCTTCCGAATTGGAGCCGGCCTTGATCAGGGTCTCGGCGTCGCGTCGTACATCGGCGGCGAGAGGGTTTAGCGCCTCCGGCTCGTCCAAGGCCGCCACCGCGCGAAAAGCCGAGTCGAGCAAGTCTATCTGATACGGAAACGCGTCTCGGAAGAACCCGGAGATCCGGAACGTCACGTCGACACGGGGGCGGTCCAGAACCGAGAGCGGCAAGACCTCGAAGCCGGTAACACGGCCCGAGGACGGCTCCCAGTCCGGGCGCACGCCGATCAACGCCAAGGCCTGAGCGATATCATCACCACCGGTCCGCATATTCGCGGTGCCCCAAGCGGATAGGGCGATCCGGCGTGGCCATTCCCCATGTTCCTGGCGATGACGGTCCAGCACCAAGCCGGCGGATTTCCACCCCAGATGCCAGGCGGCCGCTGTCGGTACGGCGCGGGTATCGACCGAATAGAAGTTGCGCCCCGTCGGCAGCACCTCCGGCCGACCACGGCTCGGCGCGCCCGAGGGACCGGGCGGGACGAACCGACCCTCGAGGCCGGCCAGCAGACCCGTGAGTTCCGCCGCGCCGCAAGCCTCGGTCGCGGGCCGAATCACCGCGTTGAGATGGTCAAGGACAATCCGAGTCCGGCTCCAAGCTTGATCCGGCGCCGACCTGCCCGCGACAAGCTCGTCGGCCAGCATTTCCAGCCTTTCGACAGTGTCACCATTGCTTCGCCACCCGTTGTCGATATCGATCCCCACGAGAGGGGCCGGGCGCGGGCCGGTCCAGGTCTCGGCCATCGCGCAATCCAGCGGATCAAAGCCTTCCAGTCCAAGATCCTCCGCCAAGGCGCGATGCAGGGAAGCATCGGCGCCGGCACCGCTTGCCCTGGGGGTGCGCAACAGCGCGACAAGAAGGTCCTCAAGCAGCTTGCCCTCGGGCGAGGCGCCAAACACATGCAGACCATCGCGAATCTGCATTTCCTTGAGCTCGCACAGATAGGCATCGAGCTTTTGCAGTTTCTCGTTTCGGCTGTCCGCGTCGGTGATCCCGCAATCGAGATCGAGGCGTAGGCGGGTCAGGAGATCCAGAATCTTGTCCGAGAGATAATCCAGCCGCCTCGGATCAAGGCCCGACGCGTCGTAATACTCGTCGACCAGAGCCTCCAGATCCCGCAAGGGGCCGTAGGTCTCGGCTCGGGTCAAGGGCGGGGTCAGGTGGTCGATGATCACCGCGGCCGATCGGCGCTTCGCTTGGGTGCCCTCGCCGGGATCGTTGACGATGAAGGGATAGAGATTCGGCAACGCGCCGAGCGCGATTTCCGGATAGCAGGACTCTGATAGCGCTAGTGCCTTACCCGGCAACCATTCGAGATTGCCGTGCTTACCGAGATGCACTACCGCATGCGCGCTGAAATCCTCCCGCAGCCAGGCATGGAAGGCGAGGTAGCCATGCGGCGGGACCAACGCCGGGTCATGGTAAGTCGCCTTGGGATCGATGTTGTACCCCCGGGCCGGTTGTACGGCGACGACGATCTTTCCAAACTCGTGCACCGGTAAAAGGAAATCACCGGCGACCACGAATGGGTCCTTCTCCGGTTCGCCCCAGCGCTTGGTAATTTCCTCTCGATTCCCGGCTGGTAGATCGCGAAAGAACCGGCGATAGGCATCAATTGAATACCTCACGCCGCCGGGCGCGCCGTCTCGCGTCCCCGGCGCGTTGGTGGCCCCCGCCAGAATTCGCGCCATCAAGGCCTCGCCATCCTTCGGCGCGTCGTCGCTCACCGCGTAGCCACCCTCCAACAGCGCGCGCAAAACTCGGACGACGCTTGCCGGCGTGTCCAAGCCGACGCCGTTGCCGATTCGCGCGTCCTTGTTAGGGTAATTGGCGAGAACCAGGGCGATGCGCCGGTCCCGGGGCTCGGTCCCGCGCAAACGCGCCCAATTGCCGGCAAGCTCCGCGACGAGAGCGATCCGATCCGGCACTGGCTCATAGGCGACGATGGAGCATTCGGTCAGCGCGTCGAACCGCGCCTCCGCCTTGAAGGAAACGGCGCGCGACAGCACCCGGCCATCGATCTCGGGCAAGGCGACGTTCATGGCGATATCACGGGCGGACAACCCGGCGCTCGAGTCCTGCCATCCCGCGCGGTCGCTTCCCGAGAAGATGACCTGAATGACCGGGCAATCGGCGCCATCGAACGGCGTCTCGGAACGCCTGGAACCGGGCTTGGACACCGCGAACCCGGTGGCGTTCAAAATGACCGCGGTTTCGGCGGCGCCGAACGTGGTCGCGACCAGATCGGCCGAGGCGGCGTCCTTGAGGCTGGAAACGAAGACCGGCAGCGGGTTCAGACCGCGATCCGCGAGAGCCTCTATCAGCGCGTCCACCGGTTTCAGGTTACCGGCCTGAACCAGGGCCCGGTAGAACACGATTCCCACAACGGGGCGTCCGGCCTCCCAACGATCGCGAATCTCCACGAGGCCCGGCAAATCGAGCGCCGGCCAATACAGACCAGCCGGCAGCAAGGGCGCCGGTTCCGTCCACTTGGTGCCACGGCCCAACAAATCTCCCGCATATCTGAGCAACGAGGTGGCGTTTTCCACGCCGCCCTGAGTCAGAAAGGACCAGATTCGTTGAACGGCTTCGGGTCCCAGCGTGGAATGCGCCATGAGGTCGGCATCGGGCTTGTCGTCACCCGGCACGACCGCCAGCGCGATGCCTTTCTCCCGGGCGACCGTCGCGATCTGCTCGATACCATAGGGCCAATAGCCGACACCGCCGATCAACCGAATTACCACCAGGCGCGCCTCGGCGATGATCCGCTCGACATAGAGATCGACGGATAGGTGATGGCCAAGCTGCATCAGATTGGCGAGCCTGACGCTCGGCACCGCCTCGCCGTCGCGCGCGACCAGTCGGGCCTGGGCGGCGGCAAGACAAGCGAGCTCGGTATCCGCCGCCGACAGGATGACGATATCGCCGGGACTCTGATCGAGGTCGACCGCCTCGGCGCCGTCATTGGTCCGCCCCGGAGTGGCCGCTAGGAGATGCACGCCCAGGCCTCTTTAGTCGCGGAGCGCCGCGCTTATGGCCGCCTCGTCAAGACCGTGATGACCGATGATAACCAGCCGAGAGGAACGGATATCGTCACCCCGCCAGTCGCGATCGAAATAGCGCTGAATCCGGCTTCCCACCGCTTGCACGGCGAGGCGCATGTTCTTGCCCTCGACGGCCAGAAAGCCCTTAACCCTGAGAATGTCATGCTCGGCGATGACCTCTCCCAGCCGGGCTAGAACCTTGTCCGCGTCCCCGGTCTCGCCGAGATCGATGACGAAACTGTCGAAATCCTCGTGGTCGTGCTCATGACCGTCGTCATGATGCGAGGGCCGGCTGTCGAGATCGTCCTCGGCTTCCATGCCGAGGCCGAGAAGCACCGAGGCATCGATCTGGCCATGGCTCGCGCGCAGGGTCTTGACCGCCGGACGCAAATGACCCGCGACCATGGCGTCGATCCCTTCCCACTCAGCCTCCGAGACACAATCCGTCTTGTTGAGGATCACCATGTCGGCGCATTGGACCTGTTCCTCGAAGAGTTCCTCCAACGGGCTTTCGTGATCAAGCGAATCGTCGGCCTCACGCTGGGCCTGAACGGCCTCGGGATCGGTCGCGAACCGCCCCGCCGCGACGGCGGAGGCATCGACCACCGCGATCACGCCGTCAACCGTCGATCGGGTACGGACCTCCGGCCAGGCGAAGGCCTTGATCAACGGTTTCGGCAGGGCCAGACCCGAGGTCTCGATGATGATGTGATCGGGCGGGTCGTCCCGGTCCAGCAGCGCCGTCATGGTCGGCAGGAAATCATCGGCGACAGTGCAACAGATGCATCCATTCGCTAGCTCGACCACATCCTCGTCGGTGCAATCCTCCATGCCGCAGCCCAGTAGCAACTCCCGGTCGACGCCGAGGTCGCCGAACTCGTTGATCACGAAGGCCAGGCGCTTGCCATTGGCGGTGGCGATCAGGTGCTGAATCAGGCTGGTCTTGCCCGATCCGAGAAAGCCGGTGATCACGGTCGCCGGAATTTTGCGGGTCTGATGGTGAAAACTCTCGTTGCTCATGCGGTCCCTCCAGAGGCCAAGCGGTTAGGCTCAGTCGTCACCAAACGGAGGACCCGCGTCCCGACAGCACCCCGTGCCCGGACTGGCGACGACACCGACGGCAGGTCTCCTGGCTCGCGGGTCGTCGCGGCGGTCCCGCCTTCCCGGAGTCCCGTTCGGGTGCATCCAGTGGCCTCATGGGACCGACGCTCGCCGCTCACAGTTGCGGGGGCAGCCGCGGCTGGGACGCCGCCCGTGATAGGCGAGACCTTCCGCGTTCCCTCTTCATCCCCGAGGGGAACCGTCGATGGGTAAGTTGTCGGAGCATGCGCCCCGGGAGTCAAGACCGGACAACCACAAGCCGCCCGATCTAGCGCCCGAGACTATTGCCCCTCGATGCGCGACGCCGACCCCGCGGGCTGCTACCCGCATCGTCCTCGTCGAACAGATCGGCAAGCTGATTCATCATGGTGCCGCCCAGTTGTTCGGCATCCACGATGGTCACCGCCCGTCGATAGTAGCGGGTCACGTCATGGCCGATACCGATTGCCGCCAACTCCACCGGAGAGCGGTTCTCGATATACTGAATTACCTCTCGCAAATGCTTTTCGAGGTAATTGCCCGGATTGACCGACAAGGTCGAATCGTCGACTGGCGCGCCGTCGGAAATGACCATCAAGATCTTGCGTTCCTCGGGCCGAGCCAACAAGCGTTGATGCGCCCACATCAAGGCCTCGCCGTCGATATTCTCCTTCAGAATCCCCTCGCGCAGCATCAGGCCCAATGATTTGCGGGCGTGACGCCAGGGCGCGTCCGCGGATTTGTAAACGATATGCCGCAGATCGTTCAGGCGCCCAGGATTCTGAGGTTTGCCGCCGCCGATCCATTTCTCGCGCGCCGAACCGCCTTTCCAGGCACGAGTCGTAAAGCCGAGGATCTCAACCTTGACCCCACACCGCTCGAGCGTCCGCGCGAGGATGTCGGCGCTCATCGCCGCTATGGTGATCGGCCGGCCCCGCATGGATCCGGAGTTATCGATCAGCAGGGAGACGACGGTATCGCGGAACTCGGTATCCTTCTCGATCTTGAAGGATAGCGGGAACAAGGGCTGGGTGACCACGCGCGACAGACGCCCGGCGTCCAGGACACCCTCATCGAGATCGAATAGCCAAGACCGGTTTTGCTTGGCCAGCAGTTTTCGCTGAAGACGATTCGCCAGTTTCCCGATCAGGCCCTGCAGATGGTTCAGCTGTTGATCCAGTAGCGCCCTCAGTCGGGTCAACTCGGAGGCGTCACAAAGCTCCGCCGCCGGCACCACCTCGTCGTATTCCGTCGTGAATGCCTTGTAGACGGCGTTCCTCGCATCGTCGGAGTTATGATACATGGGCGGCGTGCCCGGATTGGCCGGCTCTTCGTCGCCGCCTCCCGGTTCCATGTCCATATCCTCGCCGTCCTCGCCCTCGGCCGATTCGTCACCGGCCTCCATCTCGGACGGGATCATTTCGGATTCCTCGCCATCCTCGCTGGCGCCGCGAGTGCCGGAATCGTTCATTTCCTCGGAATCGCCGCCCTCGCTATCATCCTGCGATTCGCTGGGGTCGTCGTCCGAAAGGCCTTCCTCGCCAAGCTCGAGATCGAGATCGACGATCATCTGCCGCGCATGTTCCGCGTAGGATTCCTGGTCGCCGAGATGCGCGCCGAGGCCATTCAGGGTCTCGCCGATCTTGGAACTGACCCAGGGCCGCCATAGGTCCACCACCCGACGGGTCGATGGCGGCGGTGCCTGTCCGGTCAGCGCCTCGCGCGCCAGCAGGCGAATGACATCGGTCAACGCCGCGTCATCCTTGTCGCTGATCCGCTCGAAGCCGCGACGGCGATACCGATCGTCCAAGGCGGTCTCGAGATTTTGCGCCACGCCCGCCATGCGCTGAGCACCGATCGCCTCGACCCGGGCCTGCTCGACCGCCTCGAAGATTTCGCGGGCGGCCTGGCCGGCCGGCATGCGCTTGGCATGCACCTTGGCGTCGTGGTGACGCATGCGCAGCGACAGACTGTCCGCCTCGCCCCGCACCTTGGCGACTTCAATTGGATCAAGATCACGGGGCGGAAGCGGCAGACGAACCCTGTCCGCCGCCATGCTCGGTGTTTCCGCGCCGTAGCTGACTTCCAGCTCCCGTTCGCCCGACATCGCGCGAACGGTTGCCGCCGTCGACCTTTTGAACACCTCGACTGGATGTTCGTCGTCTCGTGTGGGCGCCGCCATCGGAGGCTCCGTCTATGATGGTTCTATCAAGCCGCCTTGACGCTACCTTCGGGCAATTCCTCGCCGAAGCAGCGCTGGTAGTATTCGCTCACCGTGGCCCGCTCCACCTCGTCGCACTTGTTGAGGAAGGAGAGCCTGAAGGCGAAACCGACGTCGTTGAAAATCGTCGCGTTCTCGGCCCAGGTGATCACGGTTCGCGGCGACATCACGGTTGAGATATCTCCCGCCATGAAGCCCTGACGCGTCAAATCGGCAAGCGCGACCATCGACGAAATGGTCTGACGCCCCTCGGCGCTGTCATAGCTCGGCGATTTGGCGAGCACGATTCCCGACTCCGCCTCGTGGCCAAGATAGTTCAGCGTGGTGACGATGTTCCAACGGTCCATCTGACCTTGGTTGATCTGCTGGGTGCCGTGGTAGAGGCCGGTGGTATCACCCAGACCAACGGTATTGGCGGTCGAGAACAGCCGGAAATTGGGGTTCGGCGTGATCACCTTGTTGGTGTCCAACAGGGTCATCCGACCATCTTGTTCCAGGACCCGCTGGATCACGAACATCACGTCCGCGCGACCGGCGTCATATTCGTCAAACACCAGCGCTACCGGATTCTGCAGCGACCAAGGCAGGATACCCTCGCGGAACTCGGTCACCTGTTTTCCCTCGCGAAGCACGATGGCGTCCTTGCCGACGAGGTCGATACGACTGATATGGCTATCTAAATTGACCCGAATGCAGGGCCAGTTGAGCCGCGCCGCGACCTGCTCGATATGAGTCGACTTACCGGTGCCGTGATACCCCTGGATCATCACCCGGCGGTTATGGGTGAACCCGGCGAGGATCGCCATGGTGGTCTCATGGTCGAAAAGATAGGAGTCGTCCAAAAGCGGGACATACTCGCTCGGTTCGGAAAACGCGGGCGCTTTCATGTCGATGTCGATGCCGAAGGCCTCGCGGACCGAAATCTCGGTGTCCGGTTTCTCGATATGGTGCGCGGGCTTCCGCTCATAGATGTGTGCTGCCGACATGGCCTTTTCCAATGTTGTTGGAATGAATTGACCGCCTGGTCCCGGAATCGAAATTCAGCGGCCCTCGCCTAGTTTAGAAAGCGCTTGAGTGTCGTATAGGCCTCGTTGATCAATTTCAACCTCTCTTCCGCATCCTTGTCACCGCCATTGCGATCCGGATGGTTGAGTTTGGCCAATTCCTTGTACCGGGTTTTCAACTCCTGCATGGTAATCGGCAGCGTCAACCCCATGACCGCGGCCGCGCGCGCCTCTGGTGTCGCCGGCGCCCGCCGCTCCGCCCCCTCGGTCGTCGATCCGCCAGGTCCATCTTCGTCGAACAGCCCGAAATCATCCCTGAATCTGGACGGGTCATAGGCTCGGCCGTCGTTCCGTCGGGTGCCGAACCGCCAACTCGGGCGCTCCCAGGTGGTGGCGCGGCGGATCGCGCTTTCCACCTCGTCATCGGACATGTTCGCGTAATAGTTCCAGGACTTGTTGTAGACCCGAACATGTTCAAGGCAGAACCAGAAATAGTCGTTTAGACGACCCGGCGATTTCGGCGCCCGATGTTCGGCCGGCTCGACACAGCCCTTGACGTCGCAGAAACGGGTCGACACATCGGCATCGACGCCCTCGAGACGCAATGCCTCGCCACCACTGCGTCCGCCGCCTGATTTTCGCGTTCGCGCCACTTGGCCGACCTCGTTCTCCATCGCGCGCGATCTCTTGCCCGTCCCGCGCGCCCGTGCCATTCATCATGGCACCATATCCAAAGCCGAGAGAGAACGCACCATGTCCGTGGCGGAAACCATCCGGAACAAACTGACGACCGCGCTTTCGCCCAGCCATCTCGAGGTGATCGACGAATCACATCTGCATGCCGGTCATATCGGCGCTCGACCGGAAGGCGAGACCCATTTCAAGGTCATCGTCGTTTCAACCCTGTTTGATGGCGAGAGCCGCGTGGCGGTCCAACGTCGGATCAACAAGATACTCGCCGACGAGCTGGCCGGCCCGGTCCACGCGTTAAGCATAAGCGCATCCGCGCCTTAGGTTTCATTCGAGCCGGGGGTTTCAACAGGACGCTCGAAATCTCCGACGTCTCCGCGACATCGGCGCATCCGCCGGCCTTTGGCGGGTTTTCGCTGGGAGCGGTTTGATGTTCGCAACTAAATATGGACAAAATTAAACCTTGTCTCTTTATGATTGCATTGTTTAAGTAGAAATGTAAGTTTTGTCATCAATTCGAAGCATGTGATACGTGGATTAGCGGGCCCTCTACGTAATCGAGTGAATCTTGTCAACGCTTGTAAGCAAAAACGTAGTGGTTGGGTCACGCCGAACCAGTATGCGGTTGGAACCGTCGATGTGGGACGCGCTATCGGCAATCTCCGAACGCGAGGGTCGATCCGTGAATGATCTCGCGACAGCCATTGATGGCCGGCGCGGCGGTACCGCCATGACGTCGGCGGTACGGGTTTTTGTTCTGGCTTATTATCAAAGGCTGGCGCGGGAAATGGAGCGTAGATTGCTCGACGCTCCGACCACCGCGAACCAGATCAAGCCGGCCGGTTCCCGATCAGACGCGACCGCGCTTCTTGATGACATTTTTGCCTAAACTTGGTTTTTCGCCGACCTGGCATCGGAGGGCTCAGGCGTCCGGCGCCTTGTAGAAATCCGGCCAGTATTTTTGCACCACCGGACTCGATTCGCCGAAAGCGTGACAGGTGTTAAGCAACCTTGGTCGAGCGCTCTCGCCGCGCGGATCGTCTCGCGGGTCGTCATTGGCCTTTTGCGCCTCGCGCCGAGCCCTCGCCTTGGCCGAATGTATGGTCTGATAGGCGGTCGTCGCGATCGGGCCGAGAAGCTCAACCAGGTGTGTGCAACCGTGCGCGCCCCCCAGCCTGGCGTGAATTTGCTTGCGCCAACCCGGGCCGATCGTCAGTCCCTTGAGGCGTTCGAAATTCACCGTAATGGCCGGGCAGATCGAATAGGGGCTTGCATCGGTCGCCGCCTCGGCGTCTCGCACCTGGAAGTCATTGTCGACCGTTAGGCGGATCCACATGTCATGGACTGGATTACCGGGCTCGACATGACCGCGATGCGCGTTGTCAAAGCCATAGGTCTTGGCGTCCGTCAAATGACCCTCGATGTCCCACAGGCCGTCATCGCGAAGGTACCCTTTGCAGGTCACGGTTCGGATATGCAAGGGCTCGCGCGGACTGGCTGCGGAAAGAGGCATGTTCGATCATCCAGGATCAAGGCGTGACGGGGTGGCTCACGCGTGAAGATCATGTGAGCCAGCGACCGATATAAATAGAGCCTCTCGGGCCTCGGTCAACCTCGCGATGGAGTTAACATCCAGGGATCCGGGGACGATCCGCCGGTTTCGGCGCGAGGATCATGCCGATTCGGCGACGGGTTGCTCGACACTGGCTTCAACCTTCCAAACCCGGACCTGGGTTATCTGGTTTCTTTGCCGCCTCAGGATCTTGAAGCGGAAGCCATGAAACAGAAATTCCTGACCAATGTTCGGAATCACTCGCGCTTCGTGCAATACCAATCCGGCGATTGTCGACGCGTCCTCGTCCGGCAGACGCCAATCCAGTTCTCGGTTCAGATCTCGGATCGTTACCGTCCCATTCACCAGATAGGAGCCATCGGACTGAACACGCAGGCCCGCGACCGAGATGTCATGCTCGTCGTCGATCTCGCCGACAATCTCCTCGAGGATGTCCTCCAATGTCACCACACCCTGGAAGGTTCCGTACTCGTCCACGACAACCGCGAAATGTTCGCGGCGGGCACGAAACTCCTGAAGCTGGTCAAGCAGATTGCTGGTTTCCGGGATGAACCAGGGCGGGGTCGCTATCTTCTCGATATCCAGCCCCGACAAATTCTCGCCGTCATGGCCTCGTATCGCCCGCAGCAGAGCCTTGCCGTGCAGAACTCCGATAATCTCGTCCTGATCGCCGCGATAAAGCGGGATACGCGTATAGGGGCTATCCATCGCCTCGTCGAGAATGGTCTCCAGAGGAAGGTCGGCATCGATCATCGTTACGTTGCGGCGGTGGGTCATGATCTCCTCGACCCAAACCTCTCCAAGGTCGAGGATGCTGCGCAGCATCGCGCGTTCCTCGCTGACATCGGCCCCGGGACCCCGATGCAGATCGATCATGCCTCGGAGTTCCTCTTCGCGTTCCTCGTCGGCCGCCGTGGTCATCACGACTCGCGCTCCGAAAAGCCTGAGCGCGGCGCGAACGATCGCGCGGACCGCGACGCTCAACGGTTTCAAGACCCATACGAGCCCATTGACGATCGGAGCGACCGCCAAGGCCGAACGATCCGGGTTGTTGATTGCATAGGTCTTCGGCAGCACCTCGGCGAATATAACCACCAGGATCGTCATCCCCAGGGTTGCGTAGGCGACACCGGCCTCGCCGAACAAGGTAATCATCAGGCTGGTCGCGAGCGCCGAGGCACTGATATTCGTGATGTTGTTTCCGATCAGGATCGAGCCGATAAGCGTTTCATTCTGCTCCCGCAGGCGCAGAACGGTTCCCGCGCGCTTCTGACCGCGAAGGGACAATTGATGGATCCTCGCCTCCGACGCGGCGGTCAACGCGGTCTCGGAGCCGGAGAAAAACGCAGAAAAGAGAATCAGCACCAAGATCGCGGCGATGGTCGCGATATCACCGCCGTCCAGAATCCCTAGCTCGAATGTCACCGCGTCAATCCTCTTCGCTCATGGTCGCCGCGATCGACCGTTCCAAGACCTCGGCGACATCGTTCTCGTCCACATCCGCCGTCACGAAGGCATCGCCGATGCCTCGCGCCAGGATAAAGCGCATGCGACCGGCCAGCACCTTCTTGTCATGTCGCATATGCCCGATCAGCTTTTCGGCGCTCCATTCCCGCCCGCCGGGGATCGAGGCGATGTCCATGGGCAGGCCGACCGCCGCGAAATGCCGGCGCGCCCGATCCACGTCCTGGCCAGGACAAAGCCCCATGCGACGCGACAGGTCGAGGGCCAGGATCATCCCGATCGACACCGCCTCGCCATGCAGGACCCCACCGCCATATCCGGCTTCCGCCTCCAACGCGTGCCCGAAGGTATGGCCGAAATTCAGTAGCGCCCGGTCACCGGTCTCGCGCTCGTCGGCGGCGACGATACGGGCCTTGGCCTTGCAGCTTTCCACAACCGCGACACGACGCGCCTCGGGATCGCCGTCGAGCAGCCCCGCCCCATTGCTCTCCAGCCATTCAAAGAAACCGGGATCCCGGATCAACCCGTATTTCACGACCTCGGCATAGCCCGCGAGAACCTCGCGCGCGGACAGGGTATTCAGCACGGCGGTGTCGATCACCACGAGGCCGGGTTGGTGAAACGACCCGACCAGATTCTTTCCGTGTTTCGTGTTGATCGCCGTTTTGCCGCCGACGGAGCTGTCGACTTGGGCCAACAAGGTCGTCGGCACCTGAACGAAGTCGAGTCCGCGCAGCGTGATCGCCGCGGCGAACCCCGCGAGATCGCCGACCACCCCGCCACCCAGCGCCACAACGATCCCGTCCCGACCGACCCGCTCGCCCAGCAGCCAATCCAGCAAGCTCTCTAGATTCCGGAAGGACTTGGTGCTCTCGCCGGTCGGCAAAATATAGTGTTTGGTCTCGATCCCGCCGGCGACAAGCCCGTCCCGCGCCGTCGAGAGCCAATGCGGCGCGACATGCTCATCGGTCACGATGAAGGCGCGGCGTTTCCCGAACCGTTCCAGGATAGCCTCACCCAGAGCCGCCATCCGACCGGCGCCCACCTCGATATCATACGCCCGCTCGCCAAGCTCGACGCGGACGGTTTCCATGCTTGTCACGAAAGTGCTCCTTGGCCACCGAAATACTCGCACAGCTTTTGGTGGACCCGGTCCACGGTCTGTTCTATCGGGCCACGATAGGAATCGATTGTGAGATCGGCTTGGGCGTAAACCGGATATCGTTGTTGCATGATCGCTTCCAATGTCGCGCGCGGGTCCTCGGTCAACAGCAACGGACGATCCGATCGCCGGGCCACCCTTTCAAACAACACATCCAAATCCGCCTTCAGCCATACGGATAGCCCGTGTTCCTTGATCTCCCGCCGCGTATCCTCCGACATGAAGGCCCCGCCCCCGGTAGCCAAAATGCAAGGCGGATCACGCAGCAATCGAGCGATGACGCGTTCCTCGCCACGCCGAAACTCCTCCTCGCCGAACCGATCGAAAAAATCCGCGATCGAGCATCCGGCCGCGTGTTCGATTTCCTTGTCCGCGTCGACGAAGCGGCTATGGAACATTTCCGCCAGGCGGCGCCCGACACTGGTTTTTCCAGCCCCCATCAGCCCCACCAATACAACCGTTTTTGGCAAGGTAAATTGGGCTCTGGCGGCATTGTCCTGGGCTGTCATGGGAAATCGCGACCAAAAAAGGCATGAATCGGCGGCACGCGCTGAATTTTGGAGCGCCGTTGAATCGACGGCGAACGCCAAGTATTCTGCCATGATCGTGCCATGAATCGACGGTACCATGATTCTTGGAACCGCCGCTAGATCCACCCAGATAGATCAACGCATGTTGATTCGTCACGGGGCGGAGGGTAGCGGCTGCCCATGCAAGGGCGCGGAGGACAGGATCGTGGGAACCGGGGTATGAAGGCTGCTGTTATCGTTCTGGTGATCGTGCTCGCGGTAATCACCGGAGTTTTCGCGTTCCTGTCGACCTGGGATATTCCGCCACCGTCGAAACCGGTAGAGAAAGTAATCCCGAATGAGAAGTTGTCGCGCTAGCGGCGCGGATCGGTTCCGCGCGACGGCCATTCTCCGCGTCTTGATGGGGCTTGGCTTTCTGGCCGCGTTTTCCCTTACCGCGCCCTCCCTGGTTCTCTCCCCCGCGAGCGCGCAAACTCCGCGTTCCCTGCTGCCGACCAAACCCTTGGAATTCAAGGTAAGCCCGGAGCCCGATAGCCAACCCAATCCGACGCGCGGGCCATTGGCGGCTCCGGCGACGATCGGATCGGAACCGGTGGATCCCGCCAAGAAGGGTAAATCCGGGATCAGCGTGGACAGTCTCGGCGCTCTTACCGGAGAGACCGTGGGTGTGCTCGACGCCTCTTCGGGAGGCTTCGACGCCGACTTGTGGCGAGACACGCCCAGGGCCGTGATCAACACACTCATACGGTTGCTACCGGAGGCCCCCGCGTCTCGATCGATTCTCGACTTGCGCCGCAGATTGCTCCTATCACGCGCCGCGGTACCGCCGGCGGTTCCCGCGTCCAGTGAATCGGGAACAACCGAATCACTCCTGTTGCACAGAGTAAGGGCGCTGTTCCGATCCGGAGATCTCGATGGCGCGTCGAGCCTGCTTGCAGTGGTGCCGTCCACACATCGCGAGGAGGCGTTGTCCAGAATGGCCGCGGACATCGCGTTTCTTCGCAACGATACGTTACGAGCATGCGAGTCCGTCGCCGCGTGGGTTGACCGGTCCTCCGACCGCTATTGGCAGAAGGCCTTGGTTTTCTGCGAGGCTCTGAACGGCGCTTGGGAAAAAGTCGATTTCGGCATGCGGCTGCTGATCGAACTCGACGAGAACGACGAAGTGTTTTTCACCTTGATGCGGGCAATCGGCGGCGAGGCCGGCGCCACGGACAGGATGCGGGCGCGTGACCTGCGCCCCCTGGACGTGGCAATGGCGCGGGCGGCGCGAGTCGGGTTGCCCGACCCAGGACCAGAGATACCGCCCCAATGGCTGCTGCGAGCCTTCATGAATGATGCCGGGATCGCGCCGGCGAATCGATTTGCGATGGTGGAACAGGCCGAGATGGCGGGCATCGCGGGAACATCCGAGCTCATCGCGGTCTATGAATCCATGCAAGTCAGCCCCGAACTACTTGAAAGCGCCGCTTCTGTCGCCGCCGCTGATCCAAGCCCCACGGGCCGAGCGCTCCTGTTCCGCGCGACCATGGCGCAGACTTCTAATCTCGGGCGGGCGCAGGCCACCAAGCAAGCCGCTGAAGTGGCGCGCGAACGGCGCATGTCAGGGCAGATGGCGCGAGTATATGCCCCGGTCGCGCGTGAACTCGCCATCTCCTCGCAACTCGCCTGGTTCGCGGCGGACAGCGCGCTATTGCTATTGGCCGTGAATGACTTCGAGGCCGCGCGCCCCTGGCTCGGTCTCGCCGAGCGTGAAGCAAGCTTCAGTCCGGAACTCGGCGCCGCGTGGCGACGGCTCTGGCCATTGGCGCGTCTGGCCGGCGGCGACGCGGTCGCGGAATGGCGCGCCGACCATCTTCAGGCCTGGTGGGATTGGACACGCGAGAACGACCCGGCGGCGGCAACCGCCAAGGCCACGGTCCTGTTCGGCCTGCTCGAGGCGTTGGACGAGCCGGTACCGGCAACGGCCTGGCGCGGTCTGATCGGCCAATCGTCGCCCACGGACGCATCGGCGCCAAAATACGCGATTACCCGGGCGCTTTCCGAAGCGATCTCCAATGCCCGGATCGGCGAGGCAATATCACTGATCGCCATTGCTTTTGGGACCGGGCCGCTAGGGAATCTGCCGACATCGATCCAGGTGGACGCGGTCCGGGGTCTATATAGCCTCGGATTGGAAGCCGAGGCGCGGCGCCTGGCTCTGGAGATAGCGATGGCATCCGGCCTATGAGGCGCGCCGGACGCGGTCGACCCCCCGCCAAAATCGACTCCCCCAATGTCGAGATCTTCACGGAGATGCTGTTCGCGGAGCGTGGCGCGTCCGTCAACACGGTCGCGGCCTATCGCCGTGACCTCGGGCATCTCGAGGCCTATCTGAAAACCCGAAGCACCGGATTGGACGCGTGCTCCGCCGAGGATCTTCGCGGCTATATGGCGCGAATGGAGCGCGACGGCATGGCGTCGCGAACGGCCGCGAGGCGGCTCTCGGCGCTTCGTCAATTCTACCGGTTCCTCTATGCCGAGGGTCTGCGTGTTGATGATCCAAGTTCCGCCATCGACGCGCCGCGCCTAGGACGAAGCCTGCCGAAGATCCTATCGGAAGACGATGTGGAGCGCTTGCTTGGAGCCGCCCGAGCGCGACCGGGCCCCGAGGGACGGCGGCTGGTCTGCCTGTTGGAGATCGCCTACGCCACGGGTTTGCGGGTGTCCGAACTGGTCGGCCTTCCCCTGGCCGCCGTCGCGCGCGACGAGCGCCTTCTGATCGTCCGGGGCAAGGGCGGCAAGGAACGCATGGTTCCCCTCACCGAGGCCGCCACCGAGGCCATCCAGGCCTATCGCGCCGATCGGCCGCGTTTCCTCGTTAGCGCGACGGAGTCGCCTTATCTGTTTCCGTCTCGCTCGGCCGAGGGTCATTTAACCCGGCGCCGGCTCGGCCAATTGCTCAAGGAGCTTGCCCTGGAATGCGGTATCGATCCGGCCAAGGTGTCGCCACATGTCCTGCGACATGCATTCGCAACCCATCTTCTGGATCACGGAGCCGACCTTAGAAGCGTGCAACAGATGCTTGGGCATGCCGACATCTCCACGACCCAAATCTACACCCATGTTCTTGGTCAGCGGCTGAGATCCACCGTCGAGAATCACCATCCCTTGGCGGAAAAGCCATGAGCCTCCATTTCAGACCTTCGCCGAACCGCTGGACGCGGGCCAATGCTTGTGCCAATCAGGTGGACGACAACTCCAAAGGCTGGGGACGAGCCCGTTGAGTGAGCAAGCTGGAAACCCGACCCGGGTGTTTTTGGACTTCGAGAAGCCGGTGGCCGATCTCGAAGGCAAGATCGAGGAACTGCGGCACCTCTCGACGGATGGCGATATCAACATCGCCGAGGAAGTCGGCAAGCTGCAGTCCAAGGTCGAGCGTCAGCTTCGAACCACCTACCAAAAGCTTTCGCCCTGGCAAAAAGTCCAGGTGGCCCGGCATCCGAACCGGCCGCATTTCAAGGACGTCGTCTCGGCATTGATGACGGACTTCACCCCCCTTGCCGGCGATCGGGGATTCGCCGAGGACAAGGCGATCATCGGGGGCATGGGACGATTCCGGGGTTTCTCGACCATGGTCATCGGAACCGAGAAGGGCAATACCACCAAGGAACGCCTGGAAACCAATTTCGGCATGGCTCGGCCGGAGGGTTATCGCAAGGCGCGCCGCTTGATGGAAATGGCCGAGCGTTTTCGCCTCCCGGTTCTCACCTTCGTGGACACAGCCGGCGCCTATCCCGGCATCGGCGCCGAGGAACGCGGCCAAGCCGAGGCGATCGCCCGAGCCATCGAGACCAGCTTGCGCCTGACGGTACCGGTCATCGCGACGATTATCGGCGAAGGCGGCTCCGGCGGCGCGGTCGCCCTGGCGACGGCGGACCGGGTTCTGATGTTCGAGCACGCGATCTATTCCGTGATATCGCCGGAGGGCTGCGCGTCTATTCTCTGGCGCAGCGGCGAACACGCCAAGGACGCCGCCGAGGCCCTGCGTCTGACCGCCCAGGATCTCAAGAAGTTGGAAGTGATCGATACAATCGTGCCGGAACCACTGGGGGCGGCGCATCGCGGCCAACAAATCGCGCTCGAAAGTCTCGGCGACGCGGTCGAGGCCGCGCTGCGAGAGCTATTGCCGCTGGAGGCTGGGACCCTGCGCGCGAAACGGCGAGAGAAGTTTGTCGCCATGGGCAAAATCGGCCTTTCCTGACACTTGTCCGATCACGATCGGTATCGGGTGCTCGGCTCGCGATCTCGTCAAACAGGAACCTGTTCTCCAAACCCTAGAAATTGCCTTCTTCGCGCGTCCAACTCACGAGAAAGCGTTTCGATCGGCGGATAGACCGCGGGAGTGAGTTGGGTCGACACGTCGCGGTGCCTCCTTCGTGTTCAAGGAAGGCGAGACCGCGGGGCCCCTCGTCAGTCGCCCGCCACGCGCAACCCGGCCGTAGGTGATACCGGCGCGGCGTAATCCCGGTCATGGGTTAACGAAGGAACCTTGCCCCTGGCCTTGTCGACCTCGGCCAAATCGATCTTTGCCAGGGAAACACCAGTTTCGGTACCACCATCCGACAGCACCTCGCCCCATGGTCCGACGATCACCGAGTGGCCATAGGTCATCCGCCCTCCCGCGTGGGTGCCGGTCTGCGCGGCGGAGACGATGAAGCAGCCGTTCTCGATCGCCCGGGCTCGTTGCAGAACATGCCAATGGGCCTCGCCGGTTACCTGGGTAAAAGCGGCGGGAGAAAAGATGATCTTGGCGCCAGCATGGGCGAGATCGCGAAACAGATAGGGAAAGCGGATGTCGTAGCAAATGGTCAACCCAACGGTACCCCACGGTGTCTCCGCGAGCACCGCTCGATCACCGGGTTGGTACGTGTGCGACTCGCGATACTGGGTGCCGTCGCCGACCTGTACATCGAACATATGGATCTTGGAATAACGCGCCTCGATCCCACCGTCCGGGCCAACCAGATAACTCGTGTTTGAGAGCTTATCGTCCGAAAGCTTGATCGAAATCGATCCAATCAGCAGCCAGGTTTTCAGTTCCGCGGCGAGATCGCGAAACGCCGCCAATACCTCGTGCGACTCCTCGGGCCGCGCTCGGGCGAGCGCGTCCTCGCGGCCCGCCGTCAACATCCCCACCACTTCCGGCGTGGTGATCAGATCCGCGCCTCGATCCTTGGCCTCGCGAATCATCGCGCCGACTTCCGCGATGTTCTCGGCGGGATCGGCCTTGGAATTGGTCTGCACGCAGGCGATGGTCAGTTCGGTCATCGGATCGTCCTCGCTCGGCTCGGGCGCTAGGCCAACATCGGATCCAGCTTACCACTGGCCTCCAAGGCAGCCAATTCATCGGAGCCCCCAATGCCGACGCCATCGATGAAGATCTGCGGGACGGTGTGCCTTCCGTCGGCGCGTTCCATCATTTCGCGTTTCTTGGTCACGCTCATGCCGACATCGATTTCGGTGAAGGTGACGCCCTTGCCCGAGAGCAGGTGTTTGGCGCGGTGGCAAAACGGGCACCACATGGTGGTGTAAATCTCGACAGTCGCCATTTCGTGTCTCCAAATCTCGATATCGCGACGGATAGGATGCCCGCGCCGCCTTGTCTAGCCTGGGCACCCATCCCTCACACTCGTGAATGCTAGCCGGCGAGCCTTTCGTTCTGCGGGAACATGAACTTTCTGGCCTGATCATCCATCTCGGTTTTGAACACGTGGCCGTGCTTGTCCTTGATCGCAAGCGCCCGCTCGGCGGCGGGGCGGGCGCTGATTTCGTCGACCAGACGCTTCAGATGCGGCATGCCGTCCAAGGCTCCCTCGCCGATCACCAGCGGGACCATGCGAGCCCAACCCCACACGCACATGTCGACGATCGTGTAATCATCGCCGAGCATATAGGCGCGATCCGCGAGACGGTCGTTCAGAATGCCGTAATGACGTTCCGCCTCGAAGAGATAGCGGTTGACGCCATACTCGTTCCCGGCGGGCGCGAAATGCCGGAAATGCACGGACTGTCCGGAATAGGGGCCAATGCCCGTGGCGACAAACATCAACCAAGACAGCAAGTCGCCGCGCGCCGCCGGGGTATCGGCTGGCATGAACTTTCCGGTCTTCTCCCCAAGATAAAGCAGGATCGCGTTGCTATCGAAAACCACGGTCCCATCATCGACGATGGAAGGCGATTTGGCGTTTGGGTTGATCGCCAGATAGCCCGGCTTGAACTGATCACCCTGGCGTGAATCCACCGGGATCGGCTCGTAATCCAGGCCGGCTTCCTCCAGGAACAGCGCCACTTTCATCGGGTTCGGCGCGGTGTTGTAGTAGAATTTCAACATTTCATGCTCCATTCGAGCGTTGTGATCTCCCGACGACGGGCCCTCATGCCGGGTCATGTTGTCGGGTGAATTCCTTGACGGGCGCGACGGCGCGAGCCAACGCGTTCCGCATATAGTGTCAATCGTCCGCCGCTTCCACCGCCAGACCAGTCCATTCGGCGATCACTTCCGCGGTATGTTCGCCCAGCAGCGGGGCGGGCCGGCGGATGGAGCCGGGCGTAGCGGACAACTTGACCGGCACGCCGATGGTCTTCATCGCGCCGACCTTGGGATGGGTAACCTCGACCGCCATCTCGCGGGCAATGGTTTGCGGGTCGTTATAGACCTCGACATGGTCCATGACCGGGCCCGCCGGAATTCCCGCCGCCTCGAACGCGGCGCAGAGATCGGCGGTGGTCTGTTTCTTGAAATAGACCTCCAGTTCGGGAACCAACTGCTTGTTGTTGGCGACACGATCCGCCTTGGACTGAAACCTCGGATCCTCGATGAGATGCTCGCAGCCGAGAATCTCACAGGCGCCTCGCCAGAAATTGTCCTGCGCCCCGCCAATCGTCATGTAGCCGTCGGCGGTGGGGAACAGCTGGTAGGGCGCGCTTCCGCGATGTGCCTGGCCCAGTCGCTCCGGAACCTCGCCATTGGCGAAGACATTCGCGGCCTCGTAAACCCCGAGCGCGATCCCGGATTCGAACAGCGAGGTATCCACATGCTGGCCCTTGCCGGTTTGCTCGCGCGCCGCCAAGGCCGTCAGGATACCAATGGCGCCGTTCATGCCGCCACAGACATCGGTGACCGGGACCGGGATACGATAGGGCGGTCCGTCCGGCGGTCCGTTCACCGCCATCAATCCAGACATCCCGCAGGCGATCAAATCGAAGCCTCCACGTGGCGCGTAAGGCCCGGTTTGACCAAAGCCGGAGATCGAACAATAGATCAGGCGCGGGTTGATCTTGGAGGCGGCTTCGTAACCGATCCCCAAGCGATCCGCGACGCCCGGCTTGAAGTTCTCGATCAGGACGTCGGCGATCTCGATCATCTTTTTCAGATGGCCGAGATCCGTCGGGTCCTTGAGGTTGAAAGCCACCGAGCGCTTGTTCCGGTTCCAAAGCATGAACGGCGCGCTCTCGCCCTCCTGGAACGGCGGGGTCTTGCGCAGCGAGTCTCCACCCGCCGGGTTCTCCACCTTGATCACGTCGGCACCGTGATCGGCGAGGATCATGGCGCAATACGGGCCCGAGAGATGGTTGGTGAGATCCAGAACCTTGAGATGCGACAGGGACGACATGGCGTGCTCCCTTTCCTGCGATGATGGCGGATTACTGCCTTGATGAAGGCGCTTACTCTTTTTTTGGATCTATGACCTTGATGATGCTGGACGTGTCGAGATCGCCATGGCCGTTCTCGATCAGCATCTGGAAAGCCGCGGTCGCGGCGGCGCCAAGTGGTGTCGGCGACCCGGCGGCCTGGGCGGCGGCCTGGGACAATCTCAGATCCTTGAGCATCAGTTTGGCCATGAATCCGGGCTTGAACTGGTTGCTCGATGGAGAGGTCGCCACCACGCCGGGCATCGGGTTCGAGCTCTCGAAAATGAAAGTGCGGCCAGTGGATGTCGAGATCACGTTGTAGAGGACTTCCTTGGACACCCCGAGGCGTTCCCCCATCACCATCGCCTCGGCGGCGGCGAGGGAATTGATGCCGGCAAGCATGTTGTTGCAGATCTTGGTCACCTGGCCCAAACCCGAGGCGCCACAATGCACGATGTTCTTGCCCATGCCCTCAAGGATCGGCCTGGCCCGCTCGAAGGTCGCGGCGTCGCCACCGCACATGAAGGTCAAGGTGCCGGCATCGGCGCCGATCACCCCGCCGGAGACCGGAGCGTCGAGCATGTCGAAACCGGCATCCTTGGCGGCGGCGGCGGCGGCTTGCGCCGACTCGACGTCAATCGTCGAGGAATCGATGAACAGGGTTCCCGGATCCGCCGCGGCGATGACACCGTCATTCATGAAGACCTCGCGCACATTGGCGCCGACCGGCAGCATGCTGATCACGACATCCACGCCGGCCGCCGCATCCTTGACGGAGTCGGCCGCGGTCGCACCGGACTGAACGACGAAGTTCATCGCATCCTCGGATAGATCATAGACCTTGAGGCTATGACCCGCCGTGATCAGGTTGCGCGCCATCGGCCCGCCCATGTTTCCCAAGCCGATGAATCCGATACGCGCCATGACTGCCTCCCTTGATGGAAAATACTGTTGTCGCCATCGCGCGACCGCGCCCGGCGAAATCGACAAGACGGTAACCGCTCCCGGCGGCAAGCGCCAAGCGTCACGAGTCCCGTCGACATGATCAAACACGATCCTGCTGGGCGCTCAAGCGATATTCGGCCTGGATCAGGGAACCCGCGCGATCGTAAGCACGTCGACGCTGTTCGCTCCGGAACGCAGCAAGGTCCGGGCGCAGGCATTGGCGGTGGCGCCCGAGGTCAGCACATCGTCGATCAAAAGTACCCGCTTTCCACCCAGCGCCCCGGCGCATTCCGGCGTGACCTCGAATGCGCCTCGGACATTGCGCTCCCGACCGGCCCTGGTACGCGTGCCTTGCGAGGGGGTCCGGCGCGAGCGGATCAATCCCATGACATCGACCGGAAGGCTGGCGCGCCGCCCGAGATCCAGCGCCAGGATCGCCGCCTGATTGTAACGCCGCGAGAACAGACGAACCCGATGCAACGGCACCGGGATCAGTATATCAGCCTCCTCCAGCAATCCGGTCCCGGCGCGAGACAGCCAAGCGCCGAAGAGCGGGGCCAAATGCAGGCCGTCGCCATGCTTGAACTTGAGGATCAACCCGCGACTGGCATCATCGTAGAGCGCCACCGCCCGGGTGCGCTCGAAAATCGGAGGATCGGCGAGGCACCGACCACAGACGCTTCGGTCCGCCACGGTAAACTCAAAGCCTCTACCGCACCTCTCACAGAGCGGATCGGCGATGAAGGCAATGGCCGACCAGCAAGCCCCGCAGACCGCCGCGGGCATATCGACGATGACGCCGCATGCCGGACAGCGTGGCGGTAATATCGCGTCCAGTAACCATCGCGCGCGGCGGCGCAACCCAGAGGGCTGTCCGAGGCGTGATTTCTTGATGCTGAAAATCGACCCCCAACCGTTGTCGATCATCCACGATCCCCCATCTTCCCGCGCGCCATCGTCTTCACTGGGGTTATGGACGGATTAGGGGTGTTTTCCGCCCACGCGCCCGTGGCATGTTCCGGCAATGAGTCAGAACCCAATCATTTTCGACCGCGCTTTGATCCGCCGCCGCCGCGATCGGGCCGCAGCACGTTTCGATGAGTATGATTTCCTGAAAGTCGAGGCGGCCGACCGTCTGGCGGACCGTTTGCTGGATCTAAAGCGAGACTTCACCACCGTGCTTGAGCTTGGCGCGCATACCGGCCTTCTCGCGAGGGTTTGGCCCGTCGGGCTGGCGAAACCTTGGTTGGCCCATGCCGATCTTTCACCGTCGATGGCCACCCGAGCCGCCGGTCACGGCCCGGCGTTGGCCTGTGACGAGGAAGCACTGCCTTTCGCCGAAGCCAGCCTCGACGCGATACTAAGCTGTCTCTCCCTGCACTGGGTGAATGATCTCCCCGGCGCCTTGGTCCAGATCCGACGCGCGCTCGCTCCCGACGGTTTGTTCCTGGCATCGGTTCTGGGCGGCGACACGCTTGTCGAACTGCGCGAGGTATTGAGCGCCGCCGAGTTGGAAGTAACTGGCGGTGTAAGTCCCCGGGTCTCGCCCTTCGCGGATATTCCCGACCTCGGCGGCCTGCTGCAGCGCGCGGGCTTTGCCTTGCCGGTGGTCGATAGCGACGTGCTGACCGTCACCTATGACAATCTCTTCGCCCTGATGGCCGATCTAAGAGGCATGGGAGAGAGCAACGCGGTGATGGAGCGGCACAAGCTGCCGACACGGCGCGATGTGCTGATGCGCGCGGCGGAGTTATACCAACAGCGGTTCGCCGATTCCGATGGGCGCATTCCCGCGACCTTCCGGATCCTGACCATGACCGGCTGGGCCCCGGACGCCTCGCAGCAGAAACCGCTACGCCCGGGTAGCGCCCAAAATCGCCTAGCGGACGCCGTCGGCGGGGTGGAAACCTCCGCCGGAGACAAGATTGACGGGGCTTGAACCCGACGCCGCGCTATTTCACCGCGTAGACGATCCACATGGCTTGGCGATAGTGGTCATAGCCGCGCCGTTTGGCTTCCTCGCGCGGAAGCTCGTAGGTGGTCTCGCACGGGTCGATGACCGAGCACCCCTTGAGCAAGTCGTCGAACTCCTCCTTGGCGAAGAAATGCGCCAAGCCGATGGATTCCAGATGCACCTTGCCGGGCGAGGCATCGGTTTCAAGATCCAGGGTGCCGGGGTCCTCCGGGTTTTCCTGATGCTTCTTGGCGAGATAGGTGGTGTGCCGGTTGCTGATCATGTGCCCGACGAACACTCCGCCGGGTTTCAGGACCCGAACCACCTCGGCATGCGCTTTTTCACGGTCCTGCTTGTTGAGATGTTGGAAGACACAAGATTCGAGAACCCCGTCGAGGGAGCTGTCCTCGAAAGGCAGGGCCGTGGCCGAGCCGTGCTCGACCCGTCCCATCCGGTCGGCGATGCCCCGGGCCTCGAATACCTTGCGGCAAAGATCGACGGCACTGGGTGAAATATCCACGCCATTGGCCTCGATACCTTTCTCGGCGAGCCAAACCAGGTTCGGACCGGCCCCGCTTCCGACCTCGAGAAATCTCAGACCTCGGTGGCTTGCGGGGTCGGGATGGCGGTCTCGGAGATAATGCGAGACGAACCGAACCAGAGCCTCGACCGGCGCCGTGTTATAGGCGCCACTGGCGATCTGATCCCGAAAGGACTCATCCCAGAGATCCTGCATCGCCTGATCCCGGGCCGTCATTTGTTGTGCCATGCCACGCTCCCGCAGATTGGTTGCTATTCGGTTTTTACCCACTCGATTTCATCGCCATCAAGCCAGGCGACGATTTCCATGCCCTGCTCGGCCACATAGGCGCGGAACTCGTCCATCCGGTCTTTCTCGACGACCTGGACATAGCGCCTGGGCCCACTGTTCACCAAGCAGCTTCGATATCCGAACGAGGCGAGCCGGCCATTCAGGGACGGTGTCGCGTAATAGCCCCAGGACTTTCGGCAGATGTCGAACTCACCGCCAGTCTCGGTCTTCAGTGTCACCTGCTCGTCGTGGCCGAGTTCCAGGTCGAGCACATGACGAAGCTCGATCTCGCGTCCCGGATGCCCGACCTTGAAGGTGCGGGGTGGAGTGATCGGGGTCGTCTTCATGTTCGTGCCTCGGTCTGTCTTGAGTCCCACTCCCGGGCGGCGGCGGCGGCGCTGTCCAAATCCACGTCGTCGCCCAGTGTCTCGAAAATCCAGCTTGCCTTGGCATGATCGTCCGGCGTGTCAACTGAAAGGCTCAGACCCGCATAGCGATCATCGGGTGCCGTCAGGTTCTCGATGACGAAACGCTCTGGACGCCGATAGGCGTAGCGGGTCACGTGCTCCCGGTCTCGAATATCCTCGGTCTCTTCGACGATTCGGCGCATGGCCGTGCTCCGCATCGCCTCGACGCTGACCCCCGCCGGATAGGTACGGGGAAAGACATTGGTGACCAGATCAGCGGCACCATCGCGTGCCCGGTCAAGGCATCTGTCGATCAGGGCGGGCTCAATGAACGGGCTGTCTCCGCTTACCCTGACGAACAGCTCCAGCCCATGCTCTTCCGCGCAGGCCAGGGCACGTCCGGCGACGTCCTCCGCGGCGCCGCGAAACAATGGGATATCGCGCTTGCTCACATGATCGGCGATTGGGTCGTCGGTGACGCGGTCGGACGTGGCGACAATAACCGGCGCGCGGCTCGATACCGCGCGACAACGGTCGATAACCCGATCAATCAGGAGTTTTCCGGCGATTGGTTTTAAGGCCTTGCCGGGTAGTCGGGAGGAATCAAGACGCGCGAACACAATTATCGCGTCATTCACGCGTTGGCTCCCACCACCTTCCGCCACTCTTCCACGTACCATTCGCAATACTGCCGATAGCCACGCTCCAGCGGCCAGCTCGGATTGAAGCCGAGACGCTCCCGCGCCTTGTCCATCCGCAGCGTGCCGCGCACCGGCTTTTCAACGGCCCTGGGGCGCTCCTCCAGGATCGCCGTCGGCACCACTTCCTTAACGATCGCGGCAAGTTCCGCGATGGTCCGTGCGTTACCATATGTCAGGTTGAAGGTATCCGACGTGCCGCGCCCACCATGCAGGCCGAGCGCCCGCACCATGCCTTCGGCGAGGTCCTCGATATAGGTGAAGTCCAGCCGCCCGTCGCCACCTCCCTCCAGCAGCAAGGGACGTCCGGCCAAGGCATTCTCGATAAAAGCCTGACTGACCCGACGGCTCACGCAACGCTCACCGTAAAGCGCGCTTGGCCGGATGATGCAGGTCCCCAGCCCGTCGGTGTGATGGTAGGTCCGCACCAGTCGCTCGGCCATGTACTTGGTGTTGGCATAGATTCCACGGGGTCGTGGCCGGGTGGTCTCATCAACCGAATCACCCTCGAAATCGCCGTAGACGGTGCTGGAACTCAGCAACATCAAGGTCTCGACCTGATCATGATTCAGCCGGCAAAGCTCCAGCACATTGCGCAGGGTCGTAAGCTGAAGATCGAAGCAAAGACCCGGGTTCTTACGCGCCTCGACCGCGCTGGCGATCGCCGCGAGATGCACGACCTTGGTCGGTTTGAACGCATCGAAGGCCTGGGCCATGTCGGCGAAACTTCTGGCGTCGCAATTTTGTAGCTGGACGCCGGCGTCACGCATCATGTCGAACCGGCTCATCAGAAAGTGAATGTTCAACTTCCGCTTGGTCAGATCGCCCCGATCATGAAAGGCGTTGTCGACCATGCTATTGACCATCATATTGTCGAGGACCATGGTCTCGACATTGTTCGCGCGCAACAGCATCGCGAGATTGTGGCCGATGAAACCCGCCCCGCCGACTAGCAGGACACGGGCGCCGCTCAGTTTCTCGATCACCGTGCTAAACGGAATGTCTGTCATGAGTTCCTATCTCGATCGCGGGCGCGGCGTCCCCCGCGAATGCGCCGAGTGCCGCTCGTTCGCGAGGGTTTAACCCTGGAGTTTCGTCGGTTTCTATCCGGGACGCCAAATGATTGCATGCTCATTGCGGATTTTGCCCCGCAAGTCAAGAAAACCGCGTTCCGGCGATGACTTTGCCGCCGTTTGGCGGCGAAGATTCGAAGCGTTGGGCGAGCATCGAAAAGTCTATGGTTTACAGCTAGGCGCGGGCCGCTATCTTCGCGCGACTTGGCTGGGAGATTTCAATGGGACGCATCGCGGGCGTTTTGACGGAAAGTGGCGGCGGCGCTTCGTTTGATCCCATCGTATTGCTGAAGACGATCGGTCATGTCAATCCCGTTTCCACAAGAGGTCTCGCCGCCGAGCACGCGGAGCAGATCGTGGCGCTGGGTCCGCTCAGAATGGTCTTCGACGGGCTCATCTACAATCCCGAGGACTTTCCGGAACCCGATACTTCCCTCGCGCGGGCCGGCGACATCGGGCGGGTCCTGACGGCGATCGCCCGAAGCGGGCTCGCCAAGGTCCTCCCCAGACTCAATGGCGATTTCGCGCTGGCCTTGGTCGACGATCGCGACGGGATGATCAGCCTGGCACGCGACCGGTTTGGCATTCGCTCGCTCTATCATACTCGCATCGGCGAGACGGTCGCTTTCGCGTCGCGACCACGATCTCTTTTGGCCGCGCCCAGGGTTTCCCGCGAGGTGGATCCAAATTTTCTTCTGGCCGCGTCGGCAACGCATTATCGCTTTGTCGACACCGATCCGATCCGCGCGCCCTTCAAGGACATCGCGCAGGTTCCGGCAGGCCATGTCGTAACCTTCAAGAACGGGCGGATGCGTCGGGAACGCTACGCCGATATCAAGGCCGGGCCGTCTCCGAGCGGCTCGCCGGAGGATCAGGCGCGCGACTATCTCGCGCTTTTGGAGGATTCGGTGCGCCGCCGTCTGCGCAAGGCGGACAATCCCGCCTTCACCCTGTCCGGCGGCCTCGACAGCTCGACCATCGTCACCTTGGCGGGCCGGATCAACGGCGCGCCGCCCCCGGCGATTTCCTCGGTGCATCACGACGAGACCTATGACGAGCGCAAGGAGATCATGGATGTCGTCGACGCGAAGCTGGTCGATTGGCATCCCGTCCAGATCGACGACCCGGATCTGTTTCCGCTGATATCCAAGCTCAGCGCTTTTCATGACCAGCCCTTGCCGACGGTCACCTGGATGAGCCACTTCCTCCTGGGCCAGCGCATCGCCGAAATGGGCTATGGCTCGGTATTCGGCGGGCTCGGCGGCGACGAACAGCATGCCGGAGAGTACGACTATTTCTTCTATTTCTTCGCCGACCTGAAAACCGCCGGGCGTACCGAGGACCTGCAACGCGAGATCGCCGCCTGGGCGCGCAATCACGATCACCCGGTGTTTCGCAAGACCCCCGAGGTGGCGGAACGGGTGATGTCTATCCTGGTCGACGCGGATCAACCCGGCCTCTGCCGCGGCAACGCCGATCTGCTTTATCGGTATCGAGACTTGTTGAGCCCGGATGTCGGGGACCTGGCCGCTCTGGAACCAACCTTCGAGGCCAGCTCGTCAAGTTACCTCGCGAGCCACATGCGCAACGAGTTGCTGTTCAACACGATGCCCTGTTGTTTGCGCGCCGCCGACCGCAACGCCACCCAACTCGGACTTCAGGAATTTCATCCCTTTCTCGACTGGCGTCTTTTCGAGTACATGCTCGCGATTCCGGGTGATCGAAAGATTATCAACGGAGTAACCAAAAGCTTCGGCCGCGAAGCCTACAAAGGCCTTCTGCCGGAAGCGACACGCACTCGGGTCGTGAAGACCGGGTGGAACGCGCCGGCGCATCAGTGGTTCGCCGGTCCCGGTCGCGAGGCGTTGATGGACCTAGTCGCGTCGCGCGGTTTTATCGAGCGAGGAATATATGATCACGCCGCGCTCCTCCGGCTGATCGACGATCACCAGAAAATCGTCGACAATCCCCGCGGGCGCGAGAACCATATGATGGTTCTGTGGCAGATCGTGACTTTCGAGCTATGGCTGCAATCCATTGAGGACAGCCCGGTTTCACCGGCTAGAAGCTAAGGAAGCGCGCGTCCGGCCCAGGCCTCATCGGCAACTCAAGACGGTTCGGCGCGGGTCTCTGGTCGATTGTCGCCGTCGGCCTCCACAAGGGGCACTCCCGCGTTTCCGCGATCATCGCGCGCAGGGCGGCGTTGAGCCTGGCGAAATCACCCAAGCTCGCCGCGACCAGGCATCCGCGCCCCGGAAGTTTGCTGGGCTCGGTCGATTCGGCGCGTCTCAACCAGGGGACATCCATCCCGAAGGCGATCCACAGCCACGCGGTCGGCGCCAACTCCAGCAAGAAACGCGCTTTCGAAATCACATAGGATTGCGCGAAAACTCCTTCCGGCAGATCTCTCAAGTCCAAGACTCCCGCGGGCAATTCCGCGAGTTGCGTGCTCGGGTCGCCCACCAGCACCAAGGCGGCGCCGTGTCGACCGGATACAGTCTCGGTGGCGGCGCCAAGCGCGGCATTGAAGCCTTCCCGATCAAACACCGAGTCACGGTCGGGAACCGCGACGGCGCAAAACCACCAATTCATCGCCAGGCCGCGTTCGCGAACCGCCTTGTTGATCTTGGAAATCCGATCTCGCGGCAACTCAAGCCGAGGTGGCCGCTCGAAAGCCCCCAAATGTCTCCAATCCATCATCGATGGCAACAACATGACATCGGGTTTGTCGCAACTTTGCTCGTACCAGCGCTCGCTTCCCGCTCTGAGCGCCGCGTCGTTGGAAGAGTCAAAGTAATCCAGCGGGATGGACGACCGATCGTTCGCGCGCCAGGTGAAGGTAATATCCGGGAGCATCGAGGGAACCGCCGCGAGACGCTCGTCGACCTTGCCGTGGTAAACAAATAGCCGGGCGTGATCGAAACAACGTCGCGCGGCCACCGCATATAGCGCCTGGACAAGAAACCCATCGAAGGTCTCGGCCAGCAGGTGCGCGAATACCATGCAGGCCTGCGAGGGAGAAACACCCGGTGGGTTCGTGTATGGCCCAAACGCGGCGAAGTCCGGGATCGCGTCGGGATCGCCGATACTAGTCATCTCTCAAATCCCGGCGATGTGGTGTCGTATCCAAAGACCCGGTGGCGTCTGACGCCCGCGACGGGCCAATCGACGCGGTCGACCGATGCCTGTCTCGCCGGGCTTTCCTCCGCCAGAGGGCCTTTGTGGTACTCGGTCAAGCGCGTCATCTCGGCTGCCACCGCCTTCATTTCGGACAAGGTGTTGCGCCGAAACCTGAAGCCACGATCACGCAGGATGGACGGCATGACCGACCCGTTGAGCAGATTTTTTTCAACACAGGTTGCAATCGGTACCCGGTTTCCGTCGGGGTCGAGGAGATGCTGATTCAGAACAATGCTATCCGGTGTCGTCGGTCCCGCGAGGATCAGGGCATTGCAACGCGCCACCGGCACGCCGAAACAGGGCGCCAGCGCCATCGGGCCGGAAGGCGACAACTCCAGGAAGAACCGCGAGGACCGCACGGCGGCTGCCTGAACTTGTATCGCGTTCGGAATACGGCTCAGGTCCAAAAAGCCGTCAATCTCCGGAAACGCGGCCATTTCCGGATGGCCGACCCGGATGACCTGCCCGCCGAGTTCTTCGATGACGTAGCGGGTCATCGCAATTGGGTCGCTGGGATCGATATCCCGGTCGAGATTGGCGCCGCGGCCTTCATAGGACGGCTCGCGATAGTGCAGCACGCAGAACCACCGGTTTGGGTCGAGACCGGCTTCGGCGTGAAGCGCCCGAAACGCGTCTTCCGCGACGCTCGGGACTTGGAAGCGCGCCAGGCTCGGCAACGACGGCAACCGCGCCCGTAACATCATTGATGGCGTAAGGACGATATCGACCCCTTTGTCGGAAGCGCTGTCGGGCGCGACATTGAAGGCCTCGGCCTTGATGGTCTCCTTGTCCTCCTGGGGCCAGGCCTCGTCGATTTCCGGATTCATTTCGAGGATCGCGTCCTTGAACGACCGGTCGCGACGGTAATAGGCGATCAGACGCGCTTTACGGAATTGCCTTTTGAACGACGCGGCGAACAGATTGTACTCAATAAAATCGCCGAGGGTGGTTGCCAGCATCAGCGCGACAATGACGATTGGTCGCGATTCGGGAGATGTTTCCGGATTTCCGCTTTCAGCCAAGGCCATCATCAATCCCCGCTAAACCACAAGGCGCGTGTAACGAGGAGACGGTCAAATTGTCAAGCCGCGCGGTCCGGCGCGACCTCCCCATCCGGCGCGGCTTGGCGACCCGTCGGCTCGTCGTCGAGATTGGGCGCCAGCCAGGATCGGGCCTCTTCCAGGCCCCACCCCTTGCGCTGGGCATAGTCAGCCAACTGATCCTCGCCGATACGACCGATACCGAAATACCTAGCTTGCGGGCGCGCGAAATAGAAGCCGCTTACCGACGAGGCCGGGCGCATCGCCATGCCTTCGGTCAGGCTCATCCCGATCTCCGCCTCGGCGTCGAGAAGCGAGAAGATGGTCGTCTTCTCCGTATGATCCGGACAGGCTGGATAACCCGGCGCCGGCCTGATGCCTTGATATTTCTCCGCGATAAGTTGCTCGTTGGAGAGCGCCTCGTCGGGCGCGTACCCCCAGAAATCGGCCCTGACCCGCTCATGCAGATGTTCGGCCAAGGCTTCGGCCAAGCGATCCCCTAGTGACTTGACCAGGATGGCGCTGTAGTCGTCGCCATTGGCTTCGTGTTCGGCCGCGATCTCCTCGATGCCCGTGCCGGCGGTAACCGCAAAACAACCGATATGATCCGGCGCGGCGTTTCTCGGCGCGATGAAACTGGAAAGGGCGAGATTGGGTCTATCGGCCTGAGAATGCCGGCGCTGTTGCCGGAGCGTATGAATCCGCGCCGTGGGCGTGGTCCGGGCCTCGTCGCTGAACAGCTGAATGTCATCGCCGACCGCTTCCGCCGGCCAAAAGCCGAGAACCGCGGCGGGGCGCACCCGCGGATCCTGTTTGAGGCGATCCAACATGGCCAGGGCGTCGCCATGCAGTTGCCGCGCCGCCTCTCCGACGACCGGGTCGTCGAGCAGATCGGGATATCGTCCGGCCAGCTCCCAGGTCTGAAAAAACGGCCGCCAATCGATACGGCTGACCAGCACGCCGAAATCCCAATCACGGATCGTTTTGGTTCCCAGAAATTTCGGCGCGGGTATCGGCGACCCGGACCAATCGATTTTAAGAGCGTTCGCCCGCGCCTCCGCGAGGTTCAAGCGCGATGACTTCCCGCCCTCGTTTTCAATGGCTTCGCGCAGCTTCCGTTGCTCGGACAGGTTCTCGGCGACGAAGGCGTCGCGGCTGCGTGGCGTCAACAGCGAGCGAACCACGCCCACCGCTCGGGAAGCATCCAGGACATGGGTGACCGGTCCGGTATATTCCGGCGCGATCTTGACCGCCGTGTGCAGTTTGCTCGTGGTTGCCCCGCCGATCAAAAGCGGCTGGGTCATGCCGCGCCGCCGCATCTCCGCCGCGACACGGGTCATCTCCATCAAGCTCGGCGTGATCAGACCCGACAAGCCAATCATGTCCGCGTCCTCGGCCTCCGCCCGGTCCAGGATGTCAGCGCCCGGAACCATCACTCCCAGGTCAATCACTTCGTAGTCGTTACAGCGCAGTACAACACCGACGATGTTCTTGCCGATATCGTGCACATCGCCCTTCACGGTGGCCATGACGATGCGCCCGGCCGCCTCGCGGACGCCACCCTGGGCCTCGGCATCCATGAACGGCTCGAGATGAGCCACGGCGCGTTTCATCACCCGAGCGCTCTTAACCACTTGTGGCAGGAACATCCGACCCGACCCGAAAAGATCGCCGACCTCGGACATGCCGTCCATGAGCGGTCCTTCGATGACATCCAGCGGACGCTCCATGGCGAGGCGCGCTTCCTCGGTATCCTCGACCACGTGATCCGTGATCCCGTGCACGAGGGCGTGAACCAGTCGGTCCCGCACGCTTGCCTTGCGCCATTCCGGATCGCTTTGAACCACCTGGGCGGGGTCGCGATACCGCTCGGCGATTTCAAGCAATCGGTCGCCGGCGTCGGGCCGACGGTTCAGTACCGCGTCTTCCACCCGTTCTCGCAAATCCAGGGGGATATCGTCGAATACCGGAAGCCTTCCGGCATTCACGATCCCCATGGTCATGCCGGCGGCGATCGCGTGATAGAGAAACACCGAATGGATCGCCTGGCGCACAAACTCGTTGCCGCGGAAGGAAAACGAGACATTCGAGAGCCCGCCGGAAACCTGGGCATGGGGGAGCGTCGCCCGGATCTGGCGTGTCGCATCGATAAAGGCGCGACCATAGTCGTCATGTTCCGGGATACCGGTGGCGATGGCGAATATGTTCGGATCGAAGATGATATCCTCGGGCGGAAAATCCGCCACATCGACCAACAGGCGATAGGCCCGGGTACAGATCGCGACCTTGCGCTCGACGGTCTCCGCCTGGCCTTCCTCATCAAACGCCATGACCACCACGGCGGCACCGTGGCGACGGGCCAGCCGCGCCTTGTCGAGGAAATCCGACTCGCCTTCCTTCAAACTGATGGAATTGGCGATCGCCTTGCCTTGCAGACATTTGAGACCCGCCTCGATCACCGCCCAATCCGAGGAATCGACCATGATCGGAATTCGGCAGATCTCCGGCTCGGCGCTGATGAGATTCAGGAACCGGGTCATCGCCGCGACCGCGTCCAACATGCCCTCGTCCATGTTGACGTCCAGGATCTGACAGCCGTTCTCGACCTGATCACGCGCGACGGCGAGGGCCGCGTCATAATCGTCGTTCAGGATCAGCTTCTTGAACGCCGACGAGCCAGTAACGTTGGTGCGCTCGCCGATATTGACGAAGCGGGCGGTCTGAACGGTCATGCCGGCACCGAGAATGGCTCGAGCCCGGACAACCGGAGACTGGGCTCGATGCTGGGAATTTGTCTGGGCGTCACGCCCTCGACCGCCTCGGCCAGCGCCCGGATATGGTCTGGCGTGGTCCCGCAACAACCGCCTACGATGTTCACCAATCCGGCCCGGGCCCATTCGCCGATATGATCCGCCATGGTTTCCGGCGTCTCGTCATAAGCGCCGAAGGCGTTCGGCAAACCCGCGTTTGGATGCGCGCTGAGCAAGCAATCCGCGACCTCGGACAGTTCGGCGACGTATTGGCGTAGATCACTCGCTCCCAAGGCACAATTCAAACCGACGGCAATCGGTCTCGCGTGGTTTATCGAGTTCCAGAACGCCTCGGCTGTTTGCCCGGACAGGGTCCGGCCCGATCGATCGGTGATCGTGCCGGAGATCATGATCGGCACACGTTCGCCACGCCGCTCAAACACTTCATCGATGGCGAAGAGCGCCGCCTTGGCGTTCAGCGTGTCGAAGATGGTCTCGACCATCAGCAGGTCCGCGCCGCCGTCCAACAACCCGTCCGCCGCCTCGCCATAGCTCAGGCGAAGATCGTCGAAGGAAACCTCGCGGAATGCCGGATCGTTCACATCCGGGGAGATCGACGCGGTCTTGTTGGTCGGACCCAGCACGCCGGCGACGAAGCGCGGTTTGTCCGGTGACGCGGCGGTGGCCTCGTCGGTCGCTTGACGGGCGAGGATCGCGGCGCGTTGGTTGATCTCCCACGCATGCGCCTCCAAGCCGTAATCCGACTGGCTGATCGTGGTGGCGGTGAAGGTATTGGTTTCCAGGATATCCGAGCCCGCCGCCAGATAGTCTCGGTGGATATCCAGCACCACCTCCGGCTGGGTCAGGACCAACAGATCATTGTTGCCGGACAGGTCCGATGCATGATCGACGAATCTCTCGCCGCGATAGGCCGCTTCATCGAGATTCCAATCCTGAATGGCGGTGCCCATGGCACCGTCGAGCAACAGGATCCGTTCCAGCGCGGCCTGGCGCAGCGCCGTTGCGGTCAGCTTGTTGGAAGTCATCGCGCGTTTCCGCTTCTTGCAGCCGGTGGAGTTGATGGAAGGAGGTCATTCTGGTTGAACGCGATTGGCCATGAATAACCCACATGGGGTGGCGCCGCGAACCGACTAAGCCGCCACGCTTGCGCCGGGGTGTCGGCGCCGACAAACGCCAGACGCGGTCCGATGGCCGGGTTGAAAAGACAACGTTGGGCGACCCTCTGCGATGCACCAGGCGTGACGAATAGCGGTGCGTCGACACTCGCGGCCAACGCCGAGAGACAGCGAGAATTTTCTTCGTCGTCTTCTCTTGTGTCGATCGATAGCGCCGCCGCGCCAAGTCCATGGGCAAGAACAGCGGCGGCGACAAGGTCGTGCGCGCTCGATACCTCGCCCACGCCGGGAACACCCGCGCCGCCGGCGACCGAAACCACGATGCTTACCCCGCGCCCCGCTTCGCCCATACCGGCGCGAACACCCGCGAAGGCGGCCGCCATATGCCCCGGGAAACCAGTGGCTTGCAGGTGAATCAAGTCGACACCGCCGGTAATCTGCGCCGCCGTCATGGACGCCGCCGATTCCTCGATCTCCGCGCCGGTGAGGTAGCCATGCGCCGGCATGTGCCAGGGCACTCTTATATCGCCGATCACCATGGGACGATCGCCTTTTTCACCCGCGTCCCGCGCCACCCGGCAAGCGATTTCCGCCGCGAGGTAGCTGACCGCGAAAGCCTCGTCATGCATCCGATAGCGGTCCAGTATTTGCGGCGCCGCGCCGGATGTGTTGGTGAAGATAAGGCGCGCGCCGGATCGCAGGAGCCGTTCGTGCTGGGCCGCGACCTGCTTGGGATGCGTGATGTTCAGCAACTCGGCGCACCCGCCGCCATCGCCACGGTGAACGCCGCCGGCGATGGTCAACCGTCCCGAGCCTCGCCGGGTCAAGCGGGCTGGATCGTATGCCCCGTTCCGGATCATGCCGCCGCGTCCATCCGGGGCCGCACGCCGAGCCGGCGGCAAATCGCCATCGACAATTCCGCTCGGTTCAAGGTGTAGATATGGAAGGCCGACACGCCTTCTTCCTTCAAGGCGTTGCAAAGATCACAGGCGGTCGAGGCGGCAACCAGCCGACGGGTTTCGGCATCCTCGTCCAGGCCATCGAAAAGCTCGTGCATCCATGCGGGAACCGTGGTCCCACAACGCGCGCTAAACGCCACCACCTTGGCGAAATTGGTCACCGGCAGGATACCCGGAACAATGGGCTGGGTGATGCCCGCGGCAACCGCCCGGTCGCGGAATCTCAGATAGGTCTCGGCATCGAAGAAAAACTGCGTGATCGCCGAACCAGCGCCGGCGTCAAGCTTGCGCTTCAGATTATCCAGATCCGCCTCGGGCGAGGCGGCGTCGGGATGGGTCTCGGGATAAGCGCCGACGACGATATCAAAACCTGCGATCCGTCGTAACCCGGCCACGAGGTCGGCGGCGTCGCGATAGCCGTCCGGATGCGCCTGGAAACCCGCCGCCCCGTCGGGCGCGTCACCCCGCAACGCGACAATCCGCCGGATACCTCGGTCCGCCCAGTCCTCGGCAATCGTGTTGATTTCTTTCCGGGATCGCCCCACGCAGGTGATATGCGCCGCCGCGTCGAGGCTCGTGCTCGCGACAAGACGGTCGAGAATCGCCGTTGATCGTTCCTGGGTCGATCCTCCGGCGCCATAGGTCACCGACACGAATGCCGGATTGAGGGGCTCAAGCCGTGACACGGTCCGCCACAACGCATCCTCGCTGGCCGCGCCGGCGGGCGGAAAGATCTCGAAACTGATTGTCGGCTCGGTGTCCATCACAAGGCCTCCGTCGCGGGAACGCGGTCATTGGCCGGGAGCGCCGGCTTCCGCGCGACCCAGATACACACCGTCAGCGGATCGCCTTCCAGGTAGGTCGGGCTCTCCCCCGACAATCCGACGGTGTCGAACATCCGCGCCATCTGCGCTTCGGAGAAACCGAGCCAACGGTGGGCATGCTCTTCCCGGAGCTCCGCCAGGCCATGCGGCGCGAAATCGACCACCACCAAGCGTCCGCCGGGGCGCAACACCCGGATAGCTTCGGCCAGCACCGCCTCGGGGTCGTCGGCATAGTGAACCAGGAGGTTCGCGGTAATCAGATCGAACCGGTCCGCCGAGAACGGCATCCGATACATATCGGCGTGGCGAACCTGGCAGTTGCGAAGCCCATCTTGGTCGAGATTGGCGCGCGCGATGGCCAACATGTCGTGTGAGTTATCAATCCCGATCACCGAAGCAGCATGATCTCCGGCCAGCCTCGGGACCCGACCTGTTCCGGTCCCGATATCCAACATGTCGGTTACCCGGCATTCTCGAATGATTCCCCTCAAAGTTTCGTCGACGCGCTCGTCGTCCACGTAGCGACCGCGCAACTCCTCCCAGCTTCCGGCGAAGCGTCGAAAGTAATCCTCGGCCTGTTTGGAGCGCTCCTCCTTAATCCGCTCCAGACGCGACAGGTCCAGCGCCAGGGTCGCGTCGTCCTCGGGGATCAGATCAACCAGCATTTGGCCAAGCCCCGCCCCCGCGCCATTGCTCGCGGGACGATAGAAGGCGCGGCTGCCCTCTTGATTACGGTCAAGTAGCCCGGCCTCGACCAGCAGCTTCAAATGCCGGGAAACACGCGGCTGGCTTTGCGCGAGTATGCGGACCAACTCGTTCACCGAAAGCTCGGCGTGGCCGCACAGCGCCAGAATCCGAAGCCGTGTCGGCTCGGCGGCGGCGCGAAGACCCTGCATGAGATGATCCATAATTCCTCGATCAAGATATAAGGATAACTTTATATCTTGATTATATAGAATCGCTAGATGCTGTCAAGGCGAAACCTTTTGTTCCATATCCGACCGTTCGCGTGGTCGCGACAGCGACACACCCGGATTACGACTCCTTGATTTGCTCGCGAACGTTTCTGGACCCGACCTAGGTCAGGGATGGAGAAGAGCTAAGCAGCTCCGGATGGGGCAGGACATTGGCGTGCATCATCACCATGCAAAGGTCCCAGGGAACGACCCTATCCTGGCTCAATAACTCGTTGACGGTCAGAAAACGCATCTCGGCGCCTTCGTTCAAGACGAGATCGCTCTTGAGGTCATCGCCGATCACCGTCTCGAAAACCGCGACCCGGCGGATCCGCACCCCGTGTCGGGGTATCGAGTAATCGAAATCGATCACCCGGCTCAAATCGACGGGATCGAAAGCGAGCTCCTCGATCAGCTCGCGGCGCATTCCCGCGAGATCATCCTCGCCCGGTTCCACCGCGCCGCCGAACAGGCACCAATGACCGGGATAAGCGATCCAGGGAATGTCATCACGCAGCTGCATTAGATATCGACCGGCCTGATCGACAACAAGTGCCTTGCAGACCTGCATTTCGTCGATGACGCGATTTTCTTCCATGGGGTGACCGATACTGATTTGGGTGCGACGGACGGAGCGACTTTCGCCGCCGTTGGGAAGTACCACGACGAACGCGTCAGGTCTTGCCTCCGTTCGGGTCTTGTGATCCTAAGAGCACGGTAGTGACGGATCGAACGGCTGCCACGAGAATGGGAGACATCGTTTTGAAATGCCTGTTGACCGGTGGAAACGCCTTCGTCTCCAAGACGATTGGCCCCGCGCTGGCCGCCGCCGGGCACGAATTGACGGTTTGTCTGCGCCCGGGCCGCCCAATCCCCAAATGGGCCGACGCCGGACCCGGCGTTATCACGACGCGGGCGGTCGACCTGGCGGATGTCGGGGGAGTGTTGGACCTTGTGACTGGACATTCGTTCATCATTCATGTCGCCGCGCGGGTGGAGGACCCGACCGCGCCACAATCCTTGTTCGAACGCGACAATTCGCGTGCCACGCAAGCTCTCGCCGACGCGGCGGTGGCAGCCGGGTGCGCGGGAGTGATCAACTTCTCAAGCATGTCCGTGTATGGCGAGATCAGCGCCTCGGTCGCGGACGCGACGACGCCTTCCACCAATCCGACAGCCTATGGCGCCAGCAAACTGGCGGGCGAGCAGACGCTGCGCCGTGTCGCGGCGACGCTTCCCTCGGTCAGCCTGAGACTGCCGGGCATCGTTGGTCCGAACGCGCATGGAAACTGGCTCGCCCGTTCTCGCGCGGCGCTGCGGGCGGGCGATCCCGTAACCCTGAACAATCCGGATTTCCCATTCAACAACGCCGTCCATGTCGAGGATCTCGCCGAGTTCGTCGTCAGCCTGTGCGCTCGGGAATGGTCCGGGTTTCACGCCTTTCCGATCGGAGCCGGCGATCCGCTGACGGTGATCTCCGTGATGGAGCGACTGAAGGCAGCGACCGGCTCGACATCATCGATCACGATCAGCGACGCGGAACGCCAAGCCTATACGATATCATCGGACACCGCGATCCGTGACTTTGGCTACAGGCCCGCCTCCATGGCGGACATTATTGATCGCTTCGCGTCCGATGCCTGATCCGACCCTTTACTCCAGGATGGTCCAGTCATAGTCACCGGTATAGCCGGCTTCCTCGAATACCGAGATCCAGCCATCGGGATAGTCGTGGAAACGGGCGGTCAGTACCCAATCCTCGAATAGCGCGCGTTGCTCCGGCGTGGCGTAGGAATCGACCCGGACATATCCCCGGCCCGGCGCGAGGCGTTGCATCTCCCGCAAGGCGGTCACGCATCCCGCACGATCCAGATTATGGATCGTGTTGATCGATAGAACCGCGCTGAAGCTATTGTCGGGGAAAGGCAGGTCGTCGGCGGAGCCACGATGCAACCTGCCGATCACCTCGGGCTCGCACCGAGACAAGGCATAGGCCGAGACATCAATGCCGAACACTTCCAGTCCCGGGCATGCGCTCAACAGATCCTTGACGAGAAAGCCCTTGGCGCAACCCACGTCCAGCACGCGATCACCGGGCTTGAGACCGAAGTGCTCGACGATATCCCTCGCGACGGGGATCCAGCGTCCGTCATAGCGATAGCCGCCATAGCCATACTCCCGAGGGCCATCGAAGTACATCTCCCCGAACTCGCTGGAGATTCGAACCACCTCGGGGGATTTGCCGTCCTTGCGTGCCTGGAGGTTCCGTTTCGACGTCGGCAGGCTTCGCAGCAGATTGACCCGCGCGCCCATCAGCCTAGGCCTCCCGACGCCCGGCGCGCGCCGTCCCGGGCACGGGCCAAACCCTCGTCCAAGGACGTATAGGTGAAGTCGGGAAAGGCGGCCTTGGTTGCCGCCGGATTGAAGGGCCGATACCCATTATGCGGCATTTCGCCAACCCGGGGCGAGCCGCGGACCGCGACATCCTTGCCCGAGAGCGCGACAACCCGATCGGCGATATCGCGAAACGACGTCACCGTTCCCGACGCCGCGTTCAATACTCCCTCGCTCTGGTGCATGACGAGCCGCGCGGCCAGTTCCGCGACATCGGCGACATCCACATGGTCGCGCCGCTCCTCGCCCTCTCCGAATAGCACGATTTCCTCGCCAGCCTCCGCCAGACGGCGAAACCTGTTGGGCCCGTAGCCGTCATGGGGATCCGCGGCGCCGTAAACCAAGGTCGGACGGAGAATCCCAAGCGGGATTCCCAGCGGCGTCGCTATCTCCACCTCCAGAACCAGTTCCCGGGCGCGATGCATGACGCCATGCAGCGACCCCGGATCGGCGGGCGATGATTCATCCAGCGGCCCGGGACTATCGGCATAGACCGCGTCCGAGCTGATATAGACGAGATGGGCCAGTGGCACCCGATGGGTGGCGGCGATCACCGGGCCCAGCATCTCGAGATTTTCGACCAGCATGGCGTGGTTCTTGACCGGCGCTCTCGCGGCAACCAGCACGACGGAATCACCCGGCTCCAGCAGCCCCGAAAGGACTTCCTCGGCGTTTCGGGATCCGAGATCGACCTCCGATCGGCCCAGCGGTAGAACCGGCGCGCCCATTTGCCACAACCGGTCCGAGAGCGCCGCTCCGATGAATCCCCGCGCGCCTAGAATAACGACGCGTTTCGGCGCGGTCGGTTGGGCATGGCCATGTGTGATCATCGGCTTATCCAGTTTCGCTCGAACTTGGCCCGCGATTTCGCTTCCAAGCGCGGGAATCATGGAATGCGCTTTTAAATGACGCATTGGTATATTAAAAGGCGTCCTCCCCTCCTATCGCAATTGTATCCAGGGTCGGGAGTGAACCGAGAGAGGGGCCTGAAATGGATTTCCGTTTAATCCATCATCATGTCGGCGCGCGTGGCAACGTCCCACTGCCATTGGACGCCAGGAGCCCGATCCGAGGCGACTTCGCCGTTTTTTACTACGACGCGGATGAAGACGCCTTGACCGATGCATTGCGCGAAAGAATTCAGGTCGGCAAGTCCAGCTTGTTGCCCTATTGCCTCGGCGCGAGAAGTGAAAAGCGCGCCTTCCATATCGCGAACGACTCCTATTCGAGCTCGCTCTATCCCTTCAACACGAAGTACCAGAATTTCACGAAAGCGACCTATCTCGGCCAATCGCGCATGGGCGACAGTCACGCCACCGCGAGACAGATCGACGTCGATGTGGTGACGCTCGACGAAATCTGCGCCCCCAACGGCGACATACCCGCGCCCGACTTTCTATCCATCGACGTTGAAGGCGCGGAACTGGATATCATTCGCGGCGGCGCCGGATGCTTGCGGGATTCGGTGGTATGGCTTCGCTCCGAGATGTGGATCCATCCCGTTTATGACGGAGCGGCGACGATGGAAGCCTCCATGGCTTATCTTCGGGATGCCGGTTTTGACCTGTTCCACATGGCTCCATACGGCGAGTACGAAGCCGACAAGCTTACCTTCGGAATGCACGGTCTCGGCCAAACCCTCGGCGCCGAGGTCGATTTTCATTGCCAAGTCGACGCTATCGTCAACAACGCCGAGAACGGGCGGGATACCGCGATCCTGAAGCTTTACAAACTGGCGCTGCTCGCATTCATGCAAGGCGGCAACGGGCTGGGGTACCAAGCGTTGAAGCAGGCGGACGCGCTCGGAGGCACGTTCTTCACCAAGGACAACGCGACCAAGCCGGCCAACTACCTAGCTTTTCTGGAGGAGGCCTGGATAGCGCTCCAAAACATGACCAAACATCTTCCGGTGTTTCCCGATCTTGGCCAAGCCATGCATCGAAAACGAGAGCGCTTTTTTCATTACAACAACGCCGACAATCAGGAGACCCGAGATAGATTGGTCTCGGAGGATCGCGAGGAACGCAAGGAAATTGAAAACAATTACAAAAAAATGGTAGCTCGTGTTCATAAGCTCGCCTGGATGCCGGCGACGCCACTCGAAACCACTTTCAAGAAATACGGACTGGTCGACCAGGCAAACGAAATGAGCGCCAAGAGAAAACAACATTGCGAGAACTTCATTTCTCTCTTCTACTCCTTGGGAGAGGGGCCACTTCGTTAGCGCGAAGCCGAACCCTTGGTCTCGCCCTCTCCCACTTCGCCGACGCCAAGTCGGTACCATTCGAAGCCTAGGGAACTCGGTTTCTGGCTTTCGTAAACTCCGAACGGGTCAATGAGCACCCGTCCCGACATTCGCGCGGTTATATCGGCGAGATCGAGACTTCCGTAATCCGGCCAGGCGGTCGCGACCACCAGGACATCCGCGTCATCGCAGGCATCAAGCGCCGACCCCACGACCTCAATCCCCACCGGCGCGGCGCTCCTCGGGACAACCGGGTCATGTGCGCGGACCCGTCGTCCCTTCAATTGTTCCAGAAAGGCGATGGACGGGGAGTTTTTGATGCTGTCGGTGTTTTCCTTATAGGCCATGCCCAATACGGCAACCCTCGGGTCGACCACGCGATCGGCGGTTGCCCGCTCGAAACAGCGCATCAGCCAATCCTTGCGCCAGGCGCTATTGACCCGCCAGGCATCCACGGTCCCGGATTCGGTATCGGTCGCTCGCGACAAGGCGCTTACCGTCGCGAGGTCGCGCTCCAGGTTACCACCGGATATTCCAAGGCCTGGAGCCAGATAGGCCCGCGGACCGATGCGAGCGTCCAGGCGGAGCGCCGGCGCGATTTCCGACCAGTCGGCGCCGATCGTCTCGCAAATCTCGGCCAGCGTGTTGGTGGTCGCGACCTGGGCGACCAGGAAACAATTGATCGAGATCTTGGCGAGTTCCGCGCTCTCGTATCGCATCGGCAGGACCGGACAGCCGCCCGCCGAGAGCGCCTCTTGTAACGCTTCCGGCAACGGTCGAGCCGGGTCCGCGCAACCGACAATATAACGCTCCGGCTTCAAAGCCCGCTCCACGGCTCGACCGAAGATCAGGGTCTCGACCTGATAGTAAAGCCGGTTAAGCGGTTGTTTCTGACATCTCGTGAAACCCGGTGGGACCTGACAAAGAATGGTAAGAATTGCCTCTGGACAAAGCACCTCGATAACCCGGTCCAAGAGATCCTGGATGCCGTCCAGTTCGCTCACGCCACGCTCATCCGTCGGCACGTCGGCGGCGATATAGACCAGATCCGCCTCGGATAGATCCGCGATATCCGAGGTAAAGTTCAACCGCGCGCCATGCCGCTGGAGAAGCTCCCGCAGGTCCGGCTCGGAGACAATCGGATCACCGGCGGCGAGCCGTTCGATCCGAGCTTCATCGGCGTCCCAGGCGATGACCCGAAAGCCCCTGCTCGCCAAGCCCGCGCCGGTGACGATGCCGAGATGCGTCAATCCCGCGATCGCGACCGTGATCATGGCGCCGGGATCTCGCGTTCAAGCCGACTAAAGGTCTCCCGCAACCAGAGATCCCCCGAGAGGTCGGTCGGCACGCCATTCGCGCACAGATTTTTGAAATGAGCGTATTCCAAAGCCCAGGTCGGATCGGACCGCACCAGCGTACTCGATTCCTCGGGCGGCCTGCCGCTTGGCAGAACACGATCACGAATTGTGAAATGCGTCGGGCCCCATTTGCAAAGCGACTCGATATGAGCGCTGCCTTTCTCGCCGAACAGGTCACAGGTAAAGTGATTACGCCACGAAAGAAGACTCATCTCCAGTTCCAGGCGCGGCTCACCCTGGCGTGTCGCCAGAATTACGTGATCGGGCGCGTGATTTTCGAATCGATTGGCCGCGATCAGATGAATATCGTCGGACACCGCTCCGAACCAAAACCGCGCGGTATCCAGAAGATGCGAGCCGAGATCAGGCAACACCCCCGCGCCCTGGTCACGCCAGGCGGAGTCGCGAACCTGGCGGGCCGTGCCGTTGCCATAAAACATTCGGCAGTGATAAAGCCGACCGAGCCGACCGGAGCCGACGAGCGCCCGCATGGCCTGAAAATGCGGCTCGAAGCGATGGTTATAGGCGGTATAGATCACGACGCCGGCCTCGCGGGCACGGCTTTCGAGTTGCGCCAAACGCGAAGCGTCCTCGGCCCATAGCGGTTTTTCGACCAGCACGTGCTTGCGATTCTCGATACAGAAGTCAATCAGATCCGCTTTCGGCCCATCGGGGATACAGGCCAGTACACCGTCATAAGTGTCCCGCGCGACCATCTCCAAGCTCTCGTGGTCGGCGTCGGTGTTTACCGGATCAACCGTTGCGACGCATTCCGCGCCCGCGATGGCGCGGCGCTTCGCCCCTTGTACTCCCAATCCGGCCACGACGACCCTCATGATCTCTCCCGTCCGGCCTGGCGCTATCGAAACGTCGCCTGTTGCTCCACCGTGTCGATCTTGGCAAGAACGTCCCGCGGTGTCACCGGCACGTTACCGTCCTGCTCGCATTCCACGGCCGCCGCGAGCGAGCCCAGGATCGTCGCTGTCACCGCATCGTCCCGAACCAGCATGGACAGGGTCGCATAGGCCAAAAGCGCGTCGCCGGCGCCGACGGGATCTCGCACGTTATCCGCGAAACTGTCGATGATCACCGCGTCATCGACGGCTTGGTGATTCGCGTCTCGGCAGGTCAAAACGCCGCGATCGCCAAGCTTGAGCATCAACGTCTTGCAGCGGGCCACGTCATAGAGATATGAGGCCAAGGGACGGATATGAGAATCCTGATCACCCGTGCTGAACCGCGCCTCGCGCTCGTTCGGCGTAATCAGGTCGAAATCATGAAATTCTGTGATGTTTCCCCAACGGCTAGCCACCTGACTATCGGCGACCCGGTAGACGCCTTCCGGAATGGCGTTGATCAAGGTTGGAATCGTGGCCCGGCTGAAGATACCGTGGCGGAAATCACTGAAAACAACGGCGTCGGCGGGCGTATCGGCGACCGCCTCAGCGACACTCGACAGAATCTCGCCGGAAATCGGACGATTATCCAACGTGTCCACCTTCAAGAGCCGATATCCATCGGCGACAATGGCGTTCTTGTTCGTTGTGGGTCGCGTGCCGTCGATATGCGCCTTGGTTTCGATCCCCGCTTTCTCCAAGTCGGCGAGCACGAAGTCCTTCAATTCATCTTCACCGAGAACCGTCGAGAACACGACCTCCGCCCCCGCCGCGCGTAAGTGCTTTGCGACGATCGCGGCACCACCGACGTAGTCGCGCCGATTGTCATAGCGAACGCTGATCGTCGGGGTCTTGGTCTGACCGCCAATCACCGTCGTCTCGGTGAAGCTGTCGACAATGGTATCACCGACCACATGGACACGCTTGCCCTTGAGGCTGGCCAGGGTGTCGCGCACGTCGTTGAAGCTGATGCCCTCGGAGATCAGCAAGGTCGCGAGTTTGTCGTATTTGATGCTCGGCGGCGCCAGATTGATGAGGTTGCTGGAGGAATAGACCAGATCGCCGGGCGTGAAGATCATCTCGCCGCCGTAGGATTGAACCAAGTTCATTTCCTCATGGGTCTTCGGCGGAAGTCCATCCGCGACATACTCATACCCCTTGGCGAAGAAATCCGGCTTGATCACCTCGATATTGGCCAGCGGCGTTCGGTTTTCGTCGATGATCACATAGTCGACCATCTCGAACGCGGCGAGATTAAGCGCCCTGAGTTCCTGCGGCACATGCGGGCGGAACCGGCTTTTCTCGATATGCGCGTCTCGGGTGAGGCTGACGATCAGGATCTCGGCCTTGGATTTGGCGTAGAGCATATGCCGGAGGTGCCCGGGATGGACCACGTCGAACACCCCATGACACATGATCGCGGCTTTAGCGCGCGGCCACGGCCCAATGGCGTCCCGAACCTGCTCGGGGGTGCTGATCTTGTGGCCGTAGCGTTCCCTTAAATCAGTCATGCGGATTTCCGTCGCCAAGATAAGTGAACCACGTTCGCGTGGCCTCCGCGATCGAGTCCGGTTCCCAAAGCGGCGCGTCGCGCCAATGTTCGATGTCGGCCATCATTCTCGCAACGCCCTCCTCGAAGGAAACCTCCGGCTCCCAACCCAGTTCGTCGCGGATCTTGGATATATTCGCCCAGGTGCAGTCAGGTTCTCCCGGGCGCTTGGGCACATAGGTTACCGGACCGCCGATCAGTTCCACCAATCTGTTGACCGGTTGTGGGTCGCCGGCGCCGATATTGTAGACTTGGCCCAGCCGCTCGGTCTCGGCGGCGGCGAGAAACGCTCGCGCCACATCCGTGACATAAAGAAAATCCCTGGTCTGAGTGCCGTCTCCGACAACGGTGAACGGCTTGCCCGCGAGCTTCTGTTTGAGAAAGACCCCGAACACCGCGCCATAGGCCCCGGTCGTTCGAACCCGCGTGCCATAGGCATTGAAGATCCGCACCGAATTGATCGGCAAGCCATAGACCTGGTGCCAGTGAAAAACCGCCTGCTCTCCCTGGTTCTTACTCAAGGCATAGGGATATTGCGGCGCGATCGGGTGATCCTCGGCGGTCGGCACCTCGGCGAGGCCGTAGCATGACGACGAGGCCGCGTAGACGAGCTTGTCCACGCCCGCCCATCGCGCGCCTTCAAGAACCCGGGCGGTGCCCTGTACATTGACGTCCATGTAGTCCATCGGTCGTTCGATCGACGGCACGATGTCGCCAATTCCCGCGAAATGAAAGACGTAGCGGGCACCGGTGAAAAACTTGTCCTCGGGTTCGAGTCCGCGGATATCACGCTCATCCACCGCGAGGTCCGGGTTATCCCCGTGGTGACGCAAGTTCGCCGCGTGGCCCCCGGTAAAATTGTCGATGACGCGGACGACGAACCCACGCTCCAGCAACAGGTCCACCATATGGGACCCGATAAAGCCGGCCCCCCCGGTAACGATCGCGACTGGCTTGGATGTCATGCCGCGTTCAGGGCCTTCATGCGTTGAACGTTGAAATACTTGTCGTCCTCAAGACTGCCGGGAAGTTTACCTTCCCGGAAAGCGACGCAAAGCTCGCGGATGGCATCCTCAACCGTGTGGCGCGGCTTGAACCCAATGGTCCGCGTGATCTTGTCGGAATTGATGTGATAGGAACGCAGGTCATCGCTGGGCGTGGTTTCGATCTCGATCTTCTCCCGCCCCGGTACTTCCTTCTGGACGATTTCCTGGACCAACAGGGCGATGTCCATGATCGACATGTTCTGATAGCCGGCATTGAAGGTTTGGCCGGCGATCTTCTCGCCATCAATCTCCAGCAAGAGTTTATAGAGATCGCACATGTCCTGGATGTTCAGGTTCGGGCGTAACTGGGTCCCGCCGAACACCGTGATCTTGCCGCGATTGACGGCGTGATTGGTCAGAATGTTCACCGAAAGGTCCAGGCGTTGACGCGGGGCGTAGCCGCAAAGCGTCGCCGGACGAATCGTCACGCAGGTGAAATCCTCCGACTGGTGCTTGAATAGCAGAGGCTCGCACATTCCCTTGAATTTGTTGTAGAGCGTAAGAGGCACCAACGGATGGTCCTCGGTTACGTTCGGGACCTCTGACACACCGTATACCGAACTGGTGGAGGCATAGATAAAACGCCGAACGCCGGCTTGCTTCGCGGCGATAACAAGCGGCTCGAACGCGTCGAAATTCACCGTTTCACTCAATGCCTCGTCGAGAACGAAGCTGGCGTCATTTGAAATGCAGGCGAGATGAATGACCATCTCGATCCCATCGAGGGCGGCGCTCAGCTTCTCGATATCCCTAAGATCCCCACCGATGACCTTCAAGCGTGGGTTTTCCATCGGCAGAAAATCGCTGCCATAATACAGGATGTCGTAAACCGTAACATCGTGGCCCAGCTCAAGGAGCTGTGGAATGAGTCGACTGCCGACATAGCCGGCGCCACCGGTGATCAGTACTTTGCTCATTTGGCGTCCCTTAAATTTTAGCCACGAGGCGAAGCCGACGGGATCAGCAAACCGGCGACAACACGCGGTTCGGAAGCACCGAATCACGATGGCCGAGGGCAGGATCGCGTCGAGGGCGTCGGTTATTGCTTGGAAGCTTGATCATCGCGCATGTAATAAGACCAAAGGGGTTCGCTCGCAAGGTGGATCACGCGTACTACGTTGAGCATCCCAAAACCTCGGAAATCCGAGGATTCGCGAACCGCGATTCGAAGGGAAGCGACGGCATTTCGGATATAGGCGGCGGTATGTATCTCGACATTCCCAAACGGCTGATTCGCGACGGATACATTCGCCTGGATGAAACGACCGGTCGGCCGGGCTCCATCTCGAGGGACTATGTGCTGTGTATCCCCCTCGACATGCTCGAGGATCCATCGACCCAGTTCCTGTTGCGAGCCGAGTATGATGGCCCGGGCTACGAAACCGAGGAGCGCCGCCTCTTGGACACGCTATTGCCGCCCGAATGCCTGTTCCTGGATATCGGCGCGCATTGGGGCATCTATACCCTCCATGTCCTTTCATCACTTCCGAATGCGCGTGTCGTCGCGGTAGAGCCGGACGCGGAGAATCTACGCCATCTCCAGCACAACTTGTTTGAAAATGACCACGGTGGTCGTGCCGAAATAGTTGACGCGGCGATCGCCGAGACCGACGGACATGGTTGGCTCCGTCGCAACACATCCATGGGTCACCACTTGTCGGCGACTCCTGGCGACGGCGCCGCTCGAGAGGTCCCGACCACAACCATCGATTCACTGGTCGAAAGATTTGACCCGGATTGTCGACGGGATGTTTGGATCAAACTGGATATCGAGGGCCGCGAACTGGCCGCCCTCCGAGGCGCCACGCGCTCCCTCGGTAACGGTCGGATCGGGGGCGTGTTGTGGGAGGCGCGTGTTGGCGGCATCCCGAACCCCGACGCCTCTACGATAACCAGCCTGTTGCGGGACCAGGGCATGAAGACCCGTTCCATCAACGACGACTATCGGCTGTCCGTGCCACGGACCTCGTGAAACGACCGATTCATACGCCGAGGCTTCACGGGCGCGCGACCGGTTTTTCCTTCCTTGTCCAAGCAATCCCGTCGAGAGCTTGCATCGCCCGATCGGCGGCTCTATCCCAGGTAAAGTTTGATCGAATGCGCCGACTCGCCGTGATACCCGCTATTCTAGCGGCATCCCGGTTCTCATAGACGTTCCGCATCTGACGCCGGAGATCCGCCAAGTCGGGATCGGCCCACATACCCAGATCCCCATCCGAGACGTCGAAATAAGGCGTGCCTATTGGAGTCATGATCTTGGAAACCCTGAAAGACTCCGGCCCGAGATAGTCGCGGGGGGCGCTGTGATCGGTGGTGATTACCGGCAAGCCACAAGCCATGGCTTCCGTGATGGGCAACCCCCAGCCCTCCGCCCTCGATGGCGCCACGAATACGTCACTCGCGGTGTAAAGCGAGGCCAAAACGTCCTGGCGCGCCACGGGCGGAATGAACAGCAATTTTTCTGGATGACGAAGCTCCAGGGACCGCAGGACCTCCGCCATGTCGAAGTTCCGTTCGTGCGGATTATGGCACGCCAGAACGAGTAGGGCGTCGTCCCGAGGCCCGAACTCCTGGTCAAACGCCCGAACGAGACAGGCGGTGCCCTTCCGTTCCTCGAAACGCCCAATATTCAGGAATTTAAACCCGGGCCGACCCGCTATGACCTCGGTCGGCGGAATGTTCGGATTGAATAGAACCGGATCGACACCCTCGGGTACCACGTGAAGATGGGCGGGATCGACACCATTGCGGGCCATGACGGCGGCGCCCCACCTGGAGGCCGTCCAAACCTGGTCGGCGCCACGAAGCGCGGCAACCCAATCGTCGGGGAGGCGCGTGGACTCCCATACCGTGTAAATCACTCGCGGCCCCGGCGCGTCGCGCGTGATGGTCCCCGCCATATTGCCGTATAGAAGCGCGATCGTAACGATGTCCTTGTCGTCCCTTATCCGGCGAGCGACCTCTCGATCTCGCGCATAGGGTCCATCGGCGTGGACCAGTGGAGAAATGATCGTGGGGTTTCGACGCGCCAAGGCGCTGAAGAAACCGCGAGCGTGTACATTGTATCCGTACGGCCCATCAAACCATCCGATCCCGTGGATCAAGCGCCGACCGTCGAAACGGATCGTTTGGGAGTTACGTTCGAAAGCCATCACATGATGCTCGGTTTCTCATTCCATGACACATTCGAATTAAGCAAAAACACCGACACCCTGATTATAGAAAATGACGAGCGGCGGCCAAAGCGTGAGTACGGTGCCAGGTCAATCACATTGGAACCCCGGCACATTGGAACCTGGGCACTTTGGAACCCGGGGCTCCCGCCTCGCCAGATTTCGAGCACGGGGGTTTTGACGCGATAGCCTTCCCACCACGCTCTAAATAAAAGCCCGTTTCACGGCGTCATACAATTGGTTTCGTAAACGGTCGAGTTCGAGGTCAACGAGGGTTTTCGGGTGTGAAGGCGACACAAACGACCGCGCCACCTCCTCCAACGCTCTATCGAGGGATAGTCGATATCATGATCGCCCGGCGAGTCAGAAGGCGTGTTATTTTTGCAACAGTGCGGATGGAAACCATCCCCACACCCCCGGAAAATCCCGGATTTATCGGCCATTAGGCGCTTGCAAGCCACCGGGTTTCGGTGTAATTAGATCCCGAACTGGACTGGTCTCGGGCCGGCTTCAGGTTTTTGGCTAACCGACCTAAGTCATGTCAGCGGTTACCATGACGCTAAGGACGTCGCGGTGGCTAAATGACTGATAAAAGTCGCGCCAAGAGAATCGGCTTCGATGCGCTAATGGGGACTTTCAATGGCATCAATCACCGGAACGACTTCTTCCGACAATCTTACCGGCACGGGTAACGCCGAGGAAATCACCGGCCTGACCGGTGCGGATACGATCAGCGCGCTCGGCGGTGGTGATCTGGTTTACGGCAACCAGGGCTCGGACAGCATTCTCGCCGCCGGCGGCGCGGACACGGTGTTCGGCGGTCAGGACGCCGACGTGGTCGACGGTAGCGACGGCAACGACGTCATCTACGGCAAC
>Ga0181593_10000098_pt1 | contig 64208 bp, 58 predicted proteins | sample 071ome_19_FD_133756 | JGI IMG/M metagenome (GOLD analysis project Ga0181593, IMG submission 133756) | Coastal salt marsh microbial communities from the Groves Creek Marsh, Skidaway Island, Georgia - 071413AT metaG (megahit assembly) | ecosystem: Environmental > Aquatic > Marine > Intertidal... | reverse complement strand
GGCTATGCCGAGCTTGCCTTCGCGCGCAACGATTTCGAGGATCAGGAAAACCTGTTCGGCGCCGATATCTGGCCGTCAGGGTTGAAGGCCAACAAAGCCAGCGTTGAACGTTTCATGAAGTATCTGACCGACCAGACGCTGATCGACGCGCCCTATCCGGTGGAAGATCTGTTCCACGAGAGCGTGCTGGATAGCTGATCCCGTAATCCGCTTGCGCGGGCTGGCGGCGCCTACTGTTTTCTCCTGGGTATCGCGAGAAGCGCGAGAAACGAGATAACCGCGCCTGCCGCCATCGTGCAGAAGGCGGCGATCCAGCCGGTCGCTGTTCCGATTCCGCCCGCAAGGTCGAGCGCGATTCCCACCGCCAGCGGTCCGACGATACCGCCAGCATAGCCGATGGTTGCGTGCACCGCCATGGTCGTCCCGCGCGCGCCGTGTGCCGCGGCGGCGACGCTGCCGGCTGTGGTCGGCGCGTTTCGACCGGACGCCAGCATTGCAAAGACGAAGCAGAGCGCGATCAGCGGCGCATAGGCGATATCGTTTGCGATGCCGACAGTCACCGCCGCCACAGCGGACAGGATCGATACCGTCATTAGAACGGTCCGGCGGTTACGGGCCAGGGCCAGTTCGCCGCAACCGAAATTCGCGAAGACACCCGCCAGCGCGAACAGGGTTGCAAGCCCGGTTGGCGAGAGAAAAAAGTCGTCAGTGCCTGAATTTGCCTGGGCATAAACGATGAACGCGACAATCCAGACGCGGAACGCGAAGACTTCCCACGCATATCCGAAGAACGCGACGATATAGGCCATCGCTTCCCGGTTCTTTAGGACGTTGCGAAAACCCCGGACCATGCCGGGAGCGGCATCCTGTCGGTCCGGCGCAACCGGACGGGCGAGGATTGCGACGATCAGGGAGCCGAGAACACAGCCTGCGCCTGCGGCGACGAACGACCAGTGCCAGCCGACCGCTTCGGCAATCTCTCCGCCGGTCAGAAACGAGAGCGCGGTACCCAGGGCAAACACTGCCGAATAGTAGGTGACGGCGCGTCCCTGGGCCGGTGCCGGCAAGCGGTCGGTGAGCGCCTTGAGACCCGGCATATAGGTTCCGCCCAATCCCGCGCCGGCGAGAAAACGCCAGATCAAAGCCGGCCAGAACCCGTCGGCGGTTGCGGCGAACGCCAGCGAGGCGATAGCAGCAACCAGCGACGACGCAAGACAGATGCGTCGCGCGTCGAACCGGTCCGTCAGCGAAGTAAGAACCGGCACCGCAGCGACGTACCCCGCGAAGTAAATGCCCCCGAGCCAGCCAGCCTCTCCCCCGGTAAGCGCCCATTCGGCCATCAGCTGCGGCAAAACTGCGGCGAGGGTCATAAAACCGGTCAGGTTGAGGACCAGCGCCAGGCAGAACCCGGCAATCAGAAATGCCGGGCGAGCGGTGCGCGAGCCGTTCAAGTAAACAGACCTCTTTCTTGTTCGTCGCTTTCGTGCAGGATGTGTATAACAGACTGAACAACAAGAGGTTGCGGTGAGTCTGCTGCACATCATTGTCCTGGCGGTTATTCAGGGCATCACCGAATTCCTGCCGATCAGCTCGTCCGGTCATCTCGTTTTGACGCCGGGGCTGATGGGGTGGCTAGATCAGGGGCTGACGATCGATGTCGCCGTTCATGTCGGCACGCTGTTCGCCGTGATCGTCTACCTGCGCCGCGAGGTCTGGATGATCCTTTGCGGCGTCGCGCGCATTTTCATCGGACGGTTCGATGAGGGCGCGCGCCTGGCGGCGATGATCGTGGTCGCCAGCATACCCGTCATGGCGGCGGGGCTGGGCGTCAAGATATTGCTGGGCGATGCGACCCGGGCGCCCGTTGTCATTGGCTGGGCCTTCATAATTTTCGGTATTTTTCTGTATCTCGGAGACCGCTTCGGGCTGACGATCAGGCGCCTGAACCACCTCACCTGGGGAAACGCGCTCATTATCGGGCTGGCGCAGGCGCTGGCGGTCATTCCCGGATCCAGCCGCGCCGGCGTGACCATCACCATGGCGCGCATCCTCGGGTTCGAACGACGGGACGCCGCACGCTTCTCGATGCTGCTGGCGATTCCGGCGATAGCCGGGGCAGGCGTCCTCCAGGGAATCGAGGTGGTGCAAAGCGGCAATCTGGCCATTTTGCCTGATGGCATTCTTGCCGCAACGCTGGCCTTCCTGACCGCTCTGGTTGCCATCTGGGCGATGATGGGATGGCTCCAGCGCCAGTCCTACACGCCGTTTGTTGTGTACCGGGTCATCGTCGGAATCGTTATTCTGTGGCTTGCCGCCTGAGGCATCCCGGCGGTCGTGTCCGGAAAGAAAGATTGCATAACCGGAGGCGGGTCAGGCCGCCTCGCCGCTGGCTCGCGAGAAATTGCCGCCATTCCGACGGTACCGGACGAGGTAGGCAGGTAGCTTCGCTTCGAGGCCCTCGGGTTCGATGCCGAGCGTGCTTAGATTGTCCGTGTCCTCCGATACGACATTGTCGCGACGGAGCAGGCGCACCTGGTCGCGCGTAATCGGCGGCGGCGGGGTAATAGAGGGGACGATCATCGCCGGCAAGGCTAGGCATAGCTCGATCCAGGCGGCTTTCGCCCGGGCTAGCCAGAACGGCACCGGGATAAGGAGTCGACGCCGGTCGATCGCCCGCAGCATGAGTTCAAGCAGTTCCCGGAAACTGTAGGTGCGGGGTCCGCCGAGTTCGAAGGTGCGACCGACCGCAGATGAATTCTCCATGCTGCGGGCGACGGCAGCTGCCACGTCGCCTACATAAACCGGCTGAAACCTTGTGTGACCGCCGCCGATCAGCGGCAGGACCGGTGACAGCCGCGCCATGGCCGCAAACAGGCTGAAAAACCCGTCTTCCGGTCCGAAAATGATGCTCGGACGAAGAATGACCGCTTCGGGAAACGCCTCCCGTACCGCTGCTTCTCCCTCGCCCTTGCTGCGCGCATAGGCGGCGTCGGCGTCCGGGTCGGCGCCTATGGCGGATACGTGAATCAGGCGGCGAACGCCCGCGCGCGCGGCTTCCCGTGCGATCGCGGCGGCGCCGTCGCGATGAACCGCATCGAATGTCTGGCGGCCTCGCTCATACAGAATGCCGACGAGATTGACGACCGTATCGGCCCCTTCGACGGCGGCGGCGATCGAGGCGCTATCCCTGATATTGCCGACAACAGGCACAACCTGGCCGACATCGCCCATTGTCCTGCAGGGGAGGGCCTCTTCAGTCCTGCGGCAAACCACGCGGATACGGGCGCCGGTGCGGGCCAGAGCCTGGACGACCTGACGCCCGACGAATCCCGACCCGCCGAACACGGTGACGATACCTGGTTCCATGCGTTCCTCCGAATGCCGCAAGCGTCGCGGCGCTATTATACAGGCGGCTGGTGAACGTCAAGCTAACGTTGGATAATGGCCGATAATCGGTTGACATTCGATCCCGCTATGGCATACCCACTCTCCCTCGGAGCCCAGGTGGCGGAATTGGTAGACGCGCAGGTTTCAGGTACCTGTGGCCGCAAGGTCGTGGAAGTTCGAGTCTTCTCCTGGGCACCATCCCGCTCCGCAATGTTTACGTCCGGTCGAGCCGGTCGATGAAGGCCATAGGGATTCAGGCCATAGGAGAGTGCGAGCGCCATGACAGTTGAACTCCATGAAGGCGACCTTCCCGGCGGGCTGTCGTTCGGCGAGGCCGTTGCGGTCGACACGGAAACGCTGGGGCTGAAGCCGGACAGGGACCGTCTCTGCCTCGTCCAGCTTTCTTCAGGCGATGGAGACGCGCACATCGTCCGGTTTCGGCGGGGCGTGTACGATGCGCCCAACCTGTGCGCGCTGATGGCCGACCCCGATGTCGTCAAGCTGTTTCATTTCGCGCGGTTCGACGTGGCGGTGATTCGCCGCTATCTCAATGTCACCTGCAGTCCCATTTTCTGCACCAAGATCGCATCGCGACTCGTTCGCACCTATACCGACCGTCATGGGCTGAAGGATCTCTGCAAGGAACTCATCGACGTTTCGCTGTCGAAGGAACAGCAATCCTCCGACTGGGGTGCTGACGAGCTGAGCGACGCCCAGCTTTCCTATGCCGCGTCCGACGTTCTTTATCTGCACCGTCTGCGGGATGCGCTGAGCGACATGCTGCATCGGGAAGACAGGATGCTCGTCGCGCAGGCATGCTTCTCCTTTCTGCCCGTGCGGGCCGAACTCGATCTCGCGGGCTGGAACGACATCGACATCTTTGCCCACTGAGACTCCCGATCGCTGCCGCCCGGCAACGATTCACAATTGGGGTCCTGAGGCAGGATCATTTGCGCTATAAGGTTCCACGAGCTGTATAACGAGCTGTATAACGAGCTGTATTCGGTCATCGTTAGGACTTCTGATTTGGCTACCGAAATCAAGGATCCCGGTACTGTGACGGATGTCGACGTCGCCCGGCGCGTTCTCACCGAGGAAGCGGCAGGGCTGCAAAAACTCGCCGATGCCCTGGACGGCCGGTTCGCGGCAGCCGTGGATCTCATGGCCCAGGCGGATGGCCGGGTCGTCGTCAGCGGTATGGGAAAAAGCGGTCATATCGCCAACAAGATCGCGGCGACCCTGGCGTCGACCGGTACACCTGCCCAGTATGTGAACGCCGCCGAGGCAAGCCACGGCGACCTTGGGATGATCACGAAGCGCGATGTCGTTCTCGCCCTGTCGAACTCCGGCGAAACGGTCGAGCTGTCCGATCTGGTGGCGCACACCAGGCTGAATTCCATCCCGCTGATCGCGATCACCGGCAAGGGAGGAAGCTCGCTCGACCAGGCCGGCGACGTGTCGCTGGTCCTGCCGGATATCCGCGAGGCCTGCCCGCTTAATCTGGCGCCAACGACGTCGACAACGGCGATGCTGGCGCTCGGCGATGCGCTGGCGGTGGCGTTGCTGGAACGCCAGAATTTTTCGCCCGACGATTTCAATGCGCTGCATCCCGGCGGGCAGCTGGGCCGACGCTTCATCAAGGTCCTCGACATCATGCATGGCGGCGATTCCCTGCCGCTGGCCGGGGGCGATACCAGCATGGCGGATGTGCTGCTGACCATGACGGCGAAGAGTTTTGGCTGCGTCGGCATCGTCGATGCCGAAGGGGTGCTGTTGGGCATCATCACGGACGGCGATCTACGCCGGCATATGGGGGACGGGCTTCTGAGCCGTCGCGCCGCCGATGTAATGACGCCGGCGCCGAAAACCATGGAACCGGATTCGCTGGCTGCCTCTGCGCTGCGTCTGATGAACGAACAGAAAATTACGTCATTGTTCATCGTCCGGGAGGGAAAGCCGGCCGGCATCCTTCACATTCACGACCTGCTCCGCGCGGGCATCGTCTGACGGCGTCCCAGCGATGGTTGAGCCCGCCCATACTCAGGACACGGACAGCGCCCAATCCTCTAACCGTTACCGCACCGACTGGACGCCGACGCCGAGGAGCGGCGAACACTATTCCCGCTTTGTCGGCGCGATGCGGATCTCACTGCCGCTGGTCGCCCTGTGTATCGTCGTTCTTGTGATCGCCTGGCCCCAGTTCACCAGCGCACCGAAAAAATTCAGCCTCGACAGCGGGCGAGTCTCGGTGCAGGCCGCTGTTGGCCAGAGAATGGTCAATGCCCATTTCACGGGTGCCGATTCGTCCGGCAACCCGTTTACGGTGACGGCCGATACAGCCGTGCAGGTCAAGAACGCGCCCGATCTTCTCGAAATGACGGTTCCCAAGGCCGACATCACGACCCGGGCAGGATCGTGGGTTGCGCTGTCGGCGAAAAAGGGGCTGTTCAACCGTAACAGCGAGCGGCTCGATCTTGCGGATGACGTCACGATGTTTCACGATTCGGGCTACGAGTTCAGAACGACCGCCGCCAGGATCGATCTGACGACAAGCAGGGCCGAAGGAGACGACCGGATCACCGGTCACGGGCCTGGCGGCACTGTCGAGGCGGAAGGGTTCCGGATACTCGAACGGGGCGCTGTGCTGGTTTTCTCGGGGAAGAGCAAAATGGAGTTCTATCCCAAAACGCAGAAACGAAAAGCAGGATCACGCAGATGACGCGTGTGCGCGGCTTCCGGTTCCTTGTCCTGCGCGTCTTCCTTGCAGCCGCTCTGCTGGCCGGCGCACCGAGCGTTGCGCACTCGCAGGGTATCGGCCTGCCGGACCAGTCGCGGGATACGCCGATCGAAATCCTTGCTGACGAAGGCATCGAATGGCAGCAGAAGAACCAGGCCTATATCGCTCGCGGCAACGCAAAGGCGCGTCAGGGCGATGTAACGGTTCGGGGCGATACGCTGACTGCCTACTATCACAAGGGTGCGGGCGGCGGCACAGAGATCTGGCGCATCGACGCCGAGGGCGACGTCCGGATTACGACGCCGCGTCAAACCGCTTTTGGAACCAAGGGCGTATATGACGTGGAGCGCGGCATCTTCGTTCTCACCGGCGCGCCGCGCCTGATTTCCGGCACCGAGAAAATAAGCGCCGCGCAAAGCCTGGAGTTTTGGGAGAAGAAGTCTTTGGCGGTGGCGCGCGGCAACGCACTCGCGATTCGCGAGGACAAGCGTCTACGGGCGGATGTGCTGACAGCTCATTTCGTGACCGGTCGCGACGGCAAAAGCGAAATGAACCGGGTCGAGGCGTTTGACAATGTCGTCGTTTCGTCACCCAGGGAAATCGTCCGGGCGTCCCGCGGCGTCTACAATACAAAGACGGGGATCATCGTCCTGCGGGGCGGGGTCAAGATTACGCGTGGCGACGATCAGCTCAACGGCGCGGTCGCCGAGGTAAATCTGAATACCGGCGTGAGCCGCATGCTGAGCGGTGCGCAGAGGCGTGTCCGAGGGTCCTTCAAATCCCGGCGAAGTTCTTCGTCGCCGTGATGTCCCTTACCGGTTGCTTTTTGCCTTTTCGCAAAGCTCCAGAATTTTCAGGTGCGTGAGAACCGGGTAGAGGGCGGAGAAAAGGGCGAGCGCCATTCCCTGCCATCCTTCCCTGTAACCCTTGCGGCTCCAGTAGGACCGGATAAAACGGCTGAAGAACCGGCGCCCGGTCGAAAGGCGTCGCGGCGTTTCTCCCCGTGCAACTGCGTCCCGGGCGGCAGAGGAACAGTACCAGTCGAGTCGCCTGAACATGTCCGCGATGTCGTCGTCGACGAAATGATCGATGTGACCGGTCGCGTCACCGCGCCGGCCTGAAAGATCGATTCGGGGGTGAATGGATCCGCCCAGCCATTTTTTCGAGTCGCGACGGAACAGACATGACTTGGCGGCGACGCCGTTATAGGCCCCCCAGCCGTAACGGATCCACTTGCCGCCGAAATGGTTGTGAAACGGAATGACGTAATAATCCGCAGCATCCGATTCGGTCAGTGTGCGCAGCTCGTCAGCCAGGGCGCGGGAAATCCTTTCGTCGGCATCGAGCTCAAGAATCCAGTCTCCGGTGCATGCCGAGATCCCTGCCGTTCGCCTGGCGCCCTCGTCTTCCCAGTCGCCTTCGACGACGCGGGCGCCCATTCTGCGGGCAATGTCGCCCGTGGCGTCCTCCGACCTGTCGAGCAGAACCACGATTTCGTCGGCGCAGGCGGCGCTCGCGATACAGGTCTCGATCCGGTTTTCCTCGTTCCGCGCCACGACAAGCGCTGAAACGGTCGCGGTAGTCACTTGTGTATCCTGCATAGTGCTGTCATTGGCGGATTCTGCCGATAGCTGCTATATCTGGCGATCTGTCCGGATACCCGCTCGACAGGCGGTTTTCCGAAGGATTGAGCCGGATATTTTTCAATGGTTTTTCTATCCGATATTTGCCTGGAGGAAGGCCTTTCAGCATGAAGACTCGCAGGTCTTTTTCCGAACGGCTTGTTCAGCGTTTTTTTTACAAATATTACGCGCGCAATCTGCTCTACGAGCTGCAGACGAGGGCCCGCGCCGAATCCGCTGACTATGTACAGCAACAAATGCAGGAAGCGAGGATTTTTACGTCCCACCGCAGCCTGGTTGAGTTTGCAGCACAGGGTGCTTCCGCTCAAGGGCTGTTTCTGGAGTTCGGCGTCGCCACCGGCAATACGATTCGCCAGATAGCCGCGAGCGCGCCGCCGGGAACGACGGTCTTCGGGTTCGACAGTTTTTCCGGGTTGCCCGGCGACTGGACGGGGCACGTCGAGACGGCAGGTGCCTTTCGCCAGAGACAGGTCCCAAAGGTTCCCGGAAACGTTACGTTGCTGAAGGGGCTGTTCGAAGAAACCCTGCCGGGGTTCATGGCCGAACATGAAGGTCCCGCAAGTTTCGTCCACATAGATTGCGATCTGTACGAATCCACAAGGACCATTCTCGATCATATCGGTCCCCGTCTTCAGTCAGGTACACGTGTTCTGTTCGACGAATATTTCAACTATCCCGGATGGAAGTTGCACGAGTTCAAGGCCTGGAAAGAGTTTTGCGAGTCCACCGGTACCCGCTATTCCTATCTCGGTTTTACGTCCCTTGACGGTCGGGTGCTGGTGGAAATCGACTGACGGTCGATAGGTTTTCGCCGCCTGCGGTTAAACGCTTGTTTTATGCCATTGGACCGAACCGGTTTTGCGATATAGTCGACGGTGGCGGGGCGTTGCCGGCGCAGAATCGGAAATTATCCGGTTTCGACCGGCGGTCGCCTTCGAAGGCAAATGTAAGAACCCAGGACCTTTCCGGTGCCGGAAAACGATAATATGAACGAAAATGTCGCCGTTATGGACCCCGACGACCGGACTCCCCGGCTTGTTTCGGAGAACCGGGGACTCGTTGTCCAGAATATCGGTAAGGCGTTCAAGAAACGGCCCGTACTCCGCGAAGTGTCGCTGCATGTTCGACGAGGCGAGGCGGTTGGATTGCTGGGGCCGAACGGCGCTGGAAAGACGACCTGTTTCTACATCGTCACGGGCCTGATCGCCCCCGATTACGGCTCCATATCCCTCGACGGGAACGATCTGACAAATCTGCCGATGTATCGGCGCGCCCGTATGGGGATCGGCTATCTGCCGCAGGAGGCATCGATTTTTCGTGGCCTCACGGTGGAGAACAATATCCGCGCGATGGTCGAGGTTGCCGAGCCGCAGGCTGAACGGCGTGAGGCCCGCATAGAGGACCTGATGGCCGAGTTCTCGATCACGCATCTGAGGCGGACCCCGGCGGTGGCGCTGTCGGGCGGCGAACGCCGGCGGGTGGAGATCGCGCGTGCGCTGGCTGCCAATCCCGGATTTATCCTGCTTGATGAGCCGCTTGCCGGGATCGATCCGATTGCGGTGAACGACATCCGCGAACTTGTGTCTCATCTGAAGGATCGCGGGATCGGTGTGCTGATCACCGATCATAATGTGCGCGAAACGCTGGACATCGTCGATCGCGCCTACATTCTTTACGATGGCCGCGTACTCATGGATGGCGCACCCGAAGAGATCGTTACCCATGAGGATGTCAGGCGCGTTTACCTTGGCGAAAGGTTCACCCTGTAAGAGGGTAAACGACCGCTAAGTATATGTAAGGCAAAAGATAATGGCCCTAATTCCCAGATTGGATCTCAAGACGGTCCAGACTCTGGTGATGACGCCGCAGCTTCAGCAGGCGATAAAACTGCTGCAGCTTAATAATCTTGAACTCTCCGAATATATCGAACAGGAGCTTGAGCAGAATCCCCTGCTCGAGCGCGAAGATTCCGGTCGGGAAGGAGACGGTCCGGCGTCAGCGTCCGCCGGTGACGCATACGGTGACGCGGACGGCGGTACGCAGGAGTTCGGGCGGGACGGGGACTCGTCCGCCGAGCTTTCCGCGGATGCGGGCGGCTTTGAAACTGGAGACGAGGGCGCTTTCTCGGCGGAAGGTTCCGGTGGCGATGACATCGTTCAGCGGGATGCCGTCGAGCTGGTAGGTTCGGAAGACATGTCGTTCGGCGGCGATGATTCGCTCGATGCCGATTACGAAAATGTCTGGTCAGGCGATACGGAGAGCAGTATTCCGGCTGGCGGAGACGGCGACTCGCTTCACTGGCAGGTGCAGGGCGCTGGCGGCTTCGATTCGGACGATTCCGACATGGAAAACGCGCCCGCCGGCGAAATCGACCTGCGGGATCATCTGCAGGAACAGATCAATATCGATATCAACGATCCGGTGCATCGCCTGATCGCGTTGCACATGCTCGACAATCTGGACGATGCCGGTTATCTCGCGGCCGATCTCGACGAGATCGCGCAGACGCTGGGATGCGGGTACGAAACGGTCGAAACGGTTCTGCAAACGGTGCAGCGTTTCGACCCGCCCGGTATTTTTGCCCGCGATCTTGCCGACTGCCTGCGCATTCAGCTGGAAGACCGCAATCATTTCGACCCGGCGATCCAGATCGTAATCGAGAATCTGGACATGCTGGGGCGCCGGGAGTTCAAGGAGCTGAAGCGGCTTTGCGGGGTGACGGCAGAGGATTTCGCCCACATGGTGGACGAGATCAAGACGCTGAACCCGAAGCCCGCACTGGCCTTCGATCACTCAGTCGCGCAGCCCGTCATCCCCGATGTGAGCGTTCGCAGGGGGCCCGAAGGCGGCTGGGTCGTTGAACTCAACAGCGACACGTTGCCGCGCGTCCTGATCAACAACCGGTACCATACCGAGATCGCGCGCTCGGCGAGTCGCAAGGAGGACAAGGAGTACATCGCCGAGTGCTATCAGTCGGCGAACTGGCTTGTGCGGGCTCTTCACCAGCGCGCACAGACGATCATGAAAGTGTCGTCCGAGATTGTCCGGCAGCAGGAAGATTTTATGGAGCGGGGGGTCCAGTATCTGAGGCCGCTGGTGCTTCGCAATATCGCCGAGGCCCTCGATATTCACGAGAGCACCGTGAGCCGCGTGACGAACAACAAGTACATTACGACGCCGCGCGGAATTTTCGAGTTGAAATATTTCTTTACCTTTGCCATCGGCGACAAGGAGGATGGCGAGGCGGCGTCGGCTGAGGCGGTCCGGTTCCGCATCAGGTCGCTGATCGATTCCGAGTCGGTCGATAACGTATTGTCGGACGATAAGATCGTCTCGATCCTGCAGGGGGCTGGCGTCGACATAGCGCGTCGGACGGTCGCCAAATACCGGGAATCGATGCGAATTCCGTCTTCGGTGCAGAGACGGCGCGAGAAAACTCTTCACCTCTAGACCGGACCGCCTGTTCGACCCGTTGGGTCGCCCAGGAGGACTTCTGGACATGCATTCGGGCAAACATTGGCGCGGCCTGTCGGATTGACGGATCGATTGACTTGCTTCGGGGCGGGCACTAAGTTGCGCCCCTTCTCGTCTGGGCGTTTATGCCGTTCCTCTCGGCCGGCCTGAATTCGAGCCGGATGCATGCGCGGCGAGAGAAGAAACCTGGAAGTAAGCGAATGAAAGTAACCGTCACAGGAAAGCAGATAGACGTGGGCGATGCGCTCAGCGGTCATGTCGAATCGCGGCTGACCGATATCGTCGAAAAGTATTTCGACCAACCCGTGGATGCGGCGACGGTGTTTTCAAAGCAGGGCAAGAGCGGAGAGTTGCGCGCCGACGTAACGGTGCATGTCGGGCGCAATATTCAGATGCACGGTCGTGGCCTTGCCGGCGACGCTTATGGCGCCTTCGATCTCGCCGCGGAGCGGATCGCCAAACAGCTGCGCCGTTACAAGCGCCGGCTGCGCGATCATCACCGCAAGGAAGCCGCCGACGAGGCGGGGGTGATGGCCCAGAAATATGTGCTGGTTCCTGAAAATATTGAAGACGACGAACAGGAGACGGGTTCGGATAATCCGGTCGTGATCGCCGAAACCACCATGCCGGTTGAATCGCTTACGGTCGGCGAGGCGGTGATGCGCATGGATCTGGCGGACACCACGGCGTTGATGTTCAGGAACCGGGCGCATGGCGGCCTCAACATGGTTTATCGTCGGGCCGACGGAAATATCGGCTGGATCGACCCGGAGGGAAGTCCGTAACGATCGGGTTCTGTCGAACCGGAACACTGAAGGACCCGCGCCGGGCGGGCCGGAGAACGGAAAGAATGGAAATCAACGATCTGTTGACGCAGAAAGCAGTCCTGACCGGCATAAAAGCCACCAGCAAGAAACAGACGATACAGGAGCTGGCGCACCGGGCCTCCGAGATCGCCGGCGTTCCGGAACGCACGATTTTCGATGTTTTGCTCGAACGCGAACGCCTCGGAACTACCGGCGTGGGGCGTGGTATCGCTATCCCTCACGGAAAACTCTCCGAAGTCGACAGGCTATACGGGCTGTTCGCGAGGCTTGAAGTACCGGTGGATTTCGATGCGGTCGACGGGCAACCCGTCGATCTCATGTTCCTGCTGCTGGCGCCGGAAGAGGCCGGCGCCGATCATTTGAAGGCGCTCGCCCGGATATCCCGCCTTTTTCGCGATGCCGACCTGTGCGACCGGCTCCGCAGGACAAGCGACTCCGAGGAACTTCTGGAACTGTTGACCCGGGGCGTTTCCGCAAACGCCGCCTGAGATCGCGCTCGGCGATTAGCCCTTAACATTCTCCACTTCGATCGCGGACGGCGGATTGTCTGCTGTCCTCCCGCCGTTGCGGGTGATTTCTATAACCCGTTGCCTGCTTTCCGCGGGGGGGCGAACGAGGTCGACATGGAGAAGGCCGTTGTCCAGCGTCGCGCCGACCGTATCGATCCCTTCGGCAAGAACGAACGACCTTTGAAACTGACGCGCCGCGATACCGCGGTGCAGAAAGACCTTCGACCCGTCGTCGGTCTGTTTGCCCCGGATGACGAGCTGCCGGTCTTCGACCGTTACCGACAGGTCGCTTTCCGTAAAACCGGCGACCGCGAGCGTAATGCGAAGGCCGTCCTGGCCGACCTGTTCGATATTGTAGGGCGGGTACCCGTCGGACGACGACTTGGCGGTGCGGTCCAGCAGTCGTTCGAGTTCGTCGAACCCGAGAAGATAGGGGCTGTTGAACAGGGGGGCACGGGACATCGGCAATTCCTTTCCAGCCTCTCAGAATGAGCAGGCGTCGACCCGGCCTGCCGGTATGACATGCCAGGCGGCCCCGGGTCCGAAACGGCGCTCGGTAAGATATTGTGCCAAATCCGGCGGGATTCAACCCGGTTACGACGCAGAACGATTTTCGCTGACGCGAAACTGCATCCCGCCTATCCTGAGTTGCACGATATTATCGGGTGTGTCCCGGCGGCAATGGTGGAGCGATGCAGGATAAATTTGTGCGCGATCTTCAGGAGTTGCCGAAAACCATTCGCGATAGCGTCTGGTCCGAGGAGCTGGAAGGTCGGGGTTTCTGGTCAGCATTCGGAGTCCGGCTGTTGCGGTTGGTCTGGGCTGTCGTCCGGGACCTGCGCAGCGGCGATCCCAGCCTGCGCGCCATGAGCCTCGTCTACACCACCATTCTTTCTCTGGTGCCCCTGCTCGCCGTCAGTTTCTCGGTCCTCAAGGGTTTCGGCGTCCATGAGGAACTCGAGACCATGATGATGCGGTCTCTGCTGCCGCTCGGCGAACAGGGCGTCGAGATCGGCATCCGTATCATCGAGTTCGTCGACAATGTGAAGGTAGGCGTGCTGGGCTCGGTTGGTCTCGGACTGTTGCTCTATACGGTCGTTTCCCTGATGCAGAAGATCGAACGCGCCTTCAACCGAACATGGCGCGTGTCCCAGGAACGGCCGTTTTCCCAGCGCTTTGCGGGCTACCTGTCGGTGGTGATCGTCGGGCCGGTTCTGGTATTCAGCTCGATGGGGCTGACGGCGACGCTGATGAGCACAGACATCGTCGCAGCGATTTCCGCCGTTGAACCGTTCGGCACCGTCATGGGTTGGGCCAGCGCCCTGTTGCCGTTCGCGCTTGTCGTAGGCGCATTCACCTTCATCTACGTCTTTATGCCGAATACGTCGGTTAACCCCGTCTCCGCCTTTACCGGATCGCTGGTCGCAAGTTCTCTCTGGCATCTCGCCGGCTGGGTCTTCGCGTCATTCGTCGTCTCGTCGGCGCAATACACGGCGATCTACTCGGCGTTCGCCGCGCTTATCGTTTTCATGCTCTGGCTTCATGTTTCCTGGCTGGTTCTGCTGATCGGCGCCAGCGTGGCGTATTATCACCAGAACCCCGAAATGACAGACGTTTTTGCCGGCGACGCGGCGCCCAGTCCGCGAATGACGGAGCGGCTTTCGATCGCGCTGCTGACTGAAATCGGGGCGGCTTTCGACAAGGGAGAGGCCCGTTCGACCACGGCGGAACTGGCCGACCGGTTGCACATTCCCCGGGAGACGGCGGCCGGTCTTCTGGCGACGTTGCAGGACAAGGGCTTCGTTCTTGCCGTCGCGCAGCCGGAACAATGGATGCCGGCGCATCCGCTCGAGAAAATTTCTCTTGATACCGCAATAGCGGCGATCCGGGCCGCAGGAGAGTTCGGCCGGCTGTCGCCGGAACGCGCATGGCTGCCTGAACCGGTCGAAGAGCTTGTTGCAGGGGTCGAAGCCGGGGGCGCTGCATCGATACAGGGCCTGACGCTCAAGGACCTTGTAGACCGGAAGGATCGTTCCCAGACTGCTTCGGTCGCGCGGCTGCACGAACGGGATGCAGCAACGGGAGATTAGGGAAACATGAGCTACAGGAGCAGGAAAACATGAGCTACAAATGCATTCTGCTTCCGGTCACCGGCGAGAACCCCGGCGAGGGCGCGGTGGCGTATGCGGCCCGCCTTGCTGCTTCGTTCGACGGTTTTCTGCGCGTCCTTTTTCCAAAAGGCGAATCGATCGAGGTCGCCCGTTTTCGGTATCCCTCGCTCGGCGATTCCTTCTTCGTACAGGTTGAGCAGGCTTCGCGTTCAGCGGCTGAGGCGCGCGAACAGGAAGCGCGCCGCCGCGTCGAAGGAGTCATCGGCGCGGTCCTTAGCGAAGGTGCCGCTGAATCGGGGTTTCAGTGGGAGCCGGTTGACGCCGATGCTCCGACGGCGCTGCGGTTGCAGGGCGGACTTTACGACCTTCTGGTCATGGACGATGCCGGGCGGTCCGATAGCGATCTCGTTGACGCCGCGCTGTTCCAGGCGGCGCGGCCCGTCCTGTTCGTGCCTGACGACGCTGCGGAACGGGCGCCGGGCGCTGCCATGGAGCGCGTCATGATCGGATGGAACCGGAGCGCAGAGGCCGGACGCGCCGTTGTCGCCGCGCTTCCCTTGCTTCAGAAAGCCGAGGCCGTCACGATCTGCGCGGTGCGGACCGCTGCCAAGCAGGGGCCGAGTCCGCGGCAGCTTGCCGAATATCTCGCCCGGCACGATATCAGCGCGGATATTATCCGGCCCGAACCCAGAGGCGGAGCGATTGGCGACGTACTCCTCTCAGAGGCGGCTGGCGGTGACCTGCTGGTCGCAGGGGCAAACTATGCTGGTCGCCAGCGTTCGATCGCCGCTGGCGGCGTGACCGCGCAACTGCTCGACAAGGCAGCGTTGCCGGTTCTGCTGGCGCACTGACGCAGAACCGGGAGTGATTTCCTGCAAACGGGAAAGGGCCCGACCGATATGGTCGAGCCCTTTCTAACTGGTGGAGCCAAGGGGAGTCGAACCCCTGACCTCTTGAATGCCATTCAAGCGCTCTCCCAACTGAGCTATGGCCCCGAATTTCCTTTTGGCGTGCCCGGTCGCCTGGGATCGACCGGTGCGAAGGCGGAAACTATCGAAGTTACCCCCCCGGTGGCAAGGCCTCCGATCAACCTGTCCTGTCTGCGTCAGGTATCTTCGTCCTTTTGCTTTTCTTCAACCGTATCGATGACCTCGAAAATATCGTCCTTGTCTTCTCCGAGTTCCGAGGCGTTTTCCAGCATCTCGTCGTCCTCGTCGTCGTCATCGTCAAGAACGACATCGTCATCCTCGAAATCTTCGTCGTCGTCTGCCTCAAGGTCGATTTCATCGTCCGTCGGCGCCGGTTTTTCAGCCTTGGGCGCTGGCGCCGGTTTCGACCGGGTCGGGCGCGTCAGCGCTGCGAGGTCGAGGACCGTCTCGCATTTCGGGCAGACAATCGGGTCCTTTGCGAGATCGTAAAACTTGGCGCCACAGCTGAGGCAGGTCCGTTTTTTTCCGAGTTCCGGCTTCGCCACTTCATTCTCCTTCTTCGAGGCCGACTGCGATACTGCCAATGCCATGATCGGCAAAAGCTGTCAAAAACAAAATTACATTGCGATTAAATCGGCTGAAACGCGCTACCGCTATCGGGTCGGATTGTGCTACAGACGGCGCCCGGCGGGTCGGCAGGACATGCCTTCCCTGCGCCGGATGAATGCAAGGAACCGACGATGACGATGCTGATTTCCGCACCTGTCAGGTCCCTGAAGGGCATGGCGGCGGTGCCGGGCGACAAGTCGATATCGCACCGCGCGCTGATGATCGGCGCGCTCGCAGCGGGCGAGACCGAGATCACAGGTCTTCTCGACGGCGACGACGTATTGCGGACAGCCGGCGCGCTGGAGCGGATGGGTGTCCGAAGCGTTAGGAAAGGGGACGGCGTCTGGCAGGTTCATGGCGTCGGCGTCGGGGGACTCGGCGAGCCGTCCGATATTCTTGATCTGGGAAATTCCGGCACGGGCGCGCGTCTTCTGATGGGACTCGTGGCGACACATCCCATGACAGCCCATTTCACCGGCGATGCGTCCCTTCGTAACCGCCCGATGGCGAGGATTGCCGAGCCGGTCGAACGGATGGGCGCCCGGGTAATCGCCCGCGAAGGCGGTCGCATGCCGCTCTGCGTCGTTGGCGCGCGCAACCCTGTCCCCATCGAATATGCCTTGCCGGTGCCGTCCGCGCAGGTCAAGTCGGCGGTTCTTCTGGCCGGTCTGAACACGCCGGGCGAGACGATTGTTATCGAGACCAAGCCGAGCCGCGACCATACGGAACTGATGCTGCGCCATTTTGGAGCCGAGCTGTTTGTCGAAGATATCGATAATGGCGGGCGGCGCATCGTGCTGACCGGCGAGCCGGAGCTGGAGCCGCGCCGGATTTCGGTGCCCCGGGATCCGTCTTCCGCCGCGTTTCCCGTCGTTGCCGCGGCGATTTCGCCGGATGCGGAAATTTCGATCCCGGCGACCGGGCTCAATCCGCTGCGCGCAGGTGTGTTTCAGACCCTTGAAGAGATGGGCGCCGATCTCAGCTTTGAAAACCGGCGCGAGGAAGCGGGCGAGCCGACCGCCGATCTGGTCGCGCGGTCAAGCGAACTCAAAGCGGTCGACGTCCCCGCCGACCGGGCGCCATCGATGATCGATGAATATCCTGTTCTTGCGGTGGCGGCGGCGGCGGCGCAGGGCACGTCCCGCATGCGCGGCCTGGGCGAGTTGCGGGTCAAGGAAAGCGACCGTCTGGCAGCGATCTGCGACGGGCTGGCGGCAATTGGCGTGAAAACGGATATCGATGGCGACGATCTGATCGTGTACGGAACCGGCGGGAAGCTGCCCGGCGGCGGTACGGTCGAGGCGAGGATGGATCACCGGATCGCCATGTCCTTTATTGTTGCGGGCACTGCCGCCGCCGCGCCGGTATCGATCGATGACGCCGCCCATATCGGGACCAGCTTTCCGGGCTTTACAGAACTGATGAACGGCCTTGGCGCCGATATCACGGAAAAACATGACGGCTGAGGTCGACGCCGGCGCTTTTGTAGTCGCGGTCGACGGTACGGCGGCGAGCGGCAAGGGAACGCTGGCGCGTCGGCTCGCGGCGCACCTGGATTTTGCCTATCTGGATACCGGACTTCTGTATCGGGCCGTCGCCTTCGCGGTGTACCGGAGGCTGGGACGCGCCGAGATTAGCGAAGAAGCTGCGATAGAGGCGGCGAGAACCCTCGACCCCGCCTCTTTCGATGAGGCCTCTCTTCGCACCGACGAAGTCGCAAACGGGGCAAGCCAGGTGGCGGCGATACCCGCGGTTCGGGAAGCCCTTGTCGAGCTTCAGCGCCGTTTCGCGGCGTTGCCTCCCGGTGCAAAGGCGGGCGCAATCCTGGACGGGCGCGATATTGGCACCGTGATCTGCCCCGACGCTGACGCCAAAATCTTCGTCGATGCCGATGTCGAGGTGAGAGCGCAAAGGAGGGTTAAAGAGTTGCAGGAACGGGGTGTTGCGGCTATACCTGCGCGCGTTCTGCAGGAAATGCGGGAGCGTGACGAGCGCGACAGATCGCGAAGCGTTGCGCCGCTGGTGCCTGCGGAAGACGCGTTCGTTCTGGATAGTACGGAGCTGGACGCCGACGCCGCATTCGCCGCCGCGCTGTATTTCGTTAATTCGCGGAACATGTTCCAGGCGTAAGTTGTCGGGGTAGGGAACCGGCCCATGGTGGGCCAGCCCCTGCACGGTCTGGATCAGCAAGCCGTCCGGCAAACTCCGGCGGCTGCATGGAAAAGAGGTATTCGACTTAATGGCGACAAATATGGCGCAGACCGGCGACGACGCTGCGATGGACGATGATGCTTTCGCAGCCATGCTGGAGGAAACTTTCGGTGAGGGCGAGCTTACCGAAGGTTCGGTGGTCAAAGGCACGGTAATTTCGATCGAGGGCGATGCGGTTCTGATCGATGTCGGCCTGAAATCGGAAGGCCGCATCCCGCTGAGAGAATTCGGGGTCTCCGAAGGAGAAGCCGGCGTATCGCCCGGCGATATCGTCGACGTTTATCTGGAGCGCATGGAGGATCGCCAGGGCGAAGCCGTGCTGTCGCGCGAGAAGGCGCGTCGCGAAGAATCCTGGACCATGCTGGAAAAGGCGTTCAACGACGGAGAACGGGTTACCGGCTCGATCTTCGGTCGCGTCAAGGGCGGCTTTACCGTCGATCTCTCGGGCGCCGTGGCGTTCCTGCCCGGCAGCCAGGTCGACGTTCGGCCGGTGCGCGACGTTACCCCGCTGATGGGTACGCCGCAGCCTTTCCAGATTCTCAAGATGGACCGCAGGCGCGGCAATATCGTCGTTTCCCGTCGCGCGGTGCTTGAAGAATCGCGCGCGGAGCAGCGCAACGAACTGCTGGCCGGTCTTACCGAAGGGCAGGTCATCGAAGGCATCGTCAAGAATCTCACCGATTACGGCGCGTTCGTCGATCTCGGCGGTGTGGACGGACTTCTGCATGTTACCGACATCGCGTGGCGCCGCATCAACCATCCGAGCGAAGTGCTGTCGGTCGGTCAGACGGTGAATGTCCAGGTCATTCGCTTCAATGCGGAAACCCAGCGAATTTCGCTCGGTATGAAGCAGCTTGAAGCCGATCCGTGGGATGGCGTCGAGGCCAAGTATCCGCTCGGCGCGCGCTATACCGGACGTGTCAGCAACATCACCGACTACGGCGCTTTCGTGGAGCTGGAGCCCGGCATCGAAGGCCTGGTCCATGTGTCCGAGATGAGCTGGACCAAGAAAAACATCCATCCCGGCAAGATCATTTCGACCAGCCAGGAAGTCGATGTCATGGTGCTCGACGTCGATCCGGCCAAACGGCGGATTTCGCTCGGCATCAAGCAGACCCAGGAAAATCCCTGGACCGATTTCGAGGTCCGCTTCCCGGCTGGCACCGAAGTTGAGGGTGAGGTGCGCAATATCACCGAATTCGGCCTGTTTATCGGTCTGGAGGGCGATATCGACGGGATGATCCACCTGTCCGATCTTTCCTGGGATAAATCGGGTGAAGACGCGATCCAGGAATTCAAGAAGGGCGATGTCGTCAAGGCGAAGGTTCTCGATGTCGATATCGAGAAAGAGCGTATCAGCCTCGGCATCAAGCAGTTGACCGACGACCCGTTCGATGCGGCCGGCGACGATGTCAAGAAGGGCGAAGTCGTGACCTGCACGGTCGCCAAGGTCGTCGACAATGGCATCGAGGTAACGGTCGCAGGTTCCCTGCCAGGCTTTATTCGCCGTGGCGATCTGTCGCGCGAGCGTAGCGAGCAGCGTCCCGACCGGTTCGCCGTAGGCGATCGTGTCGATGCGGTCATCACCAATGTCGACCGGCGCGAGCACAAGCTGACGCTGTCGATCAAGGCGCACGAGATCGCCGAAGAGAAGACCGCGATGGCCAATTACGGATCGAGCGATTCGGGCGCCAGCCTCGGCGATATTCTCGGTGCCGCGATGCGCCGGGCCGAGGGCGAAAACGCTGCGGACGACGAAAAGAAGGACGAAGACGCGGGTTCCTGACAGGAACCCGCCGTCCATTCCGGTCGATCCTGCAGGCGGTAGGAGGACGACAACGTGTCGCTCGACGCTGACTATCTGATCGATCGCCGGCGTCTCAAATCCCGCCTGGGATGGTGGCGCGCCGCTGCAATTCTGCTCGGCGTGGCCGTCGTCATCGTCGCGGCCGGACAGTTTGCCGGAGTCGACAGGCGGGATCGAATCGTCCGTTTGTCGATCGATGGCATTGTTCGTCTCGATGCCGACCAGCTCACCGCGATCCAGAAAATACGCGACGATGACAGCGTCAAGGCGATGATCGTCCGCATCAATACGCCTGGCGGCACCGTTGTCGGCGGTGAGACGCTGCACCGGGCAATACGCGAAGTCGCGGCCAAAAAGCCCGTCGTCGCGGTCATGGAGGATCTCGCAACATCTGCCGGTTATATGATCTCGGTCGCCGCCGACCGTATTTATGCGCAGCGCGGCACCATAACCGGGTCAATCGGCGTTCTGTTTCAGACCGCAGAGGTTACCGAACTTCTCGGCAAGTTGGGGGTTTCGGTCGAAACCGTTAAGAGCGGTCCTTTCAAGGCCGAACCCTCTCCGCTCACCAAGATGACGCCTGCCGTCCGCGCGGCGACGCAGAAACTTGTCGACGACATGCAGGAGATGTTTCTCTCCATGGTCGTCGACGGGCGCCGGATGGACCGGGCCAAAGCGAGATCTCTCGCGGATGGCAGGGTTTTCACCGGCAGGATGGCTGTCGAGAACGGACTGGTGGACGAAATCGGCGGGGACGAAGATGTCCGGAACTGGCTGGAAAAGGAACGCAACATCGCTGCTGGACTTCCGATTAGGGATGTGAGACCCGGTAAGGATGTCGACTCCTGGTTCGATTACGCTTCCAGCCTGATCGGAAAAACAGCGCTTTCTGAACGACTTACACTTGACGGGCTGGTGTCTGTCTGGCACCCTCAACTCTAGTAGGGAAGCCTCGAACCAAGCGCGCTGGGGGGTGCGTCGGTTCCTAAAGCAGGCGGGTGGGTATGACGAAATCCGAACTGATCTTGCGTCTAGCGGAGAAGAATCCGCACCTGTACCAGCGCGACGTCGAACGAATCGTGTCGACGATCTTCGATGAAATTTCGAGCGCCCTGTCCAATGGAGACAGGGTCGAGCTGCGTGGCTTCGGCGCTTTTTCGGTCAAGAATCGGGACGAGCGGACCGGCCGTAACCCGCGGACCGGAGAAACGGTGCATGTCGCCCGCAAATCCGTACCTTTCTTCAAGGTCGGCAAGGATCTCCGTGTTCGCCTGAACACTCCCGGTGCCTGACCGGGCGGCTGCACGGGGGCGGCGATCATGCGAACCCTGATGCGGATCGTTCTCGCCGTTTTCATCATTCTGTTCGTGACGTTTGCCGTCGCCAATCGAAGCGCGGTGACGCTCAATCTCTGGCCTTTGCCATTTACCATGTCGGTGCCGCTTTTCGCCGCAATCCTCGGGGCATTTGCGGCCGGTCTCCTGATCGGGACGGGATTTGCCGTCTTCTCGAGGCAGCGTCTCAGAATGCGGGTCCGGTCGACGGAACGCCGGGCCGAGCGGGCCGAACGCGCCGGCGGCGCCGACCGACAGGTTTCCGTCGTCGAATCCTCCGCGGGCCTGCCGGCCAGGGTGGAAACCCCTTCCAGCCGCTGATTTGCGTCGGTCCCGGCCACGCCCTATATAGGGCGGCCTGAACCATATTCCGCAGCGAGACTCACCGTGACGCCCTCAGACCGAATCCTGTGCGCCATCGATACGCCCGAACTCGATGAGGCCGTGGCGCTTTCCGAAACGCTTGCCGGCGCTGTCGGCGGGGTCAAGCTGGGCAAGGAGTTCTTTACCGCGCAGGGGCCCGAAGGGGTCCGCCGGATCGCGGAGGGCGGACAGAAAATCTTCCTCGATCTGAAGTTTCACGACATTCCGAATACCGTGGCGGGTGCGGTGCGTGCCGCGACACGACTCGACTGCTTCATGCTGACTATCCATGCGTCGGGGGGGGCGGCGATGGTGCGCGCCGCCGCCGATGCGAGCGGCGATGCCGGTCCTAAAATCGTCGCCGTCACCGTCCTGACGAGCCTGGGAGACGACGATCTGGTGGCTGTCGGTCAGATCGGGCCGGCGGCGGAACAGGTTCTCAGGCTTGGCCGTGCAGCCCGTTCAGCGGGCGCCGACGGGCTGGTTGCCTCGCCGCGCGAGGTAGCCGCGCTGCGCTCCGCGCTCGGCGACGATTGCCTCCTGGTCGTTCCGGGCGTTCGGCCGGCCTGGGCTTCAACCGACGATCAGGTGCGCGTCATGACCCCGGCAGAGGCGGTGCGTGACGGCGCGGATTATCTGGTGATCGGTCGCCCCATTACCCGCGCGGACAGTCCGGCCGATGCCGCGAAGCGCATCGCCGACGAGATCGCCGCCGGCATCTGAAACGCGTCATGACCGTCGAAGCGAAAATTTGTGGCATCAGCACCGCCGATGCGATGCGGGCGGCGATCGAAGGCGGGGCGGCCTATGTCGGTCTGGTCTTCTATCCGCCTTCGCCGCGTGCGGTTTCAGCCGTCCAGGCGGCGGATTTATGCGCGCTCGTGCCGAACGGCGTTGTAAGCGTCGGTCTGTTCGTGGATATCGACGATGCAACGCTCGATCAAATCCTGTCGGCCGTGCCGCTCGATCTGCTGCAGCTCCATGGCGCGGAAACGCCAGACCGTGTGTCCGAAATCAAACGACGAACCGGAAAGCCGGTTTTCAAGGCGATCAAGATTGCTGGAGCCGAAGATGTCGTCGCCGCCGAAGCCTATTTCGACGTCGCCGATCGTCTTCTGTTCGATGCCAAGGCCCCTGCTGACATGAAGGGCGCGCTTCCCGGCGGGAATGCGCTTTCCTTCGACTGGGATCTGATCGCAGGCTATGACTGGCCCTTGCCCTGGATGCTGTCCGGCGGACTCGACGCCGGCAATGTCGGCGAGGCGATTGCGCGCACTGGCGCGCAGGCGGTCGATGTCTCCTCTGGCGTCGAAAGCTCGCCCGGCGTCAAGGATTTGCGCAGGATCGCCGAATTCCTCGACGCCGTGTCGGCGGTCTCCCCGGCTCCCGAAGACGGCTGACAGGCGGCGCGTGTCCCTATACACTCTGCCGCCTTATTGACCGGCAAGACCATGACCGACACCAGCTCGACCGAAACGGAAAAGCCCAACAGCTACCGTACGCTGCCTGACGACCGCGGGCATTTCGGCCTGTATGGCGGGCGCTATGTCGCGGAAACGCTGATGCCGCTGATCCTGCAGGTCGAAAAGGCCTATGACGCGGCGCGCGCAGACCCGTCCTTCCAGGCCGAGCTGGATTATTTTCTTGCCCATTATGTCGGTCGGCCCAGCCCGCTCTATCACGCCGAACGGCTGACCGAACATCTTGGCGGCGCGAAGATCTATTTCAAGCGCGACGAGCTCAACCACACCGGCGCGCACAAGATCAACAATACGATGGGGCAAATCCTGCTCGCCCGCCGCATGGGCAAGAAGCGGATCATCGCCGAAACCGGAGCGGGACAGCACGGCGTCGCCACGGCGACCGTCTGCGCGCGCTTCGGGCTGGACTGCGTGGTCTATATGGGCCGCACCGATATCGAACGCCAGGCGCCCAACGTATTCCGGATGAAGCTGCTGGGCGCCGAAGTCGTGCCGGTCGATTCCGGCACCGCGACCCTCAAGGATGCGATGAACGAGGCGCTGCGCGACTGGGTGTCTAACGTCGAAGACACGTTCTACATCATCGGCACGGTCGCCGGGCCGCACCCCTATCCTGCGATGGTGCGGGATTTCCAGTCGATCATCGGTCGCGAAGTCCGCGAACAGATGGCGGCGGCGGAAGGCCGCCTGCCGGACAGCCTGGTTGCCTGTATCGGCGGCGGCTCGAATGCGATGGGGCTGTTTCACGATTTCCTCGACGAGGAGGCCGTCTCGATTTACGGCGTCGAAGCCGCCGGTCTCGGCGTCGAGACCGACAAGCATGCGGCATCGCTTACGGCGGGCGCCCCCGGTGTGCTGCACGGCAACCGTACCTATCTACTGCAGGACGAAGATGGGCAGATTGACGAAGCCCATTCGATCTCGGCCGGGCTCGACTATCCCGGGATCGGGCCGGAACATGCGTGGCTGCGCGATATCGGGCGCGTCGAATATGTCTCGGCCACCGATGACGAAGCGCTGGAGGCGTTCCAGCTCTGTACCCGCCTTGAAGGCATCATTCCGGCTCTGGAGCCGTCGCACGCGCTGGCGTTCGTGTCGAAACTGGCGCCGACACTGCCCGCGGATCATCTGATGGTGATGAATATGTGCGGCCGGGGCGACAAGGACGTCTTCACCATCGCCGACGCGCTGGGGGTGACGCTGTGAGCCGCCGCGCAGGACGTATTCGCGACCGGTTCGAGGCGCTGCGCGCCGAGGGCCGCGCCGGGCTGGTTGCCTTCGTGACCGCCGGAGATCCGGACCGTCAAGTTTCCGAGTCGATTCTGGCGGGGCTTCCCGCCGCAGGCGCCGATCTGATCGAGCTTGGCATTCCTTTCAGCGATCCGATGGCCGATGGGCCTGCGATCCAGGCATCGTCGCTGCGCGCCCTTGCGGCGGGACAGACACTGCCGAAAACGCTTGAGATGGTCTCGAAATTCCGGGAAACGGTCGACGACGAAACGCCGGTTATCCTGATGGGTTACTACAACCCGATCTATATTTACGGCGTCGACCGGTTTGTGGGCGACGCGGCGGATGCCGGCGTCGACGGGCTGATTGTGGTCGATCTGCCGCCCGAAGAGGATGCGGAACTACGCCTGCCGGCGGCGAAAGTGGGCATTGATCTGGTCAAGCTGACTGCGCCGACAAGCGACGAGGAACGCCTGCCGGCGCTGGTCGAAACCGCGAGCGGGTTCGTCTATCACGTCTCGATAACCGGAATTACGGGCACGCGCTCCGCCGCCGCCGATCATGTTGCCGCCGATATCGCGCGTATCCGGTCGTTCACTGACCTGCCTGTCGCGGTCGGATTCGGTATCAGGACGCCGGAGAACGCCGCGGGGATCGCCCGCATCGCGGATGCCGCCGTGGTCGGGTCGGCGATTGTCGATATTGTCGCCCGAAAATCGGCCGAATCAGCGCCTACTCCCGAACTGGTGGAATCCGTGCTAGGTTTCGTCGCAGAACTGGCCGATGGCGTTCGAAAAGCCCGTTCCTGACGGGGTTTGCCGGACCGGGCGCAACGCATAGTAAGTCTATGAACTGGCTCAATAATTACGTTCGACCCAAGATTCGCGCCCTGGTGCAGAAGGAGGATGTGCCCGACAATCTGTGGCACCAGTGTCCTTCCTGCGAGCAGATGATTTTTCACCGCGAACTGGATGCGGCGAACAATGTCTGTCCCCATTGCGGCCATCATATGCGGCTGGCGGCGGTCAAACGGCTGGGAATGCTGTTCGATGAGGGTGAGTATCAGCTTATTGAACTCCCCAAGCTGATCGGCGATCCCCTGAAGTTCCGCGACCGACGGCGCTATACGGACCGGCTAAAGGATGCGCGCGCGTCGACAGAACGCGACGACGCGCTGATCGTGGCGCACGGCGCGATGGGCGGTCGCAAGATTGTCGTGGCCCTGCTGGATTTTGCTTTCATGGGCGGCTCCATGGGGCTTGCCGTGGGCAAGGGGCTGCTGACGGCTGCCCGGCTCGCCGTGCTGCAGGAAGCGCCGCTGATCGTGTTCACATCGTCCGGCGGTGCGCGTATGCAGGAAGGGATCCTGTCGCTCATGCAGATGCCGCGCTCGGTGATTGCCGTTTCCGAAGTCAAGGAAGCCGGCCTGCCCTACATCACCGTTCTGACCGATCCGACGACAGGTGGGGTGTCCGCGTCGTTCGCCATGCTGGGCGACATCGCGATCGCCGAACCCGGCACCGTCATCGGTTTTGCGGGCGCGCGGGTCATTGAGGAGACGATTCGCGAAAAGCTGCCCGAAGGGTTCCAGAGGGCGGAATATCTGCTTGAACACGGCATGATCGATCGGGTCGTTCATCGCCGCGATCTGCGCGACGAGCTGGTCCGGATTACCGGCCTGCTGATGGATCGGTACCCGTCCGCCGAGATCGTTCCGATCGACGACAAGGGCGACGATGGCGGAGCAGCCGCCGCCGCAGACAAATCCGCCTCATCTGATATTGAAGAGCGCCCCGCTGCGGAGTGATCATCTCGTCGAGCGGCTGAGAGCGTATCACCCGCGGGTCATCGATCTGTCTCTCGGGCGGATCGAACGTCTTCTGGACGCGCTCGGCAACCCGCATCATTCGCTGCATAACGTCATTCACCTTGCCGGCACCAACGGCAAGGGCTCGACGCTGGCCTTCCTGAAGGCGATCTGCGAAGCGGCGGGGCTTACCGTTCACGCCTATACGTCGCCCCATCTTGTCCATTTCAACGAACGAATTTCGGTAGCGGGCAGGACGCTGGACGATGCAGCCCTGCTGGCGGCGCTGGACGATTGCGAGGCGGCCAATGCCGGCGGCGAGATCACGTTTTTCGAGATGACGACGGCGGCAGCCATTCTGGCGTTTTCGCGCATGCACGCCGACGTGACACTGATCGAAACCGGTCTTGGCGGGCGATTTGACGCCACCAACGTCTTCCCTGCGCCTGCGCTAACGGTCATCACGCCTGTCTCCATGGACCATATGAGCTGGCTCGGCGACACGATTGAAAAGATCGCATTCGAAAAGGCCGGAATCCTGAAACCCGGCGTGGTTTCCGTGATCGGTCCTCAGGTACCGGAAGCGCTTTCCGTGATCGAACGACGCGCGGAAGAGACCGCTTCGCCCCTCTTGGTGCACGGCCGCGACTGGTTCTCACGCACGACTTCCGACGGTTTGATGGTGGAGATCGATGGCGACGAGGATTTCTACCCCCGCCCGGCGCTTGCCGGCGCGTATCAGCCCGTTAATGCCGCGACCGCCATCGTCGCTGCGCGACAGCTTTCGGACCCGGATCTGCCGCACGCAGCGCTTGCCCGGGGGCTGACGGAAGCGTTCTGGCCGGGCCGGATGCAGGACCTGTCCAGGAGCGGGCTCGGCGCCCGTTTGCCCGAAGGCTGGTCGCTCCATCTGGATGGCGGTCACAATGTTGCCGCTGCCGGGATGCTGGTCGAGACCGTCGACAATCGGCCCGACCGACCGCTCCATCTCGTCTTCGGCGCTCTGTCGAGCCGCAATCCGGCAGATTTTCTACAGGCGTTCGCAGGTGTTGCATCCAGCCTTCAGGCTGTCTCAATTCCAGGCGAGGAAACATCGCTTTCCGCGGACGAAGCCTGCGATGCCGCACGCCGTGTCGGGATCGCAGCCGAAACCGCGCCATCGGTCGCGGCGGCGCTCGACGCGATAGCTGCTTCCGCGGATGGTCGGCCTGGGCAGGTGCTGATTTGCGGGTCGCTCTATCTTGCCGGTGCGGTTCTGGCGGAGCTCGAAAAAAAGCCCCGCTAAAAAGCGGGGCTCCGTGGCGTCTTCTTTCTCCCAGGTTTCAGGGCGTCAGATCGATTCGTTGATCCACTCAACCAGCTTGCTCTTGGGCAGCGCGCCGACCTTGGTTGCCGCGACCTCACCATCCTTGAAAAGCATCATTGTGGGAATGCCCCGTACGCCGTACTTGGTCGGTGTTTCGGGGTTATCGTCGATATTGATCTTGGCGACCGTGAGTTGTGAGCTCATTTCGTCGGAGATTTCTTCGAGCGAGGGGCCGATCTGCTTGCAGGGGCCGCACCATTCGGCCCAGAAATCCACCAGGACCACGCCATCCGCCTTGAGAACATCGCTTTCGAACGAATCGTCGGAAATTGCCTTGCTAGCCATTTTTTCAAAATCCTTCTTTGTTTGCGCCAAAGGTAAGGCGCGTTTCCATGGAGGAAAAACTAGGTTCAGCTTGAGCGCCCGTCAAGCTGTGGCCTCGCGGTTGAGGACCGTCCGTATCGCCTCATCGAGGGCTTCAGCCGGGAGCGCCATGAGATTCGGGCCGTCGGTCCACAGAAGCGCGCAGCGTACGTCTTTTTGAGGATATATCTGGCGCAGGATTTCCCGATAAACTGCCATTTGACGACGGTATATCCACGGTACCGCGTCGGGCGAGGTCGGCGGGGGACGGTTGGTTTTGAAATCGATCACCAGAACATCCGTCTCCGTGACCACCAGCCGGTCGACCTGGCCGGAGACTGCCTGATTTCCGATCAGACCTGCGATCGGCGCCTCGCTGCGCGACTGCGGGCCGAAAAGTGCGGAAAACTCCGGGTCGGACAGGATGTTCAGCACTTCGGTAGCAAGTGAGTCCTGTGTCTCGGCGGGAAACTCGTGAACCGGCCGTGCAAGATAGCGCCTAACCGCTTCGTCCCGGCGTTCCGGTGCGATATCCGGCAGAAACTGGAGTATCCGGTGCACGACCAGACCACGGCGGAAACCGGCCTGCCGGTCCCGGCCCGCCGGCGAGCGCATCGGGGGATCTTCGTCGTCCGGACGCGACGGCACCAGCGGGCGCGGGGGACGCCCTTCCGGTGCCGGCGGGCGTGCTGCCCAGTCCGGGAGCGATTCGATTTCGGTGTCCGATCCGGCGATGGTCTTCGGTTTGGGCGGTGCGACTTCCTGCTCGTTCTTCAGGCGCCACCCGCCCCCCTGCCATCCGCCGGTCGTGGAGTCCGGTGTAAAATCGAACTCAACGCGCTCGGCGTTCGCGGCCATCGCCTGCGACACCAGTTCGTACCAGCTCCCCGAAGGAGGACGTTGGCGCGTTTCCCAGCCGCAGACATAGAGCCGGTCCTCCGCCCGCGTCATCGCCACGTAAAGCAGCCGGCGGTATTCGTCGTCCCGGCGACGGCGCGATTCCGCCATGGCGTCGTCGCAGACCGATTTCCCCAGTCCCGTTCTCGGCAGCCACACCAGCAGCCCGTCTTCGGTCCACAGCAGCCTGTCCGGCTGCGACGGTTTCTGGACTGTATCGGGCAGAAAGACGATGGGTGCCTGCAGCCCTTTCGCGCCGTGAACCGTCATGACACGGACCTCATCATGTACGGCCTGTTCGAGGTCGCGCTTGATCTCGATGTCGCCGGCCACCAGCCAGTGCAGGAACGATTGCAGCGAAGGAGCATTGGTTCTTTCGAACTCGAAGCAGGCAGCAAGAAATTCGTCGATCGGGTCATTGGCGTCGCGCCCCAGCCGTGCGACTGTTTTGAAACGCCCCCGCCGCCGCGTGAGCACCTCTGCGAACAGCTCGAAGGGGGGTGCAAAGTCGGCGCGCGCCAGGAGCTCCGAGAGTTCCTTCGCAGCCGCGGCGAATTCCGGATGGTTGGCGGCATGCGTTCGTAATGACTGCCACAGTGTCCGGTCGCCGCGCCCGTATGCGATTGCGAACAGGTCGTTGTCGTCGAACCCGAAGAGTGGGCCTTTGAGGACGACTGCGAGCGTCAGGTCGTCATCCGGCAGCAGCAGGAACTCGCCCAGGGCGATGAGGTCGCGGATCGCAAGCTGCTCGTTGAGCCGCATCCGGTCGACCCCGGCTACAGGCACGTCGAGCGATTTCAGGGCGCGAACCAGCGCTTCCACGAAGGCTCCCCTGCGGCGAACCAGAACCATGATGTCGCCGGCGCGGATTGGCCTGCCGTGGCTTTCCAGAATCTCTTCGTCTTCGATCCATCGTTTTATCCGTCCGGCGATGACATTGGCGAGCCTGGTCGCAGGCGCCCGGCCTCCGCGCTGCTCCACCGGCGGCGTCCAGGGACTCCGCTCGTCGTCTTCGTCCGGCGTTACCGTCGGCCACAGCTCGACAAGGCCCGCTTCCTGCTGCCGCCAGAGCCGGTGATGCAACGCTGCGCCGAGTTCCACTACGCCGGGCCGCGCCTCATCGGTCGAGAAGACGCTATCGACAGCGTGCAGAATCGATCCGGCGGATCGGAAGGAAATATCCAGATCGACATCGTCCCAGACAAGATCGGCTCTTTTCGCTTCGCGCCGGAAGAGATTTCGCATGTTGCCGAACGCCAACGGCTCCGCCCCCTGGAAGCTGTAGATCGACTGCTTGGGGTCGCCTACGGCGAACACGGTCCGGGTAATCTCCCGCGCGCCTTCACCGGCGAAGAATTCATGAGTCAGGAATCGTACGATATCCCACTGGTCCGGGTTGGTGTCCTGGCTTTCGTCGATCAGAACGTGATCGATGCCTTCGTCCAGCTTGTACATCACCCAGGGCGCGCCCTGACCTTCCTCGAGCAGTTTGCGGGCGGTCAGGATCAGGTCGTCGTAATCCAGACCGGCACGTTCCCGCTTGGTCCGGTCGTAGCCGTCCAGCAACGCATCCCCCAGCGTCAGAAGTCCAGCGGTCGCCCGCACCACGGTGACTGCCCGGATGTGCGCCAGAAGGTCGTCCAGCCTGCCTGCTTCCGCTGCAAGAATGCCTTCTGCATCGGGCTCGATCGCCGCGGCATCCTTGTTGATGAGTTTCTTCCGTTGCTCCCCTGCCTGCGTAAAGTAGGCTTTCAGATAGGCGTCCATCGTCCGGGCCCGTTCATCCGAAGCGGCGTTAAGCCACGCAGCGATGATCGCGCCGTGCAGCGCATCGGTTTTAGATCCCTGCGCCATGGCGCTCGCGGCGCGGCGGAGGCCCGGGCCGTCGAAAGCGGCATCGAGCGAGGCCTCCGTCATCAGCCCTTCGGGGGTCGCGGACCTGTCCACGCCAAACTTCTCATAAAGCGCGCCGACCAATCCGTGGATTCCGCCGTGCCGGTCCCGTAGGTCATGGATCTTCTGCCGCGCCGATGACAGGGCGCGGATCAGGCCGAAGAAATCCTGCTCATGCACCTGGGAGGTCACTTCGGCCAGCGCGTCCGCCAGTCTGCTGTCCTTGCCGCTCTGCGCCTGGCCCAGTACCCTGTCGAGCGCCTCAGCCTGCGCTTCCGCGGCTGTGCGTTCGTCCATAAGCTCGAAATGCGGGTCGATGCCAGCTTCCAGCGGGAACCGGCCCAGCAGCGATTCGCAAAAGGAATGGATCGTCTGAATCTTGAGACCGCCGGGCGTTTCAAGCACTTCGGCGAACAGCATCCGCGCGCGCCTCAATATGTCGTCGACCGGCGTATCGCCGGTCAGGTTTTCGACGGCCTCACGCAACTTGCCGTCTTCGGCGATCGACCATTCGGCCAGAAGCGCATTGACTCGGTTGGCCATCTCTGCCGCTGCTGCGCGCGTGAAGGTAAGACACAGAATCCTGTGGGGCGGCGTCCCCGCAAGCAGCAGCGCGAGAACGCGGTCGGTCAGGACCTTGGTCTTGCCCGTGCCCGCCGACGCAGAGACCCAGACGGAACTCGCCGGGTCGGCGGCGCGCCGCTGGGATGTACCGGGATCGGGACGTTCGACGACAGTGTTCATTCGTCGCCCCCGCTGTCAACGACCGACCATTCCTGAACCCGGGCGAGATGTTCGTAGTCCGAAAAGCGCGGCGCCTTGTTCGTGTCGGGTTGAGAAAGATAGGGCGTGGCCGCATCGTCGAAGCGGGCGACCAGCCGCTCCAGCCCTTCGATGGAAGATCGCGCAAGCTGGTCGATATCGTCCCCGGCGGCGATCCGTTCCCCCGCCGGGTTTCCGCCGGTCAACCGCCAGAACTCGAGGCATGAGACCGGCGCGCCGGGGATATCTTCAAACCCGCCCTGGAACGCTATGGCGGCTTCCAGCGGCAATTGCGGCGCAAACCCCAACTCGACATCCACTCTTCGCGGTGCCGCCCCGGTCTTGTAGTCGATGATCGACAGGGTCCCGTCCCGAAGCCTGTCGACCCGGTCTGCCTTGGCGATGAGCCGGAACTTGCCGGCCGGGCCCGCGATCTCCAGCGCGCCGCTGACTTCCGTATGGGTTTGCGCGACGGTTTCGCGGTATTGCCGTTCTAGGGCTGCAAACCAGTCTGCGATGGCCAGATAGCGCGGCCACCAGAACGCCCGGACACCGGGTTGTGCAAGCGCCTTGCCGAACGCCCTGTCGCCGAACTCGATCAGGGCGCCGAGCATATCCTCTGGCAGGCGGTCGGGATTCTCCTGAACGAAGCGGTCGAGCGCCTCGTGGATCATGGTGCCCCGATCCGCGGCGCCCGGGTCGGCGTCGATCGGCTCGATCCGCTTGAGCCCGAGAATATGGCGGGCGTAGATGGCGTAGGGGTCGCGCATCCAGGTTTCCACCTGCGTAACGGAGAGCTGACGAGGCCGCGCGGTGAGCGGCGGCGTCGGCGCCGGACGGGTCATCGGCAACGCCCGAGGCGGTTCATTTACGGTTTGCTGCCAGCGCAGAAGGCTGTTGCTTGACTGGCCGCGATGCAGCTGCGCCACGGCTGCCTCGCCGCCCGCCGCCTTGAGCGTGTTGTCGAGCCGCAGAAGCCACCGCGCTGGCACTGTTGGCGTTCCGCCAATTCGGGCGGCGCGTGTGATCAGCACCTGTTCGGCGCAGAAATGCTGTGTAAAGTCGTGGGCGCTTTGCCCGATGCGTCTCTCTGCCGGGGGCAGGCCGAATCGCGCGCGCATCGGCCTGCTCATCCACGGGTCTGCATCAGGTTCGACCGGCCATGTTCCCTCGTTAAGGCCTCCCAGACACACAAGGTCGGCGTGCTGAAGCCGGGCTTCCAGCAACCCCCAGATATGCAGTCTCGGATGCATGCCATAGCGTGGCCGCACGACGCGTCCGCGCATCAGGACGTCTAAGAAACCGGGATAGTCCGCGCCGCCGATCTCACCGATCTGTCCGGCGGCATCGCGAAGCTCCGCGACGAAGGTCGCCACAGCCTCCCCATCCTCGCCGACCCAGAGCCGCCGGTCGCCGGAGATTTCATCGGTTGCGGCAAGCCATTCCGCAAAAGCCAGGTGCGCGTCGAGCAGCGCGTCGATGCCGGCGCCGGCAGGCTCGCCGAGCAGCGCCGCGAAGGCCTCTGCCTTATCGGCGACATCCCGGAACCAGTCGGCGAGGGGTTTGTCGGCAGCGCCGGCCATATCCAGCGCGTCTGCAACCGCGTCGAATCCCGCATCGGGGCGCGGCCCGCGCAGAACGGCGATCTCCAGATTCCGGACCCTTGCCCTGAATGCGGGCGTCGCCATTCTCCCGCTTGCCAGAGGATGTTTGAGAAGGGATAGCAGGGGCACGGGAGCTGCCGCTTGGGCGACGCAGTCAGCGACGAGCCGGAGAAAGGAACCGACAGGCGTCGAAGAAAGCGGCCTGCCCGCAGAATCGTCGATCGAGATATCCCAGCGCTGGAGCTCGGAGGCGACGCGTCTCGCCAGAGACCTGTCGGGAGTCACCAGCGCGGCTGTGCGGCCCGGCGTCTCCAGGGCCTGACGCATGGCCAGCGCAATAACCCCTGCTTCTTCCTGCGGTCCGGGACAATCGACCACCGAAACGCCTCCGAGGGCGGCAGAAAGGTCGGCCGGCGCAGACGCGTCGGCCTCGCTGAGAGGCGGCCGGAGGGCTGAGCGGATCAGGGCGACCCGCTCGGGCGGACAGGCGGGTTCCAGCCCTGCGGACCAGACTCGGATATCTTCCGGGTCGGCGCCGATCCGCTCTAGCAGGCGAATCATACCGTATTGCGGATGGGTCGGCCCGATCGCGGCTCGTGCGTCCGCCGACAGCCCGGTGTCGTAGCCCGGCAGGATGATCTGCCCCTGCGGCAAATGGGCGATGACGTCGAGCAGGGCCGCCGTGGCGGGAATCGACCCGGTCGATCCGGCGGCGAATACAGGGCCCGGCGGAGGTTTCTTTTCCCAGCGCGCGGCCAGCGCATCGAGCAATTCATTGCGGCGCGCCGACGGGTCCAAACAGCCGTACTCCTCCAGCACCATCGGCCAGTGTTCGGTCAGAATTCGCAGGAAATCGAGCGTTATCTGCCAATGCGCGGCGAGGTCGGACTCCACGAGGCCTTCGAGCCCGTCGAACTCGAGCCTTTCGGTCTGAACTTCGTCCAGCAGGTCGCCGAGGGCGCGGGCCAGCAACGCTGCACCGGCGGGGTTTCGCGCGCCGTCATCGCCGGTTCGCAGGATCAGGCGGCACAATGCTAGGCTGCGCGTAAGGTCGGGGATGGCCGGCGGCAGGTCGGCGATGCCGCCTGCCGGCTCTTCCTCAGCCATCTGAACGGTATCGGCATCGTCCATTTCGCCAAGCGGCCGGATCTGCGGCAGAAGCAGTGCCTTTCCGCCGGAGCGTCGCAGGAAGGCTTCGGCCAGAGACCGGCAGGCGCGTCTTGTAGGCAGAAGGACCGTAACGTCCCCGAGGTCCTGTACGCCGTCTTCGCAACGCTGCAGCAATCCTTCCGCCAGCGCGTCCACCATCGCGATGCCTGGCGGCACGGTGAAGACGGATGGCGACGTAGCGCCGGTCACCCCGGCAGTCCCCGCGTCGATTCCAGGCGGGCTTCCGCTTCGGCGAGTCCTTCCGGCGTGCCGATATGATGCCAGTCGCCGTCATGCACAAGGCCGAACAGACGGCGTTCGGTTTCCGCGCGGTCGTAGAGACGGGTCAGGGGAAACGGGCCGTCCGGCGTACAGGCGAACAGTCGCGGATGAAGAAGCTGAACGCCGGTGAACACCAGCGGCGCTTCCGGTGCCTCCCGACGGCGGGTCAAACGGCCGCCGGCGTCGACAAAAAAGTCTCCTGCCCCGTCATAACCCGTAGCATCGGCAACCGGATGAAGGAGTAGCAGTGCATCCATCGCCGTATCGTCCCACGCCTCGAAGAGCCGGTTCAGCGCCGGTGTGCCGCCGTCCCTCCAGGCGATATCGGCATTGACCACAAAAAAGGCATCCGGTCCAAGCAGGGGCAGGGCGCGCGCAACCCCGCCACCGGTTTCCAGGAGGGTTTCGCGCTCGTCGGAAATCGCGATGCGGGGAACGGTTCGGGACGCGAGGTGATCCTCGATCATTTGCGGCAGGTAATGGACGTTAACAGTTGCATCCGTGACGCCGGCATCGGCCAGCGCGTCGAGGGCGCGGTCCAGCAATGTCCGGCCCGCTACGGTGACGAGCGGTTTGGGGCGCGTCTCCGTGATCGGGCGCATCCTGAGCCCCAGACCCGCGGCGAGAACCATCGCATGGCGCGGAGCGGTTCCCGTCATGCCGCTGCTTCCGGCGGGATGCCCCGTCTGTGGGGTGGAATGTGCGCGTCGATCCAGTGCCGGATCGCGCCAAGCGACGGGTGGGCGCAGGCCCGTTCGAACAGTTTCCACACTCGCGGGATGTGCGCCAGATAATCGGGCTTGCCGTCACGTCGGCAGAGGCGCGTGAAGATGCCGATCACCTTGGCATGCCGCTGCGCGCCAAGGATCGCCATGGACGCTTTGAAAGCACCGTGGTCGAGTTCGGGAAAGGCGTCGAGATAGCGCGATGTCATCTCGGCCGCGATTCCCGTGTCGATATCGCGTCGCGCGTCCTCCAGCAGCGATACCAGGTCGTAGGTCACAGGCCCCCTGACCGCGTCCTGAAAATCGAGTAGGCCGCAGGCGGCGACACCTTCGCGTTCAGGCAGCCTCATCAGATTGTCGACGTGATAGTCGCGCAGCACCAGCGATTCCGGAACGTGCCTTGCATGGCGGAGTGTCATCCGCCAGAGATCCCTGTATTCCCGGTTGGTCGCATCCGGAACGGGGGCGCGATCAATGGCGGGCATATACCATTCCGTCAGAAGCGCCGCTTCTTCCACCAGCCGGTCATCGTCGTAGCGGGGCAGCCCTGCCGGAACCGCCTCTTCGGCCGGTCTGCGATGCAGATCGATCAGCAGGTCTGTGGCGAGGCGGTAGAGACCGGCCTCGTCTGCGCCCGCTGCCAGCAGCCGCGTGAATGTATCGTCGCCTAAATCTTCCAGCAGCAGGAAGCCGGCTTCCTCGTCCCGTGCGAGAATTCTCGGCGCACTGTAGCCGAGAGCCGTAAGATGTTCGCCGACCCGAAGGAACGGCCTCACATCTTCTTTCGGCGGCGGTGCATCCATAAGAACGGCGCGGCGGCTACCCAGCAGGAGACGGTCGTAGCGTCGGAACGATGCGTCGGCTGCAAGCGTACGGCGCTCGACGCCGACCCAGCCTGCGCGCTGCAGAAAATCTTCTATCTGTCCGCTTCTGTCAGCCAACGATATGCCCCCGGGCCAGACGGGCAGGCCATCCACCGCATGGGGTCAAGACCGCCCGCCGTTCGTTTTCGCGTTCCCCCTGAAGCAGGACGACGTCCAACCTGTCGATGGGCAAGAGCGGAGCGATTCTGTCCGGCCACTCGATCAGCGAAACCCCGTCGGCAAGCGCGTCCTCGAACCCCAACTCGTAGACATCGTTCGGTTTTTCAAGACGGTAGAGGTCGAAGTGGTGAACAGTGAAGGACGGAAATTCGTAGAGCTGAACCAGGGTAAATGTCGGACTTGGAACCTCTTCCCGTTCGTAGCCAAATTTGTCGAAGAGAGCTGTTACGAAGGCGCGGGACAGGGCGGTCTTGCCCGTGCCCAGCTCACCTGTCAGCCCTATGACGTCGCCCGGCTCTGCCAGGGCCGAAAGGCGCGCTCCCAGCCGGTCCGTCGCTTGCGGATCGGGAAGCGGCACCGAGATTGTTCCGGTCGAGTGTGCATCGGGCACCATCCGCCGCTTGTAAACAGCGCCGGCGAATCCCGCAATAGGTCCAGAGTCAATAGGGCTGAAGTCAGTTCGAGGCGGCTGCCCTCGCGGGGAGGCTGCAGATCACGCTGGTGCCTTCGCCGGGCTCCGAATCGATCGAGACGGCGCCGCCATGAAGTTCGATAAAGCTTTTCACCAGGGATAGCCCAAGGCCCGCACCGGTGCGGCGCGCTTCAGGATTGCTTCCGCGTTCGAAACGGCCAAATACGCGTTCCTGGTCTTCCGAGCTAATGCCGATGCCGCTGTCTTTGACGACAAAAACGATCTCGCCGTCGCGCCGCCGGGCCGACAGGACGATCCTGCCATTGTCGGGGGTGAACTTGACGGCGTTCGACAGGATATTGAAAAGCGCCTGCTTCAGGCGTCGCTCGTCTGCGATAATCACCCCGATATCCGGGGAACAGTCGTATTCGACCTCCAGTTTTTTCTGGCGCGCACGTTCGTGAACGAGGCTTAGAACGCTCCGCAGCAGGCTTGCGACATCGATCGAGTATAGTTCGAGCGTCATATGACCCGCCTCTATCGTGGCGAGGTCGAGAATGTCGTTTATGAGCATCAGCAGCCGGTTGGATGATTCCAGGATGCCGGTTGCATATTCCGACTGGCGTACGTTGAGGTCGCCGAAATATTCCCCGTTGAGAATTTCGGTGAATCCGATGATTGTATTCAGCGGCGTGCGCAGTTCGTACGACACGTTGGCGATGAACTCGGATTTCAGAATGTCCGCCGTCTCCAGCGCTTCGTTTCGTTCGCGCAGTGCCCGCTCCATATTGATCGATGCGGTGACATCCACGTAGCTCAACAGGACCGCGCCGTCGGGAAGGGGCACTGTCGTGAAATCGACGGTCGATCCGTCTGTTCGTTCGATGCGGCCCTTGTGAGGCTCCCGGTCTGTCAGTTTGGCGATTATGCGTTCTTTTTCGGAAAGCCAGTCTTCCGTCGGCGCGAGCAGATCCGACATGCGGTCGACGATTTCCGAAATATGGGGCTCGTTCTCGAGCTGAGGCGCCGGGATTTTCCAAAGATTTCCGAATACCGGGTTGGTCAGCCGCAACCGCCCATTGGCGCCGACCACGGCTACGCCCTCATAAAGGTTGTCCAGCGTTTCGCGCTGCACGGCGATGAGCGTGTTGTAGCTGCGCTCCAGCGCCAGCGCATCGGTCACGTCCTCCCACACCATCAGCAATCCGCCGAACGGGTGAGGGATGTTCACCGACCGGAGCGTCGTCCCGTCGGGCAGATGGATCATCTCCTCTACCGGGTCGATAAGGGATGTAAATAGCCGGAGCTGTTCGTTCTTGAAGGCCGGAAAGTCTGCAAATTCCGGAAGCCGCCTTTTCTCCCGCAATGCTTCGAGGATTTCGCCGCGTAGAGGGTTGGTCCTGAGCCAGGCTTCGTCCAGTCCCCAGAGCCGAAGATACGCGTTGTTGAAAAACTGTAGCGACTGATCCGGTCCGAAAATAGCGATCGCAGTGCCGAGATTCTGGAGGATTTCCTCATGGCCGGCGATGTGTCGGGACAGTTCTGCCTGGACCGTTTCAATCTGTGTAAGGTCGATCGCGAAGCCGGCCAGGTTTGCGGTTTCGCCCAGCGGAGTTTCAACAAGCTCGAATAGCCGCCGGGTGCCCTCGAAAACGATATGTCGCCGATCGCTCTCCGGGCGCTTTCCCGCAAGCGCGCGCCGGGCAATCGCGCGCCGCCCCTCCGGCCCGGGTCTGTCGTCGATCTCCGGAAGCTGGTTGGTCGCCACCGTATCCGGTGCTTCCACGGCTCTGCGGTATGCGCGGTTGGCGAACCGGAGATCGAGATCCGCATCCCTGATCCAGACCGGGATGGGAAGCGCGTCGAACAGTTCGTGCATCTGCCGCGCGTCGTCCGACAGTCGATCGATCCGGGCTGCATCGACGGTGCGTTCGCTCACTATCAGCGCGGCGGCGGCGCCCTAGACGAAGACAATGCAGTCGCCGCGAACCGAGAAATTTCTTGCCCGGTCAGCCGAAAAGACCTGTAGCGAGAAAGCAATGCGTTTGCTGCGCAGGTCATCTACAGCGTTTCTCAGTGTTTCAGCATCTTCGTCCGGGAGCAGTTCCAGCATCGCCGCCAGCATGCCGTCGGGTGGGCTTTCGATACCCAGCATGTCGCTGAACCCTTCGCTGACGATTTCGTCATTCGAGTTGAAAGGCCAGATGATCGTGTGTTCCGACCGCAGGGATGAAACGGCCCGCATCAGCGTAGCGCGGCCCGAAATCTCCTCGTTTCGCGCCTTTTCGGCGCGCAGATGTTGTCGGATACGGAATATGGCGATGAGAGCGACGGCGAGCAGCCCCGCCAGACTGGTCGATGCGGCCGCCAGGATGGTTGGCGGTCCGATCGTCCAGTCCGAAGCCGTTGCCAGACCGGGCCAGAAGATAGTGGCTGACGCCACAGCCAGCGTCGCCGGGAAATTTCGTATTGAAGACATCCCCCCGTTCGTCCCCGGTCAGAAAACGGACGATCCTGAATCAGGAAGGGGGGATGTCGACGACATCAGTACCGGTAGTGATCGGGCTTGTAAGGACCTTCGGTGGAAAGTCCGAGATAGTCCGCCTGTGCCTGGGTCAGAGATGTCAGCTTGACGCCGAGCTTCTCAAGGTGAAGCGCCGCGACCTTTTCGTCCAGATGCTTGGGCAGCACATAGACCTTGTTTTCGTAATCGCCGCTGTTGTTCCAAAGTTCAAGCTGCGCCATGACCTGGTTGGTGAAGGACGCGCTCATGACAAAGCTGGGATGACCCGTCGCGCAGCCGAGATTGACCAGACGGCCTTCTGCCAGAACGATCAGCTTCTTGCCGTCAGGAAATTCGACCTCGTCGACCTGCTCCTTGATATTGACCCATTTGTAATTACGCAGCGCCTCGATCTGTATCTCGCTGTCGAAGTGACCGATATTGCAGACGATCGCCCGGTCCTTCATTTCGCGCATATGGTCGAGCGTGATGATGTCGATATTGCCGGTCGTGGTGACGAAGATATCGCCTTGCGGGGCAGCGTCCTCCATCGTCACGACCTCGTAGCCTTCCATCGCCGCCTGAAGCGCACAGATCGGATCGATCTCCGTCACCAGGACGCGGGCGCCCTGGCTGCGCAGGCTGGCGGCCGATCCCTTGCCGACGTCGCCGAAACCGGCGACCACGCCGACCTTGCCCGCGACCATCACATCGGTCGCCCGCTTGATTCCGTCGACCAGGCTTTCACGGCAGCCGTAAAGGTTATCGAACTTCGACTTTGTCACTGAGTCGTTGACGTTGATCGCCGGCACCTTCAGTTCGCCCTTCTTTTCCATCTCGTACAGGCGGTGCACGCCAGTCGTCGTTTCTTCCGAGAGTCCCTTGATGTCTTTAAGCATCTCCGGGAATTTCTCATGCATTACCAGCGTCAGGTCTCCGCCATCGTCGAGGATCATGTTCGGCGTCCAGCCGTCAGGGCCGGTGATGGTCTGTTCGATGCACCACCAGAATTCCTCATCCGTTTCGCCCTTCCAGGCGAACACCGGAATGCCAGCCGCCGCGATCGCCGCCGCCGCCTGGTCCTGAGTTGAAAATATGTTGCAGGAGCTCCAACGAACGGTTGCGCCGAGGTCGACCAGCGTTTCGATGAGCACCGCCGTCTGAATGGTCATGTGAAGGCAGCCGACGATGCGCGCGCCGTCGAGCGGCTTCTTGCCTGCATATTCCTCGCGCAGCGCCATCAGGCCGGGCATCTCCGTTTCGGCAATCTCGATCTCCTTGCGGCCCCAGTCGGCGAGCGAAATATCGGCGACTTTGTAATCGTTGGCGGTACTCATAAAGTGCTCCTGTTGGTTCGGGTGAGGCGCCTGACAGCCGACCGTTCGATCGGAGGGCGCGCTGATTTCTGGGTCAAGACGGCCTGTCCTATAGCAGGGGGGCTCGTTGAGACGCAAGGATTTAGCGGATTTGCGCCAAAATCGGCGACAGAAGAGCGTCAGTTTTCGTCGAAACCGGCCTCAACCAGATCGGCAAGCGCCCCGACGGCCTGCGGGGAATCTTCGCCCGCTCCAGCGATTTCGATCCGGGTTCCCGGTCCCGCTGCAAGCAGCATCAGCCCCATGATCGAGAGGCCGGAAACCGTCATGCCATTGCCGGATACCAGGATCTCGGAATCGAATTCTTCTGCCAGCTTGGCGAAGCGGGCGGCCGCGCGGGCGTGCAGGCCTCGCTTATTGACGATTTCGACCTCCTGGCGCACGACGCTAGCGCCGCGGTCGGTGGAATTTCCCGATCTTTCAGGGTCGCTCGATTCCGGCGTCATTAATTCCGGTCCGCCAGCAGCTGGGATGCGACATTGATGTATTTTCGTCCCGCCTCCTGCGCGTCGTTTACGGCTTCGTGCAGCGATTTGCCCTGACGGACGCGGGCAAGCTGTACCAGCATCGGCAGGTTCACCCCCGCAATAACCTCGATGTTGGTTTCGTTCATGACAGATATGGCCAGGTTCGACGGCGTGCCGCCGAACAGGTCAGTAAGGACCACTGCGCCATCGCCCATGTCTGTCTCGCCGATTGCTGCCAGAATATCGAGCCGCCGCTGCTCCATGTCGTCTTCCGGCTGAATGCAGACGGTTGCCATCTGCTCCTGAGCGCCGACGACATGCTCCAGCGCGCCGCGCAGTTCGTCCGCAAGGCGACCGTGGGTAACGAGAACAATTCCGATCATCGAAATTCCGCCAATTCCTGTTTAGCCTCTATCTGGCTGCGGTATCCGCACTGTCCTGCAGTTCACGATGGGCGACGCTCGCCTGTTCTCCGCGTCCCGTCAACCACGCCGTTAACCGGTCTGCAACATAAACCGACCGGTGCTGACCGCCGGTGCAGCCGATCGCTATCGTGAGATAGGTTTTTCCTTCCTGCTGAAATCTTGGAAGCAGCGGTGCGACCAGTCCCGTCATAGCCTCGAAAAACTCCTCGAAGCCCGCATCGGCTGCGATAAACGCCGCGACTTCGGGATCCAGGCCGGTGCGGGCCCGCAGGTCCGGTTCGTAATGGGGATTCTTGAGGAAGCGGGCGTCGAAAACGAGGTCAGCCTCGCGGGGGAGCCCGCGTCGGAAGGAAAAGGAGACCACGGATATTGCGAGTTTCGATTCGATATCGAGCGAGAAGTGTCCCCGTACGAGTTGCCTGAGATCGTTGAGCGCGAAGTCCGTGGTGTCGATGACGAGGTCCGACCGGTCCCTTAGCGCGAGTACCATACGGCGTTCGTGCCTGATGCCGTCGAGAACCGGTCGGTCCGCTGCGAGCGGGTGACGCCGGCGGGTCTCGGTATAGCGGCGGCGCAGGACTTCGTCTTCGCAATCGAGAAAGACAAGCCGGACTTCCAGGCCGGGGGCATCCGCCAGCGTGTCGACGAACGCCAGAAGTTCGTCGACGCCAAAATCGCGAGTCCGGATATCGACGCCGATGGCGACCGGCGATCGCTTTTCGGTCGACCGGGTTTCGCCGGCGCCGATCAGCGATGGCAGGAGCGACAACGGCATGTTGTCGACGGCTTCGTATCCAAGATCCTCAAGCGCCTTGAGCGCGGAGCTCTTGCCTGCGCCGGACATGCCGGTGACCAGCAAAAAGCGGGTCGGCGCCATAGCGTCCTCCGACGCAGGTCGCGAATCCTGTGCAGACATCGCAGCGGACTCCGTGCTCATTCCGGCGCACTATCGCGCGTCGATCTGTTCGCTTCAAGCGACGCAAGATAAAGCCGCAGTTTTGCAGCCGCCGAAGCCTCGAACGGCGCGAGGTCGATCCGGGGAAGGGAAATTCCCTTTACGAGACACATCGTCGGGTCCGGCAGCCGGTCAATTTCCGCGCTGGACACAAGATCGGCGACAAGCGAGACCGTCGCCGTCTGCCACGGCTGGTTTTCCAGAATGCCGATGCCGCGAACTTCGATTTTTCCCGCCAGCGCATCCGGCGGCGATGCGAAGATCATCCCGTCGCGAGCTTCCAGGACAACCTGGTCGTCCGCGACGAGGATTCCGCCTTCGTCGAGAAGTCTGAGCGCCAGGTCTGACTTGCCGCTCCCTGAAGGCCCTCTCAGCAGTACGGCGCGCCTTCCGATCGCGACGCAGCTCGCATGTGTCGGATGGGTCGCCACGATTTCAGCCATTCGCAAGCGGCAATCTGACGACAAAACGCGCGCCTGCGATCTCGCCGCGTTCGTTCCGGCGGTTCTCCGCCATGATAGATCCGTCGTGCGCATCGACGATCTGCCGTGAAATGCTGAGACCCAGGCCTGAATGGGTGCCGAACTGTTCGCCTTCAGGACGTTCGCTGTAGAACCGTTCGAAAATCCGGGTGAGGCTGCTTTCGGGAATACCGGGACCGTCGTCTTCGACACGCGCCCAGGCTTCGTTACCTCTTGTTTCTAACGTGACGGCGACCTGCCCGTCCGGCGGGCTGAAAGAGAGGGCGTTGATCAGCAAATTCTGGAAAACCTGGACGAGACGGCCCTCGTTGCCCAGAACGGTCACCGGCTGATCGGTTGAGGCGGAAAAGAAGATGTCCTTTCCCTCGTGCGCGCCGGACGTTCTGTGAACCTCGACCAGCGCAGACAGCAGGCGGGAGAGATCGAGCGGCGCCGGTTCGTCGCGCGACAGCTCCGCGTCGAGCCGCGATGCATCGGAAATGTCGGAAATAAGCCGGTCAAGCCGCTGAACGTCATCCTGGATGACTTCCATCAGTCGGGCCTGCTGTTTCGGATCCGTTACCCTTGCCGCAGTTTCGACGGCGCTCCGCAGCGAGGTCAGGGGATTCTTGATTTCATGGGCGACATCGGCGGCGAAGCTCTCGATGGCGTCCAGGCGCCGCCACAGGGCCTCGGTCATGGCGCGGAGATCGCGGGCCAGATCGCCGATTTCGTCGTTTCGGGAATCGAAGGCGGGGATTGCGGCCGGATCCCGCCCCGGCATCACGCGCACGCGGTCGGCCGCGTCGGCCAGGCGGCGCAGAGGACGCGCGATGGTGCCGGCGAGATAGACTGACAGCAGAACCGTGATGGCGAGAGCCGCAGCAAATACCTTGAGAATGTCATATCGAACGGACTGCAGGGCAGTGTCGATTTTCTTTCCGTCCGCGGTGAGCAGCACGACGCCAATGACCTTCTTGAAGCGCTGCACCGGTGCGACGGCGCTCAGGACCAGCGTTCCGTGTTCGTCTATACGCAGTCGCGTCGCCGCATCCCCGGCCAGCGCATCCATCGCTTCGCGGTAATCCGAAGCCCTTGAGTCCGATGTTTCGAGGTATCGCGGCAGGTGCCTTCGCCCCGGCAGCAGGCTGAGGACCCATTCATAGACGGGGTCGACCAGGCTGGTAACGAACCCCTCTTCTTCCGGGGGCGGCAATTCGACAATCTGAACCTCCGCGCCGGACGGTCCCAGGACGCGCCGCGAATCCGCGATCAGGAGTCCATCCTTGTCGTAGAGACGGGCACGGGTACGAATCGGAGCGACGAGACGCCGCAGCATCGGTCCGGCGATGTCCGACCGGATTTCCAGGCCGCCGACCTCGCTTGTCGCATAGGCGCCTTCGCCCAGGGCGCCCGCAAAAATCTCCGCCTCGGTCCGCAGGCCCGCAAGCTCTCCGTCGATCAGGTTTGTTTCGTAGCGGCCCAGAAAAAGCAGGCCGGCGACAAGAAAGACCAGCGCGGTGATGTTAACGACGAGAATGCGTCGTGTGAGCGGCGAGAACCGGCCCCGATGGCGCCTGGTCTCCGCCGGAGGAGCCCGTTGCGCGGCGATCCGCTTGTCAGATGCGTCGTCGGCACCGCTCGGACGGGGTTCTTTGCCCCGCGTCAAAACCGTCTCTCCGGTCTCCCTGTATCCGAGCGGGTCCGCTTACCCGTCGCGATACCGGTAGCCCACCCCGTACAGGGTTTCGATCTGATCGAAACCGTCGTCGACCATTCTGAATTTCTTGCGCAGCCGCTTGATGTGGCTGTCGATCGTCCGGTCGTCGACGTAGATATGTTCCCCATAAGCCGCATCCATGAGCTGATCGCGGTTCTTGACGTGACCCGGCCGCGCGGCCAGGGCCTTTACGATCAGGAATTCGGTGACCGTCAGGTTTACCGGCTCGCCCTTCCAGGTGCAAAGGTGACGCGAGGAATCGAGGATCAGGTCGCCCCGCACGATCGGCGGTTCCGCCCCCCCTTCGTCGGCATTGTCGGACTGCCCGTCGCGCCGCCTAAGCAAGGCGCGAATCCGTTCCAGCAGCAGCCTCTGCGAAAACGGTTTCTTGACGTAGTCGTCGGCGCCCATGCGGAGGCCCAGGATCTCGTCGACTTCCTCGTCCTTGGATGTCAGGAAGATGATCGGCATATCGCTGTCGCGGCGAAGATGCTCCAACAGCTCCATCCCATCCATACGGGGCATCTTGATGTCGAGGATGGCGAGGTCCGCGCCGCGCGCGGTGAGCCCTCTGAGCGCAGTGTCCCCGTTATTGAAGGTGCGCACGGAGAAGCCTTCCGCCTCAAGCGCCATCGATACCGACGTCAGAATATTGCGATCGTCATCAACCAGGGCGATGGTGTGAGTCATTTCTAACCCCCGACTCTATGGTGTGGTCTGTGGTCCGTAATATCGTCACCTTGCACGATATTAGCGGAATTAGGCCGAATTGGCGCGGGATTATGGCCGAACCGGGGCAAATAGGTCACAGGCGACCGGATAAAATGCGTTGACCGCGAGGAATGTCGTCCCAACAATAAATGCAATGCAGGAAGACCGGGATCAGACAGATACGGAGCGTGGCGCCAAGGCGCGCCGGACAGTGCGGGCTCTCGGCCGGGCGGCGCTGGCGACATCCATGGCGGAGAACGGAGCGCCTTATGCATCGCTCGCGATGGTCGCAACCGACCATTCCGGCTGTCCGTTGATGCTGCTCTCCGATCTTGCCGAGCATACCCGGAATATCCGGGCGAATCCGGCGGCGAGCCTGTTGTTCGACGCGACGGAGGGCCTCGACAACCCGTTGACGGGAACCCGGGTGACCCAGCTGGGCGCGGTTTCGAAGATCGATGACGGGGCTGAGCGAGAAAGGCTCATGGCACGCTATCTGGCGCGGCATCCCGATGCCGCCGTTTATGCCGGGTTCGCCGATTTCAACCTGTATCGCCTCGATGTCGAGCGTGTCCATGTCGTCGCCGGGTTTGGAGTGATCTTCTGGCTGTCAGGCGATGCGTTTCTGGCCGGGTCCGAGCGGGTGGCGGAGGTCGCAGCGGCGGAATCGGAGATCGTCGCGCACGTGAACCAGGATCATTCGGATACTGTTCGTCTTTTTGCACAGGTTTTTGCGGGCGGTGCGGACGGCCCATGGAAAATAACCGCAGCCGACTGCGACGGCGTCGAGATCGGACTCGGAAACAGACGCAAAAGAATCCCGTTCGATAAATCGGTCTTTACCGCCACCGATGCTAGGGCGGCATTGATTACCCTTGTGGAAAAAGCCCGGAGAAGGGCGGAAAACCGCTGAAAACCGGCGAATCGTCTTTGGTTGAACTCGCCGGTTGTTATGGTTATGTTGGCCCCAATTTTGAGGCTCGCTGGCTCGTTCGCGACCGAAATGCGGGCCATGCAAGCAAGATATGGCCCGCTCGTGCGGGCCTGCATCTATTTCAGGAGAATACAGTGGATCAGACCGGGACGTACAAAAGCAGCTTCGGCGTCGACAACCATGGGCTCTCGGGGCTCAGCACCCTGCACTGGAATCAGGGCGCGCCCCAGCTTTATGAGGCGGGTCTGCGGCGCGGCGAGGGCGAGCTGTCGGTCGACGGCGCGTTCGTGACGAAGACCGGCGAGTACACCGGACGGTCGCCCAAGGACAAGTTCATGATCGAAGACGCGTCGATCAAGGACGATGTCTGGTGGGGCCCGGTCAACCAGCCGCTCGGCGCGGACAAGTTCGACATCGTCCACGCCCGCATGATGGATTACTTCAAGGGCAAGGAAGCGTTTGTTCAGGACTGCTACTGCGGCGCCGACCCGGCCTACCGCCTGCCGGTGCGTGTCATTACCGAAAACGCCTGGCACAGCCTGTTTGCCCGTAACATGTTCATCAAGCCGGCGAACGAAGACTATGCGAACTTCACGCCGGAATGGACCGTCATTCAGGCGCCCGATTTCCACTCGGTGCCTGAAACCGACGGCACCAACAGCGAAGTCTGCATTATGGTGAACATTCCGCGCAAAACAGTTCTGGTCGCGGGCAGTCACTATACCGGCGAGATCAAGAAGAGCATCTTCGGCGTGATGAACTGGATCCTGCCGGCGCTGGGCGTGATGACCATGCACTGCTCGGCGAACCAGGGCCCCAGGGGAGACACGGCGATCTTCTTCGGCCTGTCGGGCACCGGCAAGACGACGCTGTCGTCGGATTCCACCCGCACACTGATCGGCGACGACGAGACCGGCTGGTCGGATAACGGCGTGTTCAATTTCGAGGGCGGCTGCTACGCCAAGACGATCAACCTGTCGGCGGAGGCCGAGCCGGAAATTTACGCCGCTTCGCGCCGTTTCGGCACCATCCTCGAAAACGTGGTGCTCGATCCGGTCACGCGGATGCCCGATTTCGACGACGGCTCGCTGGCCGAGAACGCGCGGTCGTCCTATCCGCTCAGCTATCTCGATAATATCAGCGACACCGGCATGGGCGGCCACCCCGAAAACATCATCATGCTGACCGCGGATGCGTTCGGCGTCCTGCCGCCGATCAGCAAGCTGTCGGCCGAACAGGCGATGTATCACTTCCTTTCGGGCTACACGGCCAAGGTCGCCGGCACCGAGCGCGGTATGACGTCGGGCGCTGAAGCGACTTTCTCGACCTGCTTCGGCGCGCCCTTCCTGCCGCGCCATCCCACCGTCTATGCCAAGCTGCTGGGCGAGCGAATCGCCAAGCACAAGGCCAATTGCTGGCTGGTCAATACCGGCTGGAGCGGCGGCGGATACGGCGTTGGAGAACGGTTCAAGATCGCTCATACCCGCGCCATGGTGCGCGCCGCGATGGACGGCAAGCTCGCCACGGTCGGCACGGTGCGGGATCCGAATTTCGGCCTGCTGGTGCCCGAGGGTTGCCCGGACGTGCCGAAGGAAGTCCTCTCGCCGCGTGAGACCTGGTCCGACAAGGACTCCTACGATTCCACGGCCCAGCACCTGGCCAAGGAGTTCGAGAACAACTTCAAGCAGTTCGAATCCCACGTCGACGACAACGTCAACAAGGCCGGCATTCACGCGGCTGCGTGATTGGGACTGTTTCCAATTAAGAAGGCGGGTCTTCGGACCCGCCTTTTTTGATGTCGATAATCATCCATGACCAACCCAACCGGATTTCTGTCAGGCCTGCCTGAATTTTCTGCCCCGGTGCGCGCCGCCTTCTGGATCACCATGGCGGGGGTTTGTTTCACCCTGACCATGACGGCGGTGCGCCAGGTCACGCCGGAACTGCACGTTTTCGAAACGGTGATGTTCCGCAGCCTGTTCGGCATCGCCTTCATGCTGCCGTGGCTGATCCGCAACGGCGTGTCGCAGATGCGCACGACGAAAGTGAAACTGTATGCCGCGCGCGGCAGCATGGCCTATATTGTTACCACGCTGTATTTCTTCGCCGCGACCATGATGCCGCTGGCGGACCTCGTATCGGTCACTTTCACACGACCGATTTTCGGCACCATCGCCGCCATCCTGTTCCTGCACGAAGTTGCCCGCGCCCGCCGCTGGACCGCCATCGCCATTGGCTTCGCCGGCATGCTGATCATCATTCGTCCGGGCTTTACGACGCTCAATATCGGGATGCTGCTGGTGCTGGCCGGCGTGTGCTTTCAGACTTTCAACACCATCATCGTCAAGACGCTGACGAGAACCGAAGGCTCCGACACGATCGCGCTCTACCACACGCTGTTCATCCTGCCGCTCTCGGTCATTCCCGCGATTATCGTCTGGAAAACGCCCAATCTCGAACAGCTCGCCTGGCTGGTGGCGGTGGGCGGCGCCGGTATCATGACCCAGCGCGCCATGACCCGTGCCTTTGCCGTGGCCGATGCCTCGCTGGTGCTGGCGATGTCCTATCTGCGCCTGCCGGTGGCAGCGCTGATGGGCTATCTGATCTTCAGCGAGGTCCCTGAAATCTGGGTCTGGATCGGCGGCGCAGTGATCGCCGGATCGTCCGCCTATATCGCGCGGCGCGAGGCTGTTCTGGCGCGCGAAGGGCGGGAGAACGCCTGAAAGCCTGAGATCAGGCGAAATCCGCCGCCGTCCAGGCGCTTGGGTGGCGTGTCTTCACGCCGCGCAACTGGTCCACGCCCGAACAGCCGAGCTGGCCCAGGGTGGACGACAGCTCCTGCTTGAACAGGTCGATCATGTGGCCGGGCCCGTCGCCGCCGAGCGCGCCGAGCGACCACAGGAACGCCTTGCCGGCGAAGGCCGCATCCGCGCCGATGGCGCAGGCGCGCGCCACGTCGACGCCCGATCGCACGCCCGAATCGACCACCAGCGTCGCCTTGTCGCCGACCGCCGACTTGATCGCCGGCAGCGCATCGGCGGATGCCGGCAGCGCCTCGATCTGGCGACCGCCATGGTTGGTGACGAAGATGCCGTCGATTCCCATCTCGACCAGCCGTTCGGCGTCCGCCGGGTGCAGCACGCCCTTGACCAGCAGCGGGCCCTTGAACGCGTCGCGATACATTTTCAGCTCGTCCCAGGTGAACGCGCCGCCCTGTTCGCGCCGCATGAAGGCCGCCGCTTCCTCGAGGCTCACATCGCCCATATAGGGACGCAGATTGAGCCAGCGCGGTATGCCGTTCTTCAGCATCGACATAAACCAGTGCGGCGACGACAGCGCATCCATCCGGAGCCGCATGTTGAGCTTGAACGGGCTCATGATGCCGGCCTTCACCTCGCGGGTCCGGGTGGTCCGCACCGGCGTGTCCCAGGTCAGGACGACGGCGTTGATGCCGCATTCGGAGGCGCGGCGAACGAGGTCGAGCCCGATTTTATGATTGTCGTTGGAAAACCGGTACATCTGCAGCCAGGCGACGTCGCCCGCGATCTCCATCGCGCGCTCCATCGTGATGGCCGACAGAACGCCCAAAGTGTACGGCACTTTCGCGGCCTGCGCGGCCTTGGCCATATAGGTTTCTGCCCCCGGAAAACCGGTGCCCGGCCCGCCGATGGGCGAAATCCCGATCGGCGCGGAGTAGGGCTTGCCGAACAGGGTCGTGTTGGTCGGCGGCGGTTTAATCATGTTGCCGTAGCGCGGCATCATCTCGATGCAATCGAAGGCGTTCCAGTTGCGCTCGATGCCCCGGTCCGCGCCGCCCGCGCCGCCGTCCACATACTCGAACGCGAAGTTGGGCAGGCGCTTGCGCGCCCGAGCGCGCAGATCCAGCGCGGTCGGGAACCGTCGGCGCAGCGCAAGCTGTTCAGGCGTCGGCCCGCCCGGCCCGGCGGAGGCATGGCGCAGATCGGCGACCGGCGCCGCATCTGTCGGTTCGGTCGAGGTGGTCGTGTTGTCGGGCATGGCGAAGCCTATGGAATATCCTGTGAATGGCCGGACATCATACGCCTCCGGCGGCGGTTGGCACAGGTGCCGAAGGGATTTTTAGAGCAATTGCCTTATGGCGACCTTGCGGAACTTCACCGTACCGCCGCCATGCTGCAAGGCGATATGGCCGTCGCGGAACATGTTGTTGCGGAAATCGGCCGTCGTCGTTCCGTTGAGCTCCACCTTGATCTGCCGTCCCCGCGCGGTGATCTTCATGACATTCCATTTGCCGCCCGCCTTGGGCATCGGCACGACCTCCACGAAATGCACCACCGAACCCGTTCCGTATGTCGGATCGCGCCGCTCGTCGTAAATATTGACCTCGTAGCACTTGCGCGGATCGATCTCGTCATCCTCCCGGCAACGGATAAAAACCCCGCTGTTGGCGCGGCGGCTCACCCAGAATTCGACATGCAGTTTGAAGTTCCGGTACTTCTTTGGGGTGACAAGAAAGGCCGGACCCCATCGTGGCTTGCCGTCCGCCACGACACCGTCGCGTTCGGCCCGCCAGTTGCTGCTGCCGACCTTGTCCCAGTCTTCGAAATTCCGGTTTTCCAGCAGCGTCACCCAGCCGGGGCCGGTTTGAGCGATAGAAGGCGCGGCGGTCAGCGCCAGAAAAACCAGGGCAATGGCTGCGGAGAACCGTACGATCACGCCGCCTCCACCGGGACGCCGCCTTGATCGTCGTAGGCGCGGCGGGAATACATTATGTCGGGCAGCCTCTTCCAGCCGTCCATCCTGAGCCACAGCCGCAGCATGTGGCGCTTTTCCTCGATCTTCTCGAAATCCACGTAATCGCGCCGTCCGTGAAGGATCAGACGGTTGTTGAGATACTGGATGTCGCCTTTTTCCAGATCCATCTCGTAGACGATGTCGGACCGGTTGGCGACCTCGTCCATATAGTCCAGCGCTTCCTGCTGTTTGTCGGTCAGGCTCGCGACGTTTTCGCGGATCGCGCGGGTGATGGTGAAGGGCACATACATGCATTCGATGCGCCCGTCGCATTCACCGAAGACCGGCACCGGATGGTCGCTGACCGGACTACCGCCGGTGCCTTCGACCTCGGCATGGAAATAGTAATAGCCCTCCATCAGGGGCTCGATCAGGTCCGGGCGTTCGGCGAGGATCGTGTTGTAGATTGCCATCGAGGACGCGACCAGGCTTTCGCCGCCCGACCGCGCCTTCTTCAGGCAGAGCAGCGCCACCACGTCGATGGGGTCGACATGCATCACCAGCGCGCCGGGCGAGCGGTAGGGCCGGCGCGTGTCCCCGGTATGGGTCATGTCCATCACGTGGCCGATCTTGTCGCCGCGATAGGATTGCGACAGGCCGAACCCCATATGGGCGCCGATGCCCCAGTGGATCAGGGCCAGGTCGTCGTCGTCATACCCGTCGACCGGCACGTCCTTGATCAGGCAGAACCCGCGCCCGCGATGCAGCTCGTGGCGCATATCGGCGAATTCCGCCTCAAGGCTCGGCAGCGGAAAATCTTCCCTGGTGACGTCCTCGAACTTCTTGCCGGTCGCCTTGACGGACTCTACGGCGGCGTGAATTTCGTCGACCGATTGCGGCGAAAGCCGCCAGATCCAGTCGTCGCTGGCGGCGATATCGGCGCTCGACCAGATCCATCTGCCGGATTCGGGGACCGTTTCAGGCTGTGTCGCGGTTCCTGCCATGGCCATCTCCCTGTATTGTGATCGGGCTATTGTCAGTGGATTCTCGCCATTATTACGCCAAAGCGGCGTTGATCAAGTGACCAGATTTCCTGCCCCTCATTGCGGAGCCTTCGCGTGAACCCTTTTTCAACCGCCGCCGAGGCCATGATGCGCCAGATCGGGCGCTGGCCGCCGCCGGTTCAGTGCGCGTTCTGGATCGTCCTGTCGGGCACGCTGATTACGATCCAGCTCGGTATCGTGCGGCTGATCGCCGATCAGGTCCACGTGTTCGAAATCATTTTTGTGCGCGCGTCGTTTGGGCTGCTGTTCATCCTGCCGATGCTGATCAAGGGCAGGGGAATCTATCTGAAGCCAAAGAAGCCGGGCCTCAATATCCTGTGCGGAGCGCTCGCCTTCATCGCGACCTTCTGTTTCTACTTCGCCGCCAAGTACATGCCGCTGGCCGATATCACGGCGATCCATTTCATCAGGCCCGTTTTCGCCGCCTACGCCGCTGCGATCATTCTGGGCGAGGTGCTGAGCGGACGCCGCATTCTTGCCTTTGCGATGGCGGTCGTCGGGGCGGCCATCATCATCCGGCCCGGCTACGTGGACTTCAATGTCGGCATCCTGTTTGTGTTCGGCGTGATCGCGGTGCAGAGCTGGAACCCGATCAACCGCAAAAAGCTGTCGGCGGTTGAGCATCCCGATACGGTCGCGGTCTGGAACGTGCTGGTTGTCCTCCCGCTCGGCGCGATCTGTACGATATTCGTCTGGACCACGCCGACGCTCGAACAGCTTGGCTGGATGGCGGCCATCGGCATTCTTGAGATGATCAACCAGCGGGTGCTGGCGCGCGCCTACGTTCAGGGCGATGCGATCCTGGTGGTCGGGCTGCATTATACGCGGCTCCCCATAGCGGCCATCGTCGGGTTCCTGATGTTCGGCGATGTGCCCGAAATCTGGATCTGGATCGGCGGCACCGTGATCGCGTTCGCTGCAATCTTCCTCGCTCGTAGTGAGGTAAAAGCGGCGAAAAAGGCCAGCGGGCAGTGAACGACCGAAAATTCATCACCGCCCGGATCGAGGAATGGGTCGGGACCTGGCCGACTGCCCTGCAGGCGGCCTTCTGGATGCTGATCATCGGCACGCTGGTGACCTTTACGCTGGTGTTCGCGCGGCGCGTCAGCCCGGAAATCCACGTGTTCGAGATCGTGTTCTTTCGTTCGCTGTTCGCGCTGCTGTTCGCCGCCCCGATGCTGATCAAAAAGGGCGTGTCGTCAATCCGCATCAACCGGCCCGGTCTCGTGACCTTCAGGGGCGGGCTGGCGTTTTTCGGCAGCGCTGCGTTTTTCTATGCCGCGACCCTGATGCCGCTTGCCGACGTGACCTCGATCATTTTCATCCGGCCCATCGTGGCGACGGTCGCCGCGATCATCTTTCTGCATGAGATCGTCGGGCTGCGCCGCTGGTCGGCCATCCTATGTGGTGTGATCGGCGCGCTGATCATTGTCCGGCCCGGCTTCGCGGACCTCAATATCGGTGTGCTGTTCGCGCTGGTGACCGTATGCACGCTGACCTGGAACACCATCAATCTGAAGGTCCTGACGCGGCACAATACCTCGGACGCGCTGGCCGTCTGGCACATGGCGGTGATGATGCCGCTCGGCGGGATCGCGTGCCTGTTCGTCTGGACGACGCCGACGCTGGAACAGCTTTTCTGGATGTTCCTGATCGGCGTGTTCGAGCTGTTCTCGCAGCGCGCGATGTCGCGCGGTTACAAGGCCGCCGATACGACGGTGCTGATGGCGTTTACCTTTCTGCGCCTGCCGGTCGCCGCCGTGCTCGGCTTCTTCCTGTTCGGCGAGGTGCCCGAAATCTGGGTATGGGTCGGCGCCGCCGTTATTGCCGCATCCTCGATCTATATCGCGCACCGCGAATCCGTGACGGCGAAGGCGAAATCGTGAGCGGTGCCCGATTATGAGCGGGACCACCCGAGGCGCGCTGTGGATGACCACCGCGGTCGTGCTGTTCTCGATGATGACCATACTGATCCGTATGGTGGGCGACGATATCCCGCCCTACGAGATCATCTTCGTGCGCGGCATGGTGTCGATGGCGATTCTCGTCCCGTGGCTGATGCGCGTCGGCATGGTCGGGCTCCGCACTTCCAGGAAAGGATTGCTGTTTTCGCGCGGCGCGCTGACCAGCATCGGGCTGATCCTGTGGATATACGCGCTGACCCGCATGCCGCTGGCCGAGGTCGTCGCGCTGCATTTCACCCTGCCGCTATTCGGCGTGATTCTCGCCGTGATCTTCCTGCGCGAACAGGTCGATGCGCACCGCTGGGGCGCCATAGCGCTGGGCTTCCTCGGCACGGCGGTGATTCTGCGGCCCGGCGTCGCGGCGATCGATCCGGTGGCATTTCTCGTGCTGGCCTCGGCGCTGGCCTATGCCGGGACCGGCGTGGTGACCAAGATCCTGGTGAAGACAGAAAGCTCCGCGGCCATCGTGTTCTATGTCAGCCTGTTTACCGCATTGGCGTTCGCCATTCCCTGCGCCATCCACTGGGTGGCCCCTTCGCCGGAGCAGTGGGCGATGCTGCTGGCCATTGCGCTGTTGAACGTGCTGGGGCAGAGCTGTCTCAACCGCAGCCTGACGGCCGCCGACGCCAGCTTCGTCCTGCCATTCGATTTCCTCCGCCTGCCTTTCGCCGCGGCCGCCGGCGTGTGGCTTTTTTCCGAAAGCCCCGACATCTGGACATTCATCGGCGCCGGAATCATCTTCGGCGCGACCTACTATCCGACCTGGCGGGAGAGGCGGAAACAGGCAAGGGCGCCGGACTGATCTGGATCAATGCCCGATTGATCCGGCGCAGATAGGTAGGGTGCGATATTCCTCGCAAACGGAGAGCACCCATGAACCATCATCACAGAAAGATCCTGCACAAGGTTTTTGCCCATCCGATAAGCAGCAACCTGTCCCTGAAGGAAGTAGAGAGTGTGCTGAAGGAGCTGGGCGCGGAAATAGACGAGGCGCATAGCGGGAAGATTCACGTGTCCCTGAACGGGCACACCGCCAATTTTTCGCACGGCCATCACAGCCTGCCGAAGGAAGAGGTCGCGCAGATCCGGAAGTTTATCGAAACCTGCGGCGTCGACCCCGAACGCGACTACCCGGTCTGATTTTCGCAGGCGCTAATGCGCCTCGTTCCAGTTCGCGCCCGTGCCCGTGTCGCAGACCAGCGGTACGGAAAGGTCGGCGGCGGCTTCCATGACGGCGCGGACGGTTTCGGTCGTGGCGTCGAGCTCCTTCTCGGGCACCTCGAAAATCAGCTCGTCATGCACCTGCAGCAGCATTTTCGCCGATAGCCCGGCCTCCGACAGCGCGCCCGGCATGCGGATCATGGCGCGCTTGATGATATCGGCGGCGGACCCCTGCAGCGGCGCGTTGATGGCGGCGCGTTCCTGGAAGTTGCGGCGCGCCGGGTTCTTGTCCTCGATGCCCGGCGTATGGATACGCCGGCCGAAGATGGTCGAGACGAAGCCCTGCTCGTGCGCCTGTTTCTTCATCCGGTCCATATACTCGACGACGCCCGGATAGCGTTCGAAATAGGCCTCGATATAGCTCTTGGCGTCCGATTGCGGGATCGAGAGCTGGCGCGCCAGCCCGAACGGCGAGATGCCGTAGATGATGCCGAAATTGATCGCCTTGGCGCGGTTTCGGGTCGGCGAATCCAGCTCGTCTATGGGGATGCCGAAAACCTCCGAGGCTGTCATGGCGTGAATGTCGGCGCCCTCGCGGAAGGCCTGTTTCAGCGCGTCGATCCCGGCGACATGGGCGAGAAGCCGCAACTCGATCTGAGAATAGTCGGCGGACAGCAGAACATGGCCCTTCTCGGCGACGAAGGCGGTGCGGATCTTGCGGCCTTCCTCGGTGCGGACGGGGATGTTCTGCAGGTTCGGATCGTTTGACGACAGTCGTCCGGTGGAGGCGATGGCCTGGGCGTAGGAGGTATGGACGCGCTTTGTCTTCGGGTTGATCTGGCCGATCAGCGCGTCCGTGTAGGTGCTCTTGAGCTTCGACAGCTGCCGCCAGTCCAGCACACGGGCGGGCAGGTCGTGCCCCTGCGCGGCGAGACCCTCCAGCACGTCGGCGCCGGTGCCGTAGGCGCCCGTTTTACCCTTCTTGCCGCCGGGCAGCGACATCTCGTCGAACAGAACTTCGCCAAGCTGTTTGGGAGAGCCGATATTGAATTCGTGCCCGGCAAGCCCGTGGATCTCCTCGCCGAGCTGCGCAATGCGCTTCTCGAAATCGTCCGACAGTTCCTTCAGCATCGCGGCGTCGACCTTGATGCCGGTCTCTTCCATCTGCTGGAGCACACCGACCAGCGGCCGCTCGATTCGTTCGTACACCGTGGCCATATGCTCAAGGGCGAGCCGCGGCTTGAGTACGGCATGAAGCCCGAGCGTCACGTCGGCGTCTTCAGCCGCGTAATCGAGCGCCGCATCGAGCGCGACCTCCTCGAACCCGATTTTATTCCGTCCCGTACCGGTGACCTCGCTGTACTTGATGTTGGTGCGGCCCAGATGGATCTGCGTCAGCTCGTCTAGCCCGTGCCCGCGAAGGCCGCCGTCCAACACATAGGACAGCAGCATCGTGTCGTCGACCGGTCCGACCGCGACATCGTGCCGCGCCAGCACTTCGAGATCGTACTTGGCGTTATGCAGCAGCTTGAGCGTGCCGGGGTCTTCCAGCATCGGCTTCAGCGCTGCGATGGCCTTCTTCATCGCGATCTGTTTAGGCGCGCCTTTGTCGCCGCCGCCGTCTGCACTCCCGTCGAGATCCAGGCTCCCCTGTTCGCGCGGCGCGACATGGCCGAGCGGGATATAGCAGGCGCGCGCGCCATCGACCGGTTTCGGCAGGGCGAGCGATACGCCGACGAGGTCGGCGATAAGGGAATCGAGCGAGGTCGTTTCGGTATCCACCGCGACGAGACCCTGCGTCATGGCGGCCTCGACCCAGCGGGCGAGGGCCTTCTCATCCTGCACCAGCGCGTAGCCGCCTTCGGACGCCGCCGCGCCCGACTCGGTCCTTTCGTCGTCGTGATCGACCAGATGTCCGGCAGTCGCTAACTCCGATTTCACCCGCGCGAGGATCGACTTGAACCCCTGTTTCTCCAGGAACCCGATCAGCGTATCCGGGTCGGGCTCTTCCAGTTCGAAGCTGTCATAACTTCGGTCGACCGGCACGTCGTCGCGCAACGTCACCAGCTGCAGCGAAATACGGGCGAGCTCCGCGTTCTCGATCAGGTTCTGTCTCCGCTTGGGCTGCTTGATCTCTTCCGCCCGGTTCAGCAGCGTTTCCAGGTCGCCGTACTCGCCCAGCAGCTGCGCTGCCGTCTTGACGCCGATGCCAGGTACGCCCGGCACGTTATCGGTTGAATCGCCGGCCAGCGCCTGCACCTGCGTCACCAGCTCCGGCCCGACGCCGAACTTTTTCATCACCTCGTCGGGGCCGATCGGCGTTCCTTTCATCGGATCCTGCAGGGCGATGCCGTCGCCGACCAGCTGCATCAGGTCCTTGTCGGATGACACCACCGTGACCTCGATCCCGTCGGCGGCGGCGGCCTTCGCGTAGGTCGCAATTAAATCGTCGGCCTCATATCCTTCCATCTCCACGGTTGGCAGGCCGAACGCCTTCACCGATTCGCGGATCAGCGGGAATTGCGGGATCAGATCTTCCGGCGGCGGAGGGCGGTTGGCCTTGTATTCGGCATAGATGTCGCTCCGGAACGTCTTGCGCGCGGTATCGAACACGACGCAGAGATATTCGGCCTCCGAATCGTCGACCAGCTTCAGCAGCATCGAGGTAAAGCCGTACACTGCGTTGACTGGTGTGCCGTCCGGCCGGGTCATGGGGGGAAGCGCATGATAGGCGCGGAAGATATAGCCCGACCCGTCGATCAGAATCAGCCGGTCCGGTGCGCCGTCAGCGCCTTTCGAGGCCGTCGCTTCCTTCGCCTGTGTCGCCATGATGTCGCTCCCGTGAGTCTGCCGACAAGATGCCGCAGGGACAGGGAGGAGTCGAGGGGACATCGCCTCTACTCTCTGGGTTTCGAGGCGCCGGGTTTCGGGGGAAGCGAGTTCGCTCCTCTATCGGCGGAAATCTTCAGCCTGTCAGCGCCTGCCGGATCGATTTATGGCGGGTAAAGGCGAATACGATGACGGCCGCGCTGAATCCCGCCCCGGCCAGCAACGGCCACTGGAAGCCGTAATACCCCGAAACGCCGCCGATCAGCAGCGCGCCGACGGCCGGACCGGAACGGTTGAGCAACCCCCAGAGCGACATGACACGGCCCCGCAGGTCGCCCTGCACGGTCGACTGCACGATGACCTGTCCGGCGATATTGATCCCTACCTGAGACATGGACAGGAAGACCACGCAGCCGGCGGCGAACCAGAAGTCGGAGCGCGTGATAAACAGGGTGAGGAACACAAGGGAACAGAAGATCGCGATCCAGTAAGCACGTAGAATCGTTTCCACCCGGGTCAGGTTCCCGATCAGCGGTCCCGCGACGATCGCCCCGAGCCCCGCGGCGGACACCATGACTGCGACTCCTTCCTTCGGATCGTGACCGAACACTGTTTCGGACAGACCAGGCAGCAGCTCCATATAGGCGCGGAGCAGAACTGAAGACACGGTCATGTTGAGAAACAAATACTTGATCGCCGAATGACGAATGACGTAGCCGAACCCTTCCTGAAGATGGGCGAACATGCTGCGCCCGGCTGCCGCGCGCTTGTCGGGATTGACCAGTTCCACGAAGAAAAGCGCGACCAGAAACACCAGGTAGGCTGCGGCATTGGCGGCGAAGACCATCCCGGCGCCCCAGATCACGAGAATAGGCGCAGCAAGCGCCGGTCCGACAAAGCGGCCAAGGTTGAACAATGTCGAGTGCAGCGCTATGGCCGAAGACAGGTCTTCGCGCGGCACCAGGTTGGGTCCGATGGCCATCCGGACCGGCGTCCAGAACCCGGCGGCAAGCCCGTGAATCACGGCGAAAAAGGTCAGCAGGTAGATATCGACCAGGTCGGCCAGGGTCAGGGCCGCAAGCAGCGCCGTTACGACCATAATCGCAAACTGGACGATGCGCGCCATCTTGAGGCGGTCATGCCGGTCGGCAAGCGTTCCCGCGATGGGCGCGATCAGGATGCCGGGCAGCGCTTCGGCGAGCGCGACGATTCCAAGCCACCAGCCGGAATGAGTCAGATCCCAGGTCATGTACTGGAGGCCAATCCGGTAGAACCAGACCCCGGCGCCGGACAGCCAGCTCGACAGTTCCACGATCACGAAATTCCGGTGCCGGAAGGCGCGCAGAATGCTCTTGTTTGCGAGCATGTCGATCAGGGAAGCGAACATTGGCACTTCAATGGAATAGCCGGCAAATCGAGCCAGCGAAGAAACCCAGTTTACGTCTGCGGCGTGCGCATTACACCCGAAAGGATGCCGGGTTCAGGTCGTGGACCCGGATTGCGCGCGTTTCACCACCTCGTCCGGAATGTCGTCGAACGAGGTGTAGTTGAGCGTATAGAGGCTGGCGTAAAGGCCGCCATTTTCCATTAGCTCGTCGTGAGGGCCGATTTCCCGGACCTCGCCGTCCTGCAGTACGACGATCCGGTCCGCGCCGCGGATGGTCGCGAGCCGATGCGCGATGACGATGCCGGTACGTCCTTCCAGCAGCCGCTTGAGCGCGACCTGAATCTGGCGTTCCGTGTAGGAATCGATATTCGCGGTCGCTTCGTCCAGTACGAGAACGCGCGCATCCGCGACCAGCGCCCGGGCGAAGCTGAGCAGCTGCCGCTGCCCCATGGACAGATTGCCGCCCTGCTGGTCGAGCATCGTATCGTAACCGTTGGGCAACCGGCTGATGAATTCGTGCGCGCCCACCAGTTTCGAGGCTTCGATCACCTGGTCGCGCGTCGCATTGGTGGTGCGGTAGCGAATGTTCTCGAACACGGAGCCGGTAAACAGGAACGGGTCCTGAAGTACCATGGCGACATGCCGGCCAAGGGCTGGCCGGGCATATTGACGGACATCGATACCGTCGATGAGGATTTCGCCGTCCCACACGTCGTAGAACCGCTTGAGCAGGGCCGTTATGCTGGTTTTCCCCGATCCTGTCGGGCCTACCAGCGCGACCGTTTCGCCGGGCTTCACGGAAAAACTGATATTCTTCAGGATCGGCTGGTTTTTCCTGTAGCCGAAGGTGACGTTCCGGAAATCAATGGCGCCCCGGATATCGTCGGGATCGATTGCATCCTGCGCATCGGTGATGGTCAGAGGCACGTCCAGCACTTCGAAGATACGCCGGCCTGACGCCATCGCCCGCTGCATCACGCTGTACTGGATGGTCAATGACCGGATGGGATCGAAGAAGCGCTGTACGTAGAACAGGAAGGCGACCATGACGCCGACTTCGAGTTCCCTGTCCAGCACCATCGAACCGCCCACCAGAACCACGATCGCCATCGCGGCGCCGGTCAGCGTATCGACGATCGGCACCATCACCTGGGCGAAACGGGCCGACATGAAATGGGCGTGACGGTTCTCCAGCGCTTTTTCGGTAAAAAGCTCGAAATTGACATCCTCGCGGCGCATGCCCTGTACCGTACGGACCGCATGAATGCCCTCGGCGAGCGCGGCATTGGCCGTCGAGTTGGTGACCCGGGCTTCTCGGAAGGCCCGGCGCGCCCGCGGCAGCCAGATCAGCCGAACCAGCAGCAGCACCGGCACGACGGAAAGCGTCAGCGCGCCGAGCTGGAAATCGAGGTTGAGCATGATCACGACAATGCCGAACAGCAGCACCATGTCGCCGAACGCGGTGATCGAGTTTTCCAGAAATTCCTGCAGCGCGTAGACGTCGCCCTGAAGCCGCGACATCATCCTCCCGACCTCGGTATTGTCCATGAAAGCCAGTGCGACGTCCTGCAGATGGGCGAACATGGCTGTGCGCAGGTCGAATATCACGTTCTCTCCGGTAATCCCGACCAGCAGATCCTGAATGCGACTGGCCAGGAAGCTCAGCGTGATGACGCCGGCGAACAGCGCGACTGCGATGCCCAGCGTATCGGCGCCGGCGCCCTCGGCGACGATGGCGTCGTCGATGGCGTAGCGGATGACCAGCGGTATCGCGAGCTGCGCGCCCGTAAAGGTCAGCAGGGCCGCCACAGCGATATAGAGCCTCCTGCGATAAGGATGGACATACGTCATGAACCGCCGAACGACGTGACCGTCAAAGGCCGCGCCGAACATGTGCTCGTCCATATCGATCTGCGACCCGACGACGGCGCGGGGCGGACGGTTTTTCTTTGGGTCTTGTTTCGGGGTATTCCCGTCACCCATGGCGCTTGAGAGGGAAGTCATGGCACTGCCTCCTCAAGACCGGCCAGCGGGTCGGAATCGGGATCCTCCAGGCTCTGCAGCGCATGCAGCGCGGCGTATCGCCCGCCCAGAGCGACCAGCTCGTCGTGCGAGCCGCGCTCGATCACACGGCCGTCTTCGAGAAACAGGATTTCGTCGGCATGGCGCAGCGTCGCCAGCCGGTGAGAAACGATGATCGTCGCCGATCTCGCGGCATGGTCCCGCAGCGCCTGACGAATCCGCTGCTCGGTCCCGACATCGATCGCCGCTGTCGAATCGTCCAGTACGAGGATCGCCGGTTCCAGCATGGCGGTACGGGCGATGGCGACGCGCTGGCGCTGTCCGCCCGACAGAGAGACCCCGCGCTCGCCGACCAGCGTTTCGAACCCTGCCGGCAGCCGGTCGACGAATCCGTCGATCTGCGCCACCGACGCCGCGCCGCGGATCGTGTCGTCCTCCGCCCACGGATCGCCGTAGGCGATGTTGTTTTCGATCGAGGCGGTGAACAGGAACGGTTCCTGCGACAGCACCCCGACGGCTGCGCGCAGAGACGTCAGCGTGACGTCCCTGATATCCTGTCCGTCGATCGTGATGCGACCCGCCGTCACGTCGTAATAGCGCGGCAGCAGGTGGGCGATGGTCGACTTTCCGCTGCCCGGCGGGCCGACGATGCCAAGCGTATGGCCGCGCGCAACCTCGAACGACACGCCGTGGAGCACCGGCAGAGGCGTCTTGTCATCGGCGGGAGACGGGTATGAAAATTCGACATTCTCGAAACGCAGCCTGCCGTCGGTCAGCATCAGCGGTTTCGCATTCTCCGCGTCGCGGATTTCCGGCTCGAGATCGAGAACCGCGAACAGCCGCGCGCCGCAGGTCGATGTGCGCGCCACCGAATTGATCATCAGCCCGAGCTGCCGCACCGGCTGCTGCAGGATGGTCATGAAGGTTAGGAATTCGGCCAGCGTGCCGACCGTCATGACGCCTTCAAGGACGCGCAGCCCGCCGACCCAGAGGACCAGCCCCATGGCGACGAAATAGGTATAGGTCATCAGCGTGGTCGAGTAGGTGCGTACCCGGATGCGTTCGTCCGCGAGCTCCATCGCTTCGTCGGAAGCTGCGTCGTATTTCTCCAGTTCATAGGGCTGCGCGCCGAAAGCGCGGACCACGCGGATGCCGGTCAGGTTCTCGTCCATGATCCGGCCCAGAACGGCCATGCGATCCTGCAGCGCCCACCACATGCGCCGGAGCCGCAAGCGCGACTCGGCTGATTTCCACACCACGACAGGCACGAAGGAAAGTGCGAGCGCGCCCATCAGCGCATCGGTCGACAGCATCAGCCAGGCCGCCGCGCTGACCATAATCACAAGAAGAAACACCCGCAGGAAAGCAGTGTTCATGAATGCCCGTACGCCCTCTACATCGAGCATTCCCCGGGTGATCAGTTCACCGGTATGCACGCGGTCGTGAAACGCGAAGCTGAGGTGCTGAAGCTTGTCGTAGAACCGCAGACGGAGCTCGTATGCGATCGAATGGCCGATGGTCTCGCCGCAGTAATTGTGGACCAGCGTAAAGGCGCCGCGCGCAATGGAAGCTGCAAGCAACAGCAGTGCCGCATGGAGCAGAGCATCCTCCGCAACCGAACGGTCCACAGTCGCCGTGCCCAGCAATCCCAGCGCACCATCCACCGCATCGCCCAGAAAACCGGGAATCATGAGCTGGAACGACGTCGCGATAATTGTTGCGACAACCGCCAGCGTCAGCCGCCAGCGGAACTGCGCCGCCATCTTAACGACCCGCCAGAGAACCAGCGCATCGTCCTTCAACGTACGGTTTTCATCCGATTCCATACCGTCGTAGGTGCGGGCATAGATGTCCGTGTTCGGCGTAATGGACTTTACGGCGGACTTCGTACTGGATTGGGGACTGGCCATGGGAGGCGAACTATATCACCGCCCGGACAGGAGTGTCAGCAGGGCACACCCACACCCTGTCGCCCTTCATTTATCGTCCCGAATACCACATAATTCCTTCGATAGAACCGTTACAGAGAGCCTGCGTCTCGTGAACAGGAAACAGGATGTCGTCCGGTCGCCGATCGAATGGGTCGTCGATTGGGGAGCTGGGCAGGTATCGCCGATGGACGGGCCGGAGCTGAAATTCCGGTTCGGCCGCTACGTCGACCGCACCCGCGGTTACAACATATTCAGCCATAGGATCTGACCATGGACACCACTGAACATAGGGGCGGAACCGGGCTCGGCGCTCCGGTCAGGCGGGTCGAGGACGAACGTCTCCTGACCGGTACGGGCCGGTATGTCGACGATCTCAACCCGCCAGACACCGCCGTCGCCGTCTTTGTCCGGTCGCCGCATGCGCACGCACGGCTTCTGGGGATCGACACGCAAACTGCCAAAGCGTCTCCTGGCGTTCTTGCCGTACTGACGGGCGAAGACGCCGCGCGGGACGGTCTTGGGCATCTGCATTGTCATTCCTTCCACGAATCCCCTGCGGGTTACCCCACCTACCATTCCACGCAGCCGCTGCTGGCGGAGGAAAAGGTCCGGTATGTCGGCGAAGCCGTGGCGCTTGTCATCGCGGAAACAAGCGGTCAGGCCAAGGACGCCGCCGAACTCGTAGCGGTC
>Ga0181593_10000094_pt1 | contig 65707 bp, 53 predicted proteins | sample 071ome_19_FD_133756 | JGI IMG/M metagenome (GOLD analysis project Ga0181593, IMG submission 133756) | Coastal salt marsh microbial communities from the Groves Creek Marsh, Skidaway Island, Georgia - 071413AT metaG (megahit assembly) | ecosystem: Environmental > Aquatic > Marine > Intertidal... | reverse complement strand
ATCGGTGCGGTACCGGTCCTGATCCTGTTCTTGTATGAAGGCCGTTATGGGGCGGCACTTGTTGTCTTTGTTATCGCCGGCATCACTGATGGGCTTGATGGATGGATTGCGAAGCGCTTTGATGCCGTAACGCGTCTGGGCTCGATTCTTGATCCACTTGCAGACAAGATGCTGATTGTCAGCACCTATGTCATGTTGACCTTGGCGGGTGATATCCCGTTCTGGCTCTTGCTGCTGATCGGTTTCCGAGACCTTGGGATCATCGGCGGCGTTCTGGTGCTGCAATGGGTGCATGGCGAGGTACGGATGCAACCGAGTCCCGTCAGTAAACTGAACACTTTTCTGCAGATCTTGCTGGTCGTGCTGATTATGCTCGAGCAGGTGGAGTGGCTTGTGCTGGCACCTTTGACGGATGCGGTGCTTTGGCTGGTAGTCGCGACAACACTCGCGAGTGCCTTCCATTATGTCTATTTCTGGGTTCTCCGGTCCTCGGATGCCGAAGCGTAGCTTCTATAGCTGAAAAGAGCAACGCTTTGGCTAAGACTGATCAGATCGGACTGCCTTTGCGCCTGAAAGATCAGGCGTCATTTGAAAATTTTTTCTCCGGCGACAACCAGCAGATTGTTGCTCTGCTGCAGAATCCTGATGCGGACCCTGACCTGCGCGTGATCTTTCTCCATGGCGCAAAGGGTGCTGGAAAGTCCCACCTGCTACAGGCATTCTGCAAGGCGCACTCCAGGGCGTCGCAGACACCTGCATATGTCTCTTTAGGACTCGAAGGGGTTGGTCCAGAAATGATTGCAGATCTGAGCGGATCCCAGATCGTCTGTCTGGATGATATCGATTCGGTCAGTGGCGATGCGCTTTGGGAAGAGGCCATGCTGGCGTTGTACGAGCGGTTGATACCCTCTGGAGGCAGTCTCCTTGTCGCTGGAAGATACCCACCTTCTCAATCGGGTTTTGAGCTGGCAGATCTTGCAACCCGCCTCGCATCAGGAGGTAGCTGGCGGGTGCAGCCTTTGAGCGAAGGGCAGTTGCCCGAAGCCATGCAACTGCGCGCGCGACTGCGTGGACTTGAGTTGTCGGACGCCGTGGTCGCTTATCTTCTACGTCGGGTCCGCCGTGATCCTGCCACTTTGTTCGCGCTGCTGGACCAGATCGACGACGAAGCTTTCTCGCACCAGCGCCGATTGACAGTGCCGTTTGTCCGCGAACTGGCCGGCCGTCTGCTGCCGAGTTAGTCTTTCCTGAGGGCGTCGGCCGCGGTGGCCAGTCTTGCCCCCAGCGCTCGACATAGTGCGGCTTCATCTGCGCTGATGGGTTTGTTGTCGGCACTGCCGGCGACATGACTGGGGCCATAGGGCGTGCCGCCGGTCTCAGTTCGATTGAGAGCAGATTCGGTAAACGGCAGGCCGCAGATCAGCATGCCATGGTGCAGCAGGGGGAGCATCATGGAGAGCAAAGTCGACTCCTGTCCGCCATGCTGGGTCGATGAGGAAGTAAAGACCCCGGCCGGCTTGCCTGCGAGCGTACCGGCAAGCCAATCCGATCCGGTTTGCTGAAGAAAATAGGCCAAGGGAGCAGCCATCTGACCAAAGCGGGTAGGACTTCCCAGAGCCAGCGCGTCACACTCATCGAGGTCCCGCTGCTCGACGTAGGGGGGGCCTTTGGAGGGAATCTCTGGTGCCGTGCTCTCGGATGTTGCCGAGACCGGTGGAACCGTTCTGAGGCGGGCAGTGCAGCCCGGCAGACTTTCGATTCCCTGACAAACCAGCCGCGCCATTGCTTCGACGGCACCATAGCGGCTGTAGTAAAGGACCAGTATTTCAGACATTGCGCGAGTTGACTGTGAGATGGCGTTAGAGGATATCGAGAACGTTCTCGGGCGGCCGACCGATTGCGGCACGGTTGCCGTGAACGACAATGGGCCTTTCCAAAAGGATCGGAAACTTTGTAATGGCCGTGATCAGCCCGTCTTCACTGGCCGCCTCCAGGCCATTTTCCGCATAAGGCGCTTCTTTCTTGCGGACCATGTCGGCAACCGCACAGCCAAGTGCTTTTTGGATCTTTTTCAAGGTGGTTTCGCTGGGAGGATCGTTCAGATAATCGATGATTTCAGGCTCAATCCCTTGTTCTGCGAGGAGCGCAAGCGTGGCCCGTGACTTTGAACAGCGGGGGTTGTGATAGATCTGAATTGCCATAGGGGGTTCCTCGAATTTCTTGACAGATCAGAGGGTAATAGTTACATTGCGCTCGTTATACCGCACTGCAAAAACTCCCGCTAAACGGCGTGATTTTATACGCAAACATTCCACAGAGAGCGACCCGATGAGAATGAACGCAACACCTATCCGCACCTTGCTGGCGCTGGTCTCAATAGCCGCTGTCGCCACGGGTTGTGTCACCGCCAAACCCACCGAAACGGAAGCAGGGTCGGCAACGGCCGCCGCGCCTGCGCCAGCAGTGTCCATGGCGCCCGCGGTCGTGGCCGCAGTCGCCAAGCCCGACGACTGGTGCGACCGCTATCCGGACTCCTTCGAGTGTGAAGATGCGTCAGCAAAAGCAACGACATCGGATGACTGGTGTGCCCGCTATCCGGACTCCTTTGTTTGCGAGGAAGAGGCAGCCGCCGGCCAAACTTCCACCGAGGATTGGTGCTCTCGTTATCCTGATTCGTTCGTCTGCAAGGCCGAAGCCCCGATGCCCGTGATTTCAGCCTACGTGGTTCAGGCGGGAGATCATCTATGGGGCATCTCCTCGCAACCGAAGGTGTATGGTGATCCCTACCAGTGGCCGCTTCTTTTTAAGCGCAACCGGGCCGAGATTGCAGATGCAGATCTGATCTATCCGGGACAGATGATCCAGATCGAGCGGGAGATGAGTGATGCCCAGATTCAGGAAGCTATTGATCACGCAAGAAGCCGCGGCGCATGGGTTCTTGGTGTGGTGGAGGGCAGTGATCTGAGATACCTGCAGGCGGCTGGATCAACCGATGCGGCCAATGCGACGGCAGAGCAGGCGGCAGCGATGATTGCTCAGGCCGGTGCTGATCTCAAAGCAGCCAAGGCTGCCAAGGGAGAATGGCGTATCCTTGATTCCGCGACAGGCGGAAGCGCCGTGCCGATCAGCAAAGCCCTGAAAGCGGCGCAGAAACTGCTCGATGAAGGTGACGCGGCTGAGGCATACCGATTGGCTCAGCGGGTTTCGGAGTCTGCTCAACTGGGAGTTGCCCAGTCTGCGGAACAGGCGAGCGCTGCCCCGTCTTATAACTGATCTACGTTCAAAAACTAAAAAAGCCCCGCTTTGCGGGGCTTTTTTTTGTCTGACGGCACTGGCTTGAGGTTATATTGGCTTTAAGGCTATGAGTACTTCCACACCGACAACACTCTGGAACCGGCAAATGATTGGGCGCATCTTCGCCCGGATCAAAATAGAGCGTTTGCCCAGCGTGGCCTCGGCGCTGGCATTTACCACTTTGCTTGCCTTGGTGCCATTGCTGACCGTGATGTTTGCGATTCTTTCCATGTTTCCTTTTTTCGTAGAGTGGAGAGACGAGATCGAGACTCTGCTCTACAGTAATCTTGCGCCTGCAACAGGCGATGCGGTGCAGACCTATCTGCGGGAATTTGCGGGTCAGGCAGGCAGCCTGACGGGACTGGGTCTTGCGGGGCTGTTGGTGACGGCACTACTGTTGCTCTACACGATTGAAGATGCATTCAATCAGATATGGAGTGTTTCGAAGGGTCGGACGCTGTCGCAGCGCCTGCTCCTGTACTGGGCTATGCTGACTTTGGGTCCGATATTGATGGTGATCAGTATTGCCGTCACGACATATCTCGGCTCAAATGTGTTGGGTCATTGGGTTTCCATGGCGTCCGGACCCCATGAGGTGGTGCTGGGGGCATTGCCGGTGTTACTGCAGGTGTTTGGATTTTTCCTGATGTATCTTATCGTGCCAAGTTGCCCTGTCAGGCCGAGGTCCGCGTTGGTTGGGGCAGTCGTCGCGCTCGCACTTTTTGAGCTGACAAAGTTTGGCTTTGTGATCTTTATCTCAAACTTTGATACCTACCAGATCATTTATGGGGCGATGTGGAGTGTCCCGGTTTTCTTGCTTTGGATCTATCTCTCCTGGCTCGTGATATTGCTTGGCGCCTGTATCAGCGCCGAGATAGATGTGACACCCAAGAGCCCCGGCCCGCTGCCAAGAGTGGCGCCCGTCATAAAAAGTCCTCGGTGAAGCCAGGAGAGAATCATGGGTGAAGCCGCACATTGGCATAAGCTTTAGGAGCGCATGGGGCCAGCAGAGGACGAAAGCGCCAGAATCCTCAATAATTACTGTATTATAATATTCTTAAAATAGGTCACAAATAGTCGAGAATTTAGGTAGCTATTGATGAAAGTTCCCCAGTTTGCCTTCGCAGCGTTGACCGCTTTGCTGATGGCGATGACTTTGCCGTCAGTCGCCAGTGAGACCCGGGATCCTTCCGAATTCTTCTTTCAGGACAGTTTCAATGATCTTTCTGAGGAAGCTGAACTGGCTCAGGAAGAGGGCAAGATCGGTGTCCTTGTGGTTTTTGAGACTGACGACTGTCCGTGGTGTGATCGAATGAAAGAGACAATTCTGAATCAGGCGCAGGTTCAGGATTATTTTCGACAGCACTTCCGATTGATCGGGCTCAATACCGACGGTGATGCACTGGTAACTGGCTTTGATGGTCAGGAAGTTTCCGAGACGGACTTCGCGCTTTTGCACAATCGCGTACGCGCCACGCCGGCATTTCTTTTCTTCGATACCGAAGGAAAGCTTTTGGTCCGGTTTACCGGTACCACTCGTGATCCGGAAGAATTCCTGTGGCTTGGCGAGTATGTCGTCAAGGCACATTTCGAGCACGAGCGATTCTCAAGCTATAAGCGCAGGCGTAGGGCTGCGTCGTCCTGATCGGATGACTGTCTTCGTGCCGCCGCAGGAACTGGGTTGATTCATGAAGGCAACGGGCCGCATGTCCATCCTGTGCGTGGCACTGTCATCACTCCTTTTCCCTGCGTTGGTGCTGGGAGCCGAAGAGCGCAGCCACCTTCCTTTGCCCGAGCCATTGACCTTGTCCGACGCGCTGCTGATAGGGATTCAGTCACACCCCGAGTTGGCGGCGGCCCAAAATCAGGTAGCCGCGGCCGAGATCAGTTTAGGAAAAGTGGAGGCCAGTTATGGCGTGAACGCTTTCGTCGAATTGCAGCCACGGCTGTCGAGCCGCGCGGCTGCGGACACCGTCGACTTTCAAGATGACAGCCGCTACGGCCTGGTTATTAGAAAGCGCCTGACGGACTTTGGTCGAACCGAAAGCAGAAAAGAAGCAGCCCAATCAGATATTGCGGCAAGCCAGGCCCGCTTTGTCTCTCGTCTTGATCGCCATAGATTGGAAATCATGCGCAGTTTCTTTGCCGTGATCCTTGCGGACCACGCCTATCGGGCACGTAACGAACGCATGGCGATAGCGTATTTCCGTTATTCCCGGATGGCGGAAAGACGTGACCGCTTTGAGCAGTTTTCTGATCTTGAGGTGGCGAAACAGGAGGCGGCCTACCGGAAGGCCTATGTGGCTCGGCATCGTGCGGATCTTGAGCGTCGGCAGCGACGCCACGCGCTGGCGCTGAAATTGGGCCGGCCCGGAGAACTGTCGGGTGATTTGGTGGTGCCTGACCTCTCGGCTTATCGCGACCGCGAAGTCCCGGAGTACAACGACATCATCGATGAAGCGATTGCCGTATCTTCCATATTGAAAGCGCATAGAGCCCATGTTGCCTCAGCTCAAGCGAAGGTTTCTATTGCGCAAAAACTCAACTCACCTGTATTGAGTGCTGACTTTGAGGCGAGGGAATATCACGACAGTTCCTTTTCCAGTCGTGACCGCTATCGACTGAACCTCAAATTCATCATGCCGCTTTTGGACGGCACTCACGTACGTGATACCGAGGTTGCACTTGCGGAAAATGCTTTGGCGCAAAAGCAGGCCGAGCTGCTCATGGCTGAATATGGTGTCCGTGAGGATGTGCTTTCCTTAATCAGCGATCTTCTCGTCAACCGCGCGGCGCTTGTTGCTGCGGAGGCTGATGAGACCTATCGAAGTTATTACCAGGATCGCAGCCGGGCGATGTATGAGATGGAGATGCGCTCGGATCTGGGCGACGCCCAGGCCGCCGCCGCGGAAGCGATGTTGGAAGCCGCAAGAGTAGATTTTGAACAGGTGTTGCTCTGGGCCGAATTGGACGCTTTGCTGGCCAGGCCGCTTGCCCTGATGGAGGAAGACTGAACTTATGAAAAATCGATTCCGGATTTTTTTGTTGGGACTGCTGTCATTGACCGCTGGTACCCTATTCGCCGACACCTTCGATGCCGTAGTGGACTGGAACCGACGGGTCGAAGTGGGTTTTGGCATGTCTGGCCAGGTCAAGGCTGTTGAGGTGCGCCCTGGAGATGCTGTCGCTGCAGGCGCAGTCCTGGTCTCGCTTGATACGGTTCTACTCGAGATTGCGGTAAACAAGGCGCTAAACACCAAAGCGATCAGCGAAGCAGAAATGGAAAGACAGCTTGCCGTTGTTGAGCGGGAGCAGACCCTTTACGACGAAGGAGCCCTTTCCGCCGTACAGTTGGAGCAGGTGGAGCTGGATCTTTCCCGAACCGAATTTGCCTTCAATGATGCGCAACTTGAGCATCGGCGGGTGCGTCACCTACTCGAACTCGCTACGCTTGCCGCGCCTTTTGATGCGTGGGTTGTGGATTCCGACTTTATGCCCGGGCAGTTTGTACATCACCAGGCAGATTCTCCGGTGCTGATGACGCTCGCAGAGCGAGGTCGCTATGTGGCTGAAGCTGAAATAGATGGGGCCGCGGTCGAACGACTAAACCGCAGTCCGGATATCAAGATTCGTCTTGGGGACAAAACCTTTGAGGCGGTACAAAGCCGTATTGGACTCGAGCCGATTGCTGACGGCAATGAGGGACAGCGTTACCTGCTTAGCGTGCAGTTCGAAACCGATGATCTCATACGCCCAGGGACGTCCTGTACCGTCTTGGCACCCTAAAGCATTCGCAGAATCGGGTGTTGACCAGTTAAAGCGAACTGAGTGTTTTCAGCGTTTCAACGAAGGCATCAAGCGCGTAATCGACGGTCTCCCCCGTCGCTCGGTTGCGATACTCCACAATCCCCTTGGCAAGTCCTTTTTCTCCGATGACGATGCGGTGCGGGATACCGATCAGGTCCATCTCCGAGAACATGACGCCGGGTCTTTCATCCCGGTCGTCGAGCAGAACCGCAAATCCCGCTTCCTCGAGTTCCGCGTATAAGGCCTCGACGGTGTTGGCAACCTGTTCGGATTTTTTCAGCCCGATCGGGACGATGCAGACATCAAATGGTGCAAGGGGCGCCGGCCAAATGATGCCGTTTTCGTCATGACTTTGTTCTATTGCCGCCGCGACGATTCGAGTGATGCCGATTCCATAGCAGCCCATATAAAAAGGCTGGCTGCGGCCTTGTGCATCAAGAAAATTCCCATCGAGTGCTTCGCTGTATTTGGTGCCGAGTTGGAATACGTGACCCACTTCGATGCCGCGTCGGACCTGGATCGATTGCGAGGGATCGGTCGGGCAGGGATCACCCTCGACCGCCTGGCGCAGGTCATGGGTCGTCGGTTCCGCAAGATCCCGACCCCAGTTGACTCCCTGCAGATGAAAGCCGTCTCGATTGGCTCCGCAAACGAAGTCTGACAGTGCGCTGGCATCATGATCGACGATGACGGGAAGCTTGAGTCCGACAGGACCCACGGAGCCCGGTGCTGATCCGGTCGCCTCTTCAATTTCCTTGGCACTCGCCATCCGCAGGGGTTTGGCGATCTCATCGAGCGTTTCTGCCTTAACACTATTGAGATCATGATCACCGCGCAGCACCAGCGCGACAGGCAAATCGCCACTGCCTTGGACAATCAAGGTCTTAAGTGTCTGCTTGGCGTCGATTTTGAGAAATGCGCTCAACTCGGCGATGGTGTGCACATCGGGAGTGGCGACTTCTGCCATAGTCTCTTTGGCGTCGGGCCGCTCACAAGACGCCGGCGTCAAGTTCACCTTCTCTACGTTGGCGGCGTATCCGCACGGGGAGCAGAACGCAATGGCATCTTCGCCGGAATCGGCCAGCACGTGGAACTCATGTGAGAAATTACCCCCTATGCTTCCGCTGTCTGCTTCGACTGCCTGCGCCTGAAGCCCAAGCCGTTCAAAGATGCGTACATAAGCGTCATACATGGACTGGTAACTTTGTGACATCCCGTCACTGTCACGGTCAAAGGAGTAGGCATCCTTCATGATGAATTCGCGCGAGCGCATGACTCCAAAGCGCGGTCGAATCTCATCGCGGAATTTCGTCTGGATCTGATACAGGTTGACCGGCAGTTGGCGGTAACTGCGGATCTCTGAACGGGCAAGGGTTGTAATGACTTCCTCATGGGTGGGTCCAAAACAGAAATCCCGCTCGTGGCGGTCCTTGAATCGAAGCAATTCCGGCCCATAGTCATCCCATCGGCCGGAATGCTGCCAGAGTTCAGCGGGTTGGACTGCCGGCAGCAGCACCTCCTGGGCACCGGCGCGATCCATCTCTTCCCGGACGACCTGGCTGACCTTGGAGAGCACCCGATGCCCGAGGGGAAGCCAGTTGTAGACACCCGCTGCGACCTGGCGGATCAGGCCGGCCCGCAGCATGAGCTGGTGACTCACAATCTCTGCATCAGCAGGGACTTCTTTTAAAGTGGCAAGAAAAAATTGAGACGTACGCATAAGTCGTATCAGTTTCTGGTCTGGATGACGAAGTGTATGCCTTTTCCAGAAAAGAAGGGAGAGGCGGTCTCCTTTTGCAAGCGCCGCCTCGCAAAGGCTATGGTGTCTCCGCTGCGGCGGGATCCGAGTGTGAGCCCAGTTGTGCCGCTTCACTGACAGCCACGGACAGCATGGCAAAGTCCGGGCTGGCGGATTTTTGCAGATCATTAATCATCTGGGTGAGCCGTTCAGTGTCGGTATGGTTTTGCTGGACCCATTGCCGCACGGCCGCTTTGCCTCGGCTGTTCTGACTGTTCAGTATGAGTCCGCTGATCGTGCGCTGAGTCAGATGAAGATCTGACCGCAGCGTCGTTCGGGCCAGAGCGTGCCAATGGTTATCTGTGGATAGGTCTCGGATTCGATCTGAAAGCCAGTGCAGGCCGAGCCGGTCTCCGATATCAAAATAAACGGTAGCCACCTGGGCGATCCCATATCGGCCTTTGCCTGCAACATCAGCAATATCCAAAGCTCTGGAAAGACCCGCAAGTTCAGCGACGTGATTTGCGATTGCGGGAGGCACGTCGGCATTGAGATACCGGCGTACCCGGCGCTTCTGAATGAGACGGTTGGAGGCAGCCAGTACCCGTGGGAAACCCCGCCGCAGTTGGTCTACGGCGTCGCGAAACTCCCTGACCGCCAGAGCGATATCGATGGGTTGGGGCCGGTAGCGCAGCAGCCATAGGATGGCCTGTTCCAGCAGGATCCGGGTTTCATGCATCAGCTCTTTTTGAGTCTTTGAGGGCACGGCGTTGTCGAGACCTTCGACTTCGTGCCAAAGATCGCGAAGACGAAATATCTCGCGCGCTGCCGCGTAGGCACGAGCGGTATCAGAGGGATGGGCACCTGTGAGTTCGTTCATGCGCAGAGTGAAGCCCGGGCCTACCCGATTAATCATGCTGTTGGTGACATGGGTTGCGATGATTTCCCGACGGAGCCGATGGGCAGGCATAAGATGCTTAAAGCGTGAGCTTAGTGCTGTGGGAAAATAGCGTTCAAGATCTTCTGCAAGGAACGTATCCTCGGGCACGTCTGAGTCGAGCAGCATCTGGAAGGTGGAAATCTTGCTGTGACTGAGCAGGACAGCCAGTTCGGGCCTCGTCAAACCATTTTTCTCGGCAATTCTTTTCTTGATCTCGACTTCGGTTGGCAAATACTCGAGTCCGCGGTCCAGTCCATAGCTCTTTTCGAGTTGTCGGATTGCCCGAGCATGATGGTGTATGAGATTCGGGGCCTGATCTACCGCCAACGCCAATGCCTGGGTTTGCATGTAATTATTGCGTAACACCAGTTGAGCAACTTCCTCTGTCATCTCGCTGAGCAGGTTATTGCGCTCATCAATGTTTATCTCGCCAGCTTCAACTGCCGCATTGAGAACAATTTTGATGTTGACCTCGTGGTCCGAGGTATCGACTCCCGCGGCATTGTCGATAGCGTCTGTGTGACACAGCCCCCCTCGCTGGCTGTACTCGATGCGGGCAAGCTGGGTTAAACCGAGGTTGCCACCTTCGCCAATCACACGACACCGTAACTCAGAGGCATCTGCCCGCACCAGATCGTTGACACGATCGCCGACGGACTCATGGGTTTCTGTTGATGCTTTAATGTAAGTCCCAATGCCGCCGTTGAAGAGCAGGTCGACCGGGCTTTTGAGCATTTCGTGAATCAGTTCATCGGGACTCAAAGTCTTGGCATTGATACCGAGTGCGTTCTGAGCAGCCTCTGACAATTCGATCGATTTGATGTCGCGAGGCCACACGCCGCCGCCCTCAGAGATGAGAGTCGGATCGTAGTCTTCCCAAGTTGACCGGGGCATCTGGAACAGGCGTTCACGCTCCGCAAAAGAAATAGCAGCATCAGGATTAGGATCGATAAAAATATGCAGATGGTTAAATGCGCCGATGAGTCGGATATGGCGAGATAGGAGCAGGCCATTGCCAAAAACATCGCCCGACATATCACCGATGCCCATAACCGAGAACGGCTGAGTCTGAGTATCGATATCCAGATCTCGGAAAAGTCGTTTGACGGACTCCCAGGCGCCACGTGCGGTGATGCCCATTGCCTTATGGTCATAGCCGGTTTGGCCTCCTGACGCAAAGGCATCGTCCAGCCAATAGCCATACTCGGCGGCGACTTCATTGGCCATATCGGAAAATGTGGCGGTTCCTTTGTCTGCCGCGACTACGAGATAGGGATCATCCTGATCATAGCGAACCACTCTGGGAGGCGGAATCACCGAGTCATGATCTCGGTTGTCCGTAAGGTCGAGCATGCCGCGAATGAAGGTTTGATAGCAGGACTCAACTTCTTCAGTGCGCTCGTTGGGCGCACAGTCCGCCAAACGCCTGACGATAAATCCCCCTTTGGAACCCACCGGCACGATGACTGCATTCTTCACGATCTGTGCTTTGACGAGACCCAGTACTTCAGTTCGGAAATCCTCCGGTCGATCTGACCAGCGCAGACCTCCGCGCGCTACCAGGCCGCCACGCAGATGGATGGCTTCGACTCGAGTTGAGAACACGAAAATCTCGACCATGGGTCGAGGTTGGGGCATGCGGGCAATCGCGGCGCAGTCTATCTTGAAGGAGAGCCGTTCAGGTTGTTGCGGGCTGTGCTGTTGAAAATAATTCGTCCGCAGTATGGCGTCAATCAGATTGACGTAGGCCGACAGAATCCGGTCTTCATCCAGATTGGCAACCCGCTCCAGGCCTTGTTGAATGTCCGCACGAATCGCTTCCAGAGCCTCGGGACGTTCATCCCGTAGATCCGGATCGAAACGGGTCTCGAACAAGCGAACGATTCGCTGGACCATGTGAGGGTTCCCGGCAAGTGTGTCAATGACGTAGTCCTGGCTGTATCGAAAACGGATCTGCTTGAGGTACCGGTAAGCAGCTCTCAAAAAGGTGGTCTGCTGCCAGTCAAGCTGCGCTCTGAGCGCCAGTCGGTTGAAGCCGTCATTGTCTGTCTGTCCCTGCCAGATTCTCCCAAACAATCGTTCAAAGTCAGATTTGCTCTTCCCAATCTCAATGTCGCGTCGGTCATGGTCGACAAGGTCAAAGATATGAAGAAAGACTGTCCTGCCGCTTGCGCTCTGGATTCGAAAAGGGTTTTCGGTCAGTACGTGGAGCCCGAGGTTTTCGATGACGGGCAGTACGTCAGACAGCACCACGGCACTCTCAGGGGAATACAGTCTCAGTTGTGCCTCGTGAGCGGCATATCCTGGTGGTTGGTGAAGCGCAATCTCAAGCTGTGTCTCAGCGTCGGTCCTCGTAATGAGAGCAAGATGATCAAGTCCTTCGGCCGGGGAGAAGTCTTCACGAAAGGCGGTAGGAAATGACTCGGCCCACTCGTCGGCCAGCGCCAGGCCTTCCCCTTCTCCGTGAAGTTTTTTCAGCAGAAGGCCAAGTTCATCAGGCCAGGAGCGCGTTAACTCTCTGATCCGAGATTCGACCTGATTCAATTCAGGAGAGTGCGCGGTCCGAGGATCGACACTGATGAGGTAGTGAATGCGGGTCAGTACCGATTCGGAGAAGTACACGTTAAATTCATAAGATTGGCCACCGTAAGACGCCATCAACGCGTCGCCCACTTTTTGCCGCAAGCCGCTATTGAAGCGTTCGCGGGGCACAAAGACCAGGCACGAGTAAAACCGTGAGAAACGGTCTCGCCGCACAAATACCCGGGTGTGCTGACGTTCCTGCAGCTCAAGCATTCCCATCGCCGTGTCGTAAAGCTCGTCCTGGGTAATCTGAAAGAGATCGTCGCGGGGATACCGCTCGATCAGATTCTGCAGCACCTTGATGCCGTGGCCTTGTTCCGGAAGGCCGCTACGAGCCAGTACGTACTGAAGTTTTTGCCGGGAGCCGGGAATATCCATTACGCTGCGGTTGTATGCACCTGCGGCAAAAAGACCGACCAGACAGGTTTCTCCGATGAGGTCACCGATGGAATTTCGGTGACGTACGAAAAGAACGTCCATATAGGCAGGACGGTGTACTAAAGATCGTTTACTGGATTTGGTGATCATCACCGGTTCACTGTCTTCGGGATCACTTGTGATGTTGTCCGGCAAGACTGAAAGCCGATCAGCCAGATCAAGATCGCTGCGTGGTCTCAGGATTCCAAGCGCTGAGGCTGCCTGAGGCGATAACGAAGCATCTCCGTCAGGGGACATGTCGTAACGGATGGCCCCCAAGAAAGTGAAATTTTCCTCACCGATCCAACGACATAACGCAGAGGCCGCTGAGCCGGCGTTGTTGTCGTCGTCGGGCGTATCCGGGGCATCAAGATCGTCTGCCAGTGAGAGGGCAAGTTCGCGCATGGCGATGCGATCATCATTCGCCGCCGCGACCTCGCTCAGGACCCGGGACAATTCCCAAACGATGCGATCGAGTCGTTCGGTCCGGAATTCCCGGTTGATCTGGAAACACAGAAAGGATTCAAAGGTCGCGCCAGCCGCATCGTGATTCAATGCCAAAAGGTGGCCGGTTTCATCTCGACTCACTTTGACCACAGGGTGGATGGTGAGTTGAATGGTGTAACCGAGCCGGTTCAAGGCCATCGACGCGGAATCGACCAGGAAAGCCATGTCGTCGACAACCGCTTCGACAACAGTGAAAGGACTCGCATGCGGGCCTTGGCCCTCGGCTGGATTATGGGCACGCAGCAGCAATTGCCCGGGTTGTCGCTGCTCGGCGAGATCGAGGTGGGCGAGTGCGCTCGAATAAAGTGCCTCGGGATCGGACCGCGCAAGATCATCGGAGGGAATCCGATGAAAATAGGCTTCAAAAAACGATTGTGCGAGGCCTGATTTCGCAGGAGTCAGCCGTTGCTTCGCCCAGTCACTGAGCGTTGCGATCAGTCTATTGCGGTCAAATGAAGGGGTTGCCGCCATCAGGAACAACGTTTTTGAGGTCGTGGTAACTCATCGGCTGTTGATGCCGGACTATACGCCAATTCGTACAGTTGTTGGGCTTATTGCGCGGCGCTTCGTGAAATCTTCGGCGCGTTAAGTTTTCTTCGGCACCACGGTAAACTCTCCGGAGTCGTTTTGCAGCGGCAGTTTCATCAGAGGAACATCATGACCGAACAACCCTTGTGGCAACCGGCTCCCGAGCAGATTGCGAGCACCAACATGACCCGTTTTGCGCGTGAGGCCGCTTTGCGCTGGGGTCGGAACTTTGAGGACTACGCAGACCTGCATCGTTGGTCGGTTGAAGCCCCCGAAGAGTTCTGGCTCAACGTCTGGGACTGGACGGGGGTGATTGGCGCCGGAGACACGGAACCGGTCGTCGTTGACCGGCAGCAGATGCCCGGTGCCCGCTGGTTTCCCAATACCCGACTGAATTTTGCGCAAAACCTGTTGCGTCGGCAGGATGAGGCTTTGGCCTTGATTTTTCAGGCTGAGAACAAGGTCACACGTTCCATCAGTTTTGCAGAGCTCTATGCCCAGGTCGCCCGCCTGGCCGACGGTCTGAAACAGGCGGGGGTGGTTCCCGGTGATCGGGTCTGTGGTTTCATGCCGAACATGCCGGAAACCGTTGCTGCGATGCTGGCAAGCGCATCCGTAGGGGCAGTATGGTCTTCATGTTCTCCGGACTTCGGCGTCCAAGGTGTCCTGGATCGTTTCGGCCAAATCTCTCCCAAAGTGCTCTTCAGCGCCGATGGCTACTGGTATAACGGCAAGACTCACGACTCGCTTGAGAAACTTCGTGAAATCACCAATGGCCTGCCGTCGCTTGAGCACACTGTGGTCGTGCCGTTGATTTCGGATAAACCAGAACTGTCCTCGAATCCCGGTGCCAGGCTGATTACTGATTTTGAAACGGATGCAACGCAGATTGATTTTGAGAGTCTGCCTTTTGATCATCCACTTTACATCATGTACTCGTCGGGCACGACAGGCGTGCCTAAATGTATTGTGCACGGAGCGGGAGGATCCCTCCTCAAACATCTCGTGGAGCAGCAGTTGCATGTCGACCTGCGTCCAAACGATCGACTGTTCTATTTCACGACCTGTGGCTGGATGATGTGGAACTGGCTGGTCTCTGGGCTGGCAAGTGGTGCCACCGTAGTGTTGTACGATGGTTCGCCGTTCTTTCCTGATGGCAATGTCGTGTTTGATCTGGTGACGCGGGAGCAGGTGGGCGTGCTCGGTACTTCTGCCAAATATATTGATGCGATTGCCAAGGCAGGGCTGAGACCGCGCGAGACGCACGATCTTTCCCATGTCAGAACGATTCTTTCGACGGGTTCTCCGCTGATCGCCGAGAGTTTTGACTATATCTACGATGCGGTCAGCGATACCGCGTGCCTGTCGTCGATTTCCGGGGGCACAGATATCATGGGATGCTTCATCGGTGGGAATCCCAATCTGCCGGTCCGGCGCGGAGAAATCCAGTGCCCCATTCTTGGCATGCAGATAGAGGTCTGGAATGATGAGGGCGCAAAGGTGTCGGACGGAGAAAAAGGCGAGTTGGTCTGCGTCAACGCTTTTCCCTCAATGCCGATCGGATTCTGGGACGATCCAGAAGATTCAAAATATAAAGCCGCCTATTTTGAGAAATTTCCGGGCGTCTGGTGTCATGGGGATTACATTTCCGTCACCGAGTACGGCGGGATTGTTGTTTTTGGTCGATCGGATGCCGTACTGAACCCCGGAGGTGTGCGAATCGGCACAGCGGAGATCTACAGGCAAGCCGAGCGTATTGAGCAGGTGCTGGAGAGTCTGGTGATCGGACAGCAGTGGAAAGGAGATGTGCGAGTGGTGCTGTTCGTCCGTTTGCGCGAAGGCGAGGAGCTCGATGACGCACTTCGGGCAAAAATCTGCAGCGAGATCCGACAAAACACCACGCCCCGTCACGTACCTGCCAAGGTGATTCAGGTGGAGGATATTCCCCGGACCAAAAGTGGGAAGATCGTCGAGTTGGCGGTGCGGAAGATCGTGCACGGTGAACCGGTGCTCAATCGGGAGGCGCTGGCCAATCCGGAGGCGCTGGATTTATTCGCTAACTTGCCGGAGCTGGATGTTTAATGTGTCGGGACTCAGCCGCCGGGCAGGCCAATGATGCGGTAGCCCTGCGGCACCATCAGGCGCAGTGACACATCCAGCCGGTCGACTGCTGTCAGCGTGGCGGAGAATTTGCCGGAAGCCTTTTCCAGGCGGATCGGCAGGGAAGAGGAATCCGCGAGGCCGAGCGGGGGCAGGACAAATCCCATCGATGACAACAGCGCACTTGCAGACAGCTGCAGCTCCTGAACGTAGGCCGCGAGCGCTGCGAGGGTCTGGAAGTCCGCCGGCGCGATGCCAAGTCCGTTATTGTCTGTCACACAGCTTCGGCCGATTGCCCGCTCTTCGCGGCGAATCTGCCACCATTGGCAGCGAATACCCGCTGCATCGCCTCGCTGACCGAGGTGCTTGAGTTTGATTGAGCCGCCGGCGAGCGCATCTGGATCGGGAATGCCCAGGCTTTTCAGCATCTCATCCAGTTGTTCGCGTTTTTCCTCCGAGAGGGTTTCGCGTTGAGCCATCAAACTTTGTGCGATACCGGAGAACTGATCTATCGATTGACGCAATACGGCGGGATCAACGCGGGTTAACTCTTTGCGCGCATGCCGTATGAAGTAAACCTCACTGTTGTCTGAGATAAATAGCACTTCCTGGCGTGGCATCCCGGAATGGGTAAGCCGAACGCGCCCGTCGCTGATAACAATCTGGGCCTTGCCGGAAATGCCATGATCGACAGTATCGACAATCAGCCGGGTGGTTGCGTGGGCAGGCATTATGACGCCCGTCAGCAAGCAAAAGCTAAAAAGAGCAAAGGCGATGCTGGGAAGACGTCTTGGGAAAGATAAGATCAAGACAAAGCTCTGGATTGTGATCAGGCGCCAACGCCCGAAGGATGCTTTCCGGCCGGTGCAGTCAGCAGATTGTAATTGATGGGGAAAAGCTGTGTCGTCGGCGTGGCTTTGGGTATCAGGTATCATCCGAAGCCGGTTCGGTAAGGTTCAATGCGGAGTTTTCACTCCGCGGAATGTGGCAGAACATGGTACGGGTCACCCGGATTGATCTTCGTTGGAGCCCACTTGAACAAACTGCAATTAAACTGAAACAAACAGAAAGCACAGGACCCATGATTACCAATATTTACGGCAAACAGTTAAGTGACCTGGAGAAGATGCGGGTCGAAGAAAAAATCCGTCACGTCAAGGAGGCAATCCCTGATGAGGTCTATGAGGTTCTCACAACTGAGTGGCGGCGATTTGTCACCAGGTCCGTGGAGCAGGGCCAGGGAGAAATGAAGCTTGAGGAGTTCGATTACTATTTTGAACTTTTCATGAAGTTTCCCCATTGATCTGAAGCGCTTGTCTCTTTTATGACGTATCCGGATATCGACCCCATCGCAATCAGTATCGGCCCGATTGCGATCCACTGGTACGGCCTGATGTATCTCGTTGCATTTGCGGCGGGTGGTCTGCTCGGCAGATACCGGGCTCGTCGAATGCCGGGGCAATGGACGAACACGCAGATCTGGGATCTCGTTTTCTATATCGCCGTCGGTGCGGTGCTTGGCGGTCGGCTCGGTTATGCGATCTTTTACAACACAGGCTATTACCTTTCACATCCTATCGAGATTTTCTGGGTATGGACGGGGGGCATGTCTTTTCATGGAGGCCTGATCGGGGTTGTCCTCGCTGTCGGACTTTTTGCGCGTCGATCACAGCGACGCTTTTTTGAGGTGGCTGATTTTCTTGCGCCACTTTGTGCGCCGGGTCTTCTGGCAGGTCGAATCGGCAACTTCATTAATCAGGAGTTGTGGGGGCGGGTCAGTGATGTTCCCTGGGCGATGGTGTTTCCTGCGGGTGGGCCGCTGCCGAGACACCCGTCCCAGTTATATGAAGCAACTCTAGAAGGCATCATTCTTTTCGTTATTGTCTGGAGTTTTGCGGCGAAACCGAGGCGGCCCGGTCAGGTAAGCGGTCTCTTCCTGCTGGGTTATGGCGTCTTCCGATTCTTTGCGGAGTTCTATCGTGAGCCGGATGTCCATCTTGGTCCGGTGGCGCTTGATTGGGTGACGATGGGTCAACTCCTGAGCGTCCCGGTAATCGTGGCAGGGGCGTGGTTGCTGATGCGACGACCGCATAAAGGAAGCCATTAATGCGGGTGTTGCTGTTGTCGGATACGCACGGCTTTGTAGAGCCTTTTGTCCAGACACTGGCACGTTCGGCTGACTGTGTCGTGCATGCCGGAGATATCGGTGGGTTGGAGGTGATCGAAGCGGTGACGCCGGTTCGGGGCAAATTGGTCGCGGTGCGGGGAAACAACGACTGGCCTGAATCCTGGCCGGGCGCAGCGAAAGCGGGCGTTCTGGATCTGGGAGAGGCTGCTGAGGTGGATCTTCCCGGAGGTCTATTGGCAGTTGAGCATGGTCACCGTATCTGGGATACCCGTCACTACCATAAGCGCCTTCGAGCAAAATATCCTAAGGCCCGCGCGATTGTCTACGGACACACCCATATCCGCTGTGCAGATCTGGATCGGGCGCCGTGGGTATTGAACCCCGGGGCTGCAGGCCGTGAGCGCACCAAAGGCGGCGCTTCCTGCATCCTGCTCGAAGCAGGCCGCCATAAATGGAAAGTGAGTGAGTATCGAAACGGGGAGATCAGCGCGTCTGATTGCCACCGTGCTTAAGCTCGCCTAGCAGCAGCGCGTCGCGTTACAAGGACTTCAAGATCGTAACGGTCAGTCGTCTTGTTTGATGAGAAATTCTCGAACGATAGGCAAGACGCGTTCAGTCGCCTCGATAAAGATAGCGTGTTTGAGGTGATCCAGGATAACGAGTTCGGCGTTGGGCAGGGCGTCTGCCATTTCCCGATTGAGTCGGGGGTTGCAGCCGCCGTCTTGCGCACCAGTGACCAGTTGGCAGGGCACCGATATCTCATGAAGCCATGGCGCCATCTCGGTTTGGGCATAGATATCGAAGACATTCAGGAAGACATCGGCTGGGGTATCGATGACCTGCTGTTTCCGTTTCTCAATGAGATCAGGCCGTTCGGCAATAAATTCATCCGTGAACCAACGCGCAGACAGGGTATCGAGCACTTGTGAAATGCCTTTTTCCCGCATCGCGCTGACGACTGCATTGACCTTGGCACTGTCGTCGGGCGTTCGAAAGGCCGCGGTAGACCATAATCCCAGGGAAAGGACCCGCTCGGGATAGCGCTTCGCGTAGGCCGGGCCGATCATGCCCCCCAGCGAGTGGCCTGCGAAGTGCGCGTATTCAACACCGAGGGCCGATCGCAGGGCCTCCAGGTCGTCGACCAGATCGTGCAAGCTGAACGGAGTGTCTGGAGTGGGACTTTCGCCATGACCGCGAAGATCGTAACGGATACAGGTGAAGCGGTCCTTTAATCCTTCAACAAGCTCAGCAAAAGTTGCCCGCCGGGCGCCGATCCCGTGGATCAGGAAGAGCGCTGGACCTTGACCTTCTATGGTGTAGGCGCAGTCAATCGTCATGATTCAGTCCAGTCGTCGGTAGATCATGCAACGTCACGGCTGAGCGAGCGAACGTGCGGCACGACCTCTTCGCTGAACCGGCCCATCATGTCCAGGGTCTCAGACTGATCCTGGCCAAAGTTGGACGATGCAATCACCTCACTGATGCCCAGTTCGGCATATTCTGAAAGGCGGTCAATCATTTCCTGGACGCCGCAAATAAGAACATTTGTTCCGAGTTCCTCAATAGACTGGGTTCGGGGCAGGGGTTTGATGATCCCCTCCTTGACGATTCCCGGACCTCCAAAGACATTATCAAAGCTCTGGTAGTAACGGTAGGCGAGGGCGGTCTTGTTTCGGGTATCCGCATCATCTTTGGTGAGATAAAGCCCCCGCTGAAGCGACAGGCGAGATTGGCAGTGTGTGCCGGCTAAAGCTCTGCCCCTGAAGAATGCGCTGACCTGCTCTACGAGAACATCATGATTTGCGCCAAGCGGGGTAGTCTGGATGTGATAGCCCTTGGCTGCCATGGCTTCGATGCCGGCAGGCGCCATGATAGCAAGTGCAATGGGAATCGGGTGTTCAGGTCGCGGCATCACGGTGAGGGGTTCGAAACGGTAATGCTCGCCATCCCAGGAAACCTCTTTTTCCAAGAGAAGGGTCTCGAGCACCTGAAGACTTTCCTCAAACTTGGGCTTGGTGGCATCGAAAGCCACTCCCATGCGTTCTGTTTCGTATTCGAAAGCGCCTTTGCCTACCCCTAAAACCAGTCGGCCGTCGCACAGCGTCTGGGCTTGAATCACTTCGCCGGCAAAGATCCGCATGTCGCGCAACGGCAGCTGGCAGACTGACGTCGCGATCTCGATTCTCTCTGTATGGGCTGCGACCTTGACCGCAAACTGCAGCGGCGAGGGCATCAGGAGAATATTGACGAGGTGGTGCTCGGGGATGGAGACCCCCTGATAGCCGCAGGATTCAGCGTGCACAGCCTGTTCCAGCATCTCACGGTAGAGCCGTTTCGCGCCAATGCCAGGGTCGAGCAGATGACTGTTTAAAAAGTGCGAGAACTCCATACCGTAAAAAGACGCGCCAAAAGACGCATCTTACACGAGGGTGAAGACGCATGACCCTTAACGGCGCTCCTGTCGGGCATAAGGCGTTTCAAGTTACACGGTATCTTTACGAGAGCAGCTTGATAGGAAACTCGTTCCCCCTTTTTCGAGCGTAAGGCGTATGATCGATTGGTTTTGAGAAATAAGTCTCGATACATCGAAAAAAATTGATTTGATTTCATTCAAGGATTCGGTATGAAGCAGGATGTTTTTTGGGTCGATGCGTTCAGTGCGGAGCCATTCGGTGGCAATCCGGCTGTGGTTTGTGTCGGAGCCGATGAGTTGTCAGATGCGCAGCTTCAGCATCTCGCAAATGAGTTCAACGTATCCGAGAGTGTTTTCATCTCAGGTGATAAGGGTGAATATTCCATCCGCTGGTTTACGCCGACCAAAGAGCTCCCGCTGGTGGGTCATGCGACGCTTGCAGCAGCCCATGTGGTGTTCTCTTCACTCGAGCCTGATCGATCTGAGGCGCGTTTTTTTTCAGCCATGAGCGGCGAGTTGGCCGCGTTTAAGGATCAGAGAAATGTTGCGATCGTTTTGCCCGCTGATGACCCTGTGAGCTGTGATCCGCCGGATGCCCTGATTCGCGGACTCGGGTTGATGCCGGCTGTGACCCTGAAGGGTCGTCACTATATTGCGGTATTGGGTCATCCTGATGAGGTAGCCTCAGTCGAGCCGGACCTTGACGCGTTGCAGACCTTGGATCTTCCGACAATTGCGGTCACGGCAGCTGGCGGGGATTCAGACTACATCCTGCGTTTTTTTGCCCCGGCTAACGGTGTCCCGGAAGATCCCGTCTCGGGAGTGGCCCAGTGCTCACTGATGCCGTATTGGGCGTCAAAGCTTGGAAAAACGGAATTGGGCTCAAGACAGCTTTCCCCAAAAGGCGGTGAGATGCACTGCAAGTTACTCGATGCCGGCGTGCAGATCGCTGGTCCCTGTTGCACGATTTTTTCCGGCTCCCTTGAAAACTGTTGAACTTGATTAAGGGCTGAATGGGGCTGGAAGATCTGCGACAGCGGTTTCCTTTTTTACTCCACCCTGACAAGTGTGCGCTTGCGAAGTAATATCTCTCATCTTTTATGAGCCCCTCGGGGACGTCCAACAGGGTTTCGGAGGCCTTGCTGGAAATGTCATGCTGAATCGGGCGGCCATACTGTAATCTCAACCGCGAGGAGGAAGCGAATGAGTCAAACTGAAGGATTCGGTGCCTATACCGATTTCGGCAAACTGCGTACCGCGATCGTCGGCAGCGCTGAGGGGCTTTCCCTGCCGCCGTTCAATCCAACACTTCACCACTACAATGATGAAGTTCAGGCCGCGCTAAAGGCAAGCGGTGACCAGCCGCTTGATATCGCCAAGGCAATGCCGGAGCGCTGGGAAAAAACGGCAGAGCAGTTGGATAGCCTTGCGGCGCTCTACGAAGCCAATGGTGTCAAGGTCCATCGTCCGAGACCTTACAGTGAGGAAGAGCGGCTGTACCTTGCTGAGGCACAGCCCGGGGCTTCCCTGCTTTATCCTGCCGATCCGGTCTATACCGTCGGCAAGCATTATCTGGAAGTGAATATCCGAAGAGCCTATCGACGCAAAGAGGTTTTCCCGTTGCGGGAGATCGTTGCGCCCCTTATCGCGTCGGATCCCGAAGCCCATCATGTGATCATGCCGGCCGTGCAGCCTTTCGCTCCGTCCAGTGGCGGGCCGGGGCCCTATCTTGAGGGCGGTGACATCATCTGCTATCAGAATCACCTGTTCGTGGGAGAGTCTGACATCGCCACGAACCGTGCGGGAACAGATTGGTTTGCGGACTACATCGAGCCCTTCGGTTACCAGGTACACCCGATGCCGATGCATGGCACCATCCTGCATCTTCTCGGCACAATGGTGTTGGTGGCCGAAGGGGTATTGCTGCTGTATCGGGATGAATTAAAGGAGTCGCTGCCGGCACCGCTGGCAGACTGGGATGTCATTGACTTGACCGAGGAAGAAGCCAGAGCCTACGCCACCGTTGGCGTCAGTCTGGATGAAAAGCGCTACATCATCCCTGCCGGGATGGGTCGAGTGTGTGATGAACTCGCCAAACGCGGTGTCGAGCCCATCGAAATTGCCTACGATCACGTCAGTTACTGGGGTGGCTGCGTTTCCTGCTCAACCCATGCAATCCTGCGGGATCCCTAAAACATGAGCCCGCCTGAGATAGACCTGGCGCCGGAGTTAATCGGACAGGTGCTGGATGCGGTGGACAAGGGATTTGAGCGACAACTGGCGTTTACCCAGCAGATGATGTCGCTCGACTCGACCCGTGGCAATGAGCATCGGGCTCAGGCATGTTTTTACGAAGCGCTTGAATCACGCGGCTTTGAGATGGATCGATGGTCCATTGATACTGCCGAGATAGAAGACCACCCCGGGTTCTCGCCTGTCAAAGTCGACTATGACAACGCGGTGAACGTGGTCGGAACCCATACGCCGGTCGAGACCAAGGGCCGCTCCCTGATCCTGAATGGACACGTGGATGTCGTGCCCACGGGGCCGGTGGATATGTGGACCTGCCCGCCGTTTGAACCCTGGATCGAGGGAGATTGGCTGTATGGCCGCGGCGGCGCAGACATGAAGGCAGGCCTTTGCGCCAATCTCGCAGCACTGGATGCGCTCAAGACCCTGGGTTGGCAACCCGCCGCTCGCGTGCATGTGCAGTCGGTTACGGAAGAAGAGTGCACCGGTAATGGCGCACTGTCTGCATTGGTGAGAGGTTATCGGGCGGATGCGGCACTGATTCCAGAGCCAGAGGAGAACATGCTGGTACGGGCCAATACCGGTGTGATTTGGTTTCGGGTTCATGTGCGCGGAAGGCCGGTTCATGTCCGTGAGGCAGGTCAGGGGGCAAATGCCATTGAAGCCGCGGTATCCATTATCCCGGCGTTGAAAAAGCTCGAGCGCGACTGGAACGATGCTCGCTCGAAGCATCGCTATTTTGAATCGCTGGAGCACCCGATCAATTTCAATATCGGCAAGATCGTTGGCGGCGACTGGGCCTCTTCCGTCCCGTCATGGTGTACGTTCGATGTGCGTGTGGCGATTTATCCCGGCGTGGATCCTCGTGATGCTGCCAAGGAGATTGAATCGTGTATCGGGGCGCATGCTGATGAGCATCCTTTCTTGCGCAACAATCCGCCTGAGGTGGAGTACAACGGATTCTTTGCCCGCGGCTATGTGCTGGAGGAAGGCAGCGACGCTGAGATGGTGTTGGGCCAGGCCCACGCGGCAAGCTTCGGAGCCAGTCTTGAATCTTTTGTGACGCCGGGATATCTCGACGGCCGGGTCTTCGTGCTTTATGACGACTGTCCTTGCCTCGTGTATGGTCCGGTCTCGCGGGACATCCATGCTTTTGATGAAAGGGTGAGTCTTGCCTCTTTAAAGCGAGTCACCGGAACGATTGCGCTTTTTGTCGCTTCCTGGTGCGGCCTGGAACCCGCTACTCCTCGGGATCGTCCCCACGCTTGACCTGCATAGAAAGACCGACCTGCTCACGAGTGGTACGCGGCAGTTCGCCGATCGCTTTTCTTCCAAAACGCCTGGTGATTTCGTCTAGGGTCTGATTGAGGGTGTTCCGCTTGGCTTTCTTTTCAGCACCAAAAAGCGGCAGTTGGTCGACAGACTCCGCGGTCAGTCCGGTGCAGCCTACCCCCAGCAGGCGGATCGCCTCTTTAGGTCCGGATCGATATAGAAGCTCTGTCGCCTGCCTGGCAATTTCTTGACCGTCATCAGTGGGTTGCGGCAGCGTTACCCGGCGGGTAAACACCGGATATCCTCGAACACCGGGCCCCGTTCTTCTGGCAGACTTGAATTTCAGGACAACGGTATGTGCGCGTACCTGGTCGTGTCTAAGGCGTCGGGCGACAGATTCCGCGTGCTCGCGAATCAGTGGTTCGAGTTCCCGATAATCAGAAATGTCTTTGCTGAAAGTGTGCTCCTCGCTGTAGGAGACGGCTTCACGATAAGGCTCTACCTCGCGAACATCGTCGCCGCGCGCCAAGCGCGCAATCTCGATCCCCCATTCGCCAAGCAGGTCACGCAGAATGCCATCATCGGCCTTGGCGACATCCCCGATCGTCTCAAACCCCAGCGTTTCCAGTTTTTCTTTCGCAACGGGCCCCACACCCCAGATCCGGCTGACAGGGAGCGGCTCGAGAAAGCCCTGGACTTCGCCCGCCTTAACTTCAAGCAGGCCGTCAGGTTTCGCTCCTGCACTCGCAATCTTGGCCACCATCTTGACTGGCGCAATCCCGACTGAGACGGGAAGCGACAAGACTTTTCGGATCCTGCTGCGAAGGGCTTCTCCCACTTCTTGTGGAGGACCCATAAGCCGGGTACTGCCGGTCAGGTCGATAAAAGCTTCATCCAGAGATACGCGCTCTACGACGGGCGAAAAGTCCCTGAAAATCTTGAAAATGCGGGTGGACTCTTTCTTGTAGAGCGCCATGTTGCCCCGGACAAACACCAGATCCGGACAGCGTCGACGCGCCTCGACAGACGGCATGGCCGAGCGCACACCAAACTGTCTTGCCTCGTAGCTTGCAGCCGCCACTACGCCGCGTGGACCGCTGCCGCCGACCGCTACGGGGCGACCTCTGAGTTCCGGGCGATCACGCTGCTCCACAGACGCATAAAAAGCATCCATGTCGGCATGCATGATGACTCGAGGAGGATCGTGGGCAGTTGTCATGACGCGGAGTCGCTCAACCCATAGATTCCCAGAAGGCAAGCTGAGTTCAAAACGGATAGTGCATGCTGTTACGGACGGCGTCCGTGAAGAACCGGGTAAAGTCCTGTGCCAATAGTGTCTGGTTGCGATGGCGGGGAATGAGGACAGCGGTTCGATAACTGATCTCCGGCTCGAGTCTTCGGAAGACAATTTTGCTGCGATGGGCCCGACCCCAGTGCTCATTAAAATAGTTGACCGTTAAGGGGCTGGCGATCGACCATGCGGCACCGCTTTCGATCAATGGAAACCGGGACACCGTGTTGGCCATTTCAAACCGAATATTCAGATCGACGCTACATTGAGCGGCCGCTTTTTCCAACCTCTTTCGGGTGGAGTTTTCGGGCAGGAAAGTGGCCAGTGGCTCACCGGCGATCTGACGAAGGTGAATGGTCTCTTGATCTGCAAGGGGATGGTCAGCGTTAAGTGCGCAGACGCTTCGCTCACGAATCTCCTCCGCCTTGATTAAGGGGCTCTCCATTTCAATCTCGGCAAAGCCAAGATCAAATTGCTGAGAGGCGAGGCTGTCATAGACTTGACGTGAAGGCTGGCTGGAGAGGTAGATGCTGACATCAGGCTTGTCGGCGACATAGTCGGCGATAAACTGGGACGCCAACAGATCAGAAATGATGGGCATGCAGGCAATCCGCAGTTCACCCGCCCTCAGTCCAGCGGTATCACGCATGTAGGTCTCGACCGTATGAACTTTGCTGAGGATCTCGGTCGCCTCGTTCATCAGATAATGGGCTTCTGGTGTCGGACTCAGCCTTCGGTTGCGCCGATAGAACAGAGTCTGGCCGATATCCTTTTCCAGGCGGTGAATGAGGTTGGTAATGGCAGGCTGCGTGCAGTCGAGGTTCGCAGCGGCGCTTGTAACCGAACCCGTGCGCATGACTTCCCGAAAGGCGCTGAGTTGTCTAAGGTTCATAAGACGGTCTGGTTCTTTTTGAAAAAGGAAATTTATTATAGAAAATTATCTAAACTAAAAATTTGATAATTTGACAATATTCTTTGTTTCAGAGAAATTGTGTGATATCGGCGGTACTGCTGTTTGATGCGGCCGGTTTTCTCAGTATTAACACTATTTTTCGAGGAGACATCATGATGTTTAAAAGAGGACTTTTGGCCGCTGCTGCGACAGCGCTTGGTCTGATGATGGGCAGCGTTCAGGCCCAGGATATGACGTTTTTCCGTATTGGCACCGGTGGTGCAGGCGGCACCTACTATCCGATCGGCGGCTTGATCGCAAACGCGATCTCTAACCCTCCGGGTTCACGCGCCTGTGACAAGGGCGGCAGTTGCGGTGTGCCGGGGCTTGTTGCGATCGCGGTCTCGACCAACGCATCAGTTGCCAATATGAACGCGATTCATGCCGGTCAGCTGGATGCAGGTCTTGCGGGTGCGCAAAGTGTGACCCAGGGGTACAACGGGGAAGGCAAGTTCGTCGGTAACAAGAAAGATAACGTTCGCGTGATCGCAAATCTTTATCCTGAAGATATGCATCTCGTGACTCCGAAGGGCATGCATCTTTCCAGCCTGAAAGATCTCAACGGTAAGCGTGTGGGTGTGGCAGCTGCCGGTTCCGGTACCCAGGTATCAGTCCGCATGATCCTCAAGCATTACGGGATTGAGGCAGATGAGCACGAGCTCGGTTTGGGGCAGAGCGCCCAACGACTGGCAGACGGCCAGCTCGATGCGTTCTTCTATGCCGGCGGGACGCCTTTCGCAGCGCTGATTCAACTGGGTTCAACCAAAGGATTCGAGCTCTATAAGTTCTCCGAAGAGGAGCGCAAGACGATCAACGGCATCATTCCTTACTATGTCGCGTCCGATATTCCTGCAGGCACCTACGAGACGATTGACTATGACGTACCCACCGTTGCGGTGAATGGACAGTTGGTTACCTCCGTCTCTCAACCGGAAGAGCTGATCTATAACATCACCAAGGCACTGTGGAACAAGAACACCCGCAAACTGCTCGATAAAGGGCATGCAAAGGGCAAAGCGATCAAGCTCGAAACCGCACTTAAGGGTGTATTGATTCCGTTACATCCTGGCGCCGAGAGATACTACAAAGAAATCGGCATGGCTAACTGATTGACCGTTGTGTTTGTCCAGTAGCAAACGGAGGCGGGATGTTTTCCGCCTCCGTTTTCTTTTTTGGTGGATTAAGGATGTGACAGGGGGAGCGCGTGGCGGAATTTGATGTAAAAAAGGCGGAAGCGCTTGAGCAGAAGTATGACTCAGGCCTTCATCTGAGAGCCGTCGGCCCCTGGCTGGTCAAGTTCACTTTCCTGTTTTCTGTTCTTTTTGCCGCATATCACTATGTGACGGCTGGAACAGGCGTGCCAGTCGACTACTGGCATATGGGTTTTCACATGTCGGGTGTGATTGTCCTGGTATTCATTCTTTACCCGATGCTGAGGCGGGAGCGCTCACAGGAATTGCATGCCAATACCTGGTGGCGTTTTGCGAATGTCCCCATATGGGACTGGTTGTTGATCGTTGCCGGGGTCGCTTCGTCTCTTTATATCGGCATTACCTGGTACGAAATTGATTTCGAACTGTTGGGTTGGCGATTTTTTCTTGCTGAGCAGGTCTTGCGGCAAGGAGATCCTGCATTCATTGATGTGGTATTCGGCACTGTTCTGATCGCGGTGCTTCTGGAAGCGGTCCGTCGAACGCTGGGCATCATTGTTCCAATCATTATCCTGCTGTTCACTGCCTATGCAGTGTTTGGGCAATACATGCCACTGATGATTCTCAAACACCCCGGAATCAACTGGGCACAGTACATCAACAACATGTATTTCCCGGCTGAAGGAATTTACGGGGTGACGCTGTGGATTGTTTCCACGGTCGTATTCCACTTCGTCCTTTTTGGCGTTTTGGCCCAGCGGATGGGCTTGGGTCAGTTTTTTGTGGATATCGCAACGGTGGTTGCAGGCCGCTATACCGGCGGGCTTGCCAAGGTCAGCGTCGTTTCTTCTGCTTTCTTTGGAACGATTTCCGGATCATCGATTGCCAATACCGTATCAACCGGTTCCCTGACGATTCCCAATATGAAGCGGATGGGCTATCCCGGACATCTTGCCGGTGGGGTGGAGGCAGCATCAAGCGCCGGGGGTCAGATTACCCCGCCGATCATGGGTGCTGCCGCTTTCGTCATGGCCGAGTTTTTGGAGGTCCCCTACACAACGATCGTTTTAGCGGCGATCGTGCCCGCAGCGATGCATTACATCGGCGTATTGTCGATCGTGCACTTCAAAGCCAAAAGACTCGGCCTTAAAGGAATGCCCTCAGAGGAGATTCCGAAGTTACTCGCGGTGCTGCGTCGCGGATGGCCCACGGCCCTGCCTTTGGCAGTTCTTATTTATGTGCTGTTCAGCGGGTACTCCCCCCACATGGCGGCATTCTGGGGTATTTCGTCAGCACTGGCGGTCGGGCTGATCAACCCGATGCATCGCATCGGGATACGAGACATTCTTGATGGTTGTGTCACTGGGGTGCGCTACGCTCTCGCTGTCGGCGCGGTTTGTGCCGCCATTGGCATCGTCGTCGGTGTTGTCAATTCGACAGGGCTTGGATTTCGCCTTGGATTTATGGTGACCAACGGGGCCATGGCAATTGGCGAAAGCCTTTATGGACTCATTTCTTGGATTCCATTGCTCGATTTTTCAATCCAGGGCTTGACGCTGTTTATCTCCCTGATCCTGATTGCAATCACCTGTATTCTGATGGGCGCCGGTTTGCCGACGACCGCGCTCTATATCATGCTGGCGACCGTTGCCCAGCCGGCCCTTGCGAATCTGGGTGTGCCGCCGTTGGCCTCGCACCTGTTCGTTCTCTACTACGGGGTCATCTCGGAAATAACGCCTCCGGTCTGCGCCTCGGCTTATGCAGCGGCGGGAATCGCGGGTGCCAACCCGTTCCGTACAGGAACCTCAGCATTCACTCTGGGTATCGCAAAGCTCATGGTGCCGATGGTGTTCATTTACTCTCCCGCGATGCTGATCGTTATCGAGGATCACTTTACCTGGATGTCATTTCTTTCTACGACGCTGAGCTGTGCCGTAGGGATATTCATGGTGGCGACGTCGGTGGCTGGCTTTTTTCTTGCCGTGATGCCTACGGTATTCCGCTGGGCCATGGCGTTTGCCGGCGTGTTGCTGGTTGCGCCGGGTTCACAAAGCGATGTGATCGCATTGGCGGTTGTCATCCCGGTATTCCTGCAACAGATACTCGCATGGCGAGGCGCCAGAGTCGCGAACTCCTAAACCCGTGCCACAGGCAGACCAGCAGATTGCGGTAATCGGCGCTGGAATAGTCGGAATCTGTTGCGCCCTGGAGTTATCTCGCGCGGGCTATACAGTACGGGTGCTCGACAGGACGGGACCTGCCGAAGGGGCAAGCTTGGGTAACGCGGGGGTGATCTCGCCCTGGTCATGCGTACCTCAATCATTGCCGGGACAGTGGAAGCAGATTCCGCGCTGGACGTTGAATCCGGATGGCCCGGTGGCATTGCGTTGGCGGTATCTTCCCTATCTGCTGCCCTGGATTGCCCGCTTCCTCGCGAGTGCCTCCCGTTCTCGGGTCGATGGGATTGCTGATGCGCTCTTCGCGCTCAACGACCGTGCTCCTGACCTTTACCGCACTTTGGTACGCGGCACGGGTGGCGAGAACCTGATTCGAGAATCAAACTATATCCATGTTTTTCGGGATTCCCGGCATGCAGACCCCTCGTCACTGCAATGGCGGATGAGACTTGCCCGAGGCGTACCGTTGAAATTCGTGACCGGGAACGAAGTTCGGGAAATCGAACCGGCCTTGTCACGTGAATACCAGGCGGCGGTACTGATTCAGTCTCAGGCTCGATGCATCAATCCCGGTCGACTTGGAAAAGTGCTGGCTCAGGCGGCTCGAAAGCAGGGGGTGGTATTCGAGACAACTGAAGTCAAGGAACTGGTCCAGACCTCCGATGATATGTGGCGGATTAGGACCACCGATCGGTCGATCGCGGCATCGCAATTGCTGCTCGCGGGCGGGGCTTGGTCAGCACGACTCCTGGCGCCGCTTGGGATCCATGTTCCGCTGGAGTCAGAGCGGGGCTATCACACGGTGTTCTCCAATCCCGGCGTTACCCTGAATAATTCGATTTTGGATGGCGATCATAAGTTTGCCGCGAGTTCGATGGAGGTCGGATTGCGTTGTGCGGGAACGGCCGAGTTTGCGGGACTCGACGCTTTGCCTGACTATCAGCGCGCGAGAGTGATCGCCAGACTGGCAAAGCGTATGTTGCCCGAACTGAATATCTCATCTGCGAGTGAGTGGATGGGTTCCAGACCCGCAACACCTGATTCCTTGCCGTGTATCGGTTCAGCGCCGCAGCAGAAAGGGTTGTTTGTTGCTTTCGGACACGGACATCTTGGGCTAACGCAGGCTCCGATGACTGCGCGGATGGTAGCGGCGATTATTTCGGGAGCGGAGTCTCCGATTGACCCCAGGCCGTACCGTCTGAACCGATTCTGATGTGATTCCTGGGAACGGCAGACTGCTTAGCCAGTGTTGCGCAGTCCCGCAGCAATTCCGTTGATGGAAAGCAGTAATGCCCGCTGCATCTGATCATTGCGGTCGCGGCTTTTTTCTCGTCGGCTGCGGGTAAGCAATTCCACCTGCAGCACGCTGATGGGGTCAAGATACGCATCCCGCACTTCGAGCGTACGACGCAACATTGGCTTGTCGGACAACAGTTCAGTTTCTGTAATTGAGGTGATCATCTCCATCGTGAGCGAGTGCTCCTCAACAACCTGATCGAATAAATGATGCAGCTTGGGATCAACCAGCCGTTCAACATAGTGACGTGCGATGGCGAGATCAGTTTTGGCGAGTGTCATTTCGACGTTTGATACGAACGTTGAGAAGAAGTGCCATTCAGCATACATGCGGCGCAGGTCTTCCCCGTGCCCGGCTTCCATCGCAGCACGCAGACCGGTACCGGCGCCGAACCATCCAGGAATAATCTGACGTGACTGGGTCCAGCCGAATACCCAGGGAATGGCACGCAGGTCGGCGATACCGGCCTTCGCTGCGGACCGGCGCGCGGGCCGGGATCCGATATTCATGGATCCGAGTTCCTCAACCGGTGTCGAGGTGGTGAAGTACTCCGGCAGCCCCGGGGTTTCGACAAACTGCCGATAGGCCCGGAAGGCGGCACTGGAAACCTGCTCCATGATTTCATACCAGGCCGTGATGGACATCTTGTCATGCCGCGGCGCTTTGTGGGCAAGGGAGCTTTCCAGGAGGGCGCTGATCGCAAGATTCAGGTTGCGCCGCGCAATAGCGGGCAGGCCGTATTTATCGGCGATCACCTCACCTTGCTCTGTCAGTTTAATCTCTCCATCGACGACGCCGGGAGGTTGGCTGAGAATGGAAGCATGGGTCGGGCCGCCCCCACGGCCGATGGTTCCGCCGCGGCCATGGAATACGCGGATCCGGACGCCGGCCTCCTCGGCGACTTCCTGAATCACCCGAAGTGCTTTGTGAATTTCCCACTGCGACGTGGTGATGCCCCCGTCCTTATTGGAGTCGGAGTAGCCGACCATGACTTCCTGCTCGTCACCGCGAAGGGTCAGTAGGTGGCGATATGAGGTATTCCTGAAGAGTGTGCGAAGCGTGGGCCCGATCGATTCCAGATCCTCAATCGTTTCAAAAAGGGGAACAAAATCCAGACGGGCAACATCCTGCCCGAGATCGACCAGGCCGACTTCACGCGCCAGCAGCACGGGCGCAAGGATATCGTCGACGCCCCGCGTCATGGAGACGATATAGGCATCGATTACCTCGTCGCCATCTCGATCCATGATCGATCGGAGCGTCCGAAAGAGCGTAAGGTTGTCATGCTCGTTATGACCCTGGGGCGGTGCCAACGGACGACGGCTGTCGAGCTCTTCAACCAGCCGATCCAGCCGTTGCTCTGGGGTCATGTCCCCATAAACGACGCCCAGCGGCTCAAAGAGCGCAGCCAGTGCCTCATGATGGCGCGCTGAGTGCTCTCGAATATCGAGGCTGGCAAAGTGAAAACCGATCGAACTGACAATCCGCCGCACCCGGGCAAGACGGCCGTCTGCGATCAGTGCGCCTCCGTGACTGCGTAAGGAACGATCCATGGCCGCAAGTTCACTCATTAGCTGATCTGGTGAGGCGTACGCCTCGGCACCGCGGTCTCGCGTTGCCAGGAGACGCTTTTCGATAACGGCGCAGTGCAGTCGATAGGGTTCAAGCAGCCGGGCTGGCGTCAGCACATCGGAGTGCTCAGCTGTGTCTTGAGCAACCATCTGCTCCATTTCCTCGGAGATCTGATAAAGACGCCCGCTCATTGAGGCATCATCTGAGAGTTGCTTAATCTCACTGATCAGCAGGGCAATGGCGCGGTCACGCTGCAGGTCAAGCACAGCGACAGTGGTATCCGGGGAGACATTAGGGTTGCCGTCGCGGTCACCGCCGACCCACGAGCCAAATCGGATCGGAACATGATCCGGCCGCATCTTCTCGCCAATATCTCCCAGGGTCGCTGCGATCGTGTCAAAAAGATCCGGCAGAGCTTCGCTAACGGTCTGAGAAAGGTAATAAAGGACAAATTTGGCCTCGTCAAAAGGGTCAGGTCTTTCGTGGCGAATCTCGTCGGTTTGCCAGATGGCCTCGATCATCTCATCAATGCGCCGGTCGATACGCTCGCGTTCAATCTGCGTACAGCGCACATCCCCCCGCGCTTTTAGGAGGTCGGCGATAGTGGCAAGTTTGTTGAGGATGGACCGCCTTGAGGCTTCCGTCGGATGGGCGGTAAAGACGGGTCGGAAATCTGACCGGTTAACCAGATCCCCGATCTCGGGCGCTGTGACACCGGAATCAAGCAGACTCCGGACGGTCTGACCGAAGTGATTGCCCGCCCGGCTACCGCCCACGTTGAGATCTTCGATACGATGTTCCTGCTCGGCGATATTGGCGAGATGAAAATAGACGGTAAAGGCCCGCACCAGATGAATGGCGCGGTCACCGTCCAGGCCGGCCAGGAGGTCTGTGAGTTCGGCGGTAACGCCGGTCGGGCCACCCGTCTGACGAAGCCTTTGGGCAAGGTGGCGTACTTCCTCAACAGTATCGAGAAGCGCCTGACCGTGTTGACGGACGAGGGTGTCTCCTAACTGATGTCCCAGACGCCGAATATCGGCCCGCAGTGCCGCATCGGCCGTCTCGGCCCGCGCGGGAATGGACTCCTTGGGATGGATGGTGCTTTTCATGGGCGCGACAGTACGGTCATTTCCTCGCCGAGACAAGAAAAAATTTGAGCATGCCCTCAAATTGGTTTCGAGTGGGAAAAACGACCTCCGTATCCAATTTTGCCTTGATATCCAGAGGCGAGTGGCTGTCGTTGCCCAATTGCCATAAGTCTTTCTTGATAAGGCTAATCAGTAATCGCACTCATTTTTGGACTGAAGTCGCCGTATCCTTCCGGCCGCAAAATGAACCCATTGCTTTGATGGATCAGGCGCGTTGTGGTTTTGGTGGGGGTTTTGGCACGCAGATGTGTTCGTCCGCCTCGATCACCGATTCCTGACTCCACAAACCGATTAACCAAAGAGAAGACCATGAGTCACACCCGTACCCCAGAGCGCACCCGTCGATTGCAACGCAGCGAGTTGGCAGTGCCCGGCTCAAACCCCAATATGTTTGAAAAAGCCGCGGCGAGTAATGTTGATTACGTGTTTCTCGATCTTGAAGATGCGGTTGCTCCTGATGACAAGCTGGCTGCCCGGGCCAACATTATCCAGGCCCTCAGAGACATCGACTGGCGTGGCGCCGGCAAGACCATTTCCATCCGTATCAACGGCCTCGATACCCACTATATGTACCGAGATGTTGTTGAGATCGTAGAGCAGGCGGGCGAGTTTCTGGACACCATCCTGATTCCGAAAGTCGGTGTCCCGAGTGATGTGTATATGGTGGACGCCATGCTCTCCCAGATTGAGACCGCGGTAGGCATCAATCACCGGATTGGTCTCGAAGCGTTGATTGAAACGACGCTCGGCATGGCGAATGTCGAAGCGATTGCGATGGCCAGTGATCGTTTGGAAGCCATGCACTTTGGCGTAGCGGACTATGCCGCCAGCTGCCGGGCTCGTACGACAAACATCGGCGGTCTCAATCCGGATTACCCGGGCGACCAATGGCACGACGGTCTCTCGCGGATGCTGGTCGCCTGCCGGGCTTATGGCCTTCGGCCTGTCGACGGGCCTTTTGGAGATTTCAATGATCCAGAAGGGTTTCAACTGGCTGCACGCCGTGCGGCGGCGTTGGGCTATGAAGGCAAGTGGGCTATCCACCCGTCCCAGATTGACTTGGCAAATGGTGTTTTCTCGCCGCCAGCGTCAGAGGTAGACAGAGCAAAGCGCATTCTTGTCGCCCTTGAGGAAGCCGCTGCTGAGGGTAAGGGTGCGGCCCAGCTAGATGGTCGGATGATCGACGCGGCATCAGCGCGCATGGCCGAGAACGTGGTTGCGATGGATGATGCGATTCAGTCAAAGGCCAGTAGTTGATGAGGGGTCGGGGAACTGACGTGATTCTGTTCAACTGGCGGCACGCATAACACTTTACCGAGGAGGGGACGACGATGGATATCCACGAGTACCAGGCCAAGGCGCTGCTCGCTGATTTTGGGGTGCCGATACCGCCAGGCGGCCTCGCCTACAGTCCGGAGCAGGCGCAGTATCGGGCTTCAGAGATTGGCGGTGAGCAATGGGTGATCAAAGCGCAGGTCCATACCGGAGGCCGGGGCAAGGCGGGAGGCATCCGTTTATGCCAGAGCGAGCAGGAGGTCTGGACCGCAGCTGACGAAATGTTGGGCAGCCGATTGGTGACCAACCAGACAGGTCCCAGAGGCCGCGGCGTGTATCGTCTTTATGTTGAATCCGTGGCGGATATCGAGCGCGAGATTTATCTTGGTTTTGTACTGGACCGGGCGACAGAACGGGTGATGTTGGTAGCGTCCGCGGCAGGTGGAATGGATATCGAGCAGATCGCAGAAGAAGATCCGGAGTCGATGATTCGGGTTGTGATTGAGCCGGCGGTGGGTCTTCAGGCTTTCCAGGCCCGTGAGGTTGCCTTTGCACTCGGATTGGATGCGTCTCTGGTGACCGAGGCGGCCAATACCTTAAGAGCCTGTTACCGGTCTTTCCGCGATCTTGACGCCACGATGGTCGAGATCAATCCCTTGGTGGTCACGGCTGACGGGCGCATCCTTGCGCTTGATGCCAAGATGACATTTGATGACAACGCACTTTTCAAGCATCAACGCATATCTGAGTTGCGGGATAAATCTCAGGAAGACCCCCGTGAGATGAGGGCCACCGATCGGGGGCTCAGTTACGTGGGATTGGAAGGCGATATTGGCTGCATCATTAATGGCGCCGGCTTGGCGATGGCGACCATGGATATGATCAAACACTCGGGTGGCGAACCAGCAAACTTCCTTGATATCGGGGGTGGCGCATCACCTGAACGGGTCGCCAAGGCATTCAACCTGGTGCTTTCGGATGACAATGTCAAAGGTGTGCTGGTGAATATCTTTGCCGGGATCAACCGCTGCGACTGGGTCGCTCAGGGCGTGGTCAAGGCGATGCAGGATCTGGATATTCAGGTGCCGGTCGTGGTGCGACTCTCGGGAACCAACGTAGAAGAAGGTCGGCGGATTCTTGAAGAGAGTTCAGTGTCTCTGATCACCGCTGACACGCTGGCCGAAGCGGCTGAAAAATCGGTCGTGGCTGTACATAAGGGGGTGAGCGCATGAGCATCGTTATTGATAGCGGGACTCCAGTCCTCGTGCAGGGTTTCACAGGGCGGATCGGATCATTCCATAGCGAGGAAATGATCGAGTACGGTACCAACATCGTTGGCGGAGTGACGCCCGGCCGGGGCGGCACGACCCATCAGGGTCGGCCGGTATTCGATACTGTTAAGGATGCAGTATCGGCGACCGGAGCCGAGGCGAGCATCGTGTTTGTGCCGCCGCCTTTCGCGGCTGATGCGATTATGGAGGCGGCTGACGGAGGTCTGCGTGCCTGCGTCTGCATCACAGACGGCATTCCCGCCCAGGACATGATGCGGGTCAAGCGCTATATGCGGCGCTACAAGTCCGACAAGCGAATGCAATTGATTGGCCCAAACTGCGCAGGGGTGATCAGCCCCGGCAAAGCCCTGCTTGGCATTATGCCGGGTCATATCTATCAGGAGGGTGAGGTAGGCATCATCGGCCGGTCTGGTACGTTGGGTTACGAGGCAGCATCTCAACTTAAAGCCGAGGGGATCGGCGTTTCAACCAGCGTCGGTATTGGGGGTGACCCGATCAATGGGAGTTCTTTCAAGGATCACCTGGTGGCTTTTGAAAAGAATCAGCAAACTCGCGTGGTGGTGATGATCGGTGAGATCGGGGGTCCTCAAGAGGCAGAAGCCGCCCAGTTTGCCCGTGATCACATGAGCAAGCCCGTAGTGGGATATATCGCCGGCCTGACAGCACCCAAAGGCCGAACCATGGGTCACGCCGGCGCCATTGTTTCGGCGGCTGGAGAGTCCGCTGAGGAAAAGGTGGAAATCCTGCGCCAGTGCGGGGTCACGGTGGTAGAACGCCCGTCCGAGTTTGGATCTACCGTGAGAAAGGTGTTGGCGACGATCTCCTGAGCCAGGAACACCTAATCGGCGAGATTTAATTCCTTACCGTAGCCAAAAAGGCCCGGGGTGCCCCCGGTGTGGACGAAGAGGGTCGATTGATCCTCGCAGCTGGCGCGGACATGGTTCAGGCACGCCGCCATCGATTTTCCTGTGTAAACCGGGTCGAGCAGCAGACCCTCGCGCTGGGCGCACAGATTAATGGCCTCAAGTGTCTGCTCATTGAGTTTGCCGTAGCCAGGCTGGAATGTCTCATCGGTAATCTCGATATCTTCAGGTTTTACGGGGTTTTCCAATTTGAGCAGAGCGGCGATTTCTTCGCAGCGCTGTTTGATCCTTTGTTGCTGCGAAGTTCGGTCTCGCCTGACACAGACACCGATCACAGGTTTAAGCCAGTTATGTGACCGCAATCCAAAAAGAAGTCCCGCATGTGTGCTGCCGCTTCCTGAAGCGACGAAGATGTGACTGATCTCATCTTCCAGACTCTCCATCTGACCCAGGAGCTCTGAGGCGGCCCGCACGTATCCCAGTGCGCCAAGCGGCGGATGGCCGGGGGCCAAAGGAATGATATAGGGCTGCCTGCCTGCGGCGCGTAGTCGATCGGCGATCCTGTTGAGATTGGCATCCGCCCCGTTTTCGTCCTCGCCCTCAGGATAGGTGTGCAGGGTAGCTCCCAGCAGGCGGTCCAGCAGGACGTTGCCGGATTGCCGGTAGGCCGCCCCGGTATCCCCGACGCGTTCTTCAAGTTGAATGTGGCAATCAAGCCCCAGCTTTGCCGCAGCTGCCGCCGCCATGCGGACAAAGTTGGACTGGACGGCGCCTGTGATCAATATGGTGTCCGCATGCTGCTGAAGCGCTTCACCGAAGTAGTATTCAAGCTGGCGGGCTTTGTTTCCTCCCATCGCGAGCCCGGTACAGTCATCACGTTTGACGTATAGCGCTCCCCCTCCCAGCACCCCGCTGAGATTGTTCAGTCGCTCGATCGGCGTTGGGGTATGGGCAAGCGGAATTCTGGGCAGGAGATCGAGGTTTGCGCTGATGGACATCCGGACCTGTGCTCAAGTGAATACGCTACAGCGCAAATATATCGTGACGCGGTTTGAAAATGTTGGGGCGGTTATGCGCTCAAGGAGGCGCCCCCGGCCTGGGTGCGTTGCTCGATGAAGGCGTCGATCTCCTCGATAAGCGACTGATCCAGCGGCGGGGGCGTAAAGTCTGCCAACGCGGCTCTTGCAATGCGATTGGCCCGCCGAGTGGCATCCACCGAGCCATTCTCGGTCCAGGTTTCAAAGTTCGACCAGTCTGAGAGCAGCGGGGCATAAAACGCGGTTTCGTACCGAGCAAGCGTATGCTGGGTGCCAAAAAAGTGTCCACCAGGTTCGATCTCATCAAAAGCGGATGCAGCCAGCGTGTCTTCGTCACAGATGACGGGCTGCATCAGGCTTGCAAACATCTGCAGCATTTCAACGTCGATAACAAATTTTTCCAAAGAAGCGGTCAGGCCGCCTTCCAGCCAACCAGCGCCGTGCAGGAGAATATTGCACCCGCCCATGATGGCGCCCCAGCAGGACATCTGTGATTCATAAGCAGACTGCGCATCAGGTGCGTTGGACGCGTTAACGTTCGAGGTCCGATAGGGAAGGCGGTATCGGCGGGCAAGTTGACCCGAAGCAAAAGCTGCCTTGACATACTCAGGGGTACCAAATGCCGGCGCCCCGGTTTTCATATCAACATTGCTTGTGAACCCGCCGTACACCACTGGGGCGCCGGGTTGGACGAGTTGCGCCAGGGCAATACCGGCCAGAGCTTCGGCGTTCTGCTGTGCCAGCGCACCGGGAAGCGTGACCGGCGCCATGGCACCCGCCAGGGTAAATGGTGTCAGGATCATCGCTTGGCGCGCTTTCGCGAAGTCAATAATCCCCGCACACATCAGCTCATCGAGCTGCAGCGGCGAGTTGGCGTTCACCACCGTGTAACAGTGCACTTTTGATTCAAAGGTCTGACGGTCCATGCCGTAAGCCATCCTGAGAATCTCAAGAGAATCTGCGACCGCTTCGCGGCCGCGGGAGTAGATGAAGGTCGGCTTATCGGTCAGGGTGACTACCGACCGGGTCATGTGGAGATGACGGACGTTCGTTGGCAGATCCTGCGGCTCAACCATCGGTGTCGTGAGATGGATCACGTCGTAGTTTTGCGCCATCCGCAAAAGGTCACGGAATGCGTCGTGTGTCCCCGCCCGTCGTCCGTTCTCAAGATCAGAGTAATGCGGTGGACCGCCCACAGTGGCGAAGACCAGATTGTTGTCACCAACCTCAAACCATCGGTTCGCAGAACGCCCGTGCATGGTAAACGTCGGCGGTGCAGGCATGACCGTCTGCAGCAGCAAGTCAGGGTCAAAGCGCACCATCAGCGTGTCTTCGCTAACGACGAAACCCGCGTCGCGGTAGTGCCCCCGGGCTTCTTCGCTCAGCACTTTGATGCCTTTATCACGCAGGAGATTGAGCGAGGCGAGGTGAATCGCCTCGATTTCGTCTTCGCTGAACTGGGCAATCGGCGGGTAGGGGTTCTTTATTCGTAGCCAGGAGTCGCCCGGTTGCGGCGCGGGCCGTGACTCACTGCGACGAGGTCGTTTGCGATTTCGCGCCATGAGAAGATCTAGTGATAGGGGTGATTTCTTAAGCGGAGCAGACTACCCCCGCATTCTGGCACCTTGGGGGTCCCAGGCAGGTTCGGTCAGGGTGACCGCCCCGCGCCGTTTGCCAACGACATCCACCATCAGGGCGCCGTTGCTCTCATCAACCTCGGCATCGAGCAGGCCCATCGCGAGGCTCTTGGCAGTATGGTGCCCAAAGCCGCCCGACGTCACAAAACCCACCCGCTTGTCGTTCTGCCAGATCGGCTCATATCCCGAGGCATCGGCATCATCGGCATCAATCTCAAGGGTCACCAGCCGTTGCCCCACACTTCCTTCAGATCGTTCTTTGGCCGCTGCCTCATGACCGACAAAGTCATCGCGGGACCAGTCAATCCATCGATCCATCCCGGTCATGCCCGGAGTGCGATCCTGGGTGAATTCTGCGCTCCAGATGCCAAAACTCTTCTCCAGCCGCAATGCGTTCATGGCGTAGAACCCGAACTCTTTTATATCCTGACCGGCGCCGGCTTCCAGCAGGATGTCTCGCAGAGTGATGTGCTCAGCGGCACCGCAGTTGATTTCATAGCCAAGTTCCCCGCAAACCGAGAGTCGTGCGACTTTGGCACGAATCAGGCCCACGTCCATCGTCGCGCAACCCATGAAGGGCAGTTCTGTATCAACGTCCTGATAAGTCAGCGCGGAAAGCACTTCTCGGGATTTCGGACCTGCTATCCCAAAACCGACCATTGCGTCAGAGACATCCCGTACGTCGACCCCGTCACGGCGATGATCATCAAACCACCGCATGTGCCAACTGCGAAGGTAGTAAGACCCCATGATCCACCACCGGCCATCGCCCCAGTTGAACAGGGTGAGATCCCCTTTGAGACGACCGCTCGGAGCGAGCATGGGGGCGAGTCTCGCCCGTCCCGGGGCTGGCAAACGGCCCGCCATGACATGGCTTAGCCAAGCCTGCGCATTGGGTCCGGTAACCTCGAACCGCGAGAAACCACTGATATCCAAAAGCCCCACGCCTTCGCGAACCGCTGTGCATTCCTTAGCGACCCGTTCAAAGGCGTTTGACCGTCGCAGCGTCGGAGTCTCAGAAAAACCTGGCTCGGCAAACATGAGAGGCACTTCAAGACCCCAGCTCGAGCCCCACTGGGCACCGGCTGCATCCATAGCTGTCCAGGCGGGCGCTTTCTTCAGGGGGCGACCGGCAGGGAGCTGCTCGTTCGGATAGGTCATGACAAACCGTCGCGAATAAAACTGACCGGTGGTCTGCTTGATGTATTCGCGGTTGGAAGTGAATTCTCCGTAACGCGCAATATCCATAGGCCAGGCATCTGCCTCGGTCTCGCCATGAATCATCCATTCGGCGAGCGTCTTGCCGACACCGCCCCCCTGCAGGAAGCCTGCCATCACGCCGCAGGCCAGCCAGTAATTTGGCACGGCGCTGGTCGGCCCCACCAGAGGATTCCCGTCCGGAGAAAATGTGAATGCGCCATTGACCCAGTTCTTGATGCCCACTTCATTTAATACGGGATAGCGCGAAAAACCCATTTCGAGCTCGTCAGAGATGCGGTCGATATCCTCCTGAATCAGTTCGATTCCGTAATCCCAGGGGGCGCCGTCCATATTCCAATGCTTGTGGTTGATTTCGTAAATCCCCACCAGGATGCCTTTTTGGTATTGGCGCATATAAGTGAAGCCTTCAAGATCAACCGTCATCGGCAACTCAAAATCAAGATCGGCGACTTCCGGAATCGTGTCGGTCAGAAGATAGTGATGTTCAAGCGGTGATAGCGGCAGATCGAGTCCTACCATCCGGCCGACCTGCTTAGCCCACAGTCCGCCGGCGTTCACGACATGTTCGGCGTGGAATTCCCCTTTGTCGGTAATCACATCCCAACTGCCGTCATTCCGTTGGTGAAGCGCTTCCACCTTGGTGTGCTCGATGACGGTCGCGCCACGTTTTTTGGCAGCGCCCGCGTAGGCATGCACGGTTCCTGTGGTATCGACATAGCCCTCGCGGTCACACCAGAGTCCGCCAAGAACACCCGTCACATCCATGATGGGACATTTCTCTTTAATGTCCTGGGGGGTCATCAGGTAGCAGTCCTCGATCCCAATGGTCTGGAAAATCCGATAGGCGGATTGCAGCCATTCCCACCGGGCAGGCGCTGAAGCCACAGTGATGCCGCCCGTCATGCTGAGACCGATGTCCTGACCGGATTCGGTCTGAATCTCTGACAATAGATCGATGGTGTAGGCCTGAAGCGATGCCATGTTGGGGTCTGCGTTGAGCGCATGGACGCCGCCTGCTGCATGCCAGGACGAACCTGCTGTCAGGACGGAGCGCTCCAGCAGACAGACGTCTGACCACCCAAATTTCGCCAGGTGGTACAGCACGGAGCTGCCGACGACTCCGCCGCCGATTACGATGACCCGGTATTGGTTACTCATCTCATCATTCCTCGCGTATTACAAGAATGTTTTATTTGACTGATATGACTAGCCTGCCTGAATGGCGGCGATGTCGTTGTTCATTTTCTGGATCACCTCGGCGAGTGCAGCCTGCTCTGATTCATTGAGCGGCGCAAGCGGGTTTCTGGGCGGTCCCGCCGGCAGTCCGCGCAATGCGGTGGCGTGTTTGATGCATTGACCGAATTTGCCCCCTTGCTCCAGAACGGACATCAAGGGAAGCATCGCCGCCATGATCTTTCTTCCCTTGATGAAATCCTGGTGGACCACGCACGCCTCATAGAGCGCAATATGAGCCTCCGGCGCGAAGTTGCCCCCCGCGCAGACCCAACTGCGCGCTCCCCATACGAAAAACTCCAGCGCCTGATCATCCGCGCCGCAGGAAAGCTGAATATTCGGATAATCATTCGCAAGCAGATGCAGCCGATTAATATCGCCGGAACTTTCCTTGATGGCGCAGAAATTCGCTGAGGCACTAACCTGATTCAGATAATCCTCACCCATTCCCACGCCCGTTCGCCCGGGATAGTTATAAAGCATGATAGGCAGGTCTGCGGCCTGGTCGATAGCAAGGGCGTGTGCGGCGTTCTCAGTTTCGGTGGGCAGTACATAAGGCGGTGAGTTGACCAATAGCGCATCTGCACCGGTCTGTCTCGCGATCTGTGCGAGCTCGATTGAATCCTCTGTCCTGATTGCCCCCACGCCCACCATCATGGGTAAGCGGCCGTTAATCACCTGATGCGCATACTGCATCAGGTGAGTGCGCTCCTCGGCGGTCTGAGCGTAGTACTCTCCTGTCGTGCCTGCGACTACGATGCCATGGGTGCCCGCATCAATCAGGAACTCCAGGACCTCGGCAAAGCCTTCCTTATCAACTGAGCCGTCGTTATGAAAAGGCGTAATGACTGGTGTGTAAATTCCTTCGAACTGCATTGTGAAACTCCTTGGGTCTACGGGTAGTGCGCAACAGGTTCAAGCGCGTCGAGAATGGGTTCAACCCCAAGTCCAGGCGCCTCAGAGGCTGTCATGGTGCCGTTCTGAACGCTCGGGGCGCCGGTCGCAATCTGGGTCGTTGCATATTCATGAAACGCAGACGACTGGAATTGAAAAGCCGGCGGGGTTGAATGCGCCAGGTGGGCGATTGCGGCGGTCGTAATCTCGCCACCCCAACTGTCTTCCACGTTCATGGGCAGTCCGAGCGTGACGCAAAGGTCGCGTGCTTGGCGCGCTCGGGTTAATCCGCCGAATCGGCTGATCTTGAGGTTGATCATATCCATGGCGTTATCGTGATATCCCTGAAGCAACGCGCCGATACTGTCCATGCATTCATCAAGTACAAAAGGCAGGTTCGTATGTTGTCGAACCGCAAGACATTCATGATAGGAAAGACAGGGTTGCTCAAAAGTCACTCGGATGCCGGTTTGCCGACCAAGGTCGGCGATGGCATCGGCGACCTGAAGCGCCTCGTGTTGTTTCCATCCGGTGTTGGCATCCGCGTTCAGCACCTCACCCGCCTGCATTTCTTGCGCGACCCGGTGAATGCGAATGATGTCAGTGGCGGGCGACTCCCCGACCTTGACCTGGAACTGTCGAAAGCCCTGATCACGGTACTCGGGTATCCGTTCGGCCATGGCAGCGGGATCCGCCCGCGTCACGACCTTATATAAGGTCACACGATCCTGCAGTTTGCCGCCAAGCAGTATATAGAGGGGCAGGTTGGCCACTTTTCCCAGGATGTCCCAGCAAGCCATATCCAGTGCTGACTTCACGTAGGGATGACCCTTGAGGTGGGTATCCATGACGGCGTTGATATGGTCGAGTTGCGTTGGATCATGGCCGATGAGACTCGGCGCAAGCTGGGCGATCCCGGCGCGAACGCCGTCGGCATAAGCCGGCAGATAAGTAGGCCCGAGCGGGCAGCATTCGCCGACACCGGTTATGCCTTCATCGGTATCGATCAGGACGATCGACGTGTCAAATCCCGCGTGCGACTGCGTCGACCAACTGTAGCTCCCCTCCCGCATGGGAAGATCTGCCCGAAACACGCGTATTTGGCTAATTCTCATGGATAATGAGTCGATCGGTTCGTGGTGTAAGGGAATGTAAGTATAAGTTTGAGTTTGAGCCTGGCGGCCCATTGATCCTGCCCGCCGGCCTTGCGTCCCGCCGTTATTGTCCTCGAACCCAGCCGGAATTGGATCTGAATGTCGAATTTTCGTCAAAAACTGTCGCCCGCCTCGCTACTGATCGTTCTGTGTGTCGCACAGATTCTGTCGATGGCAGGTTTTGCCAACTTCGCCGTCCTGTTGAATGAGTTAAGTGCCCAATGGTCTTTAACAAGTACGCAAGCGGGCTGGATCGGAGGCATCTATTTTGCCGGCTACGTCGCAGCGGTGCCTTTTCTTGTAGGTCTGACGGATGTGGTCGACGCACGCCGGATTTATCTTTTTGGATTGCTTTGCGGCATCACGGGCTCTTTTGGTTTTGCCCTTTTTGCCGACGGCTTTTGGAGCGCCATGGCGTTTCGTTTTCTGGCGGGTGTGTCTCTTGCAGGAACCTATATGCCGGGTCTGCAAATCCTGAACGACAGGCTCGAAGAGAGCCAGCGTCAAAAGGCATTGCCCTGGTATCTCAGCGCTTTCAGTCTTGGAACGGCGGCGTCCTTTTACTTCACTGGGCTGGGAGCAGATGCTCTGCCCTGGAGTGATGTATTTCTGCTTGCCGGCGCTGTGCAATTCATCTGCCTGCTGATGGTTTACTTCGTTATTACCGAGCGACCGCCCGAGCGGGACAAATCCCCTGACCGACACCCGCTGGATTTTCGTCCGGTCTTCACGAATCGCCCGGCTGTCGCGTATATCTGGGGATACACCGGACACACTTATGAGCTGTTTGCCTATCGGGCCTGGATCGTGGCCTTTTTGCTATTTGCCGCTACGGCCTCAGATACTTTGGTGACGCGAGAGACGGTATCTGGATATGCCGCATTGTTTAGTCTTCTCGGCATGCCAGCGAGTCTCCTTGGTGCCCATCTGTCATTGCGTCGGGAGCGAAAACAGACGATCTCGATCGTGATGATGCTTTCCGTTATTACCGGATCCATGCTGGGATTTATCGGCGCGCTGCCGTTTATCCTTGTATTAATACTGGCAGGTCTTTACTCTGCCTTGATCATGAGTGATTCGGCCGCGCTGACCGGCGGTGTGGTGGCTGCCGCTCGAGAGGGTGAGCGAGGTGCAACGCTTGCGACGCACTCAGTGCTTGGATTTTCGGGTGGTTTTTTGGGTCCGCTGGTGGTGGGATTGGTGTTGGATTTGACAGCGGGGTCAGGATCGCTCGTCGGATGGGGTTTTGCTTTTATGACCATGGCGGCAGGATCCGGGGTCGCCCTTATTGGGATGCGTTGGCTGCTCCAAAAAAAGCGGAGATGAGAGGAGCGAGCTTAGATAATAGAAAGAAGATGGAATACAGAACTCTTGATATCGGCGTGATTGGTGGCGGCCTTTTGGGCTCGGCTTTTGCCTACGGGTTCAGCCAGCGCGGGCTGAATGTGGGTCTCATTGACGAGGGAGACAACGCCGTGCGTACGGCTCGCGGCAATTTCGGCTTGGTCTGGGTCCAGGGTAAGGGAAAAGGCATGCGGGAATATGCCAGGTGGTCGCTCAAGTCGGCGAATGCATGGCCGACATTCAGTGACGACCTCTTTGACTTGACCGGAACCGGAGTCGACTACCACCGGCCGGGGGGCTTCCACATTTCCGTGGACGAAGCCGAGTTGGAGCAACACGTCGCGGCGTTGGAGCAATTGCGTCTAGAAGCAGGCGAAGAGGGGTATGACTATGAGCTCGTTCAGGGTCAAACGCTTGCTCAACATTTGCCCGGCATAGGGGAAGAGGTGCCTGGCGCCACGTATTGTCCGCATGATGGCCATGTGAATCCCCTTCGATTGTTGCGGGCGCTGCAGGAAGGCTTTGATCGAAATGGCGGATCGTATTTGCCTTTATTGGGTATCGATCGGATCGAACCCCTTAATTCGGGCGGGTTTGAATTATTCAGCAAGGGCCGGCGTGTTGCTGGTTGTGAGAAGCTCGTCATTGCTGCCGGACACGGGTCAAGAGCCCTGGGAGACCAGGTTGGCATTGATGTGCCTATTCATCCCGAGCAAGGCCAGATTGTCGTGACGGAGCGTAGTGCAGAGTCGCTCGCGTATCCGACCAATCTCGTTCGCCAAACAGATGAGGGCGGTTTCATGCTGGGTCCTTCTGCCCGGGATGTGGGGTTTGACGCTGATACGAACACCGGCACGCTTCAGGAGATTGTTCGCCGGTGTGCAACCGCGTTTCCCTATCTTCGGGGACTCCGAATACAGCGCAGTTGGGCGGCGTTACGGATCATGACGCCAGATGGTTTTCCCGTTTACAGCCAGTCAGAAAAGTTTCCGGGTGCATTCGCTTTTTCCTGTCACAGTGGTGTGACTCTCGCGGCGGTACATGCAAAGGATGTCTGCCAGTGGGTGCTGGATGGCGCGATTCCATCGGCTTATCGGTGTTTTGGGCCCGGGCGTTTTGATGTTTCAGCAGCGAACTGATTTCAGCGATCCGGTGACTCTCAGTTTTGAGGGTCGCGAGATCATGGCAAACCGAGGCGACACTCTGGCAGCGGCGCTTTTGGGTTGCGGCATCTTTGAGTTTCGACGAGCGGTAGTTAGCAATACGCCAAGAGCGCCGTTTTGCATGATTGGAAACTGCTACGAGTGTCTCGTCGAGGTGGAAGGCAAGGGGTTGGTGCAGGCCTGCCTGACAGAGGTCAGCGAGGGGATGCGCGTCAATATGAGCTCGCCACGCAAGCCTGCTGCCAGTGGGAACGACTCTGCTGATGTCTGAGGATATCGTTGTCGGTGCGGGGGTCTACGGGGTACTGGTTGCGTTGGCGCTTGCGCGACGCGGCCGGCAGGTTCGTATTCTGGAGGCGCGAAGCATAGCGAGCGGAGCGTCTGGCGGCCCGGGAAGGCGAGGGGTACGGGCCAATGGTCGGGATCTTCGAGAACTGGCCCTGATGGCAGAAGCCTATCGGGCTTGGCCGGCACTTAACGATACCTTGGATGTGGGCCCTTGCTACGAGCGAACCGGCCACCTGTTGTTGCTGGAACGCGAGCAGGATCTCATGTCTGCGAATGCCCGGATTCAGATGCAGCAAAGCCAGGGCATTGATTGCCGGTTCTTGAATGCGGATGAGTGCTCCCAAATTCAGTCGGGACTCGCCCAAAAAGTTGGCGGTGCGATTTATTGTGAGCGCGACGGCGTCTGTGACCACGAGGCATTCACCCGGGCTGTTGCCCGTCAGGCCCAGGCCCATGGTGTCGTTATCGAGGAGAACACTCAGGTAGTGCAGATCGATGTGGACGATCAAAAAGTGACCTCGGTACACACTGGGGATGGACGCTCGATGGCAGTAGGCGGAAATCTTTTTCTGTTTGCCAACAGCGGCACGGCGGCTCTGGTCGAATCAGCATTTGACCTCAAGCTGCCGGTGTGGAACGCCTGTCTTCAGGTCATGCTCACCGATCCAGCACCGCAGATTCCGATTACTGCGCTCATTGGCCATGCCCACCGCACGGTATCGATCAAGGCACATACCGGTGATCAGGTGATGATATCGGGCGGGTGGCCGGGTCATTGGGATGAAACATCTCAAACAGGGCATGCTGTGCCTGAATCGGTTGCGGGTAATCTCGCTGAGGCCGCGGCAGTTTTGCCCGCTCTGGAGGGCATGAGTATTGCCGAAGCAGACGCGAGCCATCTTGAGGCCATGTGTGTAGACGACATTCCCATCATCGACCGGCTGCCAGGCTGCGCCAACGGGTTTTTTGCCGCGGGTTGGTCCGGACATGGATGGGCCATCGCACCTGTCGTCGCAGATCTCATCGTAAACTGGGTTGAGCATGATCATTGTCCAGCATTGCTTGACCCTTTTTCGCTGCAGCGGTTTGGTATTCACCGTCGGCATTCTGAATGAGCGGGTCTTCTGATTCTTGCGATGTCGCCATCGTCGGCGCTGGACCGGCCGGTATGGCCGCGGCCTGTGTGTTGGCGAAAGGCGGCTTGGATGTGGTGGTGCTGGATGAGCAGCATGCCCCCGGTGGACAGATTTATAAGGGGGTTGAGAAAGTCTTTGCTCAGCGACCCCAGGACGCACGGTCTTTAGGCAAGGAGTACGCTGCAGGTCATGCACTGACGCGCCGCTTTCGCGAAAGCGGCGCCCAATATCGACCTGGGGTGTCAGTCTGGCAGATCACCTCGGATCAGGAGCCTGACCTGGCGCTCGGCGTTATTGAGGATGGTTCGGCGCGGATGCTTTATCCAAAGCACGTTATTCTGGCAACGGGCGCGATGGAACGACCGGTGCCGTTTGAAGGGTGGACCCTGCCGGGGGTCATGACCGTCGGCGCAGCACAAACGCTGCTTAAGTCTTCACGGCTTTTGCCTCGGGACGATGTTGTTCTGGCTGGTACGGGGCCGCTGCTTTACCTCTATGCCAACCAGATCAGGGATCTTGGGATCACCCCGCAGGCCATTTTGGATACGGGCCCTCTGTTAACGGCGCGTTCAGGTCTGCTGGGGCTTTCGGCCCTGCTGGCCTGTCCCAAATCTATGTTGCAGGGTGTGCGATGGTTCTGGAGCGCCAAGCGCGAGTTGGGTCTTATTCGAGGAGTGCGCAGACTCAAGGCGCACGGCAACGATCGCCTGAGTTCTGTAACCTACGACGCACACGGACACGAACATGAATTGTCCACGTCCCTGCTTCTGGTGCACGATGGTGTGATTCCGAACACCTGGCTTTCAATGTCAGCCGGCATTCGTCATCACTTTGATTCGGCGCAGTCGTGCTGGGTGCCGGAAATCGATGGGGCAGGCCGCACCAGTCGCCCGTGTATATCGATGGTCGGCGATGGCGTACGAATCGGCGGCGCGTTGGTGGCCGCCCTGCAAGGAGAGCGGGTGGCGCACGAGGTGGAGAGCCATCTCAGAACACAGAATAATTCTTTCGCGACAGTTGAGCCGCGCGCGCTAAATCGGCAGCGTCGGCTGCGCCGTTTTCTCGACCAGGCCTTTCCGCCGACGAATGACTTTCAGTTGCCAACGGATGAAACCATCGTATGTCGTTGCGAGGAAGTGACCGCGGCAGAGATTCGTCAGGTGACCGCTCTTGGCTGTATGGGTCCAAATCAAGGCAAGGCATTCACCCGCTGCGGGATGGGCCCCTGCATGGGGCGCAAATGTGCTTTGACGGTAAGCCAGTTAATGGCCGACGCCCGTGGTGTGTCGGTCGATGAGATAGGCCACTATCGAATCCGACCTCCGATTCGACCGATCACGATAGGGCAGTTCGCCGATATGCCGTTACCGATCGACAACACAGAATAGGTCGTTGGACCTCATCTCTCCTTATCGTTGATTAGTGTTGAACCCCTTCTTTAATGTTGGGTCTAAACCGCTAAAACCCCTGTCATGTCTATATCAACAGGCACGAACAGGAGTTTCCTTAAACCATGAATACACTCTTAGAATGCTGTTTTCTTGCTTTTTGTGATTATTTTCCCTGATAGGGGTAGTCAATCAAATGATCCAACTAAAGCATTTTACAAATCACGTACCGTGGGGTGAGATTGGTTCAGCCAAAAGCAATCGATTGCGACATGAGTCACAATAGTTGTTCTTGGCAAACCAATATTGGATAAACAACGGGAGGAGTTATGCGTAACTTTAAAAAGACCATGCTCTCTGCTGGACTGGGCGCCACGCTGTTGTCAGTGGGCGCGATGAACTCAGCAGTGGCAGAAGTCGGTTTTGGTAAGCCCGGCGAAGCAGTTGATCTGGTGGTCGGCTATCAGCCGTATTACACGGAGTCCTGGTCAGGTGTGGTGATCAATGGCCAGCAACTCTGGAAGAAGTATCTGCCGGCAGGTTCTGACGTCAAGTTCGAGATCGGCCTTCAGGGTTCTGTCATCGTTGGCAAGATGCTCGGCGAGAAGAACCACCTGGGATACATGGGGGATATGCCCGCGATCGTGTCAACCACCAAACAAGACACTGTCGATATCCGCATGATTGCGGTCTTGGGCACGTCACGTCAGCAGTGCAACGTGTTTCTCGTAAAGAACGATGCACCTGAGTTCGCGAACGGTATGGAAGCGGTTAAGTGGATGGACGGTAAGCTGGTTGCTGCACCACACGGCGCCTGTACTGACCGATTTGCACGCTGGGCTTTCGAGCAGGCAGGAATCAAGCCCAAGAAATACCTCAACATGAACATTGAGGTCATCACTTCAAGCTTCAAGAACAACAAACTGGACGCAGCGGTTATCTGGGAGCCGACCGCTTCCAAGATTCAGTTGTCCGGATTGGCGCGTCGCGCTGCCTCGGGAGAAAGCTTCGACGGTGTTGAAGGCGGCGACGCCGGATTCCTCGCGATGCTTTACGAGATCATCCGTGATCGACCTGATGTGCATCGTGGCTGGCTGGAAGCTGAGCTCGACGCACAGCTCTTCATGAAGGATCTTGGTAACGCGAGCGCGATCTCGAAGATGGCAGAAAATCAGACCGAAGGTATGGATCGACGTGTCCTCTGGGCCTCTCTCTACGGCCAGAATCCGCCTGCAATCGGTGGCGGCGAAGAGAAACTGACACTGCGATTCGTGTTCGATGACACGGCCAAGCAGTTGGTCTCCGCTGCAACGAAGTTCCTTCACGGACGTAAAGTGGTCCCGAATGAGCAGCTTCGCTCTGAAGCCATCATGGACGGGGTCGCTAACGAGGTCCTGAAAGCGCGCGGTTTGAGTGCGCCGATCGGCTTTGTGGGCGAACAGCCGGATTCGGCTTATCAGTAAGTCGAACTTTAAGTTCAACTTCTGAAGTGGTAAAGCAGGGAGCGGGCGTGAAGGTTAGCCTTCGCGCCCGCCTCTCAGTTAGGTATCTGAAGTAACATCCAGAAGGCTCTCACCGGGCAAGTTCTGGATTCGTAGTTAGTCATATTCGCCGAGACAGCCATCATCTTACTGGACTGAAACCTCGGTCGTCGCTTGAAAAAAGAACTTGAAAAAGAACTTGAAAAAGAAAAAGAGAAGAGAGGGAGTCAATGAGTAATCAAAGCGTCAGTGGACGTCCGCCGTCCGGACTGCATTACTTTTTATACAAGAGCGGGAAGGCGCTTAAAACGCCGATGCCTTATCTTGCTTTTATCGGTATTGGGATTTGGCTCTTGTCGTATTTTCTGTTGAACGAGTATTGGAGAGTCTCTCCGTTTTATAAGGTGCCTGGCCCCGTCGAGGTGGTAACCGAGTGGCTGAATAAGGATCCCATCTGGGGCACTTCTTTATTCACACAGGATTACTACATCAACATCTGGGTGAGTTGCCGACGGATTCTTATCGCCTTTGCCATCGCCACCGGCCTCGGGGTGCCATTAGGGCTCTTCATGGGATGGTCCAAGAAATTTAAGGACTACACCTTTCCGATTTTAGAAACCCTTCGGCCGATCCCCATTCTGGCCTGGGTACCTTTGGCAATCGTTATGTTTGCGGGATTCGAAACACCGATCATTTATCTTGCGACGCTTGCGTCCTTCTTTGTGACGGCCCTCAACACGATGCTGGGCGTCGAGTCCATCGATGAGTCGTACTTTCGAGCCGCAGGGTGTCTGGGATCAAAAAAACACCATGTGTTTTTCAATGTGGTGGTACCCGGTGCGCTGCCTTTCATCTTTACCGGACTCCAGATCAGCATTGGAGTTGCCTGGTTCTCGTTAGTGGCCGCTGAGATGATCTCAGGTGATTTTGGCCTAGGCTATATGATCATGGATTCATTTATGGTTAACAAATACACCACCATGGTTATGGCGATGCTAACCCTCGGATTCGTGGGATGGATTACTTCGGCCATGGTGCGTGCGGCGGGTAATCGAATGATGCAGTGGCGCGAACGTGCCCTGGGGCAAGGAGGGGTTTAAATGAGCGCGACAGCTGCAGCGGTAACAGGTAATGGCGCTTCTGGTAAGGGCGCCATCAGCATCCGCAACGTCACCAAAATTTATGATCCAGGGGGCGCCGATGTGCTTGCCCTGGACGACTGTTCTCTTGAGATCGCGTCAGGAGAGGTGTGCATGATCGTGGGCCCATCGGGTTGCGGCAAGACAACACTGCTCAACGCGATTGCAGGTTTCCATTCCATCACCGAGGGCCAGATTGATCTCGATGGTGAGATGCTTTGCGGACCGGGAAAAGAGCTCGCAACACAAGGCGCGGATCGTGTTGTGGTATTCCAAAACGGCGCGCTGTTTCCCTGGAAAACCTTGGCAGAAAACGTGGCTTATGGGCCGATTGTTCAAGGCGTGATGAATAAAGCCGAGGCTAGGGATAAAGCGGAGGCCATGCTGGCCGAAGCCGGGTTGGGCGGTGTCGCGGATAAGTATCCGGGTGAAGTCTCTTCAGGTATGGCGCGCCGGGCAGAAATTGTCCGGGCATTGATCAATGACCCCAAGGTGTTGCTCCTCGATGAGCCCTACCGAGCAATGGATGCTCTGACTAAGTCAATCATGCATGAATCCTTGCTGGAGGTGTACGACCGGACCAAGGTCACTATCTTCTTCATCACGCATGATCTTGAGGAAGCGATCTTTTTGGGAGATCGGGTCGTTGTCATGACCACGAGACCGGCACGAACCAAGAAGATCGTCGACGTCAAGATAGATAGGCCCAGAGACTATCGCCTACTTTCCTCAGAAGAGTTCCGCGTCCTTGTGCAAGAAACTAAAGAGGCGGTGCACGAGGAGGCGGTGAAAGCGTTTGAGGCGGGCGAACGCGAGCTGGCATAAGCGAGCGAGCGACAAGAGAAGGACAGAATTTAAATTGGAGAGATAGGATGGCTCAGTCATCAAAAAACAAAAAAGATGGGAAGTTAAAGAGCCTGTTCACGGATCTGACGATACGGCGTGGGGTCTTTTCCATCGTGATCTTTTTGGTTTTGTGGGAGGTCGGTTTTCGATTCCACGACTGGTTTGGGATCATGGTGCCCTTTATCGGAAAAATCGACGCCCCATCTCTTGTGGTGGCACGTTGGAGCGAGGTTGTCTTCAAGCCGGGGTACTGGGAGAGCTGGTATCTGAGTTTCGGTCGGGTGTTTTTCGGATTCATGGTCGCGCAGCTGGTGGGGATCCCCTTCGGCTTGTTGATGGCGGTCAACAAATATTTTCGTGGTATGTTCTTTCCGCCCTTTGAGATTCTTCGACCGATTCCGCCTCTGGCGTGGGTGCCGGCCTCGATCATTTTTTGGCCGACGACTGAACTTTCCATCATGTTTGTTACATTTCTGGGCGCGTTCTATACGATCGTGATTAATGTACTCGGAGGCGCGCGCTCTATTGATATCCAATACCTGCGCGCAGCGCAGTCGATGGGGGCTACTCAGTGGGATCTTTTCCGAAAGATCATTCTGCCGGGCACCCTGCCTTCTATCTTTATTGGCGCCGCTGTGGGTATGGGAATCACCTGGGAGGTTGTGCTTGCTGCAGAGATGATTTCCGGCGGGGGTCAGCAAAGTGGCGGCGGACTGGGCTTCTTTATCTGGAGTTCCTACATGGGTGGCGTCATGGACCAGGTGATCGTAGGCATGATCAGTATCGGACTCGCCGGTTACATTTCCAGCAGCCTTATCCGCTACGTCGGCTATCTCTCGATGCCGTGGAAGCGAATGTTTTGATGCGGTTTCCAAAAGAACCATCTCTGAGAAGGAGTCTTAGAAGTGCTGAGCAAAATGCAAAAGGGGACAAAAAGTGAATCAGCCTGATGTAATGATCCTGGACAACGTCTCCAAAGCTTTTGGGGAAGATTGGGAGCGTGAGACCGTAGTAGAAAACCTCAGTCTGACGGTTAAGCGTAATCAACTGACCGCGATTGTCGGGCCTTCGGGATGCGGTAAATCCACAATCGTGAACTTGTTGGCCGGTTTTGAACTGCCCGACGAGGGCACTATCACTCTTGATGGGAAGCCGGTTACCGGGCCAAGCAAAAGTTCTCTCGTTGTGTTTCAGGAGACTGCATTGATGCCCTGGCTGACCACCTACCAGAATGTGGTGTTTGGTCCGGAACTGCGCGGCGATATGCCAAAAAACGAGTTGAAAGCAGCCGCAGATAAGATCATTGAAACTGTTGGGCTAAGAGAGTTTCGGGACAAGTATCCCTTGCAGTTGTCTGGCGGTATGCAGCGGCGCGCGGAACTGGCGCGGGCCTTGATCAATCAGCCCGTCGTAATGATTATGGACGAACCATTTCGCGGTTTGGACGCAATGACGCGACAACTGATGCAGGAGTTCTATCTGCGCCTTTGTGAGCAGGAAGCTCGCACCAACGTTTTTGTTACCTCAGAATTGGAAGAGGCTATTATTTTGGCGGATAGTATTGTCGTTCTGTCGAACAAGCCGACGTCTGTCCGGGAAGTGCTGCAGATCGATCTTCCGCGCCCGAGGAATCTGGATATGCTGAGTTCGCCTGAGGCCTATGAATATAAACGTCAGGCGATGGAAATTCTTCATGAAGAGGCGATGAAGAGCTTTAAGGGCGCCGGAACGAATTCCGATTTCCTGGAGGCCTATTCCCGAAGGGCTTAGGGCAAGCGCAGCGCCGATAGTTCCTGCGGTGGTGGGTTAAATATGGATGGGCTTGAAGCGTTCGCCAGTCGTCCGGTCATCATCAGTGGCGCTATTGCCGGTGCACTCATCGCAACGCTTGGCCCCTTTATTCTCAGAAGGGCCGGGGTCCAGAGCCGCCGCGTGCTCTCAACGGTTGCCCGCCTCGGGCATGGACTGTCCTGGATAAGCGTCGGCTTGTTTATTGCTGCAGGTTTTCTCTCCAATTATTGACTGTAAGTCAGATTTGTCGGGTTAGACTTTACCGACACCAGCGCTTACCCGGCAGTCAACGTGCTCGAGATTAAAGATCTCTCTAAATCCTTTAATGATGCCCCGGCAGTCAGCAGGGTTTCATTGAACTTTGAGCCGGACTCGGTTGTGGGCTTTTTGGGTCCAAATGGCGCCGGCAAGACCACGACGATGCGCATGATCTGTGGATACCTGATTCCGGATCAGGGGCGGGTTCGTGTCTGCGGGCACGATATCGCGACCGCAAGACACGAAGCCCAGCGAAAATTGGGATACCTTCCTGAGGCGCCCAGCGGTTTCGGCCGATTGACGGTGAACGAATTCCTCACGTTCTGCGGCGAAGCCAGAGGGTTGTCAAAAAATGACCTACGAAGCGCGATAGACCGGACCTGCCAACGCGTTAATCTCGGTGAAGCGCTTGGTCGGCCTATGGGGGAACTTTCCAAGGGATGGCGCCAGCGCGCGTGGCTGGCTCAAGCCATTTTGCATGAGCCCCAAGTGCTGGTGCTCGACGAGCCGACTGACGGACTGGACCCGAACCAGAAAGAGTTGGTCAGAGAGCTTGTCCGCGAGATGAAATCGGGACGGACGATCATTCTGTCGACACATATTCTGGAAGAGGCAGAAGAACTCTGCGACCGCGCAGTGGTGATCAGCCGTGGCGCCATAGTCGAGGATGCCAAAATTGATCAACTCGTCGATGCCTCCGGGCGGCTTGCTTCGCGGTTTAGACAACTCACCCTTGATGTTTAACAGGGGCCAACGTCTATCGTCATGAAAAGATTAAGTGGCCATCCGTTCTTGGGCGTCAGTGCTGTACTTCGTCATGAGTTGCGTTTGTTGTTCTTCGCGCCGCTCACCTATCTCTTTCAAGCAGCATTTCTACTGGCACTTAATGCTTTCATTTTTCTCGTCGCCAACTTTTACGGCTCAGATGAGGCAACACTTCGGTTGATGCTGGTTTTTCTTCCCTGGGTCTCTTTAGTGCTGGTGCCGGCACTGTCGATGGCGGCCTGGACCGATAGCCATTCGAGTCGGGAGATCGAACTTCTGTATTCTCTTCCGGTGAGTCCGACAGCGGTGGTCTTGGGAAAATTTGTAGCCGGATGGCTACTGCTTCTTTTGACCCTGTTGATGACGCTGCCCTTTGTTCTCACACTTACTTATCTTGGTGAGCCGGACAAGGGCGTGATTCTGGCGGGGTACCTTGCGGCCGCGTTGTTTCTCGGCGCAAGCTTTGCTGTAGCACTTTTTGCCGGAAGCTTCGTGCGCGAACCGGTGGGTGCTTTTGTGACCGGTGCGGGTGCGCTTTTTGTGCTGATGCTTTGTGGCTGGGATGTATTCGGCAGGCTCGTGAGCGACCTGCTGCCCCAGTGGGCGTGGGAATCACTCGTGGTTTACAGTCCTTTAAAGTGGAGTCAGGTGTTGGGCCAAGGACTGATTCCAGCCCAGGCGCTGATCTATTTTCTCTTTACCATTGGTGGGTCGTTGCTGATGGCCCATTGGGTCATGGGGGAGCGCCGCCGTGGGGGACTCAAAGGCTTATTGCGGCCAGATCGGATCGGGGCATTTGCGGTCGTGATGCTGTTGTGGCTCTTTGGGATTCCACTGTCGGAGCGGCTCCCGGGGCAGATTGATCTGACCGAAGCACGTGAATTTACGCTGCATGCGGGAACGCGCGGAGTGTTGGAGCGCCTTCCTGAAGATACGACTCTGACCCTGTATTGGAGCGCGACCGAAGACACTATCCCGGCTTCTATCAAATCCCATGCCCGAAGGATTCAGAGTCTGATCAGGGAGATGGCAAAAGTGGCGGGACTCGACTGGGTCCTCGTGAATCCGGAACCCGACTCGGAGTCCGAGCTTCAGGCGCTATCGCAGAAGATCCATAAGGTGCCCATGTCGTCCGGCGATCATTTTTTCCTTGGGCTGACGGTAGAGCAGGGCGGCCGAGTCGGGCGGATACCCTATCTCGATATTCGTCGTGAGAGCCTGCTGGAGTACGATCTGGTTCAAGCGCTAAGCGGATTAAGCCGCCAGTCGACACCAAAGGTCGCCATCGTCAGCCCTCTGCTGCCTTCCTCTGCAGCGCTGGCGGAGCGTGAGGGCCTGTCTTTTATGGCCGAGTTGAAGCGGGCTTATGACGTTGCGGTGGTGCCGTTTTTCAAGACAGAGATTCCGGCCGGCATTGATGTTGTTATCTTGATGGGCGCCGATATCCTGCACGAGGATATGCTCTACAGCATCGATCAGTTCGTCATGGCGGGCGGCAGCTTGATCGTAATGATAGATCCTTTCAGCCGGGTTAAACGGGCGAATAACGTCACCAACCCCAGCCCTTCTGAGGAGATCAACGACATTTCGGATCTTCTTGCCCGCTATGGCATTGTTTATGAGGGTGATGCCGTGGTGGGTGACGCACAGCTCGCCTCTATTGTCAGTGACGCGGATCAGGGGCGACTCAACTATCCGTACTGGATGAGAATCACTGGCTCAGATCTTTCTGCCGATCATGCGACGACTGCGAACCTGAATGAAGTGCTGCTCGTCGAGCCGGGTGCGTTTCGTCTCGAGGGTAGCGCCAGGGCACTGGTTACCACAACCGACGACGCAGGCAGTGCGTTACGAGGGGATTTTGATCGGTTAACGCCGCGTGATCTCTCCATGTCTTTTGCGAGCCAGTCAAAAAAGAGAGTCCTTGCAGCAACAGTCCAGGGCCCTCTCAAGAGTGCTTTTGGTTCGGCACCTGATTTCTCTACCGCCGCTGCTCATCGGCCAAACGCTGTCGGCATGCCGTTGGTTTTTGCTATCGCAGATGTGGATTGGCTTTTTGATCCGTTTTCCCTTCAAAAAACGAGTCTGGGCCAGGATACGGTAGTCAGGCCCCTTAACGACAATCTCGCCTTTATGTTGAATATGCTGGAGTTTGCGACGGGTGATGACCAGTTACTTGCGATTCGCTCGCGCGGCCAGTTGCATCGACCCTTTTCTCGGGTCGCTGATCTATTTCAGGCGGCGCAAGCCAAGGCACAGGAGCGGGAGGCAGCGCTGGCGCAGCAGGTCGGCGAGCTTGAACAGCAGATCACTTTGGCTACCCAGGGTGTCGGGGACATCAGTTATGAAGACCTGCCCGAATCGGTTACCTTGAAACTCAAGGAATTTGAAGGCGCGCTGCTCTCTGCCAGGCGAGAACTTCGCGTCGTCAGGCACAGTATTCGGGCCGAAGTGGATCGCCTCGGCAAACGGTTGACGTTCTTGAACCTGCTTGCCGGTCCGCTACAGGTGGGCGTGCTAGGAATCTGTGTATTCTGGTACCGCAGACGATGCACTGCGAGCATGACTGCGGAAAATCATCCTGTGGGAACCGGGTAGCCCCCGGAGTTTGTTAGGCCACCTGCTTTCGCTGAGCGACATTTTGCTCTATCGAATCATCAAGAGTCGCTCGAATTTCTTCTCCAGCTTCTGAAAGCAGATCGGCCATGGCCTGTGCCATGGGAAGTGGGGGCACCACTTTTTCCCAAATCAGGCCGACCGGCTTACTGACAACAGGATCCGTCAACTCGATTTCCCGGGTTCCCGGAAAGGCGTCGTTGGCCCGGCTAAAGCCGTTGGGAACAATGGTGGCGATATCGCCTTGCATCACATGAAACGCCAACTGGAAAATCGAATTACATTCCAGCTTTGGAGCTGGACTACAACCGACACTTTCAAATGCTTCATTCATTACCTCCCGTTCTCTCATGTTGGGAGATAACAAACCCAGGCGCAGCTCTGCGGCTTGCGCCCAGCTGATACTTTTCTGTTTTGCTGAGATCATGCTCTCGGGAATCATCAGGCTGAGTTGCTCTTCATAGAGCACCATCGTATTCAGTTTTTTTAAAGACGTGCCTTCGAGATAGGTAATACCAACATCAAGTTCGAAGTTACGGAGCTCGTTGATGAGTTTGTCAGAGCCCAGGAATTGAATGTCAACTTCCACTGAAGGATACAAGTCTGAAAAAAGCTGATTGATGCGTGGCAGGACTGGAGAACTTGTTGGCATTGCCCCAACCCGGATCCGGCCATTGAGGTTACGTCGCATGATCGCGAGTTCCTCCAGCATGCTCTTGCGGTCCGCAAGCAGCCGTTTTGCCCAGCTGACAACACGTTCTCCCTCGGGAGTGAAGCCCTGGTAGCGCTGGTGACGAAGAATAATAGGCACGTCGAGTTCTGCCTCGAGTTGTTGCAGAGCGCTGGAGAGGCTGGGTTGGGATACGTGGCAACGCTCGGCCGCTCGGCCGAAGTGCCCTTCCTGCTCTAGTGCGATCAGGTATTCAAACTGCCTTAAAAACATAACTTCCTCCGTTACTCGGCCCCATCACCTGAAGATTTGGGACCGGGTCAAATCTTCTGATAGATACAGACAATTAATTTTGTAATAAGTTAAATATTTACCTATCTTAAATTGGCTTGGCAACCACGTATTTCTTGTGGATTTTTCCTCAAAAATCGCTTTCTTGAGTGGGCAGACTCGGCAAAAAATACAGGTCAATGGCTTGTCGCTTTATTTGGAAGTCTTCAAGATGGAGCGAGTATCAAGACAGCGTTTTGGGAGGAACCAGTAGACCGTGACTATGGGGATGCTTTTTTTTGCAGGGGCAGTAGCGGTGGTGGTGGGAGTGCTCATCGGTGCGATCGGCATTGGCGGCGTGCTCCTTGTGCCGATGCTGACTTACGTGCTCGGTATCAGCATTCATGTGGCGATCGCCACCGCGATGTTCTCCTACCTTTTTACCGGCATCGTTGGTGCCTTCGAGTATGCGCGTCGGGGCTCGGTAAACTGGAGTAAAGGCGTCTGGTTATGCCTGGGCGGAATGCCCGGCGGGTACCTTGGCGCCATGACGGCATGGTCGACACCCGGCATTACGCTCGAGACGGTGATTGGCTTGCTGGTATTCATTTCGGGGCTTCAGGCGTTGAGACCGGCACGACAGGAGGATGCTGAGCGACGTGACCTCAAGGCGCCCGTGCTGATAGGTATCGGACTGTTCGTCGGTTTTGCCTCTGCGATTACCGGTACAGGCGGGCCTTTGGTGCTGGTGCCGCTGCTGATGTGGCTGAAGGTGCCCGCGTTAATGGCGGTAGGACTCAGCCAGATCATTCAGATTCCGATCGCGCTTCTTGCAACCGGCGGGAACCTTACATTCGGTCATGTGGACTTTGCGCTCGGACTGGGCCTGTCAGTAATACTGGTGTTCGGGGTTGTGATGGGCGCACGTGTGGCCCATCAGGTATCTCGCGATACGCTCAAACGCATCATCGCTGTGGCACTGCTTGTGACGGGCGGTGCCATGTTGGTACGTGTGGCGAGCGTTGTTTTTTGGCAGGCATGACGGGTTTCACTCTTGAAATGTGGCGCCGCCAGGCAGTGTGCCCGGAGCGCGAGGCAGAGCGATGCCGACAGGGCGTTGCCTTGTTTGATTTTTCATTTATGTCGGTCGTTCGGGTCAGTGGTGCCGGTTCAGCGGCTTTGATCAGTGACTATGTCCAGCGGGATCTCTCTAACATGGCAGTGGGCGGGATCCGCTACTGTGTTCATGCAGACCCAGAACATCGTGTGCGCAGTGACTTGACTGTGTGGAAGGTGGACGATCAGGTCTTCGAAGTAATGAGCGGAGAAGCGGCTGACGTGAAAAGTCTCGCTGCCCAGTCGACCTGCCGCGCGAGGGTGGAAGACCTATCGACTTGTACCGCGATATTCGCCGTCCAGGGCCCGCTGTCGCTGGCCCGGATATTGCCAGCTTGCGACGAGCGCAGTGTTGAGCGACTCGGCTACTTCTCGTTTTGCGACGTCAAGATTCACGGAGTGCCGGCCCGCATCGGCAGGTTGGGTTACACAGGAGAGCGCGGCTTTGAGTTGGTGGTGCATATCGATGACAGTCAGTATCTTTGGGAGGCGCTGTCCGAAACCATTGAGGTCGCCGGATTTGCGACAGCAGATGTCCTGAGAATAGAAGCGGGGTTTTCGCTTTTTTGCAATGAATTCTCGGTAGGGGCGACGGCAAAAGAACTGGGAATGAGTCGCTTTGTTGATAGCGCTGTTGAAGGCTCCGAAGATGCGATGTCACTCGTGTGCTTTTCCGCAACGGCGAAACAAAAACCGGTTTTGTGGCAGAGACCGCCCGGCGCAACGGCAAATCTTAGACGGGGTGAACTGTTGGCGACCTCTGCGTGTTTCAGCACCCTGGCCGAATCGGTTTTGGGATTGGGCTATGTTGTCCCTGGCCCGATTGAAACAATGTCCTCTCTTGTCGATCCCCTGGGCTGTTTTGGGGACATCACAATCCGGCCGAGACCATTTTTTGATCCTGAAAAAAAGTCCGTTTTGGGCGGGTGGGATCCACAACTCAACCCGATGTTTTCTGTCTGACGCTGCTGAAGTTGATAAGGCCAGGCGGCTTTCTCCTGCCTTTGCCGCACAAGCCGATTCCTATCGAACGATAAGGTAATGCTTTTGACGGATGTGATGACCCCTGTCTACTATGACCGATGAACTAATTTCCCCGTGATCTGTTGAACAGTCCGCTGATTGAAGTGCCAGCCTGTTGCCAGCAGAGACGTAAACCGAGAAACCATAAGGAGAGAATTCATGGCTGAAGAGAAGCCCCGGAGGAAGGTTACGATCAATCAACTTCGCCGCAAGGCACGCGAAGGTGAGCAGATCGTGCAGATGGCAATTTATGACTACCGCAGTGCGGTCATCGCGGACAGGTTGGGGATCGACATCCTTTGCGTGTCGGATACCGGCGGGATGATCCTGTTTGGACACAAGAGCACCGTGACGGTGACCTTCGATGAAGTCATGATGATGTCCAAAGCGATTGATCGCGGCAGTAACTATGGGCTGCGGATGGTGGATATGCCCTATTGGAGCTTCCATGTCTCACCGGAGCAGGCGGTTGAGAATGCAGGTCGCTTCGTGCACGAGGCCAATGCTGAGGTCATGAAGTGCGAAGGCAACCAGTATCACGCCCGCAACATTGAGGCCATTAACCGGGCCGGAATCCCTGTGCAAGGGCATATCGGCATTACACCGATGCGCATGCCTCAGTTGGGTGGCTTTTTTGCGCAAGGAAAGACAGCGGACCGTGCGGCGGAGCTGGTTGATGATGCCTGGGCGATGGTAGACGCTGGATGCTTCTCACTCATGTGTGAAGTCACCACGCAGGAAGTAAACGAGTATCTGGCACAGGTGCTGCCGGTCCCTGTGATAAGCCTGGGCGCAGGTTTGGGTGCTCACGGCGTGCACATTATTACGTCTGATCTCATGCACCTTTACGAGGAGCACACTCCCCGTCACTCCAAGGTCTATACCGATCTGATTCCCATCATGGAAGACGTGTTCACCCGTTACCGCGACGAGGTCAAGGCTCAGATTTACCCCGGACCAGAACACACTGTCTTCATGAGCGACGAAGAGGCGCTGAAGTTTGCCAAGAAAATGAAATGGGACGCCAAGCTTGAGCAGCTAGACGCCAAGGCGAGTAAGGAAGGGAAGAAAAAGACTGCGAAGAAAACTTCGTTGCCTGCAAAGAAAAAGGCAAAAAAGTCGGCTGCTAAAAAGACCACCAAGAAGGTGAGTAAAAAAGCGAGGTAAAAATCGAGATAGCGAGTTGACCGCAAGAACCACGGCTGGGCGACGGAAGTTATCCAGCCGTGGTTGCTTCTTGGGTGCCAGTGCTAAGGCAGGGGAAGCTATGCAACTTTAAAGAAAGGGCAAAAATAGCCTGAAAACTATCAAACTTCGGATCCAAAGCCTCTTTTCCGGAAGAAAAAGTTGATCTGCTTTGTCTATTAAATTATTGATCTGAATGATTTTACAAATCAAATTCGTGACCGTTTAATCACACTCAATAAGTAAAACTTCGCCCAACACTAACGCAAGAGATGCAGTACGGGGCCGGCATGAGGCGCATGTCAGCCACCGCTAGAAAAAGCGCCCAGCAAAAGCGCAAAGGAGCGACACTATGCCAGCCAGAAACGCCAAACAATGGGAAAAGGTTCCCGGAAAAATCTCCTCAGGAGAATACGTCGATAGCCGGATTTATTCGGATCGCGATATTTTTGAGGAAGAAATTACAAAGATCTTCAGCAAGGTATGGATGCCGGTCTGTCACGAGTCGGAACTGCCAGATCCTTATTCCTTCCGTACCATGACCGTGGCTCGAGAACCCGTTCTTGTCGTCCGTGGTGCGGACAACCAGATTCGAGCCTTTCTGAACGTCTGCCCACACCGGGGCAACATGCTCGAAAATCGGCCGTCAGGGTCTTTTGAGGAAGCGTCACCTTCCGGAGCGCCCAAGCACATTACCTGCATGTTCCACGCGTGGCAGTTCGACATGAAAGGGAACTGTGCGCATATCTCTCGGGCAACCGAGGGTTACCAGGATCGTCTTGAGTGCAAGGACGTAGGCCTGCGCAGGCTGCGCTGTGAGGTGAAATACGGCGGGTTTGTCTGGGTCACGCTGAATGACGGTATTGGCCAGACGGTCGAAGAGTGGGCCGGTGGCGCGTTTGACTGTATGCAGAAATCTCTCGATGCGGAACCGCTCGAAGTATTTCACTACCACAAGGCCATCATTCCCTGTAATTACAAACTTTGGCATGACACCAACTCTGAGTTCTATCACGACTATCTGCACTACCATAATCGTGTCACAGGATTTAATGATTCCTACTTTGCCCGCAAGAACATTGGCTTTGATAACGGCCATGTGAATGTCGGCTCGTTTGAAGTTCAGTACGACGAGTACGAGGGCTTTGAGTCCAGGGAAGAGCTGTCGTTCCCGCATTTGCCGACCAACCATTGGGAAATGATCGACTTTTTCCCTGGGGTGAATTTCAACCTCCGAGGATCAGCGCTGCGTTGCGACATCATGACGCCACTGGGGCCCGATAAGGTGATGATTGAGTTCCGGGGGCTGGGACTCAAGAGGGATACACCGGAAGAGCGCCTGACGCGTCAGCGGCACCACAACTCAATTTGGGGCCCGTTCGGTCGAAATCTTCATGAAGACCTGTTGGCGGTGACCACCCAACAGGCAACGATGAGCGAGTGGGCCGATAAGCGCCGGATTCTTCACGGGCGTCACGAACGGGATGCGGACGGCGATCCCACAATTCATGACGAAGAAGGCATGCGCCATTTTTACGATGCCTGGGGTCAGTGGATGGATCGCTGGCCGGGGGATCCGGATCTGAGTTACGAAGAAGGTCAAAAGCGCGAAGCAGCCTGACGCCTGATAAAACAGGATAAGAGGGATAAGCAGGAAGCGTAAAGCACAAAGCCAGGGTGAGCAGTGTCGGAAGGGGCGAACGGCTGAAGATCAGGGAGATCATCTGTTCGACGCCTCGTATCTGCTCACCCAGCGCTGCCTGAAAAATAAAATAAGAAAGACTTAAGGGAAGTCAATGAGCGACAACAATATCGCGGAACGGGTTAGAGGGACGATTTATCAGGCAAGCCTTTGTCTGGACGAAGCGCGCTGGGAAGATTGGCTCGGCTTATGTCACGACGAGTTCTATTATGCGATCAGGGCATTCAGTCCGGAGATCAATGTCGATATGACGTATCTTGACGGCAAACGCGCCGATATGGTGACGCTTACTGAGATGTTGCCCAAGCATAATTCTGATCACTCTCCTCTTGCCCGGCACACCGTGGTCTATACGGTGGATGTCGATGAGGCCCAGCAGACAGCGTCGGCGGTATCCTCATTTACGGTTATGAAAACAGAGCTCGACGGCATTAACTCCCATTTGTTGGCGGGAGAATCAAACGTGTTTCTGGTCGGCAAGTACCGGGATCAGTTCCGCATTGAATCGGGCACCCCTCTCTTTTCGGAGCGGATCGTTCAATTGGATACCCGTCGGCTGGACAAGGGATCGCACTGGCCGATCTGATTTCCTCAAAGACTTTTCTCGCGACGCGACTGACCGGCGGTTGGTCCGTCGCTTGGGAATTCGCCTTACCTGAATAATGGCCACGCGCCAGAAAATGAAAGATGAGTGATGCGACTGACACTGCCTGGCAGCAGATCTGTTCGGCAACCGACATTAACGATGGAGAGTTGAAGCGCTTTGAGACCGGACAGTTCGCCGTGGTGGTGGCGAGAGTCGGAGACGAATTCCGGGTTATCCCTCCCTTTTGTCCCCACATGGCAGAACCGCTGCATGAGTCTGGGATCTGTCGAGGTGGAACACTCACTTGCTCAAAACACTTGTGGCAGTGGAACCTGTTAACGGGCGAAGAGCAGGGACCGGCCGAACGACCGTTGGTGTTCTACGAATCCGAGATCCGGGACGGAGGCATCTGGGCGAGAGTCGATCAGGAATTGGTGTACGAGTTTGACGAAGAAGATGATGATGATTTCGAGTGGTAGTGGTAGAAGTGGTAATAGGTTGTCGGTATTTTCACTTCATAACTTGAACAGGACTCTATCTTGCCAACGGTAACCTTCCTGAATAAGCAGGGCCGCGTGGCGGTTGACTGCCAGGAGGGAGAAACCCTGTTGCAGGCGGGACTGCGTCAAGGCGTACCTTTGCCGTATGGGTGTGGTGCAGGCGTCTGCTCAACCTGTGTGGCGCGGGCCCGGCCGGGCACGGTCGAAAACGCATGGGCTGAGGCGCCCGGCGCTGAGAATCTCAAGCGTGATAAGGGCGAGTGTCTGCT